>UMHS01023500.1_pt1 | contig 31096 bp, 29 predicted proteins | sample 1965611 | NCBI WGS metagenome assembly UMHS01 (sample SAMEA4836106, study PRJEB28245) | human gut metagenome | biome: gut microbiome; material: fecal sample | place: Denmark | collected 2008
CTTATTGTTCATCATACACGCAAACAAAAATCGGAAGATATATGCCTACAAAATCGTGCAGAAGCTCAATCAGGAGCTGAAAGAAAAGGGATACCTGACTATTTTAGGGCGGGTAAACCGCAAGTATTTTCAGGAAAAAGCCTGCTATGGAGGGCTGGAAAGGAAGGATTCATAAAGGCAGTCTATAAGGAAGAAAAAACAAACACGTGGCGTGTGATCTACCACTATACGGACTGGACCGGAGAGCGCAAGCAATCGCAAAAGCGCGGCTTCAAGACAAAGCGGGAAGCGCTGGCTTGGGAGCGCGAACAACTCAACAAAGCTACCGCCAATCTAGATATGACATTTGCGAGCTTCGTGGAGCAGTACACTGCGGATATGAAGACCCGTATCAAAGAAAACACATGGGCAACGAAAGAGCATATCATCCGCACCAAGCTGTTGCCCTACTTTGGAAAGCTGAAAATGTGCAATATCACGGCGCAGCAGATCATCACATGGCAAAACGAAATGCTGGATCATAAGGATGAAAACGGCAAGAAATATTCGCCTGCCTATCTCCGCTCTGTGAACAATCAACTCAGTGCCATCTTCAATCATGCCGTGCGATACTACGATCTGCGGGAAAATCCCTGTAAAAAGGCCGGCAGCATGGGCAAGAAGAAAAACCGGAAAATGCTTTTCTGGACAAAAGAAAAATATCTGAAATTTGCCGAAGTCATGATGGACAAGCCGCTATCCTTTTACGCCTTCGAAATGCTCTACTGGTGCGGCATCCGCGAAGGAGAACTACTGGCGCTGACCCCCGCAGATTTTGATTTTGAAAAATGCACCGTGTCAATCACAAAATCCTATCAACGCCTGAATGGACAGGATTTGATTACGACGCCCAAAACAGAGAAAAGCAACCGCGTCATAAAAATGCCGCAGTTCCTCGCAGATGAAATGCAGGACTATCTGAAACAGCTCTATGGCATTAGCCAAATGACCGGATGTTCGCGGTTACAAAGAACTATCTTCACCGTGAGATGGGCAGAGGCGCAAAGGAAGCAGGAGTTAAACGCATTCGGATTCATGACATTCGCCATAGCGCAGTCTCGCTGCTGATTGACATGGGATTCTCCGCAACGGCCATCGCGGACCGGGTTGGACATGAGAGCATCGACATCACCTATAATTACGCGCACCTGTTTCCATCCAAACAGACGGAGATGGCTGAGAAGTTAAATATGGAAAGGAGTAACTGAAAATGTCACTGAAAAACAGGGACAATCACAACTGCTGGCGCAACAAGACTGTTGCCTTCCGGGTATCACCGGAGGAAGATACGCAAATCGAAACCTTTGTCAAGCTCTCCGGGCTGACCAAACAGGACTACATCACCCACCGTCTGACTTGCAAGGACGTGGTAGTACAGGGCAATCCGAGGGTTTACAAAGCACTGCGCGACCAGCTTGCCGCCGTGCTGGACGAGCTGCGGCGCATTGAAGCGGGCGGCGGCGTAAATGACGAGCTGCTGGACGTGGTTGAAATGATCGCCGCCATCATGGACGACATGAAGGAGGAAAATGCCTATGGAGAATGAAACCTGCAAAAAGAAAACGACCGCCCCCGACACATCTGTTGGCGCAGATGATGGGCAGTCGCTTCTCAATTTAACTGTGAACAGTATATCCGCTTTTGAAGAAGAAATCAACGGTGATTTTCAAAACAGCTCGGAAAGTCTGAACGAAACCTATCGCAGGATACAGCGGTTGACCGACCCGCATTACCTGCACACGATCTCCATGACCGAGCTGTACCAGACCGCGTATCAGAGCAGACCGCCGATCATCGACGGCTTGCTCTATGCGGGCACGTACATCCTCGCAGGTGTGCCGAAGATCGGCAAATCATTTCTGGTGGCGCAGATCGCCTATCATGTCAGCACGGGCAAAGCTCTGTGGGACTACGAAGTCCAGCCTGGTACGGTGCTGTACCTCGCCTTGGAGGATGATTTTCAGCGTATCCAGAGTCGAATGTTCATGATGTACGGCGTCAACGACACCGACCGGCTGCACTTTACAACCGCTGCGGGAAAGATCGGAAACGGGCTGGACGAACAGCTTGAGAATTTCGTGCGGAAACACCCCGATACCAGGCTCATTATCATCGACACTATGCAGAAAATCCGGGAGGTCGGCGGCGAGGCATACAGCTACGCCAGTGATTATGAGATTATCGGCAAGCTCAAGGAATTTGCCGACAAGCACTGCATCTGCATTCTGACTGTTCACCACACCCGCAAGCAGCCTGCCGGTGACAGCTTCGAAATGATCTCCGGTACAACAGGGTTGCTCGGCTGCGCAGACGGGTCGCTTCTCATGCAGAAGAAAAAGCGCACGGCATTGGAGGCAACTATTGATGTGGTGGGCCGCGACCAGCAGGATCAGATTCTCTATCTGGAAAAGGATGCAGACACGCAGATCTGGAATCTCGAAAAGGTGTAAAACGAGTTGCACAAGGAACCGCCTGATCATATTCTGGAAGCGGTTGCCGGTCTTGTATCGGCAGCGCAGCCAACTTGGACAGGCTCTCCCTCTGAGCTTGCCGATGTCGTTTCCGTCGGCATGGCGGCAAACACTTTGAGCAAGTACCTGAATGTTAAATCCGGCAGACTGCTGGACGAATACCACGTCCGCTATGAGAACAAGGTTCGGCACGAGGGGTGGCGCATCACACTGGCCTCCGTAGCTGCAAGTGAATAAGCCGCGCGACGGTTGCGACGGTTGCAACGGTGAAAATGATACTGTCAAAATAGCCGTCGCAATCGTTGCAATCGTCGCGGAGGAAGGCCAGCAGCACGACCTTTCGCGTCCCTCGTCCCCATCGAAAACTCTGCTGAGTTTGAGATAGTGTGGGCAAAAGATTATGCGCAGGAGCTGTCTGCAAATAAGCTGCTGACCACGCCGGTTTTTGCGGTTTGTATGGACACCGCAAACCGCAAAACCGGCAGAGCCATCCGCAGATGCCGCATACCCCCTCGGAGAGCCCACGATACTTTGCAGCCGCAGGATGAAAGTATCATAGTGAGTTATTACACTTCCGCAGAAGTGCTACCCCGAAAACTGCCCCGTCCTGCACAATCTGAAATCAGGAGGTAAACTGCCTATGGCAAGAGGCGACGCTATTCACCGTACCACCGCAAGAAATGCAAGAATGAAAGATGCAGACATCGGCAACGCACAGGCTCACAATGAACGGCAGAAAGAAAGTTATGTAAATCAAGATATTGTCACAGAACGGACGCCGATGAATGTCCACTTCAAATCTCCATCAAGCGACTACACCGCAATGTTTGATGACATGGTATCCTCCGGCACCATCTCTACCCGTGGTCTGAAAGCAGACGCCGAGAAGTTCGGAGAACTGATCTTTGATGTCAACTCCGCGTACTTCTTCAACCACGGCGGCTATGAGTTTGCAAAACAATTCTACGCCGATGCGTACAAAGCCGCAATCAAAATTGTCGGCGGCGAGCAGTACATCCTGTCTGCAGTCATGCACGCCGACGAGCGCAACCGCGCCATGTCTGACACACTGGGGCAGGATGTGTACCACTACCACTTTCATGTGGTCTATATTCCTATTGTGGAAAAGCAAATCCTGTGGTCGAAACGCTGCAAGGATAAGTCTCTGGTGGGGACAGTCAAAGAAACGATACAACAGGTCAGCATGAGTAAGAAGTGGGCTTCCAATCCCGCACTGGACGAGAACGGCGAGCCGATTCTGAGCACCAAGGGCAAGCCTGCTCTCAAAAAAATCCTACAGCGTTCTGCAGGATGATTTCTTCCGGTATATGCGCGACGCTGGTTACGACGATGTGGAGCGAGGCGAACACGGCAGCTCGGAGGAACACTTGACCGTGACACAGTTCAAGGTGCAGCAGGAGCAGGCACGGCTGGCAGAACTCACAGAACAGAACCGCCAGCAGGAGCAGCAGGCAGCGACGCTCGGCAGACAGATTGAGAAAATTCGGAATCAGCAGGTCAATGTGGCGGCTATCGAGAGGATTGAGGACAAGCCCGTTCCGCTGTCCTCCAAGGTGATATTGGAGCGGCCTGAGTACGAATCGTTGGCAATGGCGGCAAAGAAGTACGTTACAGCCGCGAAAAAGGAATCCAAGTTGCAAAAGGCATTGGATGCAGCAAACAGACTGATTGCAAAGCTCAAAGCAGAGATCGCCGGTCTGAAACAGGAGCTTTCCGAGTACAAATCCGTTCGCAGCAAGCTCCGTACACCAGACTTGGAACGCGAGAACGCAGAGCTTCGCGGAAAAGTGCAACGCTACGAGGACGTGATTCAGCGCAATAACCTCTGGCATTTCTTCCGTCCGCATAGAGAAAAAGTGGCAACGCGTGAAGATGTACGCTGATGCCGTGTTGAACTGAGAAAAACGGATTTTATCGAATGGGAGCGTCCAGATCGAGCAGCGTATTGTCCGGGCGCTCCCCATTCAAAAATCAGCCTGTTTTTGCGGGTGTAGAGTCGAGAAAAACTTGAAAATGCGCCCGTTTTCGTAGAACAGGCAGAAATGGAGGCAATATGAAAACTGGACTGACTAAACGGCAGAAAACGACCTGCATCTATTTTGACGAAGCCAGCAAAGCCGTCGAAATTCAGACGCATAATACCGCGCTCAAAAAGCGGCTGACACAGTATGCAGCAAAGCATCCCGATTTGTGCAGGCAGACCGACGATGACGAACAGGGCGGGCTGACCTTCGAAATCGACCGCAGACGATTCGCTGTCCGTCTAACTTCGCCGTATTCTGATGAGCGTCGGTAAGCAGCAAGCGAGCTTGCTAAGAAGAATGGGCTGAGAGGACGAGTATAAGCTCATATCAGCCACGGCCGTCCGCAGGAGTTTGGATGCTCCTACGGACGGCTTTTTCTTTGCAAAGAACATCTCACGTTTTGAGGAGATTATCTTGCGAACATCGTCGCTTTGTGCTATAATACAATCAGTCTAAATTTGGAACGGAGAATTGCAATGCCTATTTCCTACGATAAGCTCTGGAAGCTGCTGATCGATAAGAAAATGAACCGGACGGATTTGAAGGACTCATCCGGTATCAGCTTCAATGTGCTTGCCAAGATGGGAAAAAACGAAGCTATATCAATGGAGAGTTTGTATAAGATTTGCGCTGCATTAGATTGCGGCATTGGCGACATAGTGGAGTTTATAAGTGATGAAAATGATTGACCATGTTTGTGCAGCCACAGTCGAGTACATCGACCACATGCCAAAGGACAAAAGAAAGAAATATGGGCAGTTTTTCACAAGCAAAGAAACTGCCGTATTTATGGCAGGACTTTTTTCGATTCCCGAAGGTCGCACTTCTCTCAGCATCCTCGATCCAGGTGCTGGTTCAGGAATTCTTTCGGTTGCACTCCTTGAACGATTGGAGTCAAACGCCGAGATTGATTCCATTGAGCTGGTTTGCTATGAAAATGATGCCAACATTGTAGACTTGTTGTATTCAAATTTGGAGTGGGCATGCAGCCATATAACGAAAGATGTTTCTTTCAGAATTGTAACTGATAATTACATTCTCAGTCAAATGCTTGAGTACAATGGTATGCTAGGTGCAAGTCCGGAGGCAGATAAATTCGATATGGTTATTGGCAATCCGGCTTATATGAAAATTGCCAAAAATGCGCCAGAAGCAACCACAATGCCAGATGTATGTTACGGTGCACCTAACCTATACTTTTTGTTTGCGGCTATGAGCATGTTCGATCTCAAAGCGGGCGGAGAGATGGTGTATATCATCCCTCGCTCATGGACATCCGGTACGTACTTCAAGCAATTCCGCAAACGTTTCTTTGAGGAAAGTGCACTAGAGCATATATTAAATGTAATGCAGCAGTGTATCCAGGCGTAACTGTTTATGGCGAAACATTTGAACCAATACATGATGCTGTCAAAGTGTCATTGGTTAGAAATGTAAATGATTCAAACTATGTTTCTACCATGAAACAGATGGTACTAAAGCAAATTCGTGATAGTAGTTTAGCTGCTAATCTTTCAAGGCATGGAGAAAATTTCACTTTGCTTGCGTACGCAGCATCAGGAAACCCAAGATATCTTTTGACAAGCGTTTCTATGGCCGAAAAAATGGATGCTAAGTCAGTTAATCAGGTCTTTAGAGATTATTATCGTGAAAAGCTGTGGGCAGAGCATACCAAACTATCAGACAGATACCCTGGATATAAGGATTTCATTTCATGGGGACGTGATTTCCTTGAAACTACTGTACTCCCGGAATTAAAGAAGAAAAACGATGATTTTCTTGAAAATAGTAGCGGCAAAGGAACAACAGCTTATTTTTGGGTTCATAACAATGCTCCGCAAGAGGTTAAAGAGTCTCTGAGAATACTTGAATATTCTGGTCTAGTTTATGAAGATGCTGCCGGAATTCGTGCAACTCGTAGTGAGATTGGAACAAGGTATATGGTGAATCTTGGGTGTTTGCTCGCGTCCGAGGCAACTCCAACGGCATCGGGAATGAAAATAATCAAAGCATCAGATATTAGAAGGATGAGTGAATATGGAGCAAACTATCCGATATACCGAGAAATTCAAGGGAAGGTCATTGAAAGCGAGACAGACGTTCTTAAGGAGCAATTGAAAAAATCGATAGATTTACTTGAGTTAACAGGCTGGCAGAAGCAAAAGATGCACGAGATTTCAATTAACACTATTGGTGATTTGATCTCTGCGCCAGAAGGAAAATTGAAACAGGCAAAATATATAGCAGATGTACGAGCCAGAACGATAAAAAATGCTGGGATTGCAGCTGTGTGCGAGTACTTGCTAGGGTAATAATGTGTCCCGCACGCATAACTATCAACGCCCCGTATAGCTATCGGAATTGCCTATTGATAGCATCCTCTGATAGCTTTTTGATAGCAGAAAGTCGGATACCCCATAGGATTGGGATAACAGGTATCAAACAAAGTCAAATGGAATCAAACGGTCTATACAAAAAAGTTTAGAGCGCGTTTCCGTTTGGAGAGTTTGAATAATCGCGAAAGCTAAATAGAGCCTGTATATTGAACGATAATACGTTCAACGTACAGGCTCTTTCTTTTTGCTGACTCCGTTTTGACTCCCGTCAGTTAGTGGTTAGTAGAGAAAATGCCTTTTAGGAGCTGTGCAATAAGGGAATCTTCAGATGTTTTTCCTGTTGATTTGTTGGCAGCTGTCCTTTTGGAATCTTATTCTAAAGCGTGAGCAAAAAGGCTTGACCAACCTTTTGCGGCGGCACGGTATCGACCCTGTAAAAGAACAATCTCGTGAATAAGAACGCGATGAAAGATAAGGAGTACAACATAACACATAACGATTTGGGCCGCTGGGCAAATATCCGCCTTGCATTTATCAAACAGCACCGCTCGCAGCTGTACCAAGGTCTACTGAAAGAAAATAAGCTGCACAGCTACTTGGCAGAATTTGATCGTTAGGTGCGCGATACCCTGATTTTGACCGAGGAACAGATGCGTCAAACCGAGGAAATCACCAAGGAACTGAAACGGCAGGATCAGCTTTAATGGGGATGTCGTATGAACAACATCCGCAACTGCGCGGAGGAAGCTGTAACGACTGAACTGGTCTACGAATAATTTTGTTGCAGTTTGGATTTGAATAAGGTATTATAAAATCAGACGTTCTTATGTGGAGGATGCTATGAAACAAGAACTGAATTTGCTGGACGGATACACCCCTACAAATGATTTGCTCAATGATGCAAAGCAGATTATTGAGGTGTCCCAAAAGGCTGCATACAGAGCCGTAAATCTGGCGCTGGTGCAGCGCAACTGGCTGTTGGGGTATCGTATCGCACAGGAAGAATTAAAGGGCGAGGGGCGCTCTGAATACGGTACGGCGGTTATCAGAAAACTGGCAAAGGAATTGACTGCTGAGTATGGTAAAGGATTTGATTACAGCAGTCTGTATAAGTATTTTCGTTTCTATAAATTGTACCCTGAGATTGTGGACTCAGTGAGTCCACAATCTGGTGCGCTACTATCTTGGACGCACTATCGTGTATTATTGCAGGTTGAGGACAAAACAGCCCGCGATTGGTACACGAAAGAAGCGGCCAATCAAACATGGAGCGTCCGCACGTTGCAACGCAATATTTCCTCCCAATACTACTACCGTTTGCTGAAATCCCAGAACCAAGAGCCGGTCAAGCAGGAAATGGAAAAGCTGACAGCCGGTTATCAAGCGGACAAGCTGGAGTTCATCAAGAACCCGATGATTACGGAATTTTTGGGACTTTCCGGCAGCACAGATTTTACCGAAAGCAAGCTGGAAAGCTGTATCATCACGAACATTCAGAAATTCCTCATGGAGCTTGGCAAAGGCTATGCCTTTGTAGCCCGCCAGCAGCATATCCACACGGAAAAAGAGGACTACTATATCGACCTTGTGTTCTACAACTATATCCTTAAGTGCTTTGTGCTGGTGGATCTGAAAACCAGCAAAATTACCCATCAGGACGTAGGTCAGATGGATATGTATATTCGTATGTATGACGAACTGAAGCGCGGCGAGGGTGATAACCCGACCATCGGCATCGTCCTTTGCTCCGATACGGACGAGGATATTGCTAAATACTCCGTCCTGCATGGCAATGAGCAGCTTTTTGCCAGCAAGTACAAGCTGTACCTGCCCACGGAAGAAGAACTGCGCGCAGAGATTGAAATGCAGAAAGAAATGTTCTATTTGCAGCAGGATAGGAAATGATAATGTAATTGAACTTGTCCTTGAAAACATTTCCTCTGGTAATGTGATAACCTTTAGGCGCAGAGAAAGTGGACCTAATTGGATGTATTCGTTGAACAGTAGAATTATTTGAAAAAGAAACGAATAGTTTCCATAAAAACAAATGAGGGAATATTACTATGGATAATTGGATGATTGAGTATAAAGAACTTATTCTGAAAGGGGAAAAAAGAGCGGCAAGAGAATTGGTTCTCGCAGAGATACCAGATGACAAAATTATATACAAATACTTCAGAGGAATAAATCGAGATTTTGATACAATAAAAGTTCCAGAACTTTGGTTATGCAATGCGTATCGCTTAAATGATCCATTTGACTGTGCATTTGTTAAAGGGCATAAAGAAATAGACGAGTATATTCGAAATAGAGCGGATTCGATAAACATGCAAAACAAGACATTTATTTCGTGTTTTTCAGAAAAATCAGATTCGATGATAATGTGGGGCACTTATGCTAATTGTCATCGAGGAATATGTGTAGGATATTCTCTAAAGGAATTAGTGGAGAAATTCAATTGTTTACCCGTTGTTTATGAGGAAACTCTTCCACAATATACAAATGATACAAGTGTTTTAATAAATACTTTGACTAAATATATTGATTGGAAATATGAACATGAATGGAGAATTGTAGAAATCAACGACAAGCAAAGAAACGAAGTTGGGTACAAAATAAAGTTTGTAAAACCCAAAGAAATTATTTTGGGCTTGAAAAGCAATGATTTCCTGTGGAAAATCAATAATACTGGTAAAAGTTCTGATGAAATAAAGCCTGATGAACTGATAAGATATTCGGAAGACATTTTAGGAACGGATTGTTTTCAATATCAAATAACTACGAGTGATAAAGGTTATAAGTGGGAAAAAATCATAAGGATTTAAGATATAAACTAAAAAAATGAATTTTCAAGTGAAAAGTAGCCCGTAGAAAAAGTACATATTTTGCATATTGAATGTATTGTTGTTCAATGTGCAAGCACTTTCTTGCTGTTGGTTTTGTTGATTGGAATTGTGATACAACTTGTGAATGATTTTGCTGTGGTTTGGGTAGTGTGTTATAGTATTGATTGTTTCGAGGAACAAAATATGCCAAATTAACTTTTTTAGAAAAAGCAAAAGCGGATAATTAATGGAAAAAATGAAAGATTTCACAATGAGTTTTTTGAGAGGCGAGTTTTGATGAAGATTGCGACTAAAAGAAAAATTGAAATTATAGTACTGATTTTGATTGTATGTATGGTTTCGCTGGGCGCATGTGGGAAAGGAGAAGAGGATTATAAGAAAGAAATTGCAACTTTAGCTGAAGAACAGGGACTAGAGGATGTAGAAGTATCTTTAGAATGGATTGAAGAGACAAAAACGTATAGAACAACTGTGGAAAGTTCGAATTTTTCAAGATTATCATATTCAGAAATGGCAGATTGCAGAATAGAATTAGAGAAGAAATCAAAAGAAAAATTGCATAAAAGCTTTGCGATGCAGTCTGTTAGTAATAATGATAGATATAATGTTTTGGTTAATTTTAAAGGTGCCGGAGATTTAGTTATAGAAAAGAATGATAAAATTATTTATGACAAACAAGCAGGTACGGAAGAAAATGTGAAAGACAGCAAGACATATATAATATCGGATAATCCCGAAGTTGGTATGAATAAAGAGGAGGTATTGTATCAAACAAATTGGGGAGAACCTCAAAAAAAGAATATAGGTAAATACACTTGGGGAACGAGTGAACAATGGTGCTATTCGAATAATAGATATGTCTATTTTGAAAATGGAATTGTTGTAGCAGTAGATTACGAAGAATGACAGAATGTGATAGGTTTGTTCCTATGTTACCGATTCCATCTGTGCCGAAAGAACAGAATTGACTCCCGATTGACTCCCCATTGTGCAAAAGAAGAAAAAATAAGCATAGTAAATAAAAAGGGAAAAAGAAAATTGACGTATTAACAACACAAAAAACCATAAAATATCTACGCCCTCGAATTTAAGCAACCCCTAACCCTGCCATCCCGCCTTGGCCTGACGCCCGGCGGGATTTTTTGTTGCGCGGGGGGCGCGGGTGGTGTACAATGGTCTATAATACGGTGAAGCGGCATTCGCGGAAAGGACACTCCCATGAAAGAAATCCCCATTACATCCTTTGACAATCTCCAAATCGGCCAGGCGGAAAACACGGCGGCGGGCACGGGCTGCACGGTGGTGTTGCTGGGCAAGGACGGCGCCCCGGCGGGGCTGGATGTGCGCGGCGGCGGGCCGGCCTCGCGAGAGAGCGAGCTGCTCAAGCCGCTGGCGGCGGCGCAGGTCATCCACGCCATTGTGCTGGCGGGCGGCAGCGCCTTCGGGCTGGATGCCGCGGGCGGCGTCATGCGGTATCTCGAGGAACACGACATCGGTTTTGACGTAGGTGTGACGAAAGTTCCCCTCGTCTGCCAGTCCGACCTGTTCGATTTGACCGTGGCCGACGCCCGCGCCCGGCCCGATGGAGCCATGGCCTACGCGGCCTGCGTCAACGCCGAGATCGGCAACTACCGCGACGGCAACCACGGCGCGGGTACCGGTGCGACTGTCGGAAAGCTGCTGGGCATGGACCACTGTATGAAGTCTGGCATTGGCAGCTACGCCGTGCAGGTGGGCGACCTGAAGGTCGGCGCGCTCGTCGCGGTCAACGCGGTGGGCGACGTCTACGATTTTGAGACGGGCCGCAAGGTCGCCGGGCTGCGGGCTGACGACGGCAAAACGTTTTTGGATTCCGAGCGGGTGCTGATGCAGCAGCTCGACGCGCCGCAGGAAAAATTCGTCGGCAACACGACACTTGGCATCCTTTTCACCAATGCAAAGCTCGACAAGGCACGGCTGTGCAAAGCCGCGGGCATGGCGCACGACGGCTACGCCCGCGCCATCCGCCCGGTGCACACCTCGATGGACGGCGACAGCATCTACGCGGTCTCGCTGGGCGGCGTGCCCGCTGACCTCGACGCCGTCGGCGTGATCGGCGCGCGGGTCATGGCCAAAGCCATTGTCCGGGCCGTGGAGGCCGCGGACAGCGCGTACGGCTTCCCGGCGGCGCGGGATATGTAAAGTCGGCCCTGCCCCGATACCGTAGAGGTGGATTCCATATCCGCCCAGGCACCGTGCCGTTGCCGCAGGTCGGCGTCAAAACAGCATTGCGCCCGCCCCAAAATCGCGGTATAATAGTGCCAGAATCACAACAGGGGAGAACCACCACACGCTATGCCAAAATTGGACGAACAAATCAAAACGCTGGCGGGCTACTTTGCGGCGGACTGTGAGCCGGACGGCAAGCTGACGCTGCAATTGGAGGTCGAGCACTTCCTCACCCAGTCCGACGGCCAGCCCCCGGCCTTTGCCGATGTGCAGGCCGCGCTGCGCGATTTGCAGCAGCAGACAGACGCGCCGATCATCACCGACGGCGAATATTTCGGCTACAGCGGCCCGGCGCTGACGGCCACGCTGGGGCCCGCGTGCCAGCTGCGCATCAGCCTGTCCCCGCTGCGCGACGTGCAGGACATCATGGATCTGTACAACCGTTTCTATTTGCAGCTGGGGCTGGCGCTGGCTGCCCACGGGCTGCGCGCCTGGACGGCGGGCTGCCACCCGACCTGCCATGCCGAGGACTTGCCCCTGGTACCCCGCACCCGGGACGAGGCCATGGACGCCTACCTGCGGGAAAAGGGAGCCTGCAGTGTGCAGATGATGCGCGCCACGGCGGCGACGCAGGTGTCCATTGACTATCAGGATGAGACCGATTTTGTCCGCAAAATGCGCGCGGCCAGCCTGCTGACGCCGTTCTTTGCGCTGCTCAGCGACAACGCTCCGGTCTATCAGGCCAGCCGCAACAGCAGTTATTGCATCCGCACGCGGCTCTGGCAGGATGTGGACCGTGACCGCTGCGGCGTCACGCCGCATCTGATGGACGCGGATTTCGGTTACGCCCGCTATGCGGAGAATGTGCTGACCAAGCCCCAAATCACTGCGCTGCGGCTGGGCCGCGTCAGGGCTGCGGGCGGAAAGATTGCGCCGGAGCTTTACGCCGGGCACGTCAGCCGTCAGGAAACCGCGCATATTTTGTCCAATTTCTTTTACGATGTACGTCTCAAATCCCGCATTGAGCTGCGCGCCGCGGACAGCATGCCGCCGCGGTACATCGCCGCGTATGTGCAGCTGGTCAAGTCGGTGTTCGGCAGCCCGGCAGCGCTGCAAAATGTGCTGCGCCACTACGCGGGCGCGACGACGCTGGACATCACGTCGGCTAAGCTGGCCGTCTGCAAGGACGGCTACAATGCGCTGGTCTATGGCCGCCCCGTCAGCGGCGAGCTGGCTTGGCTGCTGATGCAGGCCCGCAGCCGCACGCCCTCGCAGGAGGAACGCGCACTGCTCGACCCGTTCATGCAGCTGCTGACGACCCGCAAAACTATCCGCGAGACGGAAAATTACAACGAATAAACGTGCTTTCTGCGGGCATACTGACCCTGAAAGGGGGCATGTGCCATGCGGGAAACATCCTACCACGCGGTCATTGCCGAGATGACCGTCCGCGCACTGTGGGAGCTGCAAAACCTGCTGGACTGCATCCCCGACGCGCTGTGGGACCGCTGCTACGGCGGCGCACCGCTGTGGCAGCACGTCTACCACACCCTGCACGAGCTGGACCAGTGGTTCATCAACCCGCGGGACACCGACTTTGTCGAGCCGCCTATCCACACGCCGCACTTGCAGGAACTGCACATTTACCCGGCAGTGCGTCTTGACAGACCGGCGATAGATGACTATTTTTATACAATCAAGGCCAAGCTGTCCATTTATCTGACCTCGCTCCACGACGAGGATCTGCTGCAGCGGCCCGACAACTGCGAGTGGACGCGGTTTACGCTGATTTTGTCGCAGTATCGGCATTTATACCGCCACATGGGCATGGTGATGGGTTTTATTGAGGCCGAGACCGGCCTCTGCCCGCGCACGCTGGAGGTGGGGGAGGACCCGCCCGCCGCGCCCTACGACCCTTATCAATGAGAGGAACTTTTCAATGAAGTATCGCTGTTTTGCGGCGCTTGCGCTGGCGTTGCTGCTGCCCGGCTGCGCCGCCGCGCCCGACCTGACGCCGGTCTGGCAGCGCGACCTGCCCGCCAGCGGCGTACATATAGAGCTTTCCAACGCGGCGCTGCTCTCCGACGCGGACGTCTACTACGCCGCAACGCGGGAGGAGCTGTACGTGCACAATGTGTCGGTTTTGCCCGCCGTCAAGGCCGACGGTCAGCCCGTTGTAACGTTTTACGGCGCTTCAGCGCAGGATATTGGCCTTGTGTATCTGGAGGACATCGGCGACGTGTACGTCGATTATGACCGCGTCAAGCCGCAGATCAAGCTGGATTATATCCTGACAGAAGGGGACGGGTACGTCTCCTACGAGTTGGACACCGCGTACAATTTTGAGTTCACGGTGACGACGCAGACCGGCGAGGATAAGATTCTGGTCGTCAGCGAAAGAAGCGACGTGAAATGAAAATGCCCCGCCCGGGTTGGCCGAGCGGGGATTTTTTGTGCGTTAAATGCCTTCTCCTTTGGGGGAAGGTGGCCGAGGCCCCGCCCGATGTCGGATGAGGGGAAAGTCCGCGCGATTTCCCACATACGGGCAGTCACGGGAACTTAGCCCTCATCAGTCGCCTGCGGCGACAGCTTCCCCCGATGGGGAAGCCTTTGCGGTCGTTGCCGCGTGCCGCCTCACTTCCTCTCCGGCAAATCCACCGTCGTCGTCGGGAAGGCAAACTCGCAGCCTTCCTCCTGCATCAGATCCAAAATTTGCAGATTCAGCGTGTTTTTTACCTGCATGAAATCCCGTAGATTGACTTTGGTGATGTACACCCGGCACGCCAGATCAATGCTGTAGTCGTTAAATTTATCCAGCGCAATCATCACGCCGTCGGGCTGCACGTCGGGCTGGGCTTGCAGCATGGCGGTCAGATCGGCGGTCAGCTGTTCGATTTTTTCGCGCGGGGTGTCGTAGGTCAGACCAATCGTGAACTTCCACAGACGGCTCTGGCGGCGGTTATAGTTTTGGATGTACTCCGCTGTGATTTTGGAATTTTCTATCGTGATAGCGACATTATCCGGGCTGCGGATGCGGGTGGAGCGGAAGGAAATGTCCTCAACGGTGCCCTCGCAGTCGCCCAGCACGATGTAATCCCCGATGCCGAAGGGCCGCTCCAACACCAGCGTGATGCCCGCAATCAGGCTGTTCAGTGTGGACTGCGCGGCCAGCGAGACCGCCAGTCCGGCGACACCCGCGCCGGTCAGCAGGCCGGAGACCGGCACGCCGAGGCGGTCCAGCATGGCGATACCCGCAAACAGGCCGACCAGCGCATGAAAGATGTTCTCAAAAAAGTGTCCCATCGTCTGATTTGTTTCTAAATCCAGATGGTTCTGGGCGCTGCGCAGCAAAAGCCGGGTGACCGGGGCCGCACGCCAGCAGCCGAGCGCGATATAGAAGATGACCAGCAGGTCGGCAGCTAGATTCAGGTATTGCAAAAAAACGGCGTCGCGCACCAGCTCAAACGGCAGCGACTTGACGGCAGCTGCGCCCAGCAGTACCCGAAAAAGGCCCGCCACCGGCGTAAGAAAGCTGTCCAGCAGAATGTAAAGCCACGATGCCGTGTGACTTTTTGCACGGTCCAGAAAACGCCGGGCGGCGAGCTTGTACACCTCGGGTGCACCGGCAGCCGCCAGCGCCAGCAGCGCCGCGGGCAGAAACGAGAGAAAATCGTGGGTGAGTTCTTCCATGGTGGGTACCTCGGTTTATGGTTGTGGTAATTCCTTGGCCCCCTCTGGGAGGCGGCTCCGCCCGCAGGCGGTGGAGGAGAGAACCTGACGCGGCCCGAAATATTTCGGATAGCCGCAAGGTTCTCTCCCTCCGGCCCTGCGGGGCCACCTCCCTCGCAGAGGGAGGCAAGAAGGTGGTGGGCAAGAATTTCCTTAATTATACCACACCCCCTTGCATTTTGTAAAATCTATGCTATAATACTTCCCGGAAAGTCTGTTTCAGGGCGGGGTGTGATTCCCCACCGGCGGTGAGCGGCATGGCCCGCAAGCCCGCGACCAGCTGCAAATGCGGCTGCTGACCCGGTGTGATTCCGGGGCCGACGGTTAAAGTCCGGATGAAAGAAACGGAAAGCTGTTTGCTTTGCTTTTTTTGCGCCCTGTCGTATATTTTACGGCAGGGCGTTTTGCTTTCGCAAGGGCAGGGCAGAGCCTCCCGGGTTCGTGAGCTGACTTTCACAAATTTTTACGGGAGGCATCTTCTCATGCAAAACAAGACTACCAACATCCGCAAGCTCACCGGCACCGCCATGCTCGGCGCTGTCGCTGCCGTACTTATGTACATGGAGTTTCCGATCCCCATCATGCCGTCCTTCGTCAAGCTGGACGTTTCCGAGCTGCCCGCGCTGCTGGCCGCCTACGCCTACGGGCCGGTGTCCGGCATCGCCGTGTGCCTGATCAAAAACCTCATCAAGCTGCCCAGCACCAGCACTGCTGCGGTGGGTGAATTGTTCAATTTCGTCATGGGGGCGTTGTTTGTTGGCGTCGCCGGCTTTGTGTACAAGCGCAGCAAGACCCGCCGCAGCGCACTCATCGGCGCAGGGCTGGGCGCACTGATCATGGCCGTTGTGTCCGTGCCGTACAACTACTTCATCGTCTACCCGGCCTATGTGGTTTTGTATCATCTGCCGCTCGAGGCCATCATCGGTATGTACCAGGCCATCAACCCCAGCGTGGACGGTCTGCTGACCTGCCTGATCACCTTCAACTTCCCGTTTACCTTGTTTAAAGGTCTGCTGGATGCGGCGCTCTGCTTCCTGATTTACAAGCCGCTGTCCGGCGTGCTGCACGGGAGGAAGTAAGAAAGGCTTCCCCCGCGCAGGGGGAAGCTGTCAACGAAGGTGACTGATGAGGGCCGGGTTGACGCAACCACTCGTCTATGGGCGGCAAGGAGAGCTTTGCCCTCATCCGGCCTCGGGCGGGGCCTCGGCCACCTTCCCCCGATGGGGAAGGCTCTCCTCCAAAACCACACACGCTGCCGCATCTGCCCCACTTTTGTGCAAACCGTCTGAACTGCACAACGAAATATCGTTGACTTTGCCAAAAACCTGTGGTACACTAACTTCACAACAACAGAATAGCAACTTATCAAGAGCGGCTGAGGGAACAGGCCCGATGAAGCCCGACAACCTGCGCGTATGCGCAAGGTGCCAAGTCCTGCGGGAAACCGAAAGATAAGCGTTTTCGCGCGCAGTCTTTCCGGCTGCGCGCTTTTTGTTTCCACGGTTGCGTTTCTGCCGAATATTTTATAGGAGGCTTTTCCCAATGTCCAAAGTTCTTTTCACGTCCGAATCCGTCACCGAGGGGCATCCCGACAAAATCTGCGACCAGATCTCCGATGCCATCCTCGACGCCATCCTGGCGCAGGACCCCGGTGCCCGCGTCGCCTGCGAGACGACCTGCTCCACCGGTCTTGTCCACATCATGGGCGAGATCACGACCAACTGCTATGTTGACATCCCCGGCACGGCGCGCGAGGTCATCCGCTCCATCGGCTATGACCGCGCCAAGTACGGCTTTGACTGCGACACCTGCGGCGTCATCACCAACATCGACGGCCAGAGCCCCGACATTGCGCTGGGCACCAACGACGACGTGGCCGGTGCGGGCGACCAGGGCATGATGTTCGGCTACGCCTGCAATGAGACGCCCGAGCTGATGCCGCTGCCCATCAGCCTGGCCCACAAGCTGGCCAAGCGCCTGACCGAGGTGCGCAAGAACGGCGAGATGAGCTACCTGCGCCCGGACGGCAAGAGCCAGGTCACCGTGGAGTACGACGACGGCAAGCCCGTGCGCATCGACGCGGTGGTCATTTCCAGCCAGCACAGCCCCGACATCAGCCAGGAGCAGCTGCATGAGGACATCCGCCGCGAGGTCATTGAGAAGGTCATTCCCGCCGAGCTGCTGGACGAGAACACGAAGTACTACATCAACCCCACGGGCCGCTTTGTTGTGGGCGGCCCGCAGGGCGACTCCGGCCTGACGGGCCGCAAGATCATCGTGGACACCTACGGCGGCTATGCCCGCCACGGCGGCGGTGCGTTCAGCGGCAAGGACCCCAGCAAGGTGGATCGTTCCGCCGCGTATGCCGCCCGCTGGGTCGCCAAAAACGTGGTTGCCGCGGGCCTGGCTACCAAGTGCGAGGTCGAGCTGGCCTATGCCATCGGCGTGGCAAAGCCCGTCTCCATCATGGTGGACACCTTCGGCACCGGCACCGTTGCCGACGAGAAGATCGTGCAGGCTGTTGAGAAGGTCTTTGACCTGACGCCCGCCGCTATCATCCGCGACCTTGACCTGCGCAAGCCCATCTACCGCCAGCTGGCCGCCTACGGCCACATGGGCCGCGAGGACCTGGGCGTGAAGTGGGAGAACACCGACCGCGTGGACGCCCTGAAGGCCGCCGTGGCGGAGTAAATCAGCAGGAATTTTCCGGTCCCCCCGTGCAGCGTATGCGCGGGGGATTTTTGTTTGTGCGTAGCGCACCGGGTTGCGCACCGGTAGGGGCCGGACGTGTCCGGCCCTTACGTGCGTGGTGATTATTTTACGTGTGCGGCGGCGCGGGGCGGCCAATACATTCATTTACTGCAAATAAATTTGCCAAATGCCGCGCAATGCGGTATAATATCCTTATCTGTGAAAGTGCGGCGATTTTGCGGGAAGGGGGCGGCTATGGAACAGCAGGAACAACAGCTTATGAAGCTGGAAGGCACCGTCGAGCACGTCATCTATGAGAACGCCGACTCCGGCTACGCGGTGTTCGAGGTGGACGCGGGCGGCACCGATGTGGTCGTCGCCGGCAACGTCGGCGGGGTGGACAACGGCATGAGTGTGACCGTTTACGGCCACATGGTCAACCACCCCAGCTACGGCGAGCAGTTCCGCGCCGAGACCATCGAAGCGCGCCTGCCCGAGGACCGCACCGCCATTTTAAGCTACCTGTCCAGCGGCGTGCTGCCCTACATCGGGCCGTCCACCGCTAAGAAAATCGTGGCAAAATTCGGCGATGATACGCTGACGGTCATCGCCGAGACCCCGCAACGGCTCTGCGAACTCAAGGGCATCACCGAGCAGAAGGCGGCTATCATCTCCAACGAGTTTCGCCGCATGTACGGCGTGCGGGAGGTCGTGGCCTGGTTTGCCCGGTACGGAATGACCGCCCAGCAGGCCGTGACCTGCTACCGCGCGCTTGGGCCGCACACCGTCGAGGCGCTGACCCAGAACCCGTATCTGCTCTGCGGCGAGCCGCTGCAATTAAAGTTCGGTCAGGTGGACACCATCGCGGCGGCGCTGCAATTTGAGACAGGCTGCCGCCTGCGGGTGGCGGCGGGGCTGCTCTACGCGCTGCGGCACAACGCGGGCAACGGTCACACCTGCCTGCCGCGGGATAAATTGCTTGAATCTACGTCGAAATTTCTCCGCCTGCCGTTGGGCGACCTGGAAGTCGCGCTCGACGAGCTGCTCTCCTCCGAGGAGCTGCGCACCCGCACGTTTGACGGCGTCGAGTACATCTACCTGCCCGACCTGCTCTCCGCTGAGGAGGACATTGCCGCGCGGCTCGGCCAGCTTTCGACGTTCCCCACCGAGGCCCCGCCGACGCTGGATGCGGACATCCGCGTGCTGGAAATGGCGCAGGGCTTTGCGTACGCGCCGCTGCAGCGGCAGGCCATACGCCTGGCGCTGTCCAGCCGGGTCATGGTGCTGACCGGCGGCCCCGGCACCGGCAAGACGACCACCGTCAACGCGATTCTGAGCCTGTACGAGGCACTGTATGACCGCGTGGCTCTGTGTGCCCCCACGGGCCGCGCCGCCAAGCGGTTGAGTGAACTGACAAACCACGCTGCATCGACAATTCACCGCTTGCTTGAGGTGGACTACAGCAGCGGCAGCGTGCGGTTCATCCACAACGAAAAGAACCTTTTAAAATATGACGTCATCATCCTCGACGAGATGAGTATGGTGGACGTCAAGTTGTTTCAGGCGCTGCTGGCCGCGGCGCGGTACCACTGCCGCATCATCATGGTGGGCGACGCCGACCAGCTGCCCAGCGTCGGGCCGGGCAACATTCTGGGCGAGATTTTAAAGGCAGGCGTCGTGCCGACAGTACGTCTTACCGATATTTTCCGGCAGGCGCAGCGCAGTTTGATCGTCCAGAACGCCCACCGCATTGTGGAGGGGCAGATGCCGCAGAAGGGCGGGCCGAAGGACGATTTCTTCCTGATCGAGTCCAACGGCCTTGCCTGCCAGAAGCTGGTCTGCGACCTTGTCAGCACGCGGCTGCCGAAAGCCTACGGCTTTGACCCCGTGCGGGACATTCAGGTGCTTTGCCCGACGAAGGTCGGCCCCACCGGCAGCGTTGAGCTGAATAGGCGGCTGCAGGATATTCTGAACCCGCCCGCCAAGGGCAAGGGGCAGATCGGCACGGCGGAGAGTGCCAAAATATTGCGTCTGGGTGATAAAGTCATGCAGGTCAAGAATGACTACGACATCACGTTTGAACGTGCCGGGGCCGAGGCCGGCGTCGGCGCGTACAACGGCGATTTGGGCATCATTACGGCGGTGGACGTGGATGCGCGCAGCGTGACGGTCCAGATGGATGACAAAAAGTACACCTACACCGCCGATCAGCTGAACGAGCTGGAGCCCGCCTACGCCGTGACCGTCCACAAGAGCCAGGGCTCGGAGTTCCCCGCGGTGATCCTGCCCGTGGCCGACGTGCCCGCCCGGCTGTGCTACCGCAACCTTTTGTACACCGGCGTGACCCGCGCGCGGAAGCTCTGCGTTCTGACCGGCACCGCCCGCACCGAGCAGACCATGGTCGAGAATGTGCGGCAGAATATGCGGTACAGCGGGCTGCGGTATTTGCTGAAGGACGCGGCGACACCGACAGAGAAGAAGCAGGAACTGCTCTCGGCGACGTGAGCGGGCACGGAGGGGTCAAGACCCCTCCCTACGAACCGCCCGTTCACCCCGGCCTGTAGGGAGCGGTCTTGACCGCTCCGCAGGGGGGCTGGGGTTGACGGGAAAGCGCAGCCGTAGGGGCCGGACATGTCCGGCCCTGCACCTGCCCGCAAACGCCCGCCAATGGGACACTACCGGGCCGGGCATGCCCGGCCCCTACAGCTGTAAATAAATTTCCACTTTGTACCATCTACGGAGATTCGTAAATGAAACAATACGACATCGGAATTGACCTGGGCACGACCTCCATTATCATTGCCACCGAGGAGCAGGGCGTTGTGTTCCGCCAGCCGACCATCGGCGCGGTGGACACGCGGACGAACTCCATCCTTGCGGTGGGGGACGAGGCATTAAAAATGGTGGGCCGCGCACCCGCGCACATTGACTTGGTGCGCCCGCTGCGGGACGGCATCATCCAGGACCACCGCATGACGAACGAGCTGATCGTTCGGTTTGTCAATCAGGTCTGCCGCTCGCGCATCTTCAAGCCGCGCATTGCGGTCTGCGTGCCTGCGGCCATCACCGGCATCGAGGCGGACGCCGTTGTGGAGTCCGTCATGGCGGCGGGCGCCAGGCAGGTCTACCTTGTGGACGAGCCTGTGGCAGCGGCGCTGGGCGCGGGCTTGCAGATCCGCCAGCCCCACGGCTGCATGGTCGTGGACATCGGCGGCGGCTCCACCGACATTGCGGTCATCAGCATGGGCGGGCGGGTCAAGGCCGCCAGCCTGCCTGTGGCGGGCAACGCCTTTGACAGCTGCATTGCCCAGTACGTGCAGGAAAAATACCAGATCGCCATCGGCCCGCTGACCGCCGAGCAACTGAAAAAGCAGGTCGCCTGCTGCACCAGGAGCGAGTTTGAGGGCGTTATGGAGGTGCGCGGCCACTCGTGGGAGACGAACCTGCCCGCGCGGCGCATCATCTATACCCGCGACCTGTACGAACCCGTGCAGGAGTTGGCCGCCCGCATTGCCAACGCAGCCCGCAACGTGCTGGAAAGCACCCCGCCCGAGCTGGCGGCGGATGTGTCCGGCACCGGCATTTTGCTGACGGGCGGCGGATCGCTGCTGCGCGGGCTGGCCGGGTATATCGCGGGCGAGCTGCACACCGATGTGGCCATCGCCCCCGACCCGCTGAACTGCGTGGCCCGCGGCACGGCCATCAGCCTGAGCGAGGGCAAGTATCTGAGCGCCGGGTTCCGGGATGCCACGCCGAAGGTGTGGAATAGAAGGTTGAACCATAGTCACGACCCGTTTACGGGGGAGTGAAGAACCGTTGACTGAGTGGCCGACCCGGGAGGCTTATGCCGACGGGAGCGCGCGTGAATCATACGCTGCGCACGTAGGGGGCTTGGCACGCCCGGCACTGTACTTCCCCGCAAACGCACGGCACCGGGAAACCCGCCTTCTTGGCCCCCTCTGGGAGGGGGCTCCCGCCGCAGCGGGTGGGGGAGAGAACTTCGCGGCTATCCGAAATATTTCGGGCTATGGCAAGGTTCTCTCCCTCCGGCCCTGCGGGGCCACCTCCATCGCAGAGGGAGGCGGGGGAGCGCTTCCCCGCAAACGCCCGATACCGGGAAACCCGCGGGCCGGACATGTCCGGCCCCTACTGCGCATTTTTAAATAAAATCTATGGCAACACCGCATAATTCCCGCCTTACGGCTTAAGCACCGCTCCGGCGGCTGCGGCACGGCATCTGCGTTGCCAAAATGCTCGATAATACACAAAGTATTATCTGCGCTTTTGGCTTAGCAGCTGCCGCACCTCGCTCGCCGTATCGGCACTTAGAATTATGCGGTATTGCCCAAAACGAAAGGTGAACTCCATGGCTGACATCACCAAGGAATATCTCGCGCTGCGCGACCAATATATTGAGAGCCGGTTTGCGCGGCTCAACCCCGTGCAGCGGCAGGCGGTCTTTGCCACCGAGGGCCCGCTGCTGATTCTGGCGGGCGCGGGCTCCGGCAAGACCACCGTGCTGGTCAACCGCATTGCCAATATCATCCGCTTCGGCTCCGCCCACGGCAGCACCGAGCTGCCGCGGCCCGTGACCGAGGCCGACCTCAACGACCTGCGCAATGCCGTTGCCGCGGGCCGCGACCTGCCGCGGGAGACCGCCTATCTGGCCGTGCGCCCCGCGCGTCCCTGGAACGTGCTGGCCATCACCTTTACGAACAAGGCCGCGGGCGAACTCAAGGAGCGTCTGCGTGCCATGCTGGGCGACACGCTGGGCGGCGACGTCAACGCGTCCACCTTCCACTCCGCCTGCGTGCGGATGCTGCGCCGCGACGCCGAGCGCATCGGCTTCCCCAAGAGCTTCACGATCTACGACTCCGACGACCAGCAGCGCGTCATCAAGCAGATCTACAAAGACCTGATGATCGACGACAAATTCCTGCCCGTCAAGTCGGCCATCGGGCAGATTTCTTCCTTTAAAGATAAGCTCCTGTCCGCCGAGGATGTGGCGGGGGAGCCGTTCGCCAATACGAAGGCGCAGCTCGTCTCCAAAATCTACACGGCCTACGCGGGCCGCTTAAAGGCCGCGGGCGCCATGGACTTTGACGACCTGATTTTCCACACCGTCAAACTGCTGCAAAATGACGCGGAAGCGCGGGAATACTACCAGAACCGCTTTCGCTATGTCGTCGTGGACGAGTACCAGGACACGAGCATTGCGCAGTTCCATCTGGTGCGGCTGCTGGCGGGCGGCACCAACAACGTCTGCGTCGTTGGCGACGATGACCAGTCTATCTACAAATTTCGCGGTGCTACGATTGAAAATATCCTCAACTTTGAGAAGGTTTTCACCGGGGCAAAAACGATCCGTCTGGAACAAAACTATCGCTCCACCGCTAATATTCTGAACGCCGCCAACAGTGTCATCAAGAACAACATGGGCCGCAAGGGCAAGACTCTCTGGACCGACCACGGCGACGGCGAGAAGGTTCACCACTACACCGCGACGAACGAGCAGGACGAGGCCAGCCACATTGCGGACGTCATCGGCGAGCATTTGAGAGAGGGCGCGAGCCTGAAGGACCACGCTGTACTCTACCGCATGAACGCTCAGTCCAACCCGATCGAGACCTACTTTGCCCGCGCAGGCATCCCGTACCGCATTGTGGGCGGCCAGCGCTTCTTTGACCGCAAGGAAGTCAAGGACATCAACAGCTATCTGGCCGTCATCGTAAACCCGCGGGACGACGTGCGCCTGCGCCGCATTATCAACGAGCCTGCGCGTAAAATCGGCATGACGACGATTGAAAAGATCGGTGAGCTGGCAGCCTCCAAGGGCGTGCCGATGATGGAAATCATCGCCCATGTGCGGGACTATCCGGAATTGCAGCGCGCCGCCGCGGCGCTCGAGCGCTTCTATGAGATGTACCGCGAGCTGTGCGATCTGTCGGTAAGTGAGCCGCTGGACCAGTTTGTGGGTGACGTCATCGCCAAGTCCGGCTACGAGGCAATGCTCAAAGCCATGAAGGAGGAGGGCGAGACCCGCCGCGAGAACCTGGGCCAGCTGGTCAGCAGCATCAAGACCTACGCCGATCAGAACGGCGAGGACGCGACGCTGTCGGGCTTTTTGGAGGAGGTCGCGCTGATTTCCGATTTGGACAGCTATGACAACGACGCCGACAGCGTCACGATGATGACGATCCACTCGGCGAAGGGTCTGGAATTCCCGTATGTTTTTGTCGTAGGTATGGAGGATGGCATCTTTCCCGGCGAGATGGCCAAGTATAATGAGGAGGACATGGAGGAGGAACGCCGCCTCTGCTACGTGGCTATCACCCGCGCCAAGAAGGAGCTGTACCTGTCCACCTCCCGCACGCGGATGATCTTCGGCCAGACGCGCCGCAACCCGCCGTCTGCCTTTCTGAGTGAAATCGACCCCGGTTTGCTGGACGAGACCCAGAGCCCCGAGCTGACCGGCTACGGTGGCGGCTTCGGTGCGGGGTACGGCAGCTACAGCACCAACGTCCCGGGCGGGCGCAGCGGGTACTCCGGCGCGTCCCGCGGCTACCTGAACAGCGAGTACAACGCCAAGCCCCGCGGTGGGTTTGGCGGCGGCTACAGCAGCGGCTTTGCCAGCGGCGGCCACGAAAGCCCCAACTCCTACGGCGGACGCCATCAAGTGCAGAGTACGGGCTTTGGCTCGGGCTACGGACGCAGCCGCAGCGCGGGCAACACGGCCCCCGCGGGCGCGGGCACATCCACGCTGGCAGGTGCGCCGTCCGCTGCCCCTCAGAAGAAGGCGGCTGCCGCCAGCTACGCGGCGGGGGACATTGTGGAGCACCGCGTGTTTGGCCGCGGCAAGGTGCTGAAGGCCACGCCGATTGCGGGGGACTGCATTGTCGAGATTCAGTTTGACCGCGTCGGCGTCAAAAAGACGATGGCAAACTATGCGCCGCTGAAAAAAGTGGAGGAATGATATGCTGGTACAACTCATTGCCCATACAAATGACCCGGAAAAAACAATCGCTGCAGCGGCAAAGCTCTGCTACTCCGATGCGCACATTGAGACGCTGCTGGACGGCCTGACGCCCGAAAAGACCGAGGCGTTTTTGCAGCGGCTGAACGACGTCGGCCACGCCAGCCCGATCGAGCACGCCAGCTTTACGTTCGGCATCGAGGGCGTGTCCCGCACGTTCCTGGCGCAGGTGACGCGCCACCGCATCGGCAGCTTCAGCGTGCAGAGCCAGCGCTACGTGCGGCTGGAGGATTTCCGCTACGTCATCCCACCGGAGATCGAGGCCATCCCCGAGGCCAGAGCCCAGTTCATTGTGTCGATGAACGACGACGCAAAGAAGTATCTTGAGTTGGTGCAGACGCTCGAAAATGCCCACACAGCGCGGTTTATGGCGGATGGTCTCGATGAAAAGGCCGCCCGCGCCAAGGCGTCCAAGCAGGCCAACGAGGACGCCCGCTTTGTGCTGCCCAACGCCTGTGAGACGAAGATGGTCATGACGATGAACTGCCGCAGCTTGCAGAATTTCTTCAACCTGCGCTGCTGCAACCGCGCCCAGTGGGAGATTCGCGCTGTCGCGGACGAGATGCTGCGGCTGGTGCTGCCGCTGGCCCCGCACATCTTTGCCAGCGCCGGCCCGCGGTGCCTCGTCGGCCCCTGCCCGGAGGGCCGCATGTGCTGCGGAAAACAAACGGAGGTACGCGCAAAATACGCCAAGCTCAAGGAGGAGGCAGTATAAATGGGACAGCTTATCATTTTTGAGGGGCTGGACGGCTCCGGAAAAGGCACCCAGACAAAACTGACGGCTCAGCGTTTAAAAGAACAGGGGAGAGACCTGCGGCAGATCACCTTCCCGGATTATGACAGCGAGTCCTCGGCACTCGTCAAAATGTACCTATCCGGCGCGTTCGGCGACAAGCCCGACGACGTGAACGCCTACGCTGCGTCGAGCTTTTACGCCGTGGACCGCTTTGCCAGCTACAAGACCGACTGGGGCGAGTTTTACCGTGAGGGCGGGCTGGTGCTGTCGGATCGGTACACGACGTCCAACGCCGTACACCAGTGCTCGAAGCTGCCGCCGATGCACTGGGACGGTTTTCTGAATTGGCTGTTCGACTTTGAGTACAAGAAGTTCGGCATCCCCGCGCCCGATGCGGTGATTTATTTAGCGGTTGACCCCGAGGTGTCCCAGCGGCTCATCACCGAGCGATACCACGGCGACGAGAGCAAGAAGGATATCCAGGAGAAGGACACCGAGTATCTGGCCCGCAGCCGCGCCGCCGCCGAGTACTGCGCCCGCACGCTGGGCTGGCACCGCATTGAATGCACCACCGCCGCCGCAAACGGCGCAAAATCCATGCGCTCCGTGGAGGATATTAACGCAGAAATCCTTGCAGAATTGGCGGGAATACTGTAAAATAAATAGGTATGCTTTTGGAACGTGCGCAGGGGAGGGGAAAAGCCCTTCCGCGGGGGTTCGTGGTGACGCGAACGGCCCGGGCGGATATGGAATCCGCCCCTACGTGGCAGCACACCAGACTGTTCCCGCCGCACACGCCCGGAGGGGTCAAGACCCCTTCCTACGAAATGACGTGAACGGGCAGCTTGTAGGGAGCGGTCTTGACCGCTCCGTCTGTTCCCGCCGCCATTCAGTCTCCGAGGGCGTCTGGGACGCTGACCCCTGCGCCTACCGCGCGATAAAAATAGTTTACTTTACAAAAAGAGGTGATGCCCATGCTGCGTAAGGCTACCGCTGATGATCTGCCCGCGCTGACGGCGCTGCGCTGCGGGGCTGCCAAAGCGAACCCCGTCGATGCGGCGGGCTGGCTGCAAAACGTCGCCGGGCTGGAAAATATTCTGGTGCTGGAAAAAAACGGCCAGCCCGCGGCCATGCTGGCGGCGGTGCCGGTCAAGTACGGCCAGCACCGCGGCGTCTGGCTGTGCGGCGCAGCCGGGGTGCAGGGCGTGCCGATGGACCGCCTGCTGCCCAAAATCATGGAGGGCTGCCTGCGTGCCTACGGGGCCAGCGGGTTTGACTTTGCCGTCACGACGCCCGACGACGCCCGGCGCGCCGAGGACCTGAAAACGCTGGGCTTCAAAAGCCAGCTGCCGCTGCGGGTCATACAGACGCCCATCCGCCGCGACCTGTTCGCCCAGGCGGCGTTTGACAGTCTGACCGTCCACAAGCTGCTGGAACGGCGGCACATCTACCAGCCCGGCTGCATCAGCCTGCCCGAGGAGGCCATGAACGAAACCATGACCCAGCTCTACCGCCGCGGGCTGACCGTGGTGTCCACCCGGCGCGGCTACGGGCTGTACTTTACCAAGGGCGACACGCTGCAATTTCTGGAATTACAGGCCGACAACGACCACTGCGCCGACCAGCTTTTGCAGGCCGCGCGGGAAAAGACCGGTGCGGCCAACGCCCGCATTTTGCTGGCCGAGAACCAGACGCTTTACCTCGGCTCAGGCCGCCGCTGCGGCTACGGAATGATCGCCTTTTTAGGCCGCCCCTTCTCCGTGACCGATGCGTATTTCAGGATGCTGCTGTAAGAGGCGGCCCTACCGGCAAGGCACGGAAGGCCTGTACCGTAGGGGCCGGGCATGCCCGGCCCGCGTGCCTGCCCAGGCACGGCATTTCGGGAAAGGCTGCGGACCGCACATGTGGCCCCTACAGACTGCCGCTCTTATTGGCTGCAAAAAGCAAGGAATCTATAAAAAAGTTAGGAGTCTCCCATGAGGATCAATCGCACAAATCCGGAGCAGCCTGCGACCCAGCCGGTGCAGAGCCATGCACCGCTCAAGGCGCAGACCGAGGTAAACGGCTTTGAACTGCCCGAGCAGGAAATCCCGAAGGAAAACCAGAAGGAACCCCCGAAGGCTGCAAAGCCGCCGAAGCCCAAAAAGGAAAAGCCCGCCAAAAAGCCCCGTCGCCAGCCGGTGGAGGAGGTCGAGGACGACGAGGAGAACGAGCAGCCCCGCCGCCGTTTCCCGTTTGGCTGCCTGATCGTGCTCGTCATTCTGGCGCTGGTCGGCTTTGGCGGCTACAAGGTCAGCCAGTTCTACGCCGAGCTGGACGGCCAGAAAACGCTGGGCCCGACCCAGACCATCACCGTGCCCGAGGGCTCGTCCGTCGCCGGCATTGCGACCCAGCTCAAGGATGCCGGTGTCATCGAGTATGACTGGCTGTTCAAGCAGTACGTCAAGTACAGCGGCAAGGCCGGTGAAATCCAGTACGGCGACTTTGAAGTCCAGCCCGGCATGGCCTACAACGACATCATCAAGGCGCTGTCCGTCGTGACCCGCCGTGCAACGGTGAATGTCACGATTCCCGAGGGCACGACAGCCGTCGGTGTGGCGCAGATTTTCGTGGACGCGGGCCTTGTGGACGACGTGGACACCTTCCTGTCCTGCGCCAACGGCAACGACGGCACGGATTGGAGCAAGTACGATTTCTGGAACGCCATCCCCGACAATGATCGCCTGATGAAGTGCGAGGGCTACCTTTTCCCGGACACCTACAATCTCTATAAGGACGAGAGCGTCGCCTACTATGTGGATGCCCTCTACGGCGAGTTTGCGTCCAAGACCGCCGATCTGGCCGACACGGTCGCCGCCAAGGGCACGAGCCTGGACGACGTGGTCAAGCTGGCCAGCTTCATTCAGGAGGAGGCCGGTTTGGAGAGCGAGGACGCCAGGGTCAGCGCCTGCTTCCACAACCGCCTGGAATCCAGCGACCCGCAGTGGGCCGAGCACAAGCTGGAATCCAACGCCAGCAGCTATATCATGCAGGACAGCGAGAACAACTATCTGTGGAACTCCCCGACGGCGGAGTACTTCGGCTGGCCGGAGCAGGGCGCGATCCCCGATGACGTGCTGGCCCTGTACGACACCTACGCCATCAGCGGTCTGCCCGCAGGCCCCATCTCCTGCCCGGGCTACGCCGCCATGGAGGCCGCGCTGAACCCTGATGAGGAGTATATCAGCGAGGGGTACTACTTCTTTGTCACGGGCCATCCCGGCACCGATGTGGCAGGGCAGTACTTCTACGCCAAGACCGCCGACGAGCACTACCAGAACTGCGTCAAGGCCGGGTGGGCGTCGTAAGCGCGCAAGCTGCCCTGTAGGGGCCGCACATGTGCGGCCCGCAACTTCCCGTGGAATGCTGCGCTTTGGCAAACACGCGGGCCGGGCATGCCCGGCCCCTACAGCACGGACCCACGGCACACCACACATCAAATCCCCAAGCGCCCGCTTCCTACCGGGCGCTTTTTACGCAAAACGGAGGAAATCACTATGCTGCAACAGCCGGAACTGCTGGCCCCCGCGGGCAGCCTGGAAACGCTGAAATACGCCGTCATGTACGGCGCGGATGCCGTCTACTGCGCCCTGCCGGAATTTGGCATGCGCGCCGCACCCGTCAACCTGACCGTGGGCGAACTGCACGAGGGCTGCATCTTTGCCCATGCCCGCGGCAAAAAGGTCTATCTGACGCTGAACACCCTGCCCACGAACGAGGAACTTTCCAAGCTGCCCCGGTACATTCAGGACGCCGCCGAGGCGGGCGTGGATGCGTTCATCATTGCCGACTTGGGTGTGCTGGCGCTGGCCAAAAAATACGCCCCGCAGGTCGAGCGTCATGTCTCGACCCAGGCAGGCATCACGAACTATGAGGCCGCGAAGATCTGCTACGAGCTGGGAGCCAAGCGCGTTGTGCTGGCCCGCGAACTGCCCCTGACCGAGATCGCGCAGATCCGCGACAACTGTCCGCAGGATCTGGAGCTGGAGGCGTTCGTCCATGGCGCCATGTGCATGAGCGTGTCTGGGCGGTGCCTGCTGTCCAGCTACATGGCAGGACGCAGCGGCAACCGCGGCGAGTGCGCCCAGCCCTGCCGCTGGAAGTACAGCCTGGTGGAGGAGCACCGCCCCGGTCAGTACATGGAGATCGGCGAGAGCGAGGACAACGGCAGCTACATCCTGAACGCCAATGACCTGTGCACCGCGCCGTTTATAGATTTGATTTGTAAAGCGGGCGTTGACTCGCTGAAGATCGAGGGCCGCGCCAAGACGTTCTATTATGTTGCATCTGTCGTCAGCGCCTACCGCCGCGCGCTGGACGCCTTCCTGGCGGACCCGTACAACGATAGCTTTGAGCTGCCCGACGACGTCATTGAGGAGCTGAACCGCACGAGCCACCGCCATTACTCGCCGGGATTCTACTTCGGCAAGGAGCAGGCCCAGCAGACCCCCAGCCACACCTATGTGCGCGACTGGGATTTCATCGGCACGGTGGACAGCTGGGAGAACGGCGTTGCCCACTGCACCCAGCGCGGCAAGTTCGCGGTGGGGGACAGCATCGAAATTTTGCAGCCCGACGGCAGCGTCGTCAAGCTGACGCCTGCGTGGATCGAGAACGCCGACGGCGAGCGCGTGGACGCCACCCCGCACCCGATGATGCAGTACACCATCCCCTGCAAGACGCCGCTGATGGCGTACAGCCTGATTCGGATGCAGAAGCAGTGATTGGACTTTTGCCGGGGACGATGCTTGTATTCGCCCCTACAAAGCAGCCGCAAAAATAATAAAAAAATCTGCAAAAATCCCTTGACTTTTCTGTCAGTATCCCTTATAATAGTTCCTGCGCTGGTCGTGAGGTGCACGTCACACAACGCCGCGCAGGCTGGGTATGGCCCGGTAGTTCAGTTGGTTAGAACGCTAGCCT
>UMHS01017025.1_pt1 | contig 30603 bp, 29 predicted proteins | sample 1965611 | NCBI WGS metagenome assembly UMHS01 (sample SAMEA4836106, study PRJEB28245) | human gut metagenome | biome: gut microbiome; material: fecal sample | place: Denmark | collected 2008
CAGCACTGTCCTCCAGAGGACGGAGGAAGGTTAAAAAAATATTTGCGACGAAGCTGTCCCTTCATTCCTCATTCGAGCAGAGCTTTTAAACGTAATTGAAGGGCGGGGCGTTCCACAGGCTACCCCTGAACCTCGAACCCTTACACTATCTAAACTCCATCCTATTTTGATTATGGGAGATTCCATTTATGTCTGATAAAAAATCATTTCCTGAGCATGTGGCCATCATTCTTGATGGGAATGGCCGCTGGGCGAAAGAAAGAGGAAGAGAGAGAACCTATGGTCATCAGGTCGGCGCGGCAAACGTGAAGACCATCGTCCGTGCGGCGGGTCATATGGGAGTGAAAGTGCTGACGCTCTATGCATTCTCCACAGAGAACTGGAAGCGTCCGCCGATCGAAGTCCGTTTCCTGATGAAGCTTTTCAAGAGCTACCTGATCAGTCAGTTGCGTGAGCTGGTGGAGGATAATGTGCAGGTGCACATCGTGGGCGAACCGTCAGCATTGTCGGATGATCTTCGCAAGGAGATCGCAGCCTGCGAAAAAGACACAGCGAAGTGTGACGGCATGATCCTGAATGTGGCTATCAACTATGGCGGACGCATGGAGATCGTGCAGGCGGTGCAGCAGATCGCACGCGAAGTGAAGAGCGGCTCTCTTGATGCGGAATCCATTACGGAAGAAACGATTTCTGCCCATCTCTATCCATCGGATGCCCAGGATGTGGATCTGATGATCCGTACGGGCGGAGAGTCGCGCATTTCGAATTTCCTTCTTTGGCAGATCTCCTATGGCGAGTTGTACTTTACGCCTGTCCTGTGGCCGGACTTCACTGAGGAGGAGCTTTCGAAAGCGATCGACTGGTTTACCGGAAGAGACCGTCGCTTCGGCGGGCTCACGGAGGATAAAAAATGAAAGTGCGTGTGATCACAGCGATCATCGGTATCATCGCTGTCCTTGGACTGGTATATCTGGGAGGCTGGTTTCTGACGGGCGCCATTTTCCTCGTCTCGCTGCTAGCCCTTCTTGAATATGACAAGATGCTGAAACATTTCGGCGTATCGATCTATCTGAAATCGACGTCTGCTGCGACGGCCGTCATGGTACTTGCTTCGGGATCCTACTCTCTGAAGGTTTTTCTGGCTGCGATTTTTCTTGCCTTTGTACTGCTTCTCTACTTGATTCTGGGCATTAAGAAGGAAAATATGACCGGGCTTATTTATTCTGCTTTCGGTGCCGTCTATTTTGGCGTGGGCTTTGGCAGTCTGGCGCTCCTTCGCGGCAGTCATGAGCTGCTCTCGCCGGTGGCAGTTTCCATGGAGCCGGGGATTTTCCTCATTCTTCTCGCACTCATTTGTACCTGGGCGAGTGATTCTTTCGCTTACCTGACGGGAAAGGCCTGCGGTCGTCATAAGATGGCGCCGCATATCAGCCCGAATAAAACGGTCGAAGGTCTTGTCGGTGGCGCAGTCGGCTGCGTCATTCTCGGTGTCCTTGTTTCCTTCTGTGCGGGTTTTGATCTTTTGGAAGGATGCATCCTTTCCGTCATGGCGGCGATCATGGCGCCCATGGGGGATCTCTTCGAGTCCTATGTAAAGCGCGCCTGTGATATCAAAGACTCCGGAAATATTCTACCGGGGCATGGCGGGATGATGGACCGTTTCGACAGCCTTCTCTTCGTAGCCCCGAGCCTTGTCGCGGTGCTTGCGCTGCTGAGATGAATGAGAAATGAAGATGCGGCATTGCGTCTGGTTATCAATGGGAGACGTAGAGATGGTAAGCCCCACTGGCTTTGATTTCTAATATCTTCCAGTCTCACTTCTGCTCCACAGTCAAACTATCACTCATATTTCCCCGAAAGGAGTCTTCTATGAAAGAAATCGCTGTATTGGGCAGCACGGGTTCCATTGGAACCCAGACGATGGACGTGATCCGTCTCCATTCGGATCTTTTTCATGCGGCCGTCATTGCTGCGCACAAGAGTATCGATAAATTACAGGAGCAGGCTGCGCTCTTTCATCCGTATGCCATCGTCATCACTGATGAGGATGCGGGGAAAAAATTTCTGGAAACCTATAATGGCGATGCGGATGTGCTGATCGGCGAGGCAGCTCTTTCTGAGGTCGTGAAGCGAGACGATGTCGACCTTGTCCTTGTAGCAGTCGTCGGCATTACAGGACTTCTTCCGACGCTTGAAGCGATTCGCGCGGGGAAGGAGCTGGCTCTTGCAAACAAAGAGACGCTGGTCGCAGGCGGTGCGCTCGTTCTCGAAGAAGCGAAAAAGCATCATACGCTGATCCGTCCGGTGGACAGTGAACATTCTGCCATCTTCCAGAGTATGATCGGGCAGGATCAGAAAGGCATCCATAAAATCCTTCTCACGGCTTCTGGCGGTCCTTTCCGCGGCAGGACAAAAGAAGAGCTCGCACAGGTGACGGTCGCAGATGCTATGAAGCACCCGACATGGAACATGGGGATGAAAGTGACGCTCGACTCTGCGACCATGTTTAACAAAGGACTCGAGGTCATAGAGGCGCACTGGCTCTTCGGCGTAGACTATCAGGATATTGAAGTCATTGTCCAGCCGCAGAGCCTGATCCACTCGATGGTCGAGTATGTCGATGGCACCATCATGGCACAGATCGGACTGCCGGATATGCGTCTTCCGATCCAGTTCGCCCTGACATATCCGGACCGCCTGCCTTCGCCGTCGCATGCTTTCGTGGACTGGAATGAAATCGCGCAGATCCTGATCGCAAAGCCCGATATGAAAGTCTTCCGTTCGCTGAAGCTGGCTTACGAAGCAGGAGAAATGGGGGGAGACGGCGGCGTCGCTTTCAACGCATCCAATGAAGAGGCCATCCGCGCCTTTATCGCCGGGAAGATTTCCTTCCTTTCCATTTTCGATGTGGTGGAAGATACGCTCTCGCACTGGAGTGCAGAGCCTGTCGTTTCCTATGACAGTGTACTCTCATCGGATCGCAAGGCTCGCGCGCTGGCAGATGCATTCATTTCGAGGAAATGCCTATGATTTCATCGATACTGGCTCCGATCTTTGTCTTTGCCGTCGTTGTCATCGTCCATGAGGGTGGGCACTTCCTCATGGCGAAGTGGACGGGTATGAAGGTCATCGAGTTTGCTGTCGGCTTCGGCCCTGTGATCGTTTCGAAGAAATGGGGAGAGACGCTTTATTCTCTTCGTCTGATTCCGCTGGGGGGATTCAATAAGATCGCCGGCATGGATGATCAGAATAAGGATGACCCACGCGCTTTCAACCAGCGCCCGACATGGGCAAAGCTGCTTGTCATCGTAGGGGGCGCGCTCTTCAATGTTCTTCTCGCCCTTTTGATCTTCATCTCCGCCTTCAAGATCGAAGGTTATAATACTTTCCCGAATTTACCCAAAGTTGGTACCGTACTTGCTGGAAGTTCGGCAGAGAAGCAGCATCTTTCGCCCGGAGATACCATTCTTTCCATCGAAGGAAAGGCTATGGTGAAATGGACGGATATCGGAGAAGCCCTGAAAGAGAAGGGCAATCGGGTGGTTTCCATGGAAATCGACCACGAGGGGGCAACGAGACAGGTGACGATCATCCCCGAGGTGCAGCCCGATGGTCGTGCCATCATGGGGATCACGCCTTATGTGGAACATCACGAAACCACGATGACAGAGGCCATTGCCATGGGGCTTAGACGCGCCGCCGATCTGCTGCATATGATGACGGCGGGGCTTTATGACATGGTGACGGGCACGGGGCGTGCGGAGGTATCCGGCCCGATCGGAATCGCCCGCATGTCAGGGGAGGTGGCATCTTACGGGGTCATGCCGCTCTTCATGTTTATCGCCCTTCTTAGTCTGAATCTGGGACTTCTCAATATACTTCCCGTCCCGCTTCTTGATGGCGGACATTTGATCCTTATTCTTTTGGAGGCCATTCTCGGGCGGCAGCTGCCAGAGAAAGCGCTGATTTATATTCAATCGGTCGGGATCGCCATACTGGGTGCGATTTTCTTCTATGCACTCTTCCATGATATCAGCGCGCTGATGTAAGAAAAACGAATTCAGAGGGATATGCTCTTATCGGTAGACTTCTCGCACGACTTTCATTCCAATCGGCGATGATAAGGATAGGACGTTTTTAGGAAGGCAAACCTGACTCTAAACCATATATTCATGTAAACCACTACGAAAAGGAGATTCAAATGGGAAATACCAGACAGGTCGTTGTCGGCGGTGTCAGGATCGGTGGGGGTACGCCCATTGCGATCCAGTCGATGAGCACGTTCAGCCCGCTCGATACGGACGCCGCTGCCTCGCAGATCCAAGCCCTGCATCAGGCGGGAGCAGATATCATCCGGGTCGCCGTGCCGGACAAAAAAGCGGCAGAAGCTTTGGGCGCGCTCCGTGCGAAAGTGGATGTACCGCTGGTCGCAGACATTCATTTTGACTACCGTCTTGCGCTCACTGCGATGGAGCAGGGGATCGACGCTCTTCGCATCAATCCGGGAAATATCGGCAAGCGGGAAAACGTCGTGAAGGTGGTGGATATGGCGAAAGAAAAGCATATCCCCATTCGTATCGGTATCAATGCAGGCTCTCTTCCGGAAGACATCCTTGCAGCACATGGTGGACATCCGACCGCGGAAGGCATGGTGGAAGGCGCACTCTCTCATGTTCGCATCCTTGAAGCGGAAGGGTTTTATGATATCGTGATTTCTGTGAAGTCCTCAGATGTCCCGATGATGGTGAAGGCGAATCGTCTTCTTTCGAAAAAAGTGGACTATCCGCTGCACCTCGGCGTGACAGAGGCCGGGACGCTCTACCGCGGGACGATCAAGTCAGCCATCGGGATCGGCAGCCTGCTCTTAGACGGCATAGGAGATACCCTTCGCGTATCTTTGACTGATGATCCGATGAAGGAAGTAAAAGCAGCGAAGGAAATCCTGAGCTCCGTGGGCATGCAGCAGTATGGCCCAGTCCTCATTTCCTGTCCGACATGCGGTCGCACACAGGTGAATCTCATCGAGATGGCCAAAGAAGTGGAGGAGAAGATCTCTCACTTTAAGAAACCCATCAAAGTCGCCGTCATGGGATGCGCCGTGAATGGCCCGGGCGAAGCCAGGGAGGCAGATTTCGGCATCGCCGGCGGAAAAGGCAGTGGTCTGGTTTTCCGCAAAGGAAAGATTCTCCGATCCGTTCCGGAAGACCAGCTCATTGATGCCCTGATGGAAGAGATCAGAGCGTATGAAGAAGAGGAATAAAATCATACAAAAAGCAGCGTTCAGGCGCTGCTTTTTGTATGATGAGATGAGTGACTATGCCCATAGGCATTCATTTTTGTTTTTCACAGGAGCGGTTCATACATTTATGATATAATGTACTTGTGTGTAACAGATTAAAATCTAGCAAGAGTGATGCCTGAAATCTAGGGAAGACGGGTGACTGGAAATTAGCAGCTAGGGATTAGAAAAAACGCCGAGAAATCGTATGATGATTTCTCGGCGTTTTTTATGTTGAAAGAAGGAGAAGGCAGAACTATACCTTTATTCTCTTTCTATCCGGAAGGAGGTAGGGGCGGGAATGACGACATCCCTACTCCCTAAGGAAGCACTGATTAAACCGTTGTCAGATTTTATTCTAGAATTTTTATGCATAGCAAGAAATAACCTGACGCGAATAGCAAGCTATTTAAGGAAGGTTATGACGAAGCTATGTATAAAAATTCTTGTAGAATCTGACTCTGCGATTTAACCAGCGTTTCCTTTAGCTCCCACTATTTCCCATAGGCCAGTTGGTACAGCTTTTCCAGTGCTTCCGGAGTCTTGACTCCCGGATTCATGAGGAAAAGGTTTGGCTCTAAGAAGTAGACGTGATTCTCCTGTACGGCTTTGAGGTGTGCCCATGCAGGATTGTTTCTCATCGAGTCATCGAGAGATTTGTTGATCTCATCCTGCTTGCCCATGGTGACAATGAAGATGACATCTGGATCGTCAGCGGAAAGCTGCTCTAAGGAATAGGGAACAGTCTTGCTGTCGAGCTTCAGGTCCTTGTGGGCGGTGATGACATTATTCATTTTCAGCATGTCCACCATAGAGGCGCAGATGGACTTTGGAGTTTCTGCTGTGACAGATTTCCCGGTAGCGCGAAGGACAGCGACTTTCGCCGGAGTCTTTTCAGCGGCCGATTTATCCATGACTGCTTTGACACCTTTTTCGTAGGCATCAATCACTTCTTTGGCTTTGTCTGTTTTACCATAGAGTTCACCCATGAATTTCAAAAGCGGCACATTGTCATGGATGCCGTCGTACTGGATAAGGACGTAGGGGATCTGGCTCGATTTCAGAAGAGACTCGAGCTTGCTGTTTTGCGTCTTTTCTCCGATGACGAGGTCTGGCTTCATGCCGACCAGAGATTCCATATTGATATTCTGCACATGCCCGATGGTGGGGAGGGATTTTGCCTCTTCCGGGATCGGGCTCGTGGTCTCCGGGCGCGCGATGGAGGTGCCTCCGACTGCATAGGCCATATTGATGAGTGGCGCAGACAATGTGACAATGCGCGAAGGAGCGACCTTCATACTGATGGTCTGGTCTTTATAAGTGTAAGAGAGGGCGGAGGAGGAAGCAGGCTGCCCGCTGCCGCCGCAGGCAGAAAGGGAGAGGCAGAGAGCAGCCGCTGCGATAGATGCAAGAATTTTTTTCATAAGAAGACTCCTTGGAGATAATGGGGAATAGCGAAAACATACTAAAACGCTCTTACGCCGAGATGACGTAAGAGCGTTTTTTTAATGAAGAGACATCATCTCTGCATTAGTATAGCACATTTCATTATTTCTGCAGAGCTTCGATTGCTTCGGTTGCACGATCTACATACAGGCTGCGAACGTTTGCGTTTTCGCCAAGGCCATGGATATAGGTGTCAACGGTGAAGCCTTCTGCTTTCAGGATGCTCTTATGGGAGTCCGGTTCATCACCAGCCATATCATTGTTTGCATGATCGCCAGCAACCATCATGATCGGCATCAGGGTGACATGTTTGTAGCCCTGTGCTTTCAGCTTCGGGATGACATCTTCCAGATTCGGACGGCCTTCGACAGAGTAAATGAAGACATTGTTCATGCCGAGTTGATGCAGACGATCCTGGATGACGCTGTAGTAAGCGTTGCCCGGATGTGGAGTGCCGTGAGCCATGATCAGGGTAGCGTCCTGTTTACCCATCTTCGGGAACTGGGAGGACAGAGCTTTCAGGAAGTCAACGACCTGATCCGGTTCACCTTCGGTGCCCTGGAAGTACATCAGCGGGGTAGCGAGGGAGATCTTCTTGAAATGCGGAACCTGCATCTTGGTGACGACGGAGTCATAGGAATATTCCATGCCTGGGATGACGTCGAGGGAAACGACAGCAACACGGGTGTAGCCTTCATCCTGCAGTTTCTTGAAAGCTTCTTCCGGGGTCATTTTCTGGATGCCTTCTTTGGCTTTGACACGGTCGATAATGATATGGGAAGTGTATGCTTCGAATACCGGTACATTCGGATGAGCTTTCTGGATGGCTGCTTCTACAGCATCGATGGTTTTAGCTCTTGTGTCTTTGAAAGTGGTACCGAAGGTCATGACGAGGACAGCATCTTTGTTTGGTGCATTCTTCATAGCCGGGTTTTCTGCAGTCCATACACCGACGGTGGAAGCTTCGCGAAGAGCCGGGGTTACATCCTTAACTTCCGGGTTCAGTTCATATGCATTGGCGGACATGCCGAAACCAAATACACACAGAGCTGCCATAGATGCAGACAGAACAGTTTTCAGACTTTTTTTCATGAAAAATCACTCCTTTAAAAATTCCCGATTGTCGGGATTCATACAGAGAAGAGGTGAGTCGAGTATTTCCCATGCACTCGATTTCCTTTCTTTCATCTGTATTTCGCATGACCTTAGTTTAGTACAACGTTAAGATAAAGTCAAATGAATTTTACGTTTTCATTGAAAATATTTTTCTAGGAATTAGCGCAGAACGCAGAGGATTTTGGAAATTGCGGTTTAAAATTAGGAGGATCATGATGAGATCGCTGTCAGCCCTTTCTTGTTTTCTTATGTCCCACCTTGCTTAATCTTGCTTAATCTTGCTTAATCTTCCTTAATGTTGTTATAATAGTATAAAGGTGATAGCAGCTGGCCTTGTGCCGGCTGATTTTATGGGAATGCGGCTTTTTCTGCTAGAGATCGGAACCGTGTTTCCTGACTAAAGAGAGTGAATCCTATGAAAAAAATTGCTTTTTACGGAAAAGGTGGTATCGGAAAGTCCACGACGGCTTCCAATGTGTCAGCGGCGCTCTCCCTCATGGGGAAGAAGGTCTGCCAGATCGGGTGCGACCCGAAGAATGACTCGACGCGTCTTCTATTAGGACACATTTGTAAAGAGACCGTGCTGGATCAGGTGCGGAGAAAAGATCCTGATGAGATCTGCAAGGAGGATATCGTACATACAGGATTTCATGATATCATCTGTGTCGAAGCAGGCGGGCCTGAGCCTGGGGTGGGCTGTGCGGGACGCGGCATCATCGTCGCACTGCAGCTTCTGGACAAAATGAAAGCCATCCCTGATATGGATGTGACGCTGTACGATGTCCTCGGAGATGTCGTCTGCGGAGGTTTTTCCATGCCGATCCGTGAAGGATACGCGAAGGAGATCTATATTGTTTCCTCCGGCGAGCTGATGTCTCTCTATGCGGCGAATAATATCGCTAAGGGCATCCGGCGCTTTGCGGCAAGGGGAGAGGTGCGTCTCGCTGGTATCATCGGAAACAGCCGCAATGTGCCCGGTGAAAAGGAACTTCTGACCGAATTCTGTAAGAAGCTGAATACACGCCTCGTCGCTTTTATTCCTCGGGACAAGATCGTGAATCTGGCGGAGAATCATAAGCAGACGGTGCTATCATATGCTCCGGAGTCTTCTCAGGCGGATGTATATAGAAATCTTGCGAGGACCATCTGGGAGAATACGGAGCTTTCCATCCCGACTCCGATGACATTTGACGAGCTGGAGAAACTGGCAGGTACCTATGGCACTCAAGACTAAATGGCTTTTGTCGAAATCAAAATCGTGCAGCTGCACATTGGTCGGCGTCTATCGTGCGCTTGTCTTTTGCCCCGGCGTGGTTGTCATTTTTCATGGTCCGATCGGCTGTGCGCATGTGGCTTCCACCATGGATCTGGGGGCCAGCTTCCGTGTCATGGCGGATGGGGGAAAGGAAAGCCGCGAGACGATCCCGCTCGTGTCTTCTCATTTGAGGGAAAAAGATGGCATTTTCGGTGGGATCGACCGCCTCTCTGATTGTATTTCCTATGTGATGGATACCTATCACCCGAAGTGCGTATGGATCGTTTCCTCCTGCGTTGCAGGGGTCATCGGAGATGATATCGAACAGGAAGCGAAAGCGGCAGAGGCCTCTTATGGGATTCCTGTCATTCCCATGCCGTTTGCAGGATTTTTGGGTGGGGAGTATTCCGATGGCTACTATCAGACCACAGAGATGATGATTCGTCGTTTCTTCCGAAAGCAGAAGCATAAAAAAGGGCGCGTGCTGCTTCTTGGAGATCAGATGGGTCCGGAAGGGCAGTATGTACGTGAAGTGAAGCGGCTGCTCTCCCGTTTCGGCCTTACGGTGAAGTGGCAGTTTCCCGGGTATGTGCCTTTTGAGGAGTGGAAGGACATTCCTTCAGCTGACTTTTCCATCCTTTTAGGAACGGTGGGACAGCCGGGCGGCATGATGAAGATCGCCAAGCTCTTAGAGGATACCTATGATGTGCCGACACTCGGGGATGTGTATCCGGTCGGCTGGGAGCAAACGAAGGACTGGATCCGCGCGCTGGCGGACCTCCTTCATGAAAAGGAATGGGGAGAGAAAATCCTCAGAGAAGAAGAGGCACGCATCGAACGTGCAGCTTCGTCTTTCCTTCCTGTCACGGAGGGAAAGAAAGCGGTCATCGGGATCGGCCGCGGTCCGCGCTGGTATCATCCGCAAGAGACCCTCGCCCGTATCGCCCGCCTGCACCTTGCCTGCTCGGGGGTCGTCTTCTTCGATAATCTGACGGAGGACGACAAAAAGATCCTGCGGGAGGAAATCGCCGCCGTGGGAGACATCCCGATCTATGACAGCAGGGAGGGACAGGCGGTGATGGATGCCTGTGACATCCTCCTTACAACGAATGAGATCTACAATACGAAAGCGCGGCAGCTCTTCATCCCGATGATGCCATTGACCGGCACGGAGGGGGAGATCGCAGAGCTTCGCGCTATGTATCGGCTGCTTTGTCGCTATGGGAAGAAAGGGGGCGTCGCCTATGTCACGGTCTGAGTGGGAAGCGGCCTGCCACCACGGCAGTACCTGTGCGTTGACGGGATCAGCGGCATTCTTTGACTCCATCCCAGGGAGCTTCACGGTGGTGAATGGCCCGCTCTGGTGCTATTTTTATGCGATGAAATATGTGGATAATGAGAATCCGATGGCGTCCATGCGCTTTTCCTGTACACAGGTGGGCCCGAATTCTCTTGTTTACGGGACGGAGGATGATCTGCGTAAGGGGCTTTCCAGTATAGAGACCTATGGGAAGCCCGAGCGTGTCTTTGTAGAGAACAACTGCAGCGTCAGTCTTGTCGGTGACGATGTGCAGGGCATCGCCGACCAGATGGATCTTCCATGGCCGGTCTATGCGATGGACAGCGGCGGCATGAAAGGAAGCTTTGAGGCGGGGTATTCCGCAGCCTCTCTTCGCATCGAAAAGGAAATGAAAACGAAGGAGAAGATCCCTGCCTCCGTCAATGTGCTTGGGCTCTCTACCGTTCATATGAAGGGACGGGAGGATGCGGAAGAAATCCGGCGGTTGCTCTCTCTCTGCGGCATCCGCGTGATTTCCATGCCGGGCGGCGGAAGCAACTGGGAAGACATCATGGATGCTCCTTCGGCATCTCTCAACATCGTCGTGAGAGATGAACTGGGGCTCTCTCTCGCCAAACAGATGGAGCAGGATTTCGGGACGCCGTATATGTCCTGCGGCCTTCCTTATGGGACGGACGGTACGATGGCCTGGCTTTCGGAAATCATCGAAAAGCTGGGGGCGGGCGAATTGACACGCGCCTCGCATGAGGCGGCGAAGCTGAAAGAATTTTTACTTCGAAAAGGCAATAATCTGGAGTCTCTCTGGGGACCGCTCTGGTTTGATGCCGTCCTCATTTCAGCTCCGCCGTCGGAAGCACTTGGCATTGCTGAAACGATCCGCAGCGAATGGATCGATACCGCGCGTCTTTGCATCCATGCCCAGTGTGAGACAGAGAAATCAACGCCGGCCGCAGATGCGATCCGTGTCGTCATGAAAAATGAAAAGGAGATCGCCAAAGATTACGAAGACTGGCAGGGAGGACTTGTCCTCTCGTCTTCCCACGAGACGCATCTCTTACGGCGTATGGGAAGATCATTCACCGGTTTCCATATCGCACTTCCGTCGCATGACGAGGTTCATTTTTCTGATCTCCCGCAGTGTGGTCTTCGCGGGGCAGGGTATCTCTACGAGCAGCTGTGGAATGCGAAGCTGAGAAAGTGACGGGGAAGGATAACGTGCCTTGTAGCTTCTATGGGGTCTGAAGGGGCGAAAAGCAACAGGGAGCAGAAATGAGATATAGTAGTGCGGCGCAAATCGTCGGACGTTCTGCCGCCATTTTCTAAGCACTTGAGATCTTTAGTCACCAGTTGCATCTGATCTCCTGCCGCCTAGCCTTTTGCTCCTGCATTTTCTCTATACGCAGATGGTCAATCATGCTATAATGGGAAAGAATTTTATTGCATTTTGCATGGTAAAGGAGCATTTCAATCATGAGCAAAATTTACGTCATCGGACATAAATCCCCAGATACTGACAGCATCGCAGCTGCGATCTCTTATTCCTACCTGAAGCAGCAGCAGGGCGTGGAAGCCGTCGCTGCCAGAGCGGGCGAGCCGAACAAAGAAACCTGCTACGCGCTGGACTATTTCAAGGTAGAAGCACCGGAATACCTCGAAAAAGTCGAAGCCGGCACGAAGCTCATTCTTGTTGATCACAATGAATCCAAGCAGTGCGTCGATGGGGCCAAAGAGGCCGATGTACTGGAACTCATTGACCATCATCGCATCGGTGACTTCGAAACCACAAATCCGATCTTCATCCTCGTCCGTCCGGTTGGCTGCGTGAATACCGTTATCTGGGGGCTCTACAAGGCTGCTGGGGTAAAGCCTTCTCAGGCTATCGCCGGCATGATGCTTTCTGCGATCATCTCTGATACCGTTCTCTTCCGTTCCCCGACAACGACCGAAGAAGATAAGGCCGCAGTCAGAGAACTTGCAGAAATCGCCGGTGTCGACTATGAAAAGTACGGCATGGATATGCTGAAAGCAGGCGCAGACATTTCTGACTACTCGGCGGAAAAACTCGCCGGCAACGATACCAAGGAATTCGAATCCGCTGGTAAGACCTTCAGCTGCGGACAGATCTCCGTCATGGATCTCGCTCCGATCAACGCGAAGAAGGCGGACATCATGGCCGCTCTGGAAGCCACCAAGGCTGCCAAAGGCTATGCTGCTTCCTACCTCATGGTGACGGATATCCTCGCAGAAGATACCTATCTGTGGTTCACCTCCGGCGCAGAAGAGGCCGCAGAAAAGGCATTCGGCAAAAAAGCAGAAGACGGCGCTGTATATCTGCCGAAGGTCATGTCCCGTAAGAAACAGGTCGCTCCGTTCCTTCTGAAGGCTTACGCTGAATAAGAAGATCGAGTGTATAAAAGCCCATACGACGGAAGTCATATGGGCTTTTCTTAATGAGGGATGAAGGTGTGGTTCTCCCTCCTTCCTTTGGAAGGAGGCTGGTTTGCGCTTTCCACCGGACAAAGATATCCCGCTGAAAATCACAGAACCTATAGAACTCGCTGAACCTTATTCCCAAATCCCTGACTACTATGAAAAGGACGACTCATGAACAACTATTTAAATACATTAAATCCCCGGCAGCGGGAGGCGGTCGAGACGGTGAAGGGGCCTGTACTCATCATGGCGGGCGCCGGATCCGGCAAGACGAAAGCTCTGACCTGCCGCATCGCATACATGCTTGAGCAAGGGATCTATCCGAATGAAATCCTCGCGATCACCTTCACGAACAAGGCGGCGCAGGAAATGAGAGAACGTGTACACAATCTGGTGGGACCTGCTGCGGACCGCATCTGGATGTATACCTTTCATTCCTTTGGTGCGCGCTTCCTTCGGCGTGAGATCGCTTCCTATCCGCCTTATACGGACAGGTTCACCATTTATGACTCGGATGACTCGAAGACGCTGGTGAAAAACTGCTTGAAGGAGCTGAATCTGGATGATAAGCAGTATCAGCCGAATGCGATGCAGAACCGGATCTCCTCTGCGAAGAACCAGCTGATCGATCCGAAGAAGTACAGAGAGCTGGCAGGAAGCAATTTCTTCAACCAGAAAGCGGCGGATGTATATGAGCTCTATGACAAGCACATGAAGGAGAACAATGCGCTCGACTTCGATGATCTCTTATATATCACGACGAAGCTGCTCTCCATCGAGACCATCCGCAAGCGCTGGCAGGACAGATTCCACTATATTCTGATCGACGAATATCAGGATACGAATCATGCGCAGTACCTGATGGCGAAGTACATCGCAGGGGATACGCAGAATATCTGTGCGGTCGGTGATGCGGACCAGAGCATTTATTCCTGGCGCGGCGCGGACCTACGGAATATCATGGATTTCCAGAAGGACTATCCGAAGGCGAAGCTCATCAAGCTCGAGCAGAACTACCGCTCGACGCAGACGATCCTGGACGCGGCAAATGCGGTGATACAGAACAATCCGGATCGCCCGTCGAAGCGTCTGTGGACAGAGAATAATGCCGGTACGCATCTCAAGCATTACACCGCGATCGATGAACATGCGGAAGCAAATTTCATCATCGAAACGATGCAGAAAGAGCATATGGAAAAGCATCGCCCCTATGGCGATATGGCAGTCCTCTACCGTATGAATGCGCAGTCGCGTGTCATCGAAGAAGCGCTCGTCAGACGCGGTATCGGCTATACAATGGTCGGCGGGACACGCTTCTATGACCGTGCGGAAATCCGCGATATGCTGGCTTATCTGAAGGTCATCAATAATTTCAAGGATAATATCAGCCTGACCCGCATCATCAATACACCAAAGCGCGGTATCGGAGGGGCAACGGTCGAGAAGCTCCTGGACTATGCGAATGCCGGCGGCATGTCAATGTTCGAGGGCATCATGGGCATCGAGGGCAGTGGGCTTTCTTCTGCTACGCAGCGCAAGCTTACGAATTTCTCTGCGATGATTTTTGATTTTCTGAATGCGTCCACGGAAATGAATGTTTTCGAACTGATCCAGAAGGTCATGACAGATACGAAGTATCTCGCGCAGCTGCAGGAGAGCAAGGATCCGCAGGCGCAAAGCCGTGAGGAAAATCTGGGCGAGCTGCTTTCTGTCGCGAAAGACTTCATCACCGAGCAGCCGGAAGGCGGACTTGCAGAATTCCTTGAAAAAGTCGCTCTCGTAAACGATGTCGATTCCTATGAAGGGGAAGACGACCGCGTCACCCTGATGACCATCCATAGTGCGAAGGGGCTGGAATTCCCGCTCGTCTTCCTGCCGGGCATGGATGAAGGCATTTTCCCGGGTGTCCGTTCCTTCATGGAGCCTGCGGCTCTTGAAGAAGAGCGCCGCCTCTGCTACGTGGCGATCACGCGCGCGAAGGAAGAGCTCTATATATCCAATGCACACATGCGTACCATGTACGGCAAGATCAATTCGTACATGCCGAGCCGTTTCATCGAGGAAATCCCGCCGGATCTCGTGGATCAGGTCATCACGGAGGAAGATCGTGAACGCGTGCATTTCCAGGAAAGAAGCCGCAATGAAAGAGCGAGCCGCTTCGCTCTCTCGGAGGCTGCCTCTCCCGTGAAGAAGCCGAAGGCAGTGAGCGCGCGCTATGACTGGCAGGTCGGTGATACCGCTGTCCATACCATGTGGGGCAAGGGCAAGGTCATCTCTGTCACAGGTAGCGGGAAAAATATGATCCTGAAAATCGAATTTCCGGGAAATAAGATGCGTTCGCTGATGGTCGCTTTTGCACCGATCACGAAGGAAGAGTAAGAGGTCATGGAGCCCATGGGGATAGGACCAGTAGGACTCATCGTCTCGAATGCGTCAGCCTTTTTCAATGGAAACACGGACTTTTCCATTGAATCTGGGGTTTCCTATATTTCTTTACACGAGGACTTTTTATGGTACCGGAAGACATCAAAGAACAAGCAGAGAAACTAAAAAAAGAGCTCCGCCATCACAGCTACCTGTACTATGTGCTGGACCGGCCGGAGATATCGGATTTTGAATTCGACCATATGTACCGGCAGCTGGTGGATCTGGAAAAAGCATTTCCTGAGCTGGTGACACCGGACTCCCCGACGCAGCGTGTCGGCGGAAAAGCGTCCGATGATTTCCGGAAGGTGCGCTTCAGAAAGCCCATGCTCTCGCTGGCGAATGCATTCAATGCGGACGAGCTTCGGGACTTTGACCACCGCGTGAAGGCAGGGCTTGGCGCAGACCATGTGGAGTACATCACGGAGCTGAAGATCGACGGACTTTCCATGAATCTCATCTATGAGAACGGCAGCCTCATCCAGGGTCTGACACGAGGGGATGGCCGCGTGGGGGAAGATGTGACGGCGAATGTAAAGACCATTCACACCATTCCTCTCTATATCGAGAATGCGCCGCCCTATCTGGAGGTGCGCGGCGAAGTGTACATGCCGCGGAGATCCTTCATCGCACTGAATGAAGCGCGCGATGAGGCGGGCATCATGCCCTTTGCGAATTGCCGCAATGCGGCGGCAGGCTCTCTGCGTCAGCTCGACCCCCATGTGACGGCGGCAAGGAATCTGGCCTTTTTTGCCTATGCGCTCGGGGACATCGAAGGCATGGAGATCAAAAGCCAGGAGGAACTGCTGAAGAAGCTTTCCGATTTCCACTTTCAGGTGAATCCGAACTATCGGAAATGGAGCTCCATCGAAGGAGTCATCGAAGGGGTGAATGAGTGGGAAGTAAAGCGACATGACCTGGGCTATGATACCGACGGCATGGTCATTAAGGTGAATGATTTCAGCGAGCAGCGTGCGCTGGGAGCGACCGTCAAAGATCCGAAGTGGGCGATGGCTTACAAATATCCGCCGGAAGAAGCCGAGACGCGCATAGAGAAGATCGTCGTCACGATGGGGCGGACAGGCGTGCTGACACCATCGGCTGACCTTACGCCGGTGCATCTTGCGGGGACGACTGTAAAGCGTGCGACGCTGCACAATCTGGACTTCATCCGGGAGAAAGACATCCGTGAGGGAGACTATGTCCTCATCTACAAGGCCGGAGAAATCATTCCGGAGGTCGCAAAGGTTCTGAAGGAGAAGCGAAACGGCACAGAGGTGCCATTCGAAATGCCTGCGGTATGTCCTGTCTGCGGCGGCGCGGTCAGTCGCATCGAAGGCGAAGCGGCTTTCCGCTGCACGAATCCCGAATGCGGCGGTGTCGTCCGTGAGAAGCTCATTCACTTTGCTTCGCGTGATGCGATGAATATCGACGGCATGGGACCATCTGTTGTGGACAGCCTGATCGCTTACCATCTCGTGAATGATCCCTCTGATTTCTATACCCTGAAGCAGGAAGATATCGAACAGATCGAGCGTATGGGGGAAAAGAGCGCACAGAATCTCATCGCTGCCATCGCTGACAGCAAGGGGCGTGGCCTTGCAAAGCTCCTCTTCGGACTGGGTGTCCGTTTCCTCGGTGAAAAGGGGGCCGAGCTCATCGCGAAGCGCTACCATACCATGAGCGCACTCATGGAGGCCGATGTGAGCGATATACAGGAGACGGAAGGCATCGGCAAAGTCATCGCCGGCAGCCTTTTCGACTATCTTCATGACATGAAGCATCTTATGATCATCGACAAGCTTCGCAATGCCGGCGTCTCGATGGAGGAAATCGAAGAAGAACATGCGGGCGGCGCTTTCGAGGGCGAGATGGTTGTACTGACCGGCAAGCTTACCCGCATGGGCCGCCGTGAAGCTTCGGATCTCATCAAGCAGCAGGGCGGTGATACCCAGAGCTCTGTCACGAACAAGACCACGCTTGTCGTTGCCGGAGAGGATGCCGGCAGTAAGCTGGAAAAAGCCAGAGCCAAAGGCATCCCTGTCATCGATGAAGACGAATTTCTAAAACGAGCCGGACGGTAAAACAAGGGAAACGCTGATTAAATCGCAGAGTCAGATTCTACAAGAATTTTTATACATAGCTTCGTCATAACCTTCCTTAAATAGCTCGCTATTCGCGTCAGGTTATTCCTCGCTATGCATAAAAATTCAAGAGTATAATCTGACAACGATTTAATCAGTGTTTCCCAAGAAATGAGGCAGCACCCTTCCGCGCTCCCCCCCTTCCTTTGGAGGTGGCACGGAATAAACGCTGCGCCGTTCATCTGTCATGTCTTTATATGTATTTATCTATAAAAAGGAGAATCATTATGAGCAACACGAACAAAAAAGTCAAAGTCCACTACGAAGGTACCTTTAACGACGGCACCAAGTTTGATTCCTCGTATGACAGAGGAGATCCGATCGAGTTCCTCTGCGGTGCTGGTCAGATGATCAAAGGCTTCGATGAAGCGGTCAAGGATATGGCAGTCGGAGAGATCAAGAATATCCACCTGATGCCGGAGGAAGCCTACGGCATGCCGGATCCGGACAACATCCTGACCATCGAGCAGAAGCAGATGCCGGGATCCGAAGAGCTGGAAGTCGGAGAAAAAGTATACCTTTCCGGCCCGATGGGACAGCGTTTCCCTGTCAAGGTCACTGCCAAGACCGATACGACCATCACTTTTGATGCGAATCATGAAATGGCAGGCAAGGAGCTGAATTTCAAGATCGAACTCGTTTCTGTCGGCTGATTTTTTCTATGCAAAAAAGCCAGTGGCTGTGAATACTTTTTCACACCCACTGGCTTTTTGATTGTCTGCGATTGAATCAGCGCTTCCCTAAATCTTGACCGCTTTTCTGACGCATCACTCTTTGACGGCAGGGAGCTTCAGCTTGCTTCCCGGCGTCAGTATGCATGCATCGCCCAGATGATTCAGCTGCTGCACCTCGTAGATGTATTTTCGTACATCCATCCGATCATCGACTTTCTTTGCTGCTATATCCCAGAGTGTATCATTGTCTTGTACAGTCACGATCTCATACGTCTCTTCGCCGGCCATGCTGTCTGCATTGACATTCCAGCCACATAAAAGAATGGCTGCGATCAGAATCATTACGGCTTTTCTCATGGACATCAATCCTCCATTCCATCGGTCTTTTCGTTGCTCTCATCTCTGAAATTATATTACTTCACGGAAAAGAGGCGAACAAGAGAACACCAGATTAGAAATTCGGGGAGCATATATTTGGGGGTTCATGCCGAGTTTTCAGAGGCAGCAAAGAGGCATCGGGAGATGATACCGCTTCCGTGCTTCGCTTCATTCCCACTCGGCGCGGTATACCCGATGAAAATTCCCACTGGTGGGCGGCCTTCGCGGGAAAGCAGCCATGATTTTCCCACTTGGTCATCAATCCAAATTGACTATGTTCCTGCAAAATGCTAGTATTAGTACAAATCTTATTTCACTCTCTTTGTTGCGCCTTTGGAAGCAGGAAAGAGGATTTCATGGAAGACACAGGGATGGAGCTCTTCATCACGCTGTGCCTTCCAAGGGAAATACGGATCGGATCGATGCCTGATCGGAGTCCGTATTTTCCTGGATAAGACAGGCAGGGTATGATACTTACTTACGGGGAATCAAAAGTCGGTCTGGTGCGGAAGGTCAATGAGGATGCGATTTCGCTCTCTGTACCAGATGTATATCTTCTGGCCGATGGCATGGGCGGTTATGATGGCGGGCAGCTTGCCAGCCGTCTTGCTGTCTCTGCTGCAGAGGATTTTTTCCGGAGAAAATGCGAAGAGCCGGTATCGGAAGCACTCATGAAAGAAGCCGTACTGGCGGCGAATGATGCGATCCTCTCCGAAAAGACGAAGACGCCAGCCCTCTCTTCGATGGGGACGACGATGGTCGTCTGCGCCTTTTCAGAGGGACAGGTCTTTTGGGCGCATGTGGGAGACAGCCGCCTTTATGTCTGGCAGGATGGCAGTCTCTCCCAAGTGACGGTGGATCACTCCTTCGTGATGCAGCTGGTAGCAGAAGGTAAGATCTCTAAAGAGGAAATGCGTCTGCATCCCAGAAAGAATGAGATCACACGTGCGGTCGGTATCGAGCGGCCGCTTTCCGTGGATACGGGATGCTTTCCGGTGAGTAAGGGGACGCTGATCCTCCTCTGCAGCGACGGCCTTTCAGGCATGGTCGAGGACGATACCCTCTCTCGTGTGATCGGAGAGAGCCCCCGTAAAGAACAGACGGACCTAGACGCGCTGGGCCATAGGCTGATGGAGCTTGTCTATGCCGCCGGTGCAAAGGATAATGTGTCGGTCATTCTGGCACTTTTTGAATGAGAACTGAGGAACGGATGCAAAGCGGCCGTGTTTTTTCTGGGCTGCTCCCTTCAGGGAAATACTGATCCCATAGTGGAATCGGCGATTTCTCAGATTTCCGTGACCAATAAACAATAAGCAAGAGACGGAGCAAACAATGATAGGAAAGATTCTTGACGAACGATATGAGCTGATCAAAAAGATCGGCTCCGGCGGTATGGCTGATGTCTATATGGCCAAGGACATCCTTTTGGATCGTGTCGTAGCGGTGAAGATCCTGCACGGCAATTTTGCAGAAGACGAAGACTTCGTCCTGCGTTTCCGCCATGAAGCACAGTCCGCAGGCAAGCTCACGCATCCGAATATCGTCGGCATCTATGATGTCGGCTGTGATGGCGATATCCACTATATCGTCATGGAGTACGTGGAAGGGCAGACCCTGAAGCAGTACATCCAGTCACATCCGAGCATTCCGATCGATACGGCAGTCCGTATCGCGATCGACATCGGAAATGCGCTCGAAGAAGCGCATGATAATGGCATCATCCACTGTGATATCAAGCCGCACAATATCCTTCTCACGGGAGATGGCAAGGTGAAGGTCACTGACTTCGGCATCGCACGCGCCATCAATTCTTCGACCGTCATCGACAAGCAGTCCATCTTAGGCTCGGTACACTATCTCTCTCCGGAGCAGGCGGCCGGAGATAAGATCACGGAAAAGACGGATATTTACTCTCTTGGCATCGTGCTCTATGAAATGCTGACACATCATCTGCCCTTCGAAGGGGAGACCGCTGTCTCCATCGCGCTCAAGCATATGCAGGGGGATGTGCCGCGTCCGACGAAGTACAATCCGGCGATCTCTCCCATGCTCGAAGAGTGCCTTCTGACGGCGCTGCAGAAAGACCCGAATAAACGCTATGACACGGTGGGGGATTTTATTTCCGAGCTGAAAATCGCGCAGGGCTTCACCACGACCATCTACAAGCCGGCTTCGCATGACTTTACAGCGATGACGCGCCCGATCCACAAGGTGGAACGGAAGCCGAAAAAAATATCCAAGGAAAGCAAGATCCTGAACTACATCGGCAACATGCCGCAGAAATACATCTGGATCAGCATGGCGCTCCTTTTCGTCTGCTGCTTTGCATGGGCCTTCTTCTCCTTCGGCAGCTTCTGGAGCAGCCAGAATGTCACCGTGCCCAATGTCGTAGGCAAGCCGGTCGAGGTCGCACAGACGACGCTCAAGAAGCTCGATCTCAAGGTATCTGTCGATGAGATCGCCAGTGATGATGTACCTGCGGGGGAGGTCATTTCCCAGACGCCGATCGCAGGGACAAATGTCAAGGCAAAGCGCATCATCCACCTTACGGTCAGCAAGGGCGGTTCTACGATGCTGATCCCTGACCTCAAGGGACTCACCCTTTCTCAGGCAAAGGAGCGTCTCGATAAGCTCGGACTCACGATCGGAGCTGTCGAAAATGGCAATGACCCTGATAAGCCGTCGGAGATCATCATTTCCCAGAGCCCGGAGCCGGGCAGCAAGACGACGAAGGGGACGCGTGTCAATATCGTCATCAATATGAAGCAGAAGGTCAGCATTCCAAGTGTCGTCGGCATGACGCTTTCAGATGCGAAGAATACACTTTCTTCTCTGAAACTGGCTGTCGGCACCATCACGTCGAGCGATGGTGGCTCGATCGATGATGCGAGTGCGGTGGTCGTCTCGCAGGACCCTGCGGCAGGTGAGACAAAGTCTGATACGGTCGTGAACCTGACTGTCGCCGCCAAGCAGAAGGCGAAGAAGAACGGGACGGTGAATATTTCCATCCCGAAAGGCGGAAATCCGCGGCAGGTCGACATCCTTGTGACCGATGACAATGGCCGCCATACGGTATACAGCGCCAAGGCAAATCCGGGGAGCACCGTCACCAAGGACGTCTCCGGCAGCGGCAGCGTGCGTGTACAGGTCATCATCGATGGCTCCGTCGTACAGGACAGGGAGCTCTGATGAAAGGAATCATTCTTAAGAACCAAAACGGCTATTTCTCGATCGCGGGAGAGGGGGAGCAGCTCACCCTTTGCCGTTCGCGGGGAAGGCTGAAACGAAAAACCGATATCCTCGTAGGGGACGCTGTCGAATATGAGACAGGGCTAGGCAGCGAAGGTGTCATCACGAAGGTGTATCCCCGAAAAAATGCCCTGCATCGTCCGCCCGTCGCCAACGTCGATCAGCTCGTCTTGGTGAGTGCCATCCGCACGCCGGATCTCTCGCTTACTATCCTCGACAAAATGATCCTCATGGCAGAAAATGAGGACATCGAGCCGCTGCTCGTGATCAATAAATGCGATCTGGCCAGGGACGCCGCCAAAGAGGTGCAGGCTCTTTATGAAAAGGCGGGCTATACCTGCATCCTGACATCGCTGGTGACCGGTGAGGGGCTTGATGCGCTCAAGGCTGCCTTTCAGGGACCCATCATTGCCTTCTCAGGGCCTTCGGGCGTCGGGAAATCCAGTCTGCTGAATCACTTCCTGGCACGTACCCATTTCGAGGCAGGTGCTGTCAGCCGGCACACCGGCCGCGGCCGCACTACGACCCGTCACGCCGAGCTTGTACGGACTGAGAACGGACATTTCCTGATGGATACCCCGGGCTATACGCTTCTGGATGTGCTTCATGTCAAAGCGGACGATCTGGCGTATCTCTACCGTGAATTTCGTCCTTTTCTCGGGAAATGCCGTTTCCGCGATTGTATGCATGCGAAGGAACCGGACTGTGCCATCCGGGACGCCGTCACACGCGGCGATATCCAGGGAAAACGGTATCTGTCCTATCTCCATCTGTTAGAAGAAATCAAAGAATCTGAAGCGAGGAGGTTTTTATGAAAATCGCACCATCTCTTTTATCCGCTGATTTTGCCAATCTTGCGTCCGAACTGAAGGATATCGAAAAGGCCGGCGCCGATCTTGTCCATCTGGACGTTATGGACGGTCATTTCGTGCCGAATCTGACTTTCGGATGCCCCATCATCAAAGCACTCCGAAAGCATACGACACTTCCCTTCGATGTGCATCTCATGACCGAGCATCCAGAAGTCTACTTTGATGATCTTGCCAAGGCGGGTGCAGCGATGGTCTCCTTCCATGCGGAAGCGGCCGTCCACCATGACCGCCTCGTCCATGCCATTCAGGAAAAGGGGATGAAGGCCGGCATTGCGCTGAATCCGGGGACGCCGCTCTCTATGATCGAAGAGCTGCTACCTATCTTGGACTTCGTTCTCATCATGTCTGTCAATCCCGGCTTTGGCGGACAGAAATTCATTTCCTACTCACTCGATAAAATCCGCAGATTGAAGGACATGGCGAAGGCCATGCATCGGGATGAGCTTGATATCGAAGTCGATGGCGGTGTCACACCGGATAATATCCTCGCACTCAGAGAAGCCGGTGTCACCATTTCTGTCGCAGGCTCATCCGTCTTCGGAAAGCCGGACCGCAAAGCAGCGATCGAGGCTTTAAAGAAACGCTGATCGGGGATCTCTCTTCTGAGAGACCGTATAAGGAGGAAGTCGCAGAAAGGGCTTCCTCCGTTTTTTTCAGGGAGGTGATGGTATGTCTTTCGAGCCTTTCCAGCTTATTTTTTTCCTGATCTGGGGGTTCTTCCTCTATAAGGCACTCTTTAGAAGACGAAAGAGGCCGCCGGTGAATATGCCGCCGGATATCCCGCATGAGGAAAAAAGCGCGCCGCCTTCTGCTGCTGATACAGATGGCGAGTATGACTACCAAGCGCTTCGCAAGAAGATCCTCACCACCTGGGGCAAGCAGGAAGAAGGAAAAGAGCTGGATCTGCCGGACGAAATGGAAAAGCCGGTCTATCATGAAAAACCTTTACCGAAGCCCCCTCTTTCTGCTACAATAAAGAAGAAGAAAGTGACAGAAGCGCAGGATCTCTCAATGCAGGAAAGAGCACGCCAGGAACAAATGCAGGCCTATGTCAGAGAGAAACCGGTGCCGTTGAAAGAGAAGTGTGAACATCGAGAAGGGACGCTTCCGGCGGAAGAAAAGTCCATGCCTTCTGCCAGAGAATGGGTGCGCTATGATGCGATCTTCGGATCTCCTCGATCGAGGTCGCCATGGCAGCCGATCGGAAGGCGATGAGTTTGCATTTTGTCCTTTGTTTCGGTACAATTAGGTGTATTCCGTGGTGATAAAAGAATAGGTTTTAGAAGGAAGGTGAGACGATGGATAGGTTTAATGAAAAGATTTACGGGAAAGTACTGTGGGAATGTTATCGATCGAAAGTTTACATCGTCACGCTTTCACTGATGTATGTGTTGCTCGGAGCCGCTGCAGTGATCTGGGCGATGGATAAGGATCAATTCCTTTTCTACGTTCTGGCGGTGGCCGTGATCTTCTTCTGTCTGTGGCGGATCAACCGCGTGCATCACCCGGTCGCGCTCATTTGCGAAAAGAAGTTGCTCGTGGCAGTCCCTTGGTCCTTTTTCACGTTTGACTACTACATCACGTTTCGTGCGCTCTACATGCCGGTGGCGTACAAGGATGTGGCAGGCGTCTCAAGCCGGTGGAATCATTTGTATATCGGCGGCAGAGAAGAGGGCGGACTTGTCTCTCTTCCTGTACAGCTCGCCTATGTTTCCAGAGATGGCAAGTATGATTTCCAGAACTGGGTCGAAAGCAAACAGTGTGAATAAGAAAAAGAGCCGGCTCTCCGGCTCTTTTTTGTTGATTTTTTTGACATCAGATACCGATGCAAAGAACATTTTTCTCACCGTCTTTCTCATCCTCTGCGTTTCCCCTTGCAACGCTCGTCTCATTATGTTACCATAGCGCTAGTGTGGAAGGATGACTTCCTTGATCATGATTGATGAGGTGAAAAAATGGCTGCAAAGATTACGTATACGATTCAGGAAGAGCTCGGGGATCTCTCCACGGCTTCCAATGGATGGAAAAAACAGCTGACCTATACCAGCTGGAATAATAGAGGCGAAAAGTTCGATCTGCGTTCTTGGAATGAAGAACACACCGCAATGACCAAAGGTCTGACGCTGACAAAGGATGAACTGATGAAGCTTCGCGACATCCTGAATGACATCGACTTCGACAAATATAACTCATGAGGATCCGTCCTCCCGCTTTTCCAGAATGGAAAAAGGCTCTCCCTATGGAGAGCCTTTTGGCGTATATGGGGAATTTTTAGGCAGTCCGTCGAATAGGGGGTAGGAGTACATGCATCGACATATATGAGGGGGCTTTTCATTTATATTAGAATCGGACATGAAAAATACACGAGTGAAAGCAGCAAGCGACTGAATGAGAATGCCGCTTTTCCCGCTTCTGTCATTTCAAGCGAAAGCGAGGGATGCCGATATCCTCGTAGGCATTACGCGCTCCATACCTATTGTTTTTGCTGACTTCACAGCTTGGTATATCACATTTTTTTACAGGAGATTACAATCTATGCAAATCCTTTCTACTGATGGCAAGGCATCGCGTACACAGCAGGCGATCCTTGTCGGGCTTGTCGGTCTGGCCGTGAACTTTGTCCTTGGCGGTGTGAAGGTATTCATCGGCTGGCAGAGCGGTTTCCTCTCTGTCATGGGGGATGGCTTCAATAACATCACTGATATGGGCTCGGTGCTCCTGCTCATGATGACCTTCTACTATGCCGCGAAACCGTCCGACACAGAGCATCCTTTCGGACACGGGCGTCTGGAGTATATCAATTCGACCGTGATGGCAGCGGTCATCCTCTATGTGGGGATCACACTCGGAAGGGAATCCATCGAGAAGATCCTGCATCCGGAAGATACCCACTTTACGCCGCTTGTCGCCGGCATTCTGGTCTTCGGCCTCATCGGGAAGCTCTTCCTGGCATGGTGGTATAAAAGAGCCAGCCAAAGGCTTTCCTCGGATTCGTTTCTGGCCTACAGCGCTGACTCCCTCTCGGATATGCTTTCTACGGCAGGTGTCCTTGTCGCGACGCTCGTAGAATATTTCTTCGGCTGGCACATCGATGGTGTGATGGGCGTCATCATGTCCCTCTTCATCCTTTGGACCGGCTATGGCATCATGAAGCAAGCGGTGAATGATATCTTAGGGTCGACACCGGATGCAGAGCTGTACAAGGAGATCAAGGATACGATCCTTCAGTGTCCGGGCGTTTATGGTGTCCATGACCTTATTGTTCATGACTATGGGCCGGAGAACCATTTTGCCACGGCCCATGTCGAGCTCGACAGCGATCTGAGTCTTGTCGAGAGCCATGAACTGGCTGAAAATGTCATGACCACCCTTCGCGAGAAGCTCAAGGTGCAGGCGACCATTCATGCAGACCCGAAAGCTGTATCGAATCCGAAGGAAGGCGAGTACCAGCGTGATCTGGAAGCAGCCATTTACCGCTCCGGCCTGCCTTTGTCCTACCATGATTTCTTCGCCGAAGAACAGGGAGATACTATTCATATCTCCTTCGAAGTCCAGCTCAAGGGCGCATGCCGAAAGACAGATCAGGAAATCTACCAGGCACTCCAGAAGGAGCTTCTCTCGATCGATCCGCATTATCACATCGAGATGATGGTGGATCGGAACTTCATCAGCGGGAAAGTGTACGGAGAAAGCCGTGAGGATCTTTTCGGGAATGAAGAAGGGAAAGTGACTAAGTGACTAGTGACTCATATAGGGCACACCCGCGGGCGGGCGTGCCCACTGATTCCTTTTGAAAACTTCGCTTGAATGAGAAATTAGAAATGAGAAATGTGAAATGCTGGTACGGCGCAAAAAATAATGAAGCGCCGCAGAGTTTTGATAGCGCTTCGCGCCGTCGTCATCTCGAGCGTAGCCGAGAGATCTCTCTTGCAGAACGGTCAGCTCACCATTTGCGCTATTTCGATCACCGCTTGCTTCTAATCCCTAATCCCTCGTCACTCATCCCTGCTTTCAAACTTAGGCTTGCTCAGCGTTTCCTTTAGAAAATCAGGAGCCGCCTTTTTCCCCTTTGCGATTTCTTACAATTATGTTACAATAGAAAGGAAATTGAGACTGACAATCGAATAGACGGATAGCGATAGAAGAAAATAGGATGAAGGAAGTGCAGCGTATGAAGAAAAAGTGCAGCGCACTGCTCCTGGCAGGATTTCTTGCTTTCGGGGCGGGGCAGATTTCGATGGCAGACTACATGGTGGGTTCCAGAGGACCGGAAGTGCAGAACATTCAGCGTCGGCTGATCTCCAATGGCTACCGCCTGAAAGCGGACGGTAACTATAACAGCCAGACCTCGGCTGCGGTCAAGAAATTCCAGTTCAAAAAGCATTTGGACGTCGATGGGATCGTGGGGCCTGCGACATACAAAGCCCTGATGGGAAAGGCAATGAGCTGGGCGCCGGAGAAATCGACACGCAAGGCCGGACACGAGGCGAATCACAAGACTTTTATGGGCATCGATGATGCGACCGTTGAGTGGCACCATGAAAACGCGATGTCTTCGACAGTGAAAGCCATCATGGAAGAAGCAAAGAAATATGTCGGCGTACCGTACCAGTTTGGCGGCACGACACCCAGAGGCTTCGACTGCTCCGGCTTCATCCAGTACGTATTCAACCGGAAGGGCATCGTTCTTCCCCGCGGAGCGGATGAACAGTATAGTGCGGGTCGCAAGGTATCTGTCAACGCACTGAAGCCCGGGGATCTTGTCTATTTCCAGACCTATGCCGAAGGCATCTCTCATTCCGGGCTCTATCTCGGTGACGGTTACTTCATCAGTGCCACGAGCAGCCAGGGCGTCGCGGTCGCGACCATGAAGAGCGGTTACTGGCATGATCGCTACATGGGAGCCAATCGCGTGCTGTAATCGGCGGGCATTTCCCTTACATTTGAGCTACAAAAGGCTGTGAAGGATGGCTTCACAGCCTTTTTGATACGGCAGGGCTTCTTCTCTGCCTCCCCTTTCGTTTTTAAGGAGTATTCCATGCGTATCGCAATGATCCAGATGGCGTCCGCTTCCGGTGACGTGGAGAGAAATATCAGTCGTGCTTTTTCCATGATGGAAGAAGCGGCAGAAAAGAGTGATCTCCTTGTACTCCCCGAGCTGTGGACGATCGGCTATAATTTTCATCACTTCGAAGAGCATATCCTTTCCCGCCATGCCGCGCTGATCGAAAGACTCTCCGACTTTGCAAGGTCTCACCGTGTGACGCTCTCTCCGGGGACACTTCCTATCCGTCACGGCGGTATCATACGGAATACAGGCTTCCTTTTTGCACCGGATGGAAAGTGCATCGCAGAGTACAGCAAGCGGCATCTTTTCCAAGGGTACCTCGAAGCCAAGCTCTTTCGGCCGGGGGATGCGCTCATGCAGACGAGGATCCATGGCATCCAGACGGGGATGGCTGTCTGCTATGAGTTTTATTTCCCGAAGATGTGGAGAAAAATGGCAAAGGCCGGGACGACCCTCGTCCTCGCGCCCGCTTCCTGGCCGAAGAAGCATATCCTCCAGTGGCGTGTCCTTTCCGCTGCCCGTGCCATCGAGAACGGCATCTGCATCTGCGCCGTCAATATGGCAGGTACCTATAAGGATGTCGTCCTCGGCGGACATTCCCGCTTCATCGATCCCCTGGGGCATGTCCTCGCTGAGGCGGGCGAGGGCGAGGAGATCTGCTATGCTGAGTATGACGAGGAAAAATATAAAGATCTCGGGAAAAAGCTCTCCGTCGTCTCCGGCGTTGTATATGGAAAAAATAATTGACCTCTGCCCTGTGCAAAACCGCATTTTTTCAGGAAAGTGCGGTTTTTTCATGCACGTTTTCACCAGCCCATGCGTAAGACTTGCCATACGGGGGTATCATTTCCTGTGCAGGCAGCATGGAGCACCTTGCGGGGAAAAATCATCTTTGCTACAATCGTAGTAGATTAGATATGGATTAGTCAGACAAAAGGAGCTAATATGGCAATTCTGGAGCAGGCGTCCGTTTTAACAGATGCGATCCGTCCAGTCCCGGAAAAGGAGCTGGAACAGCGGCTGGAAAAATTTCGGAAACTCATGGATGCGCGTCATCCGGACTGGGAGATGGCGGTCATCAGTCACAAGGTAGCGATGTACTATTTCACGGGGACGATGCAGGAGGGAGCGCTCATCATCCGTCCGTCGGATGCGGTCCTGTGGGTGCGGCGAAATTTCGTGCGCGCTTCAAATGAGTCTCACTTCAGTGATATCCGCCCGATGCGAAGCTTCCGCGAGGCGGCGGCTCTTTATCCGCATGTCCCGCAGGTGATCTATGTCGAAACGAAGAAGACCACACTGGACTGGATGAAGCTCTTCCATAAGCATTTTCCTTTTGAGACGGCGCTGCCGCTGGATGATGTCATGCAGGATCTGCGTCTTCGGAAAAGTGCCTATGAAATCACGCAGATGGAGCGTTCGGGAAGTATCCATGAGACGGTCTTGGATGTCGTCGCACCGAAGCTCCTCCATGCGGGCATCAGTGAGGCAGAGCTTGCCATCGAGATCTACAAGGAAATGGTCATCCGCGGCTCTCATGGTACGGCGCGCTTCAATCAGTCTCTGGGGGAAGAGGCCGTCGGACTGGCGTCCTTCGGTAAGAGTGGTCTTGTCCGCACGGGGTTTGACGGCCCGGGAGGTACGGATGGGACCTGCATTGCGGTGCAGTCCATCGGGAATGCTTTCCGCAGCTTGAAAGAGGGACGGCTCGTCTATCTCGATATTCCCTGCGGCTTTGATGGCTATCATACAGATAAGACGGTAGTCTACTACTTCGGGGAACTGGCGAAGAATCCGGAGGCGGATGCCATTCTCAAGGCGCAGGAGGAGTGTCTTCGTCTGGAGGAGGAGGTCGTCTCTTTGATGAAGCCAGGGGAATCGATCGAGAATCTGTATCTAAGACCGATGGAAAAGTTTCAAAATATATATGGGGATGACTTCATGAACGGGGGCAAATTCCTCGGACACAGCATCGGGCTCGTGATGGATGAAGCGCCTGCTCTGGCAAAGGGCTTCAAGGAGGTGCTCGAGCCTGGTATGACGTTTGCGGTCGAACCGAAAATCGCGCTCTCTGGGCTCGGCATGGTCGGGACGGAAAACACCTATGTCATCACAGAAAAGGGCGCACGCTCTCTCACGGGGCGGTCGTATCCTTTGAGAGAAATCCACGGCTGAGCTGGGATCCTTTTGAGTTTCCCATAAAAAAACGCCATGCGGATCCATCGGGATCTGCATGGCATTTTTTATTGAAAGCAGTATTCTCTTAGTCATCCTCATCCAGCCACTCGACCTTGCCTGTTTCTATATCGTATACAGCGCAGGCGACCTGCTCCTCTCGGAGCAGAGGATCCTCTTCCGCGGAAAAGGCAGCGCGGATCTCCTTGCCGGCGCAGAGGACATTCAGATGGCAGGCCGCACGAGGATCTTTTTCCTCACCGATGGCTTCCCGGATGGTATCTACGATGTAGCGGATGTGTCCGTCGGCTTCGCCATGGAGCGCGGCCTGCACGGCGCCGCAGCCGGTATGGCCAAGAATGACGACGAGGGGCGTCTTCAAATGGGATACGGCATACTCGATGGAGCCGAGCTGGTGGGCGTCGATCACATTTCCAGCGATGCGGATGGTGAAAAGCTCACCAAGACCACAGGAGAAGATGACTTCAGGTATGACGCGCGAGTCCGCACAGGTGATGACCACAGCGCGGGGAGACTGCCCAGCGGTCAGGGCGAGACGTTTCTCCGGGGAGATGTCTCCGACAAAAGCACCGCTCTTTACATACGCGGCGTTTCCTTCTTTGAGTGTTTGCAAAACAATTTCTGATGTATGCACAGCTGCCTCCTTGTCCTTGACTACATGCTTATATACTACACCTTTTTATCCGGCACGCAAAGGAAGCGGCAGAACCAGCGGTGCGAAAAAGGGCATAAAAAAACATCCGGAAAAGGCTTCCCACCTATACCCGATG
>UMHS01046027.1_pt1 | contig 29515 bp, 20 predicted proteins | sample 1965611 | NCBI WGS metagenome assembly UMHS01 (sample SAMEA4836106, study PRJEB28245) | human gut metagenome | biome: gut microbiome; material: fecal sample | place: Denmark | collected 2008
TTGATAGGGGGGGATGAAAGCTCTGCTCGAATAGGGCAAGGCGGCATGAAAGACAGATGGAGAAAGCGTGAGTCCCTAGTCACTCATCCCTAGTCGCCAGTCACTCCCAAACCTCACAGATCAAAATTCAGCGGAAGGTCGAGAGCATCCGCGATCTCTGCGATATCCTCGCCCTCTTCGTCCTGACGCAGGAGCTCCGGATCCCAGATCTCGATGATGGGCCCCGTCCCCACGATGCAGGCTTCCTTCTTCAGCTTTGCAAATTCACGAAGGTGGGCAGGGATCAGGATACGCCCCTGGCGGTCGCACTCCATCTCCGTCCCTCGGCCGATCAGATGACGCATGATCTTGCGGACATTACGGTTCGTGAAGGGCAGCTTCTGCAGCCGGGCGATCAAGGCATCCCAGCGCTCTTTCGGATAAATATTAAGGCAGGTATCCAGACTTGGAGCCAGCACAAAACGACTTCCCAGCTCTTCTCTGAATTTCGCTGGAAGGATCATGCGCCCCTTGGCGTCTATGGTATGAGAATATTCATTCATAAACATATCCTTCCACCTCCTCCACATTTACCCACATTCTACCACAATCCCCCACCCTGTGACAACGAAAATTTTTCAAACCCATCATTTTCTCATCTGCTGCCCATGCATTGATTTTATCGATGTTTTCAGCACCTTCTTTTCGAAATCAAACCACTCCCCGCTATGATTTCTTCCGTTTTTCGAAAAACAGGCAAAATAAAAAATCCCCACTCGGGGGATTTTAGGAAGGGAATGAGAAATGGTAGAGCGGCACAAAACATTTATAAAGCGCCGCCATTTTTAAGGGAAAGCGCCTGACAACCTTCGCCTTAGTACACATATCCCATCAATTCTTTTCATATAGAGCAAGGGATAGAGATTCCCTTCCTCATCCAGTTCCGTTCGCTTATACGTATGAAAGCCAAAACTTTCATACGTATACATTTGCTTCCGGCGTTCCCATTCCTTTCATCAAAACACGTTCGTTAATGGCTTCCAGTTCTCATCTGCCATATCTTCGGCAAATTCCGTATTATTGATGTACAGACGCTGGTCCTTGTCCCGTACAAATCCCCAGTGGAGATGATGCACCCTGGCATATTCCTTGAATGCATCAAACTTATTGGCAATCTGAGGGTCAATGTTCTTATCCTGACCATGGCTTTCACCGCCTTTAGTCTCAATAATCCACACCTCACCATTTTTCTTTTTAACGATATAGTCCGCATAAAAGAGCCATTGCTTTTGCAGTGCATCCAGATAGACTATCGAAAAATATTGCTGCCCCGTATCTCCGTTTTTATACACCCAATCAATATCATCTCGTTTCTCACAATGCTGTTCAAAAAGCTGTTCCGACTGACTGCGAATCAGGCTGGTAGCAAATCCGGACGTATACTCCTGATACGCATTACTCAGATATTCCACTTCCTCTTTGACACCCGAATCATATTTAAAGAAATCCTGTTCCGGAATATGAAATACAGAAACCTTCGGGGTTATCAAGCCCATAGGTGCGTAGTGCATGGCGCCAGAAGCCACATTGCGGAAATCTTCACGCAATTTCTGTGCATTGTTGATGACAAACGCATAAAACGAGGGGGTATCTAGAGAGAGCAGCTTCCGTGCATCATTCCGTTTTCTTTTACGGAACAAACGCTCCAAAATGGTTTTCACATTCCCCGTCGGAATACCGATAGCCCTCTTGATCATATCCACGCTATGCAAAAGCTGCATACCATCCTGATGCGTGTCCACCCGCTTTCTTGTCGTCACAAACGAAGCGTCCTTTTTCAGAATGGTTTCCGCCGAGACAAACTTCCCCTTCAAGGCCTTCCCGAGAATCCCTTTTTCAAAAACATATCCGCCGGCTTCCAGATGTTCCTCATTCTTTTTCTTATCATCCCCCAGACGATACGTCTCCGTCAGATAGTCCTGCACTTTATGCAGGATTTCCCGTTCCCCCAGACCATTCTTTTCCAAGTCGCGCGTCTGTTTTTCCAGCGTAAAAGTCTTGCACTTCGGCTTCAGGAAGAGCCGTCTGGTCTCATAGGCCTTGTCCATGGTCGCCAGCAAGCCCTCTTTCCACTTCTCATCAAAAGTATATACGTAGCAGAAATCCAGCAAATCATCATCATAGTGATGTGCCTCCGGCATCCGGCGAATCCGTCCGATGGTCTGTATCTCGAACTGTTCACTCATACCTTCCCGCAGTTTTACCAGAATTTTAGCCCGAGGGCAATCCCACCCCGTGCTAATAGCCTGTTTCATCAAAAGGAAAACAGGAATGCCGTCATTCGCAGTCAGATTCTCCGGCACATCTTTTTTGTCACCACTCATCCACTTGCTGACCATCCCATTTTCATAGGAATAACCCATAGACTTCAGCTTTTCCTCCACAGCGTTTACAGCATCCGGTTTGCCATTGGGAAACTGGATGAGTACCAGAGGGCGGATATTCTTCCCGAGGGAATGGTAGCGATCTGCGACAGCTTTTCGCTTTTTATCCGATAAATGAAGCAGGTAGTCGTAGTCGTCGTCGATTTCCGCGTTATCTTCCATCCCTTCATTTACATACAGCGCCTTCGTAATCAGCCCTTCGTCAATCACGTCCAGCTCGTCAATCTCATAGAAAGCGTAGCGATTATTCTGCACCGCAGTCGCACTGACGCGGATGATATGCTTCGCGGAGAACGCATCAATAATCGCTCTCGCTTTCGCCGTATTATTGCTGTGCTCCTCATCGATGATGACCATGAAATCCAGTCCGCTCCGATGGGCTTCCGCAATCCGGTCAAACAGATTCTTCCGTTCCCCATCCCGAATGGCTGTGTTCCCTTTTTTCGTGACCAGCTCCCAATTGATGAAGGTGGTACTTTCCGGCACAAAGCCATTTTGCAGTGCATCGAACAAATTCTGCGTTTTCCGGCTAGGCGCGAACTTTTCCATCTTTTCCCGGCTCTGCTCTTCCAGATCCCCTTTCCCCGGACACAGCCAGATGAAAGCCGTCTGGCGATTGACCTTGCTCAGATATTCATCGACGAAATCGATGAGGATAATTGTCTTCCCCGCTCCTGTCGGGGCTTTCATGATGATCGTCTGCTTTTCCCGGCTGTCCGTCGTCATATCCATGAGTTTCAGTACCGCTTTTTCCTGAAAGGAAAACAAAGAGAGTGCGATCCCGCTTACCATAATTCCCCCACCTCCTTCAGTTCAAAAGCGAAATAATGATTTGGAATAATATGCGTTGCCACATGTTGAAACAGATTTTCCTGCTCCGCTGTCAGCAATACATCACTGGAAATATATAGTGCCTTGACATCCGGATAGTCCTGCCAGTTCTTCGCCAGACGGTCTGCATCCTCATCGCTTAATACCATGATGTATTGTTTACCATCCAGTTTGACGCCGTGCTCCAGCTGAATCATCTCGGCGATATGGGAAAGAAGGGCATCCGAAAGAAATTCTTCGTCTTTGGAAACGAAATCGGTATGATAATATTTCAAATTGGCCGGAATACCATCGGAATACTGGCTATCATCCTGGCGCATTCCAGTAATAACGGTTTTTACTCTCGGATAAGTGACGTCCTCACATATATGATTCTCATTATTTGTACAGAGAATGAATTGACGATGACCGCCATCTTCTTGATTCAACTCCAAAACCGCTTGCGCTGTTGTTCCAGAACCAGCGAAGAAATCAAGGATCGTTAAATTCTTGTCTTTGTCGTTATATGTACATGCATCGATTAACATTTTTATTAAAGTTACTGGTTTAGGATATGCAAAAGCGCTCTTTTTGTTAAAAAGACTTTCAAGCATCATTCCACCATCACTTTTTAGACTTATAATTGAGCGCAAAAGCATTCTGTCTACTTTATCCAAATAGTTGATTGAACTCGGTTGGATCTCATCTTTTGATGAAAACCATATTTTCCCACAAATCATGCTACCATCTGGCAAAATTTGTGGATTTTCATAATCAACCACTTTATCAAACGTTGCTTTACTCCAACGCCATCCTCTATCTGGAACTTTTACCGGATTCCCTGTAATCGGGTGCTTCACTTCATACCGGGGTCCAAAGGTGTTGCCATTAGGCCAACTCATATTAATTTTCCCAAATACGTGGTAATTATTATCTAAGTTATTGTAAAGTGTTATGGCCCGTGGGTAATTCTCTTTCTTATAAAGTGCTTTTAATTTCTTTTCTGTTTCAGCCAGGGAACTTCCTTTGCTTTTTTCTTCCAAAATAAGGTTCTTTATTTTTGTAATCCCCTCTTTAGGTGACATGAGCTTATATTTATATGTAGGATTAGATGTATACGTCAAGATATATTCATGAATATTGCCAATCCCTTTATCATTTTTGGGCACTCGTTTATTCCAGACAATATTCTCTACAAAGCAACTCTCAGTAAAAATTTCATCACATAATAGTTTTAACTGGGCATATTCATTTTCGTCCACACTAATGAATATAATCCCTTTATCAGACATGAGCCTTTTGGTAACAATAAGCCGTCTATGCATAAAAGAAATCCATTTGCTGTGACGAAACATATCATTACCATCAACCGTTTTGTCTGAGTATGTAAATCCATCTTTCATTGTATTGTACGGTGGGTCGATGTAGATAACGTCGATTTTTCCCCGATGCGTCTTTTCCAGCAGCTTCAGACTATGCAGATTATCCCCTTCGAGAAGGAAATTGTACGGTTCTCCCGGCGCTGCCGTGATTTCCTTATCCTGATCTTCCGTGAAAACAGGGATATGCGTACGCATCTTCACATCGACGGCCTCTTCATGCTGCTCCCATACCAGACCATACTTTTTCTCATTCAGGGCATTTTCGATTTCGTTGATAGCCATGAGTGTCTCGTCATCATTTCTGTTTTGTGCTTTCAGCTGATTCAGAAAAGACAGCATGCGCTGCCGCTTCTCTTGGGATAAATTGGCCATTCTGATACCTCCAACAATAGCTTTCACTTCGGTGATTGTCTCTTCCTATGACATGTATTTTTTCCATTATATCATCCACCCCTGCTTCGCGTAAGGCAAAAGAAAACCTCTTCTTCCTAAAAGGTCATCTGGGAAAACTACCTAATTGAGCCACTTTCCCGCTTGCCCGCAGGTTCATGCCGAAGCGTCAAATACAAGAGAACCGCCGAATGTTTCCTTACCTCTTTATCCACCGCGTAGTCTCTTCCATGGTACACTGCTCCCCGTAGATTCCCAGCCATGGATCGGTTCTTAGAAGGTTTACAGTCTGCAAGTAAACCTGCATCCGCGCCTCGTCCTCTCCCATCTTGCCACCCCAGTCATCCTGCGAAGGTGTCTGGTGGCTTTCTTTTACAAACTCTTCCAGCCGTTCTTCACAGTAGTTTTCAGAAACATCCTGTGCGCATAGCTGGCACTGTTTTTCCACGCTGGCATCGGAAAGCATATCTCTCATCGATGCCAGACAGAAATCAGCAAAAAGAAAGAAATAAAAGAATTTCCTCAAACAAGGCGATCCATCCGCATACAGGCCGCCACCGATTTCTTCTTACTATCAGTCTTTACTGGGGTCCGCCGTGGTCTGATATACGACTGACGACTAAATATGGCATGTCACATTTGATATATTTTATTGCATTTATGCATAGATTTCATTGCACATTTTGTGCGCATTTCTTTCACAATTCGGAAATTCAACAAATCATTGTAGTTATTTGTAGTTTTTCCCTCTTGCTTTTTCTAGAATGACGTTGTACTATATAGTCATGAAGCCGGGCATGCCTGAACATGTTCCCTGACCGGACGGACCTTCCGATTTCCAGAATTCTCCAAGCGCTACGAGATCACAAGGAAGGATCGTTCCTAGGCAGGGCGGATCTGCAGGATGCCCCGGCGTCATCGGATGGGTCAGCCGGAAGCGTACAGCCTGCTGCCGATGCCCATTTTAGGCTGACAACTGTGAAAACCAAATATCCGGAAACCGATCAGGTTCTTCCGCTTCCCTGCCCCATGCGAGGCCGGGTCCCGACGATAGCACAGGTTCTCCCGCACTTCGGTGCCTATGGACGACCGTCACCGATTCTGGGCTCCGCCTGCCTCGGGTACAGGCGGAGAGCCTTCTCCGGGTGTTTTTTTATGCCATCTCTTCCTATATATGGTGTGTGAACAACTTATTCACATCATATCTTGATTTTCCGATTTCTTATGGGCCATAAGCCCGCATTTCCATAAGGAGATACGCTATGAATACGAATAACAAAGTGTTGGAACTGACATTTACTGTAGAAGGCAGCCGCAGCATGACGCTCTCGATCCCTTGCCCGAAGGAAGACCTGACGCTCGAGACGGTGAAGGAGAAGGCAGCGCTCATCCTTCCGGTGCTGGAATCCTCTTCCGGCCATGCGGTCACGGCTTTCAAGCAGGCGAAGATCGTCGAAACCAATGCGACCGTACTGGAATAACGAGGAGCGGGACTGTCCGATGTCTGACGTCTGACGTCCCATCCTTCAGTCCTTCTATTTACTACCTATGATTACCATAAAGGAGAACACTATGTCTACCACGTCTAAAACCATCGATATGAAACTTCAGGTCCGTGTAGAGGATGCGTCCTCGGGGACTTCCAAGGTGAAGAATCTGAATTTCAGCAAGATCAAAGTATCAGCCACGGCTGATGAACTGTATGCCGCAGGAAATGCGATCGCATCGCTCCAGTCCCGCCCGCTTTCGGGCCTTCGCACGGTAGCGACCAGCGACCTCGCTGACGCAGGCTAGTCGGGCAAACAAAAAAGGCGAACCATTTCGGTTCGTCTTTTTTTATTGCATTTGGGATAAAACAGACTTCCATCCGTACTCATGGATGATAGTGTAACGATGCATTGGGCTACGGTTGCTCGCTATCCCAGGATAACCGTTTTACCGCTATACAAGAAAGATCCCTCGACTTCGCTCGGGATGACGATACGGGGCGGCGCTCGTCTCACATTTCTTTTCAGCCCGCTGCGGGAGCCAACCTCCACCCCTTCGGGGCACCTCCTTCCAGCGGAAGGAGGGAGAATATACACGAACCTTGCATGACATCCTTCCTCGCATCGTCATTTCGAGCGTATGCGAAAAATCTTTCTTGCACACCGGTAAAACGAAGACGGCAGGATAACGTGAAGTAAAAACCCCAAGCGATTTTTACGTGACCGCCTGTATGCAGAACACCGCTGCGACACAAGGAAGATCCCTCGACTTCGCTCGGGATGACGATACAGGGCGGCGCTCGTCTCACATTCATCATTTTCCGTTCTGCTGATTTGTGCCTCTACGAGGCACTCTATCCTGCGCCTTTGGCGCGGCCCTTCTTCAAGGGCCTGCTCAGCTGTCATGCAATATTGGAGAACCCCATCCACTGCTGACGCGGTCCCCCTTCCCCATGCGGGGAAGGCTAAGAGGTAGCGGCTTCGCCGCAATTTTGAAATAGCGTTTTCCCCGTATCGTCATCTCGAGCGTAGTCGAGAGATCCTTCTTGCAGAAAGGGAAACGACGAATGTGAGGCAGTATGTAAGTCGTCGTCTCTTAAAAAACGCCTGAGTGCTGTTTTCCGCAGCGCAGTGGAGATCAAGAGCTTCGCTCGGGATGACGATACGGGGCGGCGCTCGTCCAACATGAGTTTTCATCCAGATTTGGAAACCAACCTCCGCCCCTTCGGGGCACCTCCTTCCAGAGGAAGGAGGTAGAATGTCGCATTACCCCATATCATCAGCCTTCCTTTTCCACGTCCATCCCCTGCAGGACGAGCTGTTTCTCATCTTTTCTCATATGGAAGAACCGATAGACATTGTGCGCGGCGCGCTTATTCATGCCCGCTACCTTGGCGAGCTCCTCTTCGCTCGCTTTTTTCATTTCATCGAGCGAGCGGAAGGCATGCCAAAGGGCGTTCCGGCGGTTCGGGCCGATGCCTTCGATGTGGTCAAGGACGGACTCCGTATTTCTTTTGTTCGTCCATTTCCGGTGATAGGTGATGACGAAGCGGTGGGCTTCGTCGCGTATGAACTGGAGAAGCTGGAGAGCGGGCTCATGGTGATCGAGGACGATCGGGATGTCGCTGCCTTCTACGTAGATCTCTTCGATACGCTTGGCGAGCCCGATGACGGGTGCATGGCAGCCGGCCTCGCGTATCACAGGAATGGCAGCGTGCATCTGCCCAAGACCGCCATCAAGGACGATGAGGTCGGGTTCGGGCCAGTCCTTTTCCTTCCCATAGCGGCGGCTCATGACTTCTGCCATGGACTTGAAGTCGTCCGCATGCCCCTGCGTGGTCTGCAGTTTGAATTTCCGGTATTCACTCTTTGCCGGACGGCCATGCTCGAAGACGGCCATGGAGCCGGTGGTCTCTGCGCCCTGGTTGTGAGAAATATCGAAGCATTCCATGCGCTCGGGAAGGCGCGGCAGAGAGAGCAGCTCTTTCAGCTTCTGCACGGCGCCCTGCTCACGGGCGTCCTGATACTCCCACTGCAGCTTCTTGTCGGAGAGATACTTCGCTGCATTTGCCATCGCCATGTCTTTCAGGCGGCGCTTGAAGCCGCGCTCGGGGCGGATGAGCTTCACTTCGCTTCCGCGAAGCTTCGTCAGCCAGAGAGAGAGGAGACCGGACTCTTCCGGCAGGAGCGGCAGGATGATTTCTTTCGGGACGGATGTCGGATTTCCTCCGTAGAAATCGCGAAGGAAGGTAGTGATGATCTCCTCATCTGTCTCGGATGCACTTTCAGGGATACTGAAATTTTCCTTCCCCACCATGCGGCCATAGCGGATATAGAAGATCTCCAGTCCGGTGTGACTGCCGTCGCGTGCCATACCGAGCACGTCGAAGTCCCCTTCCGCAGATACGATGTGCTGGCGCTGCTGCACGCTCTGGATGGCGCGGATGTGGTCGCGCAGCTTGGCGGCTTTTTCGAAATCCATCTCTTCCGACGCCTCCATCATCTGCTGCGTGAGCTCCTTTTCCAGCGAGGTGCTCTTCCCTTCGAGCAGGTCGCAGATGGTCTTCACATCACGGTCATAGTCGATGTGATCGACGTGGCCGCCGCAGGGCGCACTGCATAGGTGCATGTGGTACTGCAGACAGGGACGGGGTACCTTCATGGAGCGGCAGGTGCGGATGGGATAGTAGTGGCGAAGGAGGGACAGCGTCTGGCGAAGGCTTCCCACGTCGGTGAAGGGGCCGAAATACTTCGCCCCATCATCGCGGCGGATGTTCCTCGTGACGAAGATGCGCGGCCACTCATCATTCACCGTGATCTTCACATAGGGGTAGGACTTGTCATCACGCAGGGAGATATTGTACTTCGGGTGCAGTTCTTTGATGAGATTGCACTCCAGGATCAGCGCCTCCATCTCCGTCCCGGTCATCGTGATGTCGAGATCGTCTGCGTGACGGATCATCGCAGCGACTTTCGGGGAACGGTTCTTATCCTCTCGTACATAGGAGCGGACACGGTTCTTCAGGTTCTTCGCCTTGCCGACGTAGATGATCCGCCCGTCTTTGTCTTTCCAACGGTACACTCCGGGCGAATCAGGAAGGGCTTCTACCTTGGCTTTGATTTTTTCATTGACATCGATCATAAAAGACTCCAGAGAAAAAGAATAAGGGATTAGGGGTTCAGAGGGTTCAGAGGGTTCAACGGGTTCAACGGGGGTGGTGCGGCGCATCATCATAGGGAAGCGCCGCGGAGTTTTAGAATATATGATATTCACGAAAGATGAAAAACCTGTGAACCTTTTGAACCTGTTTAACCTATGAGGATTCCCATAAAGGGAAGATGGTTATTTTCTGCTTTCAAACTTTTTGGGGTATCCCTTTCCCGTATCGTCTCGTCATCGAAAGCGCTTCCGATGATTCTTTCTTGCACTGCGGTCAGTATCACATAGGCACTGATACGGAAATGACGCCTCGGTACTGCGTATTTCTCCTTTCTCGCATCCTTCGTTTATCGGTCTGCAAGAAAGATTTCTCGCTTCGCTCGAAATGACGATACGGGGGCTGATGTCTTCTAGTCTCCTAGTCTAATCCCTAGTCCCTAATCCCCAGCCACTAGCCCCTAGTCACTTCTCCCCCATAAACTTTTTCGTCCGTTCTATCACTGGCCCGAGGTACTGCCCGGTGTAGGACGCTTCCACTTTCACGACTTCTTCCGGCGTGCCGGTGGCTACGATCTCGCCGCCCTTGTCGCCGCCTTCGGGACCGAGGTCGATGATGTAGTCGGCGGTCTTGACGACATCAAGATTGTGCTCAATGACGACGACAGTATTTCCCTGATCCACCAGCTTCTCGAGGACGATCAAAAGCTTCCGGATGTCTTCGCTGTGAAGGCCGGTGGTCGGTTCATCGAGGATGTATAGGGTATCTCCGGTGCCGCGGCGCATGAGCTCGGTCGCCAGTTTCACTCGCTGGGCTTCGCCGCCGGACATGGTGGTGGCCGGCTGTCCCAGATGGATGTAGCCGAGGCCGACCTCCTGCAGGGTCTTCAATTTCCGCAGGATCTTGTCATGGTTTTCAAAGAAAGGCACGGCTTCATCGATGGTCATATTCAGCACATCGGAGATGTTCTTGCCCTTGTAGCGGACTTCGAGCGTCTCTCGGTTGTACCTGGCGCCGTGGCAGACTTCACAAGGAACGTAAACGTCTGAGAGGAACTGCATCTCGATCTTGATGATGCCGTCACCGTGGCAGGCTTCACAGCGTCCGCCTTTCATATTGAAGCTGAAACGCCCCGGTTTGTAGCCGCGCATCTTGGCTTCGGAGGTCTGACTGAAAAGCTCGCGAATGTCATTGAAAACGCCGGTATAGGTGGCCGGATTAGAGCGTGGCGTGCGCCCGATCGGCTGCTGGTCGATATCGATGATCTTATCCACATACTCTGCGCCGTCCATGGAGTCGAAAGCTCCGGCCCGGTAGGATGTATGGTTCTTGATATTCGACAGTCCCTGATAGAGGATCTCATTCACGAGCGTACTCTTGCCCGAGCCGGACTCCCCGGTGACGACGGTGAAGGCACCGAGCGGGATGGTCACATCGATGTGCTTCAGATTGTGTTCGTGAGCGCCATGGATGGTGAGCGAGAGTCCATTTCCTTTTCTCCTCTTTTCCGGCAGCGGGATGTATTTCTCACCGCGCAGGTACTGCCCCGTGATGGAGTCCTTCACCTTCATCACATCCTCAGGCGTACCCTCCGCGACGACGAAGCCGCCATTTTCCCCTGCGCCGGGGCCGATATCCACGACCCAGTCTGCGGTGCGGATGGTATCCTCATCATGCTCGACGACGATGAGCGTATTTCCCAGATCCCGCATGCCCTTCAGGGTCGCAAGGAGCTTGTCATTGTCACGCTGATGCAGACCGATGGACGGCTCATCCAGGATGTAGAGGACACCGACGAGGCCGGAGCCGATCTGCGTCGCCAGACGGATGCGCTGGGCTTCGCCGCCGGAGAGCGTCGAAGCGCCGCGGGAGAGTGTCAGGTAGTCGAGCCCGACATTCACGAGGAAGGAGAGACGGCTCTTCACCTCGCGCAGGATCTGGTCTGCGATGATCTTTTCCTTTTCGGAAAGCGTGACATGGTTCATGAAGTCCAGAAGGTCGATGACAGCCATGGAGGAAATCTCTGCGATATTCTTCCCGCCCACGCGGAAAGCGAGGCTCTCGGGCTTCAGGCGCGCCCCATGGCAGACGGGACAAGGCTTTTCGATGAGGTAGTTCGAGAGTGTTTCCTTCATCTTCTCTGTCCACGCCTCTTCATAGCGCCGCTTCGTCATCGGGACGATGCCTTCGAAGGGACGTTCATAGGACTTTGTGATGCCTTCGGGGCTGGTGTACTGGAAGGAGAGAAGCGCCGTGCCGCCGATTTCAAACTCCACCTTCGCCTGATCCGGCAGGTCATCATAGCATGCATCCATGGTGAGGCCATAGGATCTCAGGAAGGCATCGAGCAGCTTGTAGAGCCATGTTTCCTTATTATAAGGAAATGGCTGGATCGCGCCCAGACGGAAGGGCATCGTGTGATCCGGCAGGATGCGATGGAAATCCGCCTCCAGTGAAGCACCGAGGCCCATGCAGGCGGGGCAAGCGCCGAAGGGATTATTGAAGGAGAAAATGCGCGGCTCCGGCTTTGGCAGGGAAATGCCGCAGTCCGGGCAGGAGAAATGGGTGGAAAAGACCATGTCCTTCCCGCCGATGATGCTTCCCACCATCATGCCATCTCCCAGTTTCAGCGCGGCCTCCACCGAGTCTGTCAGGCGGCGCACGATGCCGTCCTTCACGATGATGCGGTCCACCACCACCTCGATGGTATGCTTCTTGTTTTTCGCAAGCTCGATGTCATCGGATAGGGAGAGGACGTCCCCATCCACGCGGACACGGACATAGCCCTCCTTGCGGAGCTCTTCCAAGAGCTTTTTATGCGTCCCCTTCTTCGCGACAGCGACCGGCCCAAGGAGCATGAGCTTCGTCCGTTCCGGAAGGGCAAGGAGCGCATCGACGATCTGGTCCACCGTCTGCCGCTGGATCGGCTTGCCGCAGTGCGGGCAGAAGGCACGGCTCGCATGTGCATACAGCATACGAAGGTAGTCGTGGATCTCCGTCACTGTGCCGACCGTCGATCGCGGGTTATGGCTGGTGGATTTCTGATCGATGGAGATCGCCGGCGAGAGCCCTGCGATCTTATCCACGTCCGGCTTATTCATCTGCCCTAAGAACTGCCGCGCATAGGCAGACAGGGACTCGACATATTTTCGCTGTCCTTCCGCATAGATGGTATCAAAAGCCAGCGACGATTTTCCCGAGCCGGACAGCCCGGTAAAAACGATGAGTTGATTTCGCGGCAGCGTCAGATCGATATTCTTCAGATTGTTCTGACGCGCGCCTTTTATGATGATTCCTTTTTCCATGGATGTCCTTTCGAAATTGGTTGATAGGGAAATGTATGGGGGATTTAGGGGAGCCCCTGGGGCGGCTCCCCTTGATTCCATTTGAAAGCCTCGATTGAATGAAAAATGGCTGATAACCGTTGTGCTATTGAGATTTCTCGGCTTCGCTCGAAATGACGAGACGGGGAAATGGCATTCTCCATGCGTGGTGGAATGAAAGGGAATGGGGGATAGCCTGTTTTCTCGTATCGTCATCCCGAGCGCAGTCGAGGGATCTTTACGCCTGAGCGGTATTCTGCATGCAGGCGGTCACGTAAAAATCGCTTGGGATCATTGGTTTCACGTTATCCTGCCGTCTTCGTTTTACCGGTGTGCAAGGAAGATTTCTCGGCTTCGCTCGAAATGACGAGACGAGAGAAGCGATTGTCTTACATACATCGTTTACCTTTCTGCAGAAGGGTGCCTCTTCGAGGTACTCTATCCTCCGCCTTTGGCGCGCCCCTTCTTCAAGGGGCTGCTCAGCTGGCAGGGCAAAACGAACTCCTAATCCCCCATCCCCAGCCTCTAGTCACCAGTCACTAGTCACCCAAAAATTACACCCGTTTCTTCATTGGTTTATAAATCCGTTTCTTCGCCGCAGCCTGACGCTTCAGGGCTTCTTCCGCCCGGGAACCGTAGCGATCGGTCCAGAGCTGGCGCAGCTTGGCAAGCTGGTCGCGGAAGCGGGCGGCGGCTTCAAATTCCAAATCCTTCGCCGCCTGTTTCATCAGCTTCTCGCAGTCCTTCATGCGAGCGTAGATCTCCTCATCAGAAAGCTCGCCCTCTTTATTCTTGCCGCCGTAGGTAGCCGGCTTCTCTTCGATCTTCGTGAGGTCGATAAGGTCTTTGACCCGCTTTTGGACAGTGTGGGGGATGATGTGATGCTCCTCATTATAGGCCTGCTGGATGGTGCGGCGGCGATTCGTCTCATCGATGGCATACTTCATCGACTTCGTGATGCGGTCCGCATACATGATGACGTGGCCATGCTCATTTCTGGCTGCACGGCCGATGACCTGGATCATCGAAGTTTCCGAGCGCAGGAAGCCCTCCTTATCCGCATCGAGGATGGCCACGAGCGAGACCTCAGGCATATCGAGACCCTCACGCAAAAGATTGATGCCGACCAGCACATCGAAAACGCCCGCACGCAGGTCACGTATGATCTCCGCGCGCTCGATGGTCGCGACGTCAGAGTGCAGATAACGTACCTTCACGCCCGCTTCCGTCAGGAAATCGGTGAGATCCTCCGCCATCTTCTTCGTGAGTGTCGTGATGAGGACGCGCTCGTGAACCTCCTCACGCTTATGGATCTCCCCGAGCAGGTCATCCATCTGTCCTTCGATGGGACGCACCTCGATGGAAGGATCCAAGAGCCCCGTCGGTCGGATGATCTGCTCCGCCAGATTCGTCTGGACGCCCATTTCATACGGTCCCGGCGTCGCCGACACATAGATGATCTGATTGATCCGTTCGGTGAATTCGTCAAAAGTCAGCGGACGGTTATCCAGCGCGGACGGCAGGCGAAAGCCATAGTCGACGAGCGTACTTTTTCTCGACTGGTCGCCATTGTACATCGCGCGCAGCTGCGGTACCGTCACATGCGACTCATCGATCATGATGAGGAAATCTTCAGGAAAGTAGTCCAGAAGCGTAAATGGCGGCTCGCCGGGCTTCCTGTCCGACATGTGGCGGGAATAATTCTCGATGCCCGAGCAGTATCCGACCTCCTGCATCATTTCCAGATCATAATTCGTACGCTGCTCGAGACGCTGCGCCTCCAAGAGCTTATCCTGATCCCTGAGCTCTTTGAGCCGCCCATCCAGCTCCTTCTCTATGGACGTGACGGCACGGCGGAGCTTATCCGAACTGGTGACATAGTGCGATGCCGGGAAGATGCCGATGTGATTTCTCTCAGCGACCGTCTCCCCCGTCAGGACATCGAACTCCGTCAGTGAGTCGATCTCATCACCGAACATTTCGATCCTGACAGCGACATTGTTTTCCGATGCAGGAAATACATCGATCGTATCTCCCCGCACACGGAAGGTATCTCGCGTGAAATTCATGTCATTCCGCATATACTGCATACTGACGAGCTTTTCCAGGATCTTGTCACGCTCGATCTCCTCGCCCGGCCTGAGCGAGAGCCCCATGGAGCTGTAGTCCTCCGGATCGCCCAAGCCGTAGATACAGGACACCGATGCCACGATGATGACATCCCGCCGCTCGAAAAGCGCCATCGTCGCAGAGTGACGCAGGCGGTCGATCTCCTCATTGCGTGACGAGTCCTTCTCGATATAGGTATCCGTCTGCGGCACATAGGACTCCGGCTGGTAGTAGTCGTAGTAGGAAACGAAGTAGTACACCGCATTGTCAGGGAAGAAATCCTTGAATTCACTCGCCGTCTGTGCGGCCAGCGTCTTATTCGGAGAAATGATGAGCGTCGGGCGCTGCACCTCTTCGATGACCTTCGCCATCGTGAAGGTCTTCCCCGTCCCCGTCGCACCGAGCAGCACCTGCGCCCATTCGCCATTCCTGAGTCCGCTCACCAAAGACTTCACCGCCTTCGGCTGATCCCCCATCGGGCGGAACGGCGCTTTCAGCGTGAAAGGCACCGCCGGCTCTGTATATTCTCTTTTGATCCGCGAATGATCCATACCCTCGCCTCCATTTTCTTTTATCGATATTTATCTATGTATTATAGCATAGATGGGAAGGGGTGACTAGGGAGAACGCTCCTCTCCCATGACTTTCATCCCGCTCGATGCCAGCCTCCGCCCCTTTGGGGCACCTCCTTCCAAGGGAAGGAGGGAGAATACCGATTCACAGACTCCTCATACAGATGGCTTTCGATACGAGAATGCCGCTTCCCCGCATTCGTCATTTCGAGCGAAAGCGAGAAATCTTTTTCGTTCGCGGCAAGGCAAAGGATGTGAGAGGAACGACAAGCGGGAAACACCGTACTCCCTGCGCCCCGGAAGAACGGTGTTTCATGCAAACTGATTCACGCATGAAACAGAAAATGGCAAACGAAAAAGATCCCTCGGCTGCGCTCGGGATGACGATACGAGCCAATGCTCCCCCCGCACGACTTTTCAGTCCTCTGCGATGCCAACCTCCGCCCCTTCGGGGCACCTCCTTCCATGGGAAGGAGGGAGAATGCCGCTTCACGAGCTCCACATGAAGATGGCTTTCGATACGAAAATGCCGCTTCCCCGCATTCGTCATTTCGAGCGAAAGCGAGAAATCTTTTTCGTTCGCGGTCAAGAAAGGATGTGAGAGGAGCGGGCAATGAGAAACCCTCTGCTCCCTGCGCCCCGAAAAAACGCTGTTTCATGCAGGCCGTTCCATGCAGGAAAATGAAGGGAAAAAGCATCTCAAACAGGCGATAAGGCAAACCAAAAAGCCTCGCCTTTCGGCGGAGCTTTTTCATCGGCAGTCTTGTCCCAGAACCTCGATGACATGATCGATCTCTATCGGTTTCGTCAGGTGAGCGTTCATACCGGCTTCGATGCATTTTTTCGCATCTTCATCGAAGGCATTCGCCATCAATGACAAAAAAGCAGCCGCTGTCATCTCCCAGTCTTCTTTTTTCCCACGCAAAAAGGCCAGAACTTTCATCCTGACCTTCGAGAAGCTCGCTTCGATAAGGGATCTTCCTTCCCTCAGAATGTTTTTCTTGCGAGCGGATTTGCCGCTTCCCCATAGAAATGCTCTGACATATCCACGAAAACATCGGAAAGGAGCGCATCGAAGACGTCATCACTCATCTTGCTTCCGACAACAGAGAACGCATACTCCCCTTCCGTCCAGAACGCAGCGAGTGAGCCATCCATCGTCTTCGCTGTCATGACCTCCGTCGCACCGATCATGCGCGATTTCCAGCGACCGGTATAGACTCCGCTGATATTTTTTCCTGCCTCTTCTCCCACCAACCTTGCCGTGCGGACAGAGAGCGTGCTGCCATCATCCATCCGATAACGGATATCCGAGAGCTTGCCGCCGATGGCGATATAATCCGTCAGATGGCACTTACCGGCAAGCAGCGTTCCTTTCGGAAGGAAGAGAGGACGGCTGTCCGTAGCTTCTGCGAGCGCATGGTACGTCTTGTATTCCACCAGAGGATTCGGCATCCCGATTGGCGGCATCTCCGCACGGCTCGCAAAAGCAGGGATCACCAAAGCCGTCGCAGCGGCCATCAGTGCATATTTCCATTTTTTCATCATCTATCATCCTTTCCACAGCAGTCATCCTGTTTTGAAGATGCGGGTATTATAGCATGAAATTGACCGCAGGTCAAATGCATACGGAAAGGTTCCTCCCCGGGACGATAAGTCTCGCTGTCATCCCCCTTTGCAAAGCCTTAAACACCTGTACATCTTGCAGCCTATATGTCCGTCCTTTCTTGTAGCTTTATCACAGCCAGGAAGCTCGCTGAGCGATCAGGATGCACACTTTACAAAGCAAAAAATGAACTGACGAGCTCCTGCGTATAGGGGTGCTGCGGATGATGCAGCACATCTTCTGCCGCCCCGATCTCCACCAGCCTCCCTGCCGATAGGATGCCCACGCGGCGTGCCATCGCTGCAAGGACACCGAGGTCATGAGAAATGAAGAGATAGGCGATCTTCTGCTCCTCCTGAAGCTCTTGCAAGAGGGTCAGGATCTCCGCCTGCACCGACACATCCAGCATCGAAGTCGGCTCATCCAAGATCAGGACCTCCGGTGAGATGAGGAGCAAACGAGCAAGCGCCACACGCTGGAGCTCCCCGCCGGAAAGCTCAGCCGGATAGCGCGAGAGCAGCTCGCGTCGAAGCTGGAGGCGTGAAAGCATCTCTTGCATACGCTCCTCAAAGCGATCCATCTTCCCATATAGGCGTGATGGCTCTTCGATACTCTCACGGATCGTCATACGCGGATGAAGCGCAGCCGCAGGATTTTGAAATATCATCTGCATCGTGCGACGTGCCGCGAGCATCTCTTTCCCGGAAAGCTCGCCAAGATCCAGCCCGTGATAGAGCACGACTCCTCCATCTGGCCTGAGAAGCTGCATCAGGATACGGATGAGTGTCGTCTTCCCCGCACCGCTCGTCCCCGCGATCCCCAGCGTCTCTCCTTTTGATAGCGTGAAGGAAATATCCTTCAGCACCTCCTTCTTTACTTTCCGTATATATCCAGTCGTGAAGGATTTCGAAATATGCTGTACATCTAAGAGCATGGGCACTCCTTTCCTGAATAATAGTGACTGGTAGCTGGTGACTGGTGGCTAGGGATTAGGGATTAGTAGCTTGTCACTAGCCACTAGTCACTAGCCACTTTGACCCCGCATTTCACAAAATGCCCCTCTCCCACTTTCCTCGTCGTCTGCCTCTTCTCACAACCTTTTTCGCAGAATGCACATCGACTCCGAAAAATGCAGCCGCCGGTGAGACGGGAAAGATCCGGTGGATTTCCGGAGATGGGATGAAGGCCGCGAGAAGGCGCCGCGGCGAGAAGTCCCCGCGTATAAGGGTGGTATGGATTCTTGAAAATCTCCTCTGTGCTCCCCTGCTCGAGGACTTCCCCGGCGTAGAGCACCACCACACGATCGGCGAGACATTCTGCCAGTGCGAGGTCGTGAGTGATGAGCAGCATCCCCCTTCCTGCCATCTTGATCTGAAGAAACATATCTGCCACCTGTTTCCTTACAAGCGGATCCAGGCCCTTCGTCGGTTCATCTGCGATGAGCCACTCCGGGGAAGGCAAGGTCATCATCGCCGCCATGACGCGCTGCGCCATACCCCCTGAAAGCTGGTGCGGATAGGACGCACACACACGGATAGGATCCCCAAGACCGTACTTTTCCATCTGCGCAAGAGCGCTCTCCCTGCTCTTCTCTTCCCGCCAGCCCAGCCGCTTCCGCAAGACTTCTGTCACCTGCCGTCCGACACGCATCAGCGGATCCATGGCAGAGATCGGATCCTGCGCGATCCAGCCGATGCGATCGCCTCGGATCTCATTCATTTCTTTCTCGGAAAACCGGAGAAGATCATTTCCATTATAAAAAATGCTTCCTGTCATTCGTGCATTTTCCGGAAGAAGACGCATGATTGCCGTGCCCAAGATCGATTTCCCGCTCCCCGACTCGCCAACCAGCGCAGTGATTTTCCCCCCGTGAAAGAGAAGATTTACGTCACGAAGCACGCGGACAGCGCCCATCGGCGAAGGGAAAGTAACAGAAAGTTGCTTGACTTCGATATCCATAGAAAAGGCTCCTTTCAGGTAAGGGAAGTGTTACAGATTCTAAAGGTGCTGTGGAGAAGGGCTGCCCCCGCTAATGCGGTACAGTGAAAGGGCAGCCTATTCTTAGCTTCCCATCGGGGGCGCGCCTTGAAAGAAGCTATGCTCCGATGAAGCTCTCCGTCATTTCCTTAAGAACATTGCCCGCACAGGCGGACATGCAAAACCCATCCCTTTCCCCTCTTATCTCCTTATTCGTTCTCTCATCGCATCTCCCAGAAGATTGATAGAAAGGCAAAAGAGAGTGATGCCTGTACCGGGAGCGATCATCATCAGCGGGTATGAGCGGAAATAAGTCCTCGCATCAGAAATCATGACGCCCCAATCCGCCGTCGGAGGAGAAACACCCAGTCCCAAGTAGGACAGCGCAGAAGCCGAGAGCAGCGAAGTCCCGATGCGGAGCGTCAAGAGCACGATGACGACAGGAAGCACATTCGGAAGTACATATTTCCTTACGATGTACCCATGGGATGCCCCCAAGCTTTTGATGCTTTCCATGTAGAGCTCTCCACGAATACGTATGACCTCACTCCTCACGATACGCGAAAAACCCGCCCACGACGTCAGAGTCAATGCGATGATGAGGCGGAAATTGTTCTCCGGGAGGATCGCCGCGATCGCAATCATAAGACTCATCCCCGGAAGTCCCTGAAATACTGCCACAAGACACTGGATCCCCCGATCCACCCAGCCGCCAAAGTAACCGGATAGGATCCCCAGCATAAGGCCAAGGACCATGGTACAAAACGCCGCCACAAAGGCAAAAGCCACTGACGTCCGCGCCCCATAGATGGTACGGGAAAGAATATCACGCCCCAGCGCATCCGTCCCCAGCCAGTGTGAGGATGACATGCCTTCCAGGATTTCCTCCGTAGACACCGCGGTGGGATCATAGGGCGCGATCCATGGGGCAAAAAGCGCGAGGAATACGATCCCCATCGCCAGAAAAAGCGCCATTCCATAGATCCAGTGAAGCTCCTTCTTCATCAGCCCTCCCTCTCTTTCGGGCTCAGCAAATAGTAGCTGAGATCAACCAGATAATTAAATACGATGAAAACGGTCCCACTGACCAGCACATAGCCCTGAATCACCGGATAATCCCGTCCCCAGATAGCCGAGAGTACATAGCTTCCAAGACCGGGTATGGAAAAAAGATTCTCTATAATGACCGAGCCGCCCAGGATCGAGGCAAAAAACGTGCCCAGCATGGTAATGACCGGCATCAGCGAATTGGGCAGGACATGATAGATCTCTATATACGAAGCGGAGAGCCCCTTCGCCCGCTCTGTCAGAAGAAAGGGCTTCTCCATCACCGAAAGGACCGACGTCTGCTCCAGACGCAGCACCGCAGCCGCTGTCCCTGCTGCCAGCACAAAGGAGGGCAATATCATGTGGAGCGCATCGCCATATCCGGAGGAAGGCAGGAGCTGCCACTCTTCCGAAAAGATCAGCATCATCATGATCCCCAGCCAGAAAGACGGCATAGAGATAAAGAAGAGCGCCACGATCTCAAGTCCGATCTCTGCCGCATGACCTTTCCTGCGCGCCGCCCATATGCCCGCAGGGATGCCGAGCAGGATCACCCATCCCATCGCCCAGAGAGCCAAGTGGAGGGTTACGGGAAATCTTCGCATGAGCTCGGACAGCACAGGTCTATGTGTCAGATACGATACACCCAGATCTCCCACTGCCGCATGCGTGAGCCAGCTCCCATACTGCATCCAAAAAGGCTGATCCAACCCCATGCTCTCCCGCATCGCAAGCAGCTCCGACTCCGTCGGTTCTGCTGTACCATCCATGATCAATACCGCCATCGCCGGATCTCCGGGCGCAAGCACGCCCAGAAGGAACGCCAGGATCGTGAGTCCGATGAGAAAAGGGATCAGGAGAAAAATGCGCCGAAGCGCATAGATCAGAAAAGATTTCATGAGATGTGCCTCCTTTCGTGAATCACTGACACGAGGGCCATTCCACGCGCAGAAGGACGGATACATCCGTCAAGACGCCATACAAAGAAATTTCATAGAAGGAAAGCGTCGACCTGTCGACTATACTTTTTCCTACTCCTTCCACGCCACCTTGTCCAGCGTAATGCCATAGATCGCCGCATGATAGCCTGTGATTTTTTTCGAACAGACAGCGAGATTCTCATCTTCCAAGAGCGGGATGACCGCCGGATGGAGGAGAAGCTCTTCCCGGATCTCATCGTAGAGCAGCTTTCGATCTTCGATCTCATAGGTATGAGTAAGCGCATCAAAGGCTGCATCTATTTTCGGATTGGCATAGCAGAAATGGCTGGCAAGATTCGTCGCACCTTCGCTATGAAAGAATTCTCTCAAAAGCGAAGTCGGATCGAGATTTCCGAGCCCCCTCGTCCCGATGGCGAGATCGTAATCCCCTTCCTTCATCATTTTCCTTGACGTCAGACCATCCACCATCACGATCTTGACATCCAGCCCGAGATCCTTCAGCTCCGCCTGCAGAAATTCTGAAATGACCTTGTAAGGGTAGCGCTCGGCACCATACTGCGGGAGGAGGAATTTCACCTCACACCGGGCATCCCCCAGCACCTCTCGCGCAAGTGCCTTCGCCTCAGCAGGATCATAGATCGGCGGCTCCAGTCGCGAAAAAGGATTCGTACTATTCAAGAAGCTCCGCGTCGGTGTAGCGAATCCCGCAAAATAATACTTCACGATCTTTTCCCTATCGATGGCCAGATCCAGCGCCCTTCGCATTCGTTCATCGGAGAAAGGGAAACGGCCGCCATTGACAGAAAGATAGTGGGAAATCGTCGAGTGCGCACTGTCTACCGAGAAATCCTCCGTTCGAGTGAGTTCCCTCACCATCATCGGTGTCAGTCCGCCTAGATCGAGAACGCCCTGCACCTCTCCCGAACGCATCGCCGAATACCGCGCCTCCGCCGAAGTGATCACACGGATACGGATCCGCTTCGCCTTTGCTTTTTCACCATGGTATCCATCAAAGCGCGAAAGGAGCGTATAGTCGTCCGCCTTCCTGTCAATGATCTGAAAAGGCCCTGTGCCCGCTGCGATTTTCGTGAAGTCTCCCGTTTCTCTATCAAAAGAAGCCGGACTGAACATCGCGCTCCCCCAGCCCGCCATGCGATAGATCAGCATGGGGACAGGCCGCTCGAAATACAGATGGAGCGTGTAGTCATCGTCCGACTCATAACGGACAAGCCCCGGGTAAATGCGCGAGACCAGATAACCATAGAAGGAAGATGGCTTGTATCCCATGTGCGTCACGCGGTAGATATTTTCTCGTGCCGCATGTGCATCGAAGGAAACCCCGTCATGGAACTTCACCCCCTTCTTCAGATGAAAAATCCACTCCGTCTTCTCCGCATTCGACTCCCAAGACTCGGCGAGCATCGGCATGACTTTCCCACCATCAGAAATCCCAACCAGCGACTCCCAAGTCTTTAGGATCACTGTGGAGTAGTAGGGGTCCTTCTCCCCCGGCGAAAGATCCCGCCCCGCCGCGAGTACGATCTCTTTCTCCTCTCCCGTCTTCGGCGCGTCCCCGCAGCCCGCGAAAGCGAGCGGGAATAGCAGGAGGAAAAAGAGAGATAGATAGCTAAAGAAAATACGCATAGGGATTCACCTCTTTTCTTGTGGAAACACTTTTGGACAATAGGGGAATAGGCGGCCGCAAGGCCGCCTATTATTGATTGTTATTGATTGTACATATCAACTTGGCAATAGCTTAGAAACTCATCGAAGCAGACAGCATCCAGGTTCTTGGCATGGAAAGACCGAATGTGGTAGAGCTGCCGCGCCCCATCCAGTAATCCTTGTTCAGTGCATTGTAGCACATAGCTTTGAAGGTCACAGGAACATCAGCGATCGAGGTCTTGTAGTCAAAGCCGAGATCGAGAACTGTGTAAGCAGGGATGCGGGTCGATTTGGTCGGAGAAGCCGAGTTATCGATATGTGCGTCACCTACCCAAGTCAGACGACCAATGATACTCCACTTGTCATTTGGCTCATAAACGGCACCAACAACCGTACTCCATTTGGATGCACCATTGATGTACCATCCATCATAAGTACCTTTGGCAGTCTTTTCTCTCTTGCCGTTCATATAGAGCAGGCCACCAGTAACTGTCCATTTGTCGGCTGGTTTACCATTGATTGTCCACTCCCAGCCTTTATAGTTATCTTTGCCATCGATGGCGCGATGAAGCAATCCTCTTTCACCGTTTTTATCGAGAATGCATTCTGTCTCAATATCAAAATAAGACAATGTGGTTACAATATTTTTAAATTTGTATTTCACGCCCACTTCTCTCTGCTTACTGGTAGACGGTTCAAGCGTTTCACCTTCATTGTCATAATATTTGCCATTACTATTAGTAACAATTGCACCGCGAGAAACACTTTCCGTCTGGCTGGCATAAATAGCCATATTTTCATTTGGCTTGTAAGTAATGCCATATGTAGGCAACCAGTCATCATTCTGGAATTTTGTACCATTACCAGCATTTGTGAAATTTTCATGCTTATGGGAAGCCGCTAAAAGAACATCCCACTTACCAAAACTTAACGAATCAGCAATCGTGACACCCGTATTTACCTCATCCCACGATAACAGCGCTTTCTTAAATGCAGGAATGGTAGCATAGAAATTCTCTGCATAAATCGGACCAGAATAAATATTTCCCGTAATCAACCCCTTCGGGCCATTTACAGACTTATTCCAATATTTAGCCCAAGAACGATCAATCGCTAAAGAAGCCTGATGTTTTACTACACCAGTCTCAAAGCGTGCACTTACTCCTGTCTGAAAATACGTGTTCGTACCAATTTCATTCTGTGAGTTAGCTGCGTTGGTTTTATCCCATTTTCCATCCTTCATCGTATTCATGAAATTCCCGTTTTCATCAAACACAGGAGCTGAACCCGTATTATACTTATTCCCACTTCTCGCAGAATGCCCAATGTTAGTAAACCATGTCACATGATCATTGATTGCTTTTTCATGGTTAAAGGTATACATCCAGCCGTGCATCCATTTCGTCGTTCCCTTGAAGTCATATGGGATGTTGGAATCTGGCGCGGAAGGCAGTTCACTGCTGTTACCGCCATAGGTAAACCAACGCTGGCCTTCATTGACACGAAGGTCAAAATGACCGACGAAGAAATTGGTATTGCTTGTCTTTCCTTTACGATCCAAATTTACAAAAATATTCTTTTCGTTCTTTTCAGCGCCTTTGAGAGCGAGTCCGCCTTCCATATATTCGCCCATCACGCGGATACCCCATTCGTTATCCTTACCTGCGCGACGTGCCACGTCAATAAATTCACCGAAGTTGCTTCTTCCAGAGAAGGTTTCCGTGAATTTTGTTACGGGCTCACTACCTGCGCGTTTGGTCACTACATTAATAGTACCCGGTGCAGGCGTTGCACCGCTATTTGTACCATTGTTGGACATGCTGACACCATTGACGCCCGCATTCGGCCCAGAAGTAATATCGATACGATCAATATAATGAGAAATAGGTCCATTGAACTGATAAAAGAGACTTGGTACGCCGTTCAGCATCATATGGTTCCCGTTCATGTTGATGCCGCGCATGGAGAAGTCTGTATACATCGGAGATGTGGTGCTGGTACGAATCGATGGATTGTTCATCAGCACATTTGCAATTGGCTGAGATGGGTCATCAAACTTTTCGAGCGTCTTCTGGGTCATTGACATTTCCGTATATGGAATATCCATAACACTCTGATTTCCAAGAATCCCGAGCTTTGCGGTTTCATTGACAAGTCCGCCTGGCGCAGCTACTACTTCGCCATCTCTATCTGCGTTTACATAAACCGTATCCAGAACGGTATCCGCTGCTCTAAGTGTTACCCCCCCGAAATTGTTAACACGACCGCTGTTGCGAGAGCAACATACATTTTCCCTTTTCTCATAACATTCTCTCCTCGATAAAAAACAACCATGCCTGCCCTATCAGATACAGGCTAAAAAAGAAATCTATCCCATTCCCGAAGCGCCGTGTATCCAAGTTTCCACGCGCGGGGAAAAGAAAGCAGTATAAGTGACCAGGGATTTGGGGCTAGCCCCATTGAACCCATTAAACCCATAGAACCTATATTTCACGATTCCCGAAAGTACGAGATCACTTCTACGATTCGTTTCGAATGCCAGATGTAACCATTCCCATCACGCTCAGCGCGCTCTTTGAAAAGCGGCTCAAGCTCGGTATTATAATTCAAGTACGACATTTCGCCCAGATCCTCCACCATTTCTTTCTCCGCCGCTTCCCAGTCGGCATAGCGGAGCACCTTATCATAGTGCGTGAAAGACACTTCCGCATGGATTCCCATATTCCAGAACATCATGGGCATCAGCATGTAGTCGTTGTTTCGGCGATAATTCAGTTGCAGCTCATCATAGAGGCCATAGAGATATGGCTTCAAGAGCGTGCGAACGATGATGAAGCCCTTCTTCCCGTAGCGGGCGATCTTTTCGAGTGCCTCTCTCATATAGCAGACGCGGTATAAGGAATTGACAGAGAGGACGTAGTCCGCATCGTAAGGCTCTTCGAAGTCTTCCCACTTCGAGTGGACCGCTTTCACATTCATGAGACCTTCCCTTTGAAGGGACTTCGTCAGCTCGCGGAGCATCGCGGGGGAGAAATCCACCGCCAGGATATCCTTGCTGTACTTCGCCATAGGGAGGGTAAAATTGCCACAGCCGCAACCCACTTCGAGGATGCGGTGGTCATCACCGAATTTCTCATGGATCCAGTCTCCGAGGCCATGCACATCCCGATACAGGTTGAACCGCTCCGCATAGTGTGGAGCAAGACCTTCCCAGAATCGCAGCTCTGCCTCATCATCAAATTTACGTCCTGATTTCCTCTTCGCGTTCCAGCCTTGTTCTTTCTGCCAGATCTCATCCAAGTCGATCTTTTTCAGCTGCTGCATCTTATCACCGCCAATCTTGAACAAAATAAGTGTAATCTGTATAGTTTCTATAAAGTCAAGTATCTTTTTATAGAAATCAAAAAATCTTTTTTAATGAAAATGTCACCTCCCCCTTATCGTCATATCGAACGAATGCGAGAAATCTTTTTTGTTCGTGGTCAAACGAACAATGTAAGGAAGGCGGCGAGCGGGAAACACCGTACTTCACATGACTTGGAATGACGGTGTTTCATGCAAACGTGTGTGTGCAATAGAAAGCATACCGCAAACGAAAAAGATCCGTAGGCTCCGCTCGGGATGACGATACAGGATAACGCTCATCTCACATTCGCTTTCATTCCGCTACGTAGAAGGCTGCCCCCTGCGGGGCAGTCTATCCTCCGCCTTCGGCGCGCCCCTTCTTCAAGGGGCTGCTCAGCTGTCAGGGAAAAGCTCCGCTAGTAAAAACAACGAAACGAGAATACCCCCCGTATCGTCATTTCGAGCGGAGCGAGAAATCTTCCTTGCACACCCGTAAAACAACAAGCGTGGGATGACGATAAACGGAATACTCCGGGCGATGCTTCTGATAACGACACGAAAAAACGCTCCTCTCACATCACTTCTCCTCCCCCCCCGCCTTGAACCCCTCTCCTCTCTATGCTAAGATAAAGCTATCTTTAATCAGTCTTTTAATAAAGTCTATAGCAGGTATAGGCTTTTCATAGAAAGGACTCATGTTTCATGAAGCAGGGGAAAAGTCACTACACGCCGCAGGAATTTGCACGGCTCTTTCACATCGATAAACAGACCCTCATCTACTATGACAATCAAGGGATCTTCTCTCCCGCCTTTCGCAGCGAGAAAGGCTATCGGTACTATGAAACAGCGCAGATCCTCCCCTTTGCAGAACTCTTATCTCTCAGAAATCTTCACATTTCGGGCGCAGAGATGGGGGTATTCAATCAGCACCCTTCGCGCAGTAAACTTATCGAACTCCTGTCCGATAAAGTCATGGAGCAGGAAGAAGCGATCCGTGCCATGCAAAGCAATATCGAAAGCCTGAAACGGAAAATCCGTCATCTGGCAGAAAGCCGCAGCCACCCCATGGAGCAGGTCATGCTGATTCCTAAACCAATGCGCCTCATGCAGCGCAGTCCTCTCTTCCCTGCCAAAACATCTTTCCGAGATGCCTGTCAAAAGAGTGCCCTTCTCATTACGGAGTATGCCGCTCACCTTTTCGACAAAGACTTGGAAATCGCCGTCAGCCCAGCCGTAGACACACTCTCCGCCTTGTGCAAACCCTACGCCTACCACCTGCTGCTGATCTCGCCCCATGCGCCAAGCCTGGAAATGGAGAATCCCCTCACCCTCCCCGCCGCACTCTATCTGACCTACATCTTTCCTTCGCCGCAGTTCCCTCTTCCGAGTGCCGTCCTTTCAACCATCGAAAACACGATGCAGGCACTCTCCCTTTCCCCCGACGTCCCTTTTCTCGTCACACCACGTCTGGATGACGAAGGACGGGCTAGCTGCTATCGTCTGGAAATACCCGTCACAAAAAAAGCTTGAGACATTTCATCTCAAGCTTTTTATTATGGATGATGCCCATGATCAGTAAAACTGATAGAAAAGGGCGATAGGATTTTGTCAGCATGAAATCAAATCCCCCCAAAATAGAAAACGCCGTGATTCCATATATCCCGGAATCACGGCATTTCATTCAGATGGCTTCGAAAAAGCCAGACCGGTCACTCATCTCACGAGATACACTTTGACGCGGCTCTTCGTCCCCCACTGGTAAGCCTGCGCGAGGGTATCGACTCCGACATCAATGATATTTCCATGGATCGCACCTCCGATATCATCGCAGATGGCATAGCCATAGCCTTCGATGAAGACGATGCTGCCGAGCGGGATGACACTCGGATCCACGGCGGCATGCCCCTTGCCGGCGAATCCGCCCAGAGCAGTATGCCCTTCACCGCCCCCGTCATAGGGTGTGTACGCCGTCGATCTCATGTGATAGGTCTTCGTATACTTGCCGCGGAAATAGGGCGCATTGTCCAAAGCATCCCAGACATCTTCATCTGCCACACCGGTGGTCTCAAGTCCTGTCTCATCCTGCAGCCTGCGGATAGCATCTGCCGTACCGGCGCCGAAGACACCGTCAACGACACCGGGATCGTAACCGTGCAAAAGAAGCTGATTCTGCAGATGGATGACTCTCTTTCCTCTGGCCCCTTCCGAGAGGATATAGTCCCCTGTCTGCGCCACATAGACTTCATTCAGCTTCGTGCGGGTCGCGCTGTTCACGCCGCCCGTGACGGAGAGCCCCTGCTCTTTCTGGAAAGCCGTGACCGCATCCTCGGTCTGCCCGCCATAGATGCCGTCTGCCTCCCCGTCAAGATAGCCGAGGCGTTTCAGCTTCCGCTGGATGGTCTTCACATCACTGCCGCGATCACCGACGCCATAAGACTCCCCGCCCGAGGACACCACAGGCGCCGGCGTCCCTGCGCTGATATCCCGAAGCGCGCTGTAGGTCACCTCATCGATCGCACCGGATACAGGAAATCCGCGGGATCTCTGGAAATCCTTCACCGCCTTCACGGTATCTCCCCCATAGACACCATCGATGTCGCCTTTGAGAGAGCCGACGGCTTTCAGGCGCTTCTGCATATCGGAGATCACATCTCCGCGATTCCCTTCTGCATACACGACACCCCCACCATTCCGATAGCCTGCGCCTTCGGCACGTCGAATGGCATCTCTGGTCGCATCATCGGCTTCGCCGGTCGCGGTCAGACCTTTATCCTTCTGAAACAAATAGACTGCTTCCTTTGTGGTGGAGCCATAGTCTCCATCCACGGTACGGGCCAGATAACCGGCCGCTACCAGGGAATTCTGCAGGGCTGTCACAGCATCCCCGCTCATCCCTGCGTGCAATGTTTCTGCAGAAGCCGGAACCATGGCAAGTATCCAAAGCGCCAGGATCGAGCTCCATCTGTAGATAGCACGCATGAATTATCACCTCCATAAACTTCCTGTATTTTACCATTTTTCTTCAAATTTGTAAAAAATGAGGGGAAACCCTTTTATTTTTAAAGAAATTCATGGAGCTGCCGCGCGGTGCGAGGCGGTGTGAAAAAGCAGACAGCATCGGTGGGAAATGGGGATTTCTAAGGCGTTCTTTTCTAAGGGAATGGGAACGTTTTGCAGAAAAAGTGGGGGGAGCCAAAAGAGAGAATGTCCTTCCCCGTATCACGGTCCTCCCGCCCCTCGTCATTTCGAGCGTAGCGAGAAATCTTCCTTGCACAACGGT
>UMHS01065012.1_pt1 | contig 29463 bp, 20 predicted proteins | sample 1965611 | NCBI WGS metagenome assembly UMHS01 (sample SAMEA4836106, study PRJEB28245) | human gut metagenome | biome: gut microbiome; material: fecal sample | place: Denmark | collected 2008
AATTTTAACGCGCCCTTTTAATTAAAAACAGCACCAAACAATATGTGTTCAGTGCTGTAAATACAATGAAATTAAATTTTTAAACCACCGCTCCGAGACAGAGAATGTTTTGCAGGATTTTGTATTCTTCTTCAAAATCGGAGAGGGGGAGGGGATTTTTCCCGAGTCCCATTTCTATGGTGAGGGCAGGTCGGCGGAATTTTTCGATGAACCAATCCTTAAAGCCGCCGCCTGTGGCAATTTCCTCGGGAAAGGCTATGTTGTAGCCGCTTGCCTGTGAGAACATTGATGCAAGCCGAAAGCTCAGAACGGGTGTGTGTCTGCCGAATGAGCAGTAAATTTCCCGTCCCTGACTGTGCAGAGCGATTGCCCGTTCAAAGTCAATATTACGGCAAAGTGTTGTCAGAGCTTTAGTTTCGGGTTCGCTTTCGGGATGATTGCCGCCGAATCTTGTCGGCGCAGGACACTTGATATTGTTCTTTAATTCAAGCTGTTTAAGCCTGCACCAACCCGCATTGAAGTTGTGATTGATGTCAACTCCACGGGCGTTTGCCTGCCATTTGTATGTATCGGTGCAGACCTTTTCGACAAGCGGTTTGTATTTGAATGCGGCGTCACTGCCATGCAAGGCAATTTCCGTGCCGTCGGGATTTACGCAAGGCACAATCGTAAGACCACGAATGCTTAAAAAATTCCCGATTTTGCATCCGCCGACAGTTTTGTCGCTTTCCATTGCCTCACAACATTCTTCAAAAAATTTCAACAGGGCAAGTATTGTGAGGTACTCCGAGCCGTGAAAACCGCCGCAGTAGAGTACACGATTCTTGGTGTTGCCGATGTGCAGAACATCAATACCTCTTCCGCACACGCTTTTTCCGGCAAAGCAATGCTTGATGAACTTGTACCTGTCGCAGAGCTCGTTTATGATTTCCTTGCGTGTTTTGTAATCGGGAAAAACATTATAATCGGGCATAACAAAATCCTTTCCTTTCGATAATTCAATCTTAAAACGGAGGCATAATTATGGAGCTTTTTGAAAAAACTCTTGACAGCAAGAAAATTTTTGACGGCAGAGTTCTGCATATAGTCCTTGACGAAGTGGAGCTTCCTGACGGTAAAAGGTCAAAGAGGGAGGTAGTCAATCATCCGGGCGGAGTATGCGTTGCCGCTCTTGATGAGGACAATAACCTTTCTTTTGTAAAGCAGTTTCGCTATCCGTACAAGGAGGTTGTGCTTGAGCTTCCTGCCGGCAAGCTTGAAAAGGGTTCTACTCCGCTTGAAAACGGAAAGCGTGAGCTTCTTGAAGAAACGGGACTTGAGGGTTACTCCTACATTTCTCTCGGTCAGGTCTATCCGTCTCCCGGATACACCTCGGAAATTATCCATCTTTATGCCTGTCGGGTAAAGTCACAGGGTGAGCAAAGGCTTGACGAGGGTGAATTTTTGAATGTTGAAAAAATCCCCCTCAACAAAGCCGTTGAAATGGTGCTTAACAATATGATTCCCGACTCCAAAACACAGATTGCCGTTTTAAAGACTGCCGCACTTTTGAAAAGCGGTAAAATTTAATTTAATCATAGGAAATATATATGCAGAATTTTACTGTTTCAGAACACGAAAAATTGAATACTGCCGTTGCTCTCGGATTTTTTGACGGACTTCACAAGGGACACCGAAGGGTTATTCTCTCGGCTGTTGAGCAGAAGAAAAACGGACTTTTGCCCGTGTGCTTTACATTTGCTCAAAGCCCGAAGGAGGTTCTCGGAAAATCTTCTAAGGGGGCGCTTATGACAACGGAAGATAAGCTGAAAACACTTGAAAGCCTGGGTATTGAACATACCTTCAGTCCCGACTTTAAAAAGCTGATGAATATGTCTGCAAAGGACTTTGTCGAGAAAATTATTTTTGGCGACCTCAACGCAAAATTTGTTGTCTGCGGTTTTAACTATCGTTTCGGAAAAAACGGCGAGGGCGATACCGAGTTGCTCAAAAAGCTTTGTGACGAAAACGATACAAAGCTTAAAGTGATTGAGCCTGAGCGTGACGATGGCGATGTTGTTTCGTCAACACTTATCCGCTCGCTTGTGAGCGAGGGAAACATCCGCCGTGCGAACAAGCTTTTGTGTTCATATTTTGGTTTTTCTGCCGTGATCACTCACGGAAAAAGACTTGGCAGAGAACTCGGCACTCCGACAATCAATCAGAAACTTCCCGAAAATCTTGCCGTGCCGAAATACGGCGTTTATGCGTCTGCCGTTACGCTTGAAAACGGAAAGGTCTATTGCGGTGTGACTAATATCGGTGTAAAGCCGACAGTCGGCGGAACAAAGCTTTTGAGCGAAACGTGGATGCCTGACTTTCACGGCGGTGAAATATACGGTCAGACAGCCGATGTCCGTCTGCTTGATTTCATTCGTCCCGAAAAGAAGTTTGACAATATCACCGAATTAAAAAATGCCATAACCGACAATGCAGTTACGGCAAAAGAGATTTTTGGTGAGATGTATAGATACGGAGTCTGAAGTAAGCGTAGTATTTATCTATGGTTGACATCGCAATTCCAGCTTGATACAATATGATACGAGAACACAAGGAAGTTTAAGGCGGTTAGCACTCCCGAAAGGGGGTGATATGCATGACTGAATCGGTTTTGCTGATAATTTTACTTATAGCACTCGCAGAAGTCATCAATAGCATAAAAAAATAATCGCCCGACAGCCTCAAATATCGGACGATTATTTTATATTCGTTTTAAAACCTTGGGACTAACCGCTTTTAACGGTTTTCCTTGTGTTCTTATTATATATTATGCAAAAAGCAATGTCAATATTCCATTTGAATTTTATATTACCGAAAATGTTGAGCGGTGACGGAACTTTCCGACACCGCTTTTTTTATTTGAATTCATCGTTAAGAATTTCATCAAGGTTATTGACCATTGCTGTGACGATTTCATATGAACCGCCGTCTGAGATTGACTTCATAAGAGCGTTTATGTTTTCTTCAAAATCCTTTGGCAAGAGGGTGCAATACTTTTTGCAGAGCTGAACCTGTCTTTTTTCACCGGGGTGTGTCTGACGGTTGAGTGCGAAGATAACATCAAAATAGCTTTCGAGAAAAGCGGTGATTCTGTGATTGACACTGACGATATCGCCACGCTCCTGAGCCTTTTTAATCTGCCTGTCATATGACGGAAGCTTTCCGTTCAAAAGGTTGCGGTTGTTTTTGATAATAGATCTGCGGAGATTTTCAGGAAAATCAATCTGTGCCATATCTCTGAATTTTGTGAAAGAGCCTGTCTTGTCAAAGAGAACCTTGCTGTTCTTGATATTGTGCCAAAATGCGGTTGTATAGCCGTTAAAAGCCTTGCCGCCTTTGATTACCGTATCAATATATCCGCTGAACCTATCAATTTCGCGGTAGATTATGTCAACAGGAGTACCGTTGTTCATAACCGTGTTGTCTTCGCTTTCCCAATAATGATTGCCGAATTCTGCAATCGAACAGTATTTTTCAAGGAGATTTTCTCTTGTTTCGCCGGTCGGTATTTCTGAGCAGTAAACATAAATATCGTAGTCCGAATTTTCATCATTTGCACCTGTTGAACGAGAACCGCCGAGTGCGACAGCCTCAACCGTATCAAGCGACTTGAGTGCAAGCAAAACTTCTTCAAGGTTTGCGTCCTTAACATTGTATTCCGCAAAATTCATAGTTTTGATCTCCTTTATTTTATGGTATCATATTCCTTTGTCGGATTAAGCCGTAACTTCTGCCGTTTCGGTTGGACTTGTCTTATCTTCAAGCACAACCCTTTTGCCTCTCCAACCGCCCTTTATCCAGCGGATAAACACAACGACGCCTCTGAAAATTTCATCGGCAGCCATGGCAATCCAAATTCCGGTAAGTCCCATTCCGAAATAAATTCCGAGCAGCCAGCCGAGTCCGACACTCAAAAGCCACATTGAAAAAATTGCGAGTGCAGTCGGGAATTTAACATCGCCGGCGGCTTTCATGCTGTTGATTATAACAAGGTTTGTTGTTCTGCCGAATTCAAGAATAATCGCAATGAACATAACCGATGAACCGAGTGCGATAACAGCCTTATCACCCGTGAAAAGTCCGAGTGTAAACGGCGAAATCAACCAGTTTACAATTGCAACCGAGATTGAAATTATCATACCGAAACGCAAAGTTTTCAGCACTCTGCGGTATGCAAAATCGTAATCGTGAGCGCCTACGCTGTGACCGACAATAATCTGTGTTGCATTTGCAGCGGCAAGAGCAATCATATATGTGAACATTGAAAGCATATTAGCGTAGATTTTTGCGTTGATTGCAACGATACCCATTGTGTTGATGAATGCCTGTAAAAACAGCTGTGAACAGTCGTAGGAAATGTTCTCGCCTGCTGTCGGAATGCCGAGTTTAAGAAGGCTTTTGAGAACATCATACGGAAACGGACGAAGATATTTAAGGCTGAACTTGCCTTTGATAACCGTGTAGAAGTATATAACGGATGCAATTACCGCAATAACTCTGCTTCCGCATGTGGAAACAGCCGCACCCGACGCACCGAGTCCGAGAACCTGAAGCGGTCCGTAGAGCAAAAGAGCATTTCCGCAGATATTGATAATGTTCATTCCAAGACCGATAATCATACCGAAAACGGTTTTGCCGTTGCTTGCAAAAATTGAGTTAAAAGCATTAATAAGCGCCTGAGTAAAGATTGTACCGCCGACTATTCGCATATACATATCCGATTCGTCAAGCATTGCCGCAGGCACCTGCATTGCCTCAAGCAGATTCCGACTGAATATGAATACAACAAAGCTGATTACAATACTCAGCACAAGGTTGAATGACAACGCAACCGTGTAAATCATATTCATCTTTTCTTTTTTACCTGCCCCAAGGTACTGGCTGACGATTATGCCCGTTGCGCTTGATATAATGTTAAAGGCAAGAGTCAGAAAACCGAGAACCTGGTTTGCGTTGCCGATTGCACCAACGGCGGTTTCGTTGTAGTTTGAGAGCATAATCGTGTCAACATAGCCGAGTGAGATGCCGAGCAACAGCTGTAAAAATATCGGCCACGCAAGCTTGATTACGCGCTGATTCATAACTGAATCGTTCGGATTTTTGAGTTTTGAAGAAGTAGCAGACATAATGTAATCTCCGTTGAATAAAATGATTAATATAAGTTTTTATGTTTTGTATGTTTTGAAAAAATAAATTCTGTGTAAATTGTGCATTGCCGTTGTTCTGACTGCTTGACCGCTGTGTATTTGAGATGTATAATCTAATTGCAGATGATTGCAATCTGTCGCAATCTTCAAACTAAGTTCAGATAACCGACGGTTGTTTTGGATAAAATCAGAAAAAATACAACGCAAATGCGAAAGGATAAATAGGTATGAATATATGCGTTTTTGGCTCATCAAGTGAGCAAATTGACAAAATCTATCTTGAATCTGCCGAGCATCTCGGCAAAAAGATTGCCGAAAAGGGCTACAACCTTGTTTTCGGTGCAGGAAAATACGGTGTTATGGGCGCATCTGCGCGAGGCGCATACAGCGCAGGCGGCCACACAATCGGAGTTACACCCGATTTTTTTATTGATGTGGGTGTTGTTTTTGACAAATGCTCCGAACTTATTGTAACAGATACAATGCGTGAACGCAAAGGTATTATGGAAGATAAAGCGGACGCTTTTGTAATTTGTGCCGGCGGTATGGGTACTTTGGAAGAATTTTTTGAGGTTCTCACACTAAAGCAGCTTAACAGACACACAAAGCCTATAATTATATATAATGTAAAAGGCTACTATAACTCAATGCTTGCAATGCTTGACAATGCCGTAAGTGAAAAGTTTATGACCAATGCCTGTAACAGACTCTACACGATTGCCGATACCGAAGAAGAGGTTTTCAATCAGCTCGAGAATTATGTTCCGTTCACCTACAATAAATATGAGTTTCTCAAAAAGGACGGTGAGCAGAATGGCTGACCAATGCGAATTTTGTGCAAACTTTGTCAGTGATGACGAATTCGGTGATTATTGCAATATCAACCTTGACGAGGACGAAATGGCAAGATTTTTAACCCGAAGCACAGACACCTGTCATTACTTTCAACTTTATGATGAGTACAAAATAGTGAGAAAACAAAATTAAATAATTTAAAACAGCAATATAACAAAATAAGTTACACGGTTGTAACTTTTGCCTCAAATTTAATTAAATGTCGTTTGTTATTATTGTAAACCTAAAATCCCCTTAATTAAAGGGGATTTTTTGTTTTTTTATATCATTTTAAAGGTTAGAATATGAATAAAAGACAAGCAGATTAAGTCCGTTAAAATATAATCGAAAAAGAAAAGTTTAGAGGAATGCACAAATGTAATGTGAAAATCTTGTGAATTCATCCAAAAAAAATGACAGAGGACAAATAAATATTGCAAAATGTGCGTTGAAGGTATAGAATATTATTATATTTTGTACAGCAGTGCGTTATTTTAGTGCATTATTTTTTAAGAGGAGAGGGTTTTTTATGGGCCTTTTTAACAGGATTATTGATAAGATGGTCAGCGACAAAGTTCCATTTAAAAAGAGAAAAAGGCTGATTGTTTTTGTTGCAATCATAACCCTTCTTTCAATGACAACAGCAACGGTTGCGTGGTTCACGGTAAATACATTTGCAGGTGTGGACAGGCTTGATCTTAATATCAGTCTTGCCGCTCAGCTCAAAGTAAGTATGGAAAACCACGGCAAAGACCTTGATAAATACGGCAAGGTAATCACGAACGAGATGATTGACGATTACCTTAAAAAGCACGGTTCAAGCCTTAAAGATACGGTACTTGATCCTGTCACAACAAGAGAGGGTACAGTATTTACCAATCAGCGTGGCACAGTCAGAGAGCCTAACAAGCGCAGCTACCTTGAGTTTGAATGCTACTTCATTGCGACTGAGGAAATGTGGGTTCACCTCACAACCGAAAGCACAAAAGCAGGCGCTGATGACGGTACAAAGGTATCGACAGAATCAACCGGTGCAAAGGCTGATGTAGTAAATTGTGCGAGAGTTGATTTCACAGCCGAGGGAGCAGGCAACGGCACAACAATTTATGAGCCGAACAGAAGCACTCCCGTAAACGGACAGACAACCTTTGATTTGCCGTCAGGTTCAATGGTTTACTCAAACAACACAAGACTTTTCCATCTTAATCAGCTCGATCCTGTTAAGGTAACAGTTCGCCTTTGGATTGAGGGTAACGACCCCGAGTGTGATGATGATGTTCAGGATGCACACATTTCTGTTCAGCTTGGCTTTGTCGGATGCGATAAGGATAATAAGCCAATATCTTAATTAACAACAACCAAACGGATTTAACTTTTGAGGGGAGAGAAAAACTTGTTCGGAAAAAAGAAACCAAAAATTGAACAACCGATTACTCCCGAGGAGTTAAGTCGCTTAAACGATAAGAAAATGGCAGATGCCGAGATTGAACATTTTCATGTAAAAAATGATTCAATCGAGATTGTAAAATACAAAAAGCGCAGACGGCTTTTGAGCATTATCCTTTCGGTCTGCATAATCATTCTTCTTATTCTGTTCATCGTTTCAACGCTTGTAACGCAATGGGGCGACTTGATTATCAGCATTGATTCTCCTGCCGTAAAAAAAGGTATCGTGCTTAGCGAAGACGCTGACTTCAAAACTCAGTGTGCTTCACTTACAGCGGAGCAGGTTAAGGATGTTACAAACATTACATATTCATGGCTTCCTGTTGACCTTGACACAAGTAAGGACGGTGCGCACAACGGCAAAAACTATGTTGCTTATACTTTCTATTGTAAAAATAACGGAGAGGTTGAGCTTGACTATGATGCAGTGCTTGAAATCACAGGTGCAGCAAAGTCGGCAGATGAAGCAACCCGAGTTATGATTTACAAAAACGGCAAGGGTGCAATTTACGGCAAAGGTCAGTACAAAGACAGAAGCAAAGCCGAAACCGATTGCACAAAGTTTGTAAGCGATAAGGAAGTTTATAAAACATCAACCGAAAAATTCAAGGTTGGCGATATTGACAAATACACAATCGTAATCTGGATTGAGGGTAACGATCCCGAATGTATCGACGATATCCGTAACGGTCATGTCAGAATGAGAATGCTGTTCTCCGTTCGTGACGATGAAGAATCCACAGCAAAACCGTAATTTTCGGTACAGTATTACATCAACTTGGTATTATGTGCCTCGGCACTGATATAGCAAAAAATCCCTATGGTGTTTTAGGGACAAAAAATTATTTTATTTAGGAGGAATTTCTCTATGAAAACAACATCAAGAAAGAGATTATTAATCTCTTCCGTAGCAATGCTCCTCGTGGCAATGCTCGCACTTGGTACAGCAACATTTGCTTGGTTCACAACAAGCACAAATCCTTATGCTGATAACTTTAGTGCAAAAACTACAAAGCAAAGTACGCTTCTTCTTTCTGATAATACCAGAACCGGTTGGACATCGCACCTTGATTATAATGTAGGCAACAAAACAATGTACCCTGCTTCAGGTAACGGTACATCATGGGTAAAAGGTACAGCAAGCAACTCTCTTACAGGTGCCATTGATAAGAACACTTTACAGGCTGTTGCTCCTTCAGCTGCAGCAGGCGTAATTCCAACTGATTACCTTTTTGCTCAGGAACTTAACCTGAAGAATAACGGTACTGCTGACATCAAGGATGTAGCTATTGATTTCTATTTAAATACTGATACAAACAATGCTTCTGCTGAGTATGCTCGTGTAGCCCTTGTTCCTATCGACGGTACAGCTACAGGCGCTGATGATTTTGTAGCATTGGGCAACAATGTATATTCTACTACAGCTAAGACTTATAAGCCTATCATCAACACAGACGGTACTGAGGGTGCACAGATCTCTACAAAGACTACATTCCATGTTGATGTAACAACTGGTGATGAAGTTATGAAGCCTGATGAAGTAAAATACTACAAGTTGTATGTATGGTTCGAAGGTCAGGATGAGAAATGTGTAGATGCTCTTTCCGGCCAGAAAATCCCAGGACTCAAATTTGATGTTTCTTCTACAATGGTTGAAGAGTAATTAATTTTTAATTTAACCCCGCGATTGGAGACCCCTTATGAAAAAAGTTATAAAAAGAATAGTAAACATAGTAATTGATATTATTGTAGTTTTGATTCTGGCAGTGTCGGTTTTAATCGTTACATTGTCACTAACTTCCAAATCATCAGGGGTCCCCAATATTTTCGGCGTTGCACCCCTCAGCGTTCTGACAGGTTCAATGGAAGATACAATTAATACAGGCGATCTTATTTTCTGTGAGGTTACAGACGATCCTTCATATGAATATAAGAAAGGCGATATTGTTACTTTCTATAAGGATATCAACGGTAATTCCGAACTCAATACTCACCGAATTGTTGAGGTTGTTAAGGATGACAACATTACCTACTACAGAACACAGGGTGACAATAAGAAAACTAACCCTGAGCCCGATGAAGAACTTCAAACTTCTTCATCTATTGTCGCCAAATACACAGGTACGAAGATTGGCGGCGTGGGTAACTTTTTAAGCTTTCTCAGAACTCAGCCTGGATTTTTCCTCTGCGTTCTGCTTCCGATGATTATTTTCTTTGTTTATGAAGCAATCCGAGTTGTTCTCAACCTCCTTGCCTACAATAAGGAAAAAACTCTCGAAGAGGCAAAGCTTGCGGTTGATTCCGCCGAGCTTACCGAAGAACAGAAAAAGAGAGCTATTGAGGAATATCTTGCCTCCGTCGGAGAAAATCAGGACAAGGCGGAAAATGAGCCCGAAGTACAAACACCTGCTGATGGCAATAATTCCGCTGATAATTCTGATTAAGTTATGACAAATTTGTCCCTAACGCACTAATAGCGTTTATCGTAACGGTATATTTCTTTCTCAGTCTCAGTGCTGAGAAAGAAATACAGTTACAGCTCACAGTAAAAACACAACAGATTAACACAAAACCGTTTCCGTCGGAAACGAACGGCAGTCGCTGATTGCCGCAACATAAGGCGATAAAATTTCGCCTAAAGAAGATGAGAGTAGATTTTTTTAAGGAGACGAAGTACCGTGGATACAGTATTTAAATTTCTTTTTGAATTTCTCGGTCAGTTTTTTGGCTCATTATGGTCAATAATCACCGGGTTATTTGGCGGAGTAGGCAATGCCTTTGATTTTTCCGCTTATGTAAACATTATTAATGCCTATACCACGGAGCTTGGCGGCCTCGCATGGGTAATTGCAATTATTGCCATTGTGCTTCTGGTTGCTGTGCTTGCACTTTGCGTATGGCTTATTGTCGTCGCTGTAAAAAAGTTTATTCGTTCGCACAGAAGAAGAAAAGATACAGATTCTCTTGTTAAAGAGGTTCAGGCACTCAATAAAGAGGTTATGAGACTCAACCTTGAAAAGGATAAGATTCTCTCTATGAAGGTTTCACAGATTGGTCTTAACCCCAACGAGATTGCAGAGCTTACAGGCGAAGAAATCGAGTCACTCAACAACGGCGAAGAAGAGGACACAGGCGAAAGCCGTTTCTACAAGCTTACGGAAATCGACCAGCTTTGGGCAGATTATGTTCCGCCGGTTTATGACAACGATATCACACTTCCCGAGTTCTGTGAGCGTTTCAGACTCTTTGCTTGTTCACAGCTTGGTCTTTACTACGATATTAAGCTTATCAGACTTTTTATTGCGTCATTCGCATCAACAAGACTTATTATCCTTCAGGGTATTTCCGGTACAGGTAAAACTTCACTTGCATATGCATTCGGTAAGTTTGTAAACAACCCGTCCATCGTTGCATCTGTTCAGCCGTCATGGCGTGACAGAACAGAGCTTTTCGGTTACTTCAACGAATTTACTAAGAAGTTTAACGAAACAGAGCTTCTCCGTGCAATGTACGAGGCTTCTTACAATGATAACATCTACGCCGTAATCCTTGATGAAATGAACATCGCAAGAGTTGAGTATTACTTTGCAGAAATGCTTTCAATTCTTGAAATGCCATCAAGAGACGAGTGGGTTGTTGATATTATCCCGAACTCATGGCCGAGCGACCCTAAGCATATTGTAAACGGTCAGCTTAGAATCCCGCCGAATATGTGGTATATCGGTACTGCCAATAACGATGACTCGACCTTTGCCATTACCGATAAGGTTTACGACCGTGCTATGCCGATTAACATTGACACAAAGGGTGTTCCTTTTGACGCACCTCTCACAGATCCTGTTTACATTTCATACAAACATTTTGAGTACATCCTCAATGCCGCTAAGGTTCAATTTGTTGTTTCCGAAGAAAACATCAAGAAGATTACTCTCCTTGACGATTATGTTATTGAGCATTTCCGTATAGCTTTCGGTAACCGTATTGTTAAACAGCTTCGTGACTTCGTTCCTGCCTATGTCGGTACAGGCGGAACCGAGCTTGACGGTCTTGATTATGTTCTTGCCCGTAAAGTATTCAGAAAATTTGAGTCACTTAACATTTCATACATCCGTGACGAGATTGACGGCCTTTGTGCGTATATTGACGAGCTTTTCGGTGAAGAAAACATGAACGAAAGCAAGGATTATCTCCGTATGCTTAAAAAGCTTGTATAATTTTAGCAATTCAGGGCGAACTCTGTTCGCCCTTTGCTTGGTGAAAGGACTTTGCGCCTTTTATAAACGGTAAACTATCTGATTGGAGAAAAATCAATGGCTGATTTTAGTAAATATTTCAGAGCATATATGAATATGCAGGATATTCTGAAAAATGATTTTACTTACAACTACATAATGGAAGGCCTTAAAGACGGCGACAAGGGCGAGGACAGACTCGACGGTAAGACCAACGAAAAGGTTATAGACATGGAATGGGTTGTTGCCATTGAGGAAACTCTTCCGTACATTCAGAAAGCAATAGACGAACAGCGCCGTTTTATTAAGCAGGTTGACAATGTTGTTAGAGTTGAGCTTGCAAAAAAGATTGGCCCCGAGTCGGTTAAACACCTTTCGCAGCACACTAACTTTATTGCCAAGGTTGAGGGTGATATGGTAACGCCTAACAAAATCCTCACAATTGAGCGTGAAGAGAGCTTTGCAATTTACGAAAACCGTGTTCTTATGACGCTCATTCGTAAAGCGCTTCACTTTGTTGACGACAAGTATTCAAAGATGAAGGATGTGCCGAACGACAGTTATAACGATATTTCAATGGTTCGTCACATTGATTTTAATGAGAAAAAAGTAGATTTTAATCTTAACTATATAAATGAATCGCATGAAACTCTTGCCGATGACCTCGATGTTCTTGATGTTACACAGCTTTCGGACTTTGACCGAATCAGAAAAATCAGAACAACACTCAATGAGTTTTTGAATACTCAGTTGATGAAGGAAATCGCAAATGAGCCTGAGGTTCATCCGCCGCTTACGCAGACCAACCTTCTCAAGAAGAACCCTAACTTCAAAAAGGCTGTTGAACTGTGGAACTTCCTTGACAGCTACAAACGCAAGGGCTTTGAGGTTGTTACCGAGGATTATGACGGTAAGATGACGGACACGGTTCAGCAAGATGTTTATTTTGCAATGGGCTTTGAGCATTTTATGATGTCTATAGCAACCAACCCCGGACTTCGTGTGATTCTCAAGGACCAGTACGACGCAGAAAACGCCCGTCTTGCTGAGGAGGCGGCAAAACCTCAAAAAACCCGTGAGGCGGTTATGAAGGCACAGCTTGATGCTGTTCGTAAAGAGGAAATGGAAATCCGCCTTCGTGAAATCCGTGACCGTGAAAAGAAAATTCTTGACCTTACAAGTGAAATCAATAATTTAAAGGTTATAATCGATCAGAAAGAACAGCAGATTCTCACACTCAGAGGTAAGGTTTCTGCTCTTGAAGACCGACTTGAAGAGGTTAAGGCTGAACTCCAGCAGACAAAACTCAAGTTGATGGAGGCAGAAAAGAGAATTGCCGAGCTTGAGGAAGAAAATCAGCAGTTAAAAGATACTATTGAAGAGTTGAATAAAACGATTGATGAACTCAATCAGACTATTGACACACTCAATAAAAAAATAGTAGAATTAAATAACAGAATTCTCGTGCTTGTGCAGGAGAATGCTCGTTTGCAGACAAAGGTGAAAGAGCAGGAAACTGTTATCGCCGAGCAGAAAGCTCATATCGAAGAACTTGAAACTCAGGTTGCCGAACAACTTGCAAAGATTACGGCTCTTACGGAAAACCTTGAAAAATGTCATGCGCAGATTGAAGAGGACGCTCGTAAGATTACCGATTTGACCGGCAAAAATGAGAAGCTTACTGATACTCTCCAAACCGAACGCATTCAGCATAAGGAAACAGTCGACAAAATGAATGCCGATTTTGCTGAAGAAAAACAGCAGATGAACGACGCTCATTCGGCAGAGGTTGAATCGCTTAACCATAAATTCAACGATGCAGAGGCTGAACATAACACTTATGTAGCAAAGCTGAATGCGGATTTTGCGGCAAAGGCAAATGAAACAGAGCAAAAGCATCTTAAAGAACTTGCCGATAAGGAAGAGGCTCACAGGAATGAGCTTGTTGAAATTAAGGAAGCCAACCTTAAATCATCAGCCGCAAGCAATGCCGCTCACGCTTCTGAGCTTAAAAAGGCTTATAAGTCGGTTGACAAAAAGGTTGAGCAGGCAGAAAAAGCTTGCGAAAAGCGTATGAAAGCCAAGGTTGCCGAGATTAAAAAAGAGGCTCAGGCTGAAATTCGCAAAGCCGAAAAGAAAGCAGGCGAAAAAATCAGCCTTGCAAAGGAAGAAGTCAAGTCGATTAAGGATGTCGGCGATTTGTTCGTTCGTGACTTCGGATTCGGCAGTGTTGCTGTTGTTTCTAAATATGCCGAAGAGCTTGCAAAATTCGGCAAGCTTTCAATTGCAGACGAGCTTATGGACGCTCAAAAGTCTGTAAGATCACTTTGCATTTGCAGAAGCAAAAAGGGTGTTATGCTTGCAGGATATTCCCGTAACGGTGCAGATGTTTACAAAATCTATAAAAAGCAGGCAGACCTTGAAGTTGCTTTTTCGGATTTGTGTTCAAAGCTGAAAAGTGCCGGAAGGCTTCCGCTTGTGATAACATTCTCAGGAGTTGACAGACCGTTTGCAATGAACTTTGAAAACATTGTTCGTGAGTCAACAGGCAAAAAAACTACTGTTGTTCATAACAAAACATTGAAGGCTGACGGATTTGTTGCCGTTTACTATAGTGTAGAATAAGGGGCAAAAATGAAAAATTCAACTGCGCCCAACAGAAAGACGGGCAGAATGATTGCTAAAAATTTAATAGTTCTGTTCACTGTTGCACTTGCCGCCTTTTATGGCATTCAGGCGTGGTTCACTGATAAACAGTCATCAGATGCCGACGGCATCAACATTGAGTGTCATGCGCCTGACGGTATTGAAATTGCTGTTGTTAAGCACGGCGATCCGGCTCCGACGGATGACGCAGCGTACAAAAATACGATTGAATTGAACAGCGAAAATTATTCGTTTATTGATGATATCAAGATGACTGAGGTTTCGAGCGACGGATACACATTTTATAAGCCGCCCCTCAAACAGGAAAACGGAGTTGCTTCTCCTATTCTTGATGTTGACGACTGGGATCTTGCCGACAGTTCGGTTCACTACCTTTCTTTTGACCTGTATGTTCGTTCAAAATCCAAGTTCGATATTTATCTGGACAGTAAATCTAAAATCAGTCCGAATGCAAAAAATCTGACAGGTGAAAATGCAGATAATAAGAGTGATTTTGGTGAAAGCGGTGACTCAAAGGGAATTTCAAGAGATTGCGTAACCGGTGCGGTAAGGTTTTCGGTTGCAAATTATAATACTAAAGAAACAAAGCTTTTGTGGATTCCTGCTCCGAACATTTTTCTTAATGTAAATACAGATACAACAAAGTATTCTGTAAGCACAGACAAGCGTTTGGGTGAATCATATTCGCACGGTTATTATGTGAAAAACGGTAAATGGGTTAAAACCTCCGTTTCCGCTGATGACGGTTCACCACTCAGCCAGGTTTTTGTTGCAAACAGCAACGGCTTTACAACCAACGGGGATTACACATACGAGCTTGGTTCAAAGAAAAAAATTATGACTTTGGAAAAGGACACAACTAAAAATGACAAATATACAGGAATGGTAACCTGTAATATGTGGGTTGACGGCGAAGATGCAGAGGCAAGACTTGCCCTTGTAAACGGAAAGTTTAAAGCAAACCTTGTTCTCTCAAAGGGCGATGTACAACAATAAATAAAAATCAGGAAAGGAGCAATGAAGTATGAAACTGAAAGAAAGAATGCAGAATTCGTTTTTTGCACTTTCCGATAACAGACTTCTCGGCAGAAAAAAGCTCGCAATTTCATATGTATCATTGTTCCTTGTTTTTACTCTTGTGCTTGTGACAACGGTGGCATGGTTTACCGTAAAAGATACGGCAAGTATTAATTCTCAGGCGTTTTCACTTGAGTCAAGTGCGGCACTCCGTGTCAATGACGGTCAGGAAGATCTTTCAAACCACCTTGTTGTTAAAGGCTTTAAGCTTGAAGAGGCTTCAAGCGTTGACGGAAGGAATATGTTCTTCCCGTCAGAGGGCAACTTTAAGGATTCAACATCTGCCATGAAATTCCGTGAAGGAACGGCAGGCGACAGGAATAAAACATATGTATATAAGGATTTTAAGCTTAATGCCGATTCAGATATGACAAATGTTTATATCAAAGGTTATAATATTACAATTGTTTCGGCAGACGGTAAAACTGTTCTCGGTAAGTTTGACGGCTCAACCGAGATTATTCGTAACGATAAAGGCGTTCCTGTCGATCAGAAGGTCTATGATCCTTGTCCGTTAAGACTTGCGTTTATTACCGACAGCAGTAAAACTCCTACTGTAATTGATCCAAGTGCTCTTATTGACGAGCATGCTAAAAATTATAATGCAGTAAGCTCAACAAGTATGAACGGCTCTCCTGCTACGAAGCTTTCATCATGCAAGACATTTTCTGATTTCTATTTCTATTCAGGCGAAAGCTTGTTCACGCTTTTAGGTCAGAAACCTCTTGATGTAACATTGGTAGCGTGGTTTGAGGGTGCGTATGAAGATCAGTCTGTTTATGATAAGTATGCAGGCGCATCGGTTACAATTGATGTTGAACTCGAAAGTAACTACAATGATATGGAGGCTATCACCTTTATTGATAAAACAAGAGGTGATAAGGGCGAAAATACTCCGTGGATTAAAACAGATGACTGTATAGTTACCATGCAGTATAAAGATACTGATACAACTCAGAAAACTGTCGTTATGAAATATCTTGGTCAGATAGACGGATATAATACATGGACAGCTGCGTTGCCAAAAGATGTAACAACAGATATAAGCTTTTTCAGATTCAGTACAACGAATAATATAATCTATAACTCATGGCACACCAAGGATAATGTGAACAACGAATTGAGCCCTACGGCACAAGGTTGGATAGTTAATAACGAAGATTTGTATCCGTTACAGGAAAGCAGAATTGTAAACGGTAACCGCAGCATTGTTTATACTGCTAAGAGAGGTAACGGTTTTGGTAAAACCGATAATACTGCTCAAAGACTGTCCCCTTGTATCGGATACTGGGATTATAGTCCGAGCGGCTCAACTGTTGAAACAACAACACCTTCACCCACAACTCCGACAAGCGGAGGAGGATCTTCCGAAGATCCCGAAATAAATACGGGTGTGTATCTCAACATTCCGGATACTAAACAGTGGCTCAGAAATTATCTTACAAGCGGAACTTATGAACCTTATGTAATTTATAATTATAACGGTAAAAAATCAGAGCATTTGATGCAGTTTGAGTCTGACGGTGCAAGGTGTACCCTTGATAACTGCAGTGCGCCGAGAGGCTCACGAGTTATCGGATTTAAGTTTGTGAATAAGAACGGTACACACACTCTGCTTATTCCGGCAAAGAATGAATATATATTCTCCACACCGTTCAATGTTTCTTATGAAGTAAACAACGATGATACCGCAACGTATCATTAATAATGCAAAATATAAAAAGGAGGTGTCACAATGAAAGAAAGATTTGCTCTTTTGGCGGCTTATTTTAAAGAAAAGCTTGCAATCGGCAAAAAGTCGGGCAAAGAAAAGAGAAAAAGCTTGATTTTAAGCATTGTGGCACTTGTTGAAGTGTTGGCAATCGCTATCGTGTCGGTTTCTGCATGGGTGGAAACGATTTCAACCATTAAGCTTGATTTGAACAACGGTACAATTGATAACTATGTGTTTACCAACGCTAATATCGGCTACGGTAACGGCTATGACGGAAAGACAATTGATCTTACAAAATATTTTCGTCAGGCAGGCGATGTTCACCTTGCCTCGGCAACAAGCGCAAACGGCACAGATGTTTATTTTCCGACCTTAACTGCAAACGGCGCGCCGTCTGCTACTTACAGAAAGGCTTCTGTAAACGATAAGAATGTCAACTACATTGATTTTTCTTTCAATGTTACCGCAAAGGGAACAAAGGCGTCATTCTATTTTGATAAGGTTCCCACAATCAAGGTTAACGATGCTGATGCAGACGAGGAAAAGCTCCGTGTTTCATTCGTTTGTGACGGCAGTAATACGGTTGTCTGCGGTAAGAGCGACAGCACGGCAGAGGTTGTTGCCGGTACAAACCTGAATATCAAAGGACAGGAAAATGTCAAAACTTTCGGTTCATACACGGGTTCAACAGCAGAAAGTCCTCTTTTTACTGTTCCGGCAGATTCAAAACCACATAAGGTTACAATGCGTGTGTGGTTACAGGATGACAGCAGAAATACAAAGTATGCCGGACAGACTGTTACAATTGACAACTTCAAGCTTATCACTCAGAGTCCCCAGGCCGGAGAATTGACTTTTTACGATAAAACAACGGGCGATCCATCTCTCGGTGCGGGTTGGGCTACCAAAAACAATCGTGCAATCTGGATTAACCAGGATGGCAAAAGCGAGTATAAAAAGCTTTCAAAGGATTCGAGCGGTAACTATTCTATTAAGCTCGGTTCAGATTATACAGATAATCCTAACGCAACAGTTACTTTCTACAGCTGCGAATCAACCGTAACATCAAATCCGCAGAACAGCTTTGTTGCAAAATGGACAACCACTCTGCAAACTGCTGTTGATGCCGATTCACAGACATTCACAGCCTACGGATATAAGGATTCGTCAAATAACGGCTACGGCACATGGGGAGAGGTTCAGAAAATTCTCCTCTCAAGTGAAGATGCAAGTACATTGCCGATGACACAGGTTGACGGAAAGTATCTTGCGGTTGATATGTATGTTCAGGGCAGTTCAACTCCGATAGCAATGACTTTTGAACCGAATGACAATGCGTCACTCAGCGGTTGGGTTGCATATTTGCCCAATCCTAACAGCGATGCAGCACGTTCGATTACATTCAAATTTACTTACAACGGCAAAGATTACAGCGTAAGCGCACCGAACAGAAATTCTTCGGTGAATTATGTTATTACTTCACAAAACACAGGTTACTGGGCGCCTCCGGCTATTGTTTCCGTTTATTCTACATGTAAGGATGAAAAGGATAATAATGCACCAATGGGCACAGTAAGCGTAACAGGCGGTATGGACGGCGCAACAAGAGTTAAGGTTACAAAGGGTACAACCGTCACTCTTAATGCGACACCGACCGACAGCAACAAATACAGATTTATCGGTTGGTACTCTGACCCCGAATTTAAAGCTCCAGCTACCCTCAGCAACGGTGCTTATCCAGCAAATGATACATCAGCCGAGCATAAGTTTTATGCGAAATTCCAAAGACAGTATAAAGTTGAGGCAAAAGCTGTTTCGGACGGAGCTGTTGCAAACAGCACAGGTGGTACTGTTAAAATTTCAGGCGGCGAAGCTGGCGCATACACTGTCGGTTCGTACCTTGAGGGGCAAGACACATCAATCACAGCCACTCCAAAAGAGGGCTATGACTTCAAGGGTTGGTATTCTGACGAGAATTGCACAAAACTGGAAAGTCAGGATCTTACGCTTTCAATTAAGAATATTCAGGCAAATCATTTGTATTATGCCAAATTTATGATTAAGCAGTTCTCGGTAACAGCGGTTGCAAATCATCCGAATGATAAGAAAAACAGCACAGTACAGTTTTCTTCACCGTTATCCGAGGCGTCTGATACAAGCGTTACCGTCAAGGTAAACTACAACGGTTCTGCAACTTTTGTTGCGAATGCAGGCGAGGGTTATGAGTTTGTCGGCTGGTATTCGGACGAAAACTGTCAGACACTTGTCAGTAAAACGACTCCGTACAAAGTAAGCAGCATAAAGGCTGACTATACTCTGTATGCAAAATTCAAGATTATCAATCTTAATCTCAAAGTTTATTCAGTAACAGAGGGAAAAATCAACGGAGCGGGCGGTGCGGTTCAGCTTGGAGCTGATACCCCTGCCGCAAAGATAGAGACAACTGTTGAGTGGGGTACGCTTGCCACACTCACGGCTAAAGCAAATGCCAACTATGAGTTTAAAGGTTGGTTTACCGATCCGCAATGCAGTATAAAGGCAGACAGTAAGATTCTTAACAATTGTCAGTACACAGATAAGACAGTGGAAACTGCGGCAATAAAGAAGGATTTGACTCTGTATGCAAAGTTTTCGGATGTATCATCTCGCAAAGTTACCGCTAATGCCGTGTTCGGCGGAAATATTGTCGATACAGCAGGTACTGTTAAGGCAGGCGATTCGCAGGAAGGTGCAACATCAACTGCGGAGGTTACCAACGGTAATAGCGTAACTCTTGTTGCAAATACAAAGCCAAATTATAAGTTTATGGGTTGGTATTCCGACAGGGAATGTACAAACTCTGTTGCATCAGAACAACAGCTTGTTCTTACAAATGTCGATGCCGGTTGCGAATACTACGCATTGTTTAAGCTGCAGTCGTTTTCAGTCAACGCAGTTGTTGATGGTGATTCAGTAGGTACGGTAAAGTTTACCGCACCTGAAGAAGTTGGACCGTCAACTGCAGTTACAGTTTCGGTGGATTATGACGGAAGTGCAACATTTGTTGCAAACCCTGCCGAGGGTTATGACTTTGACGGTTGGTATAACGATTCAAGCGTTACTCCAGTCAGCAACAAGGCAACTTATGTGTGTGAAAACATCAAAGATAGCTTTACTTTACATGCAAGGTTCAAGCTTAAAGAATTTGAGGTAAAGGCCTCAGCCGTACTCAACGGAGCAGTCAGCAATGCATGCGGTACTGTTCAGGCAGGCGACACAACAGCCGCAAGCACAGTTTCTACTGTTGCAAAGTGGGGCGAGAGTGTTGCACTGACAGCTACTCCAAAGTCGGGTTATTCGTTCAGCGGTTGGTACACAGACCTTGGCTGTACACAACCGTATACAGACGATTACAAAAACAATCCTTTGACAACGGTTATCAAGGCTAATACAACTGTTTATGCTAAATTTGAGCAGAAGCGTGTTCTGTATTTGCAGCTTAATAGTGCATGGAAAGCATCAAATGCCCGTTATGCGGCATATGTTTGGACAAGTGGTAAAGAGCAATGGTTCGATTTATCCCAAGAGGACGGCGATGTTTACAGAGTCGAATTGACAGCAGAAGCTACATCGTGGTCGAATATTATTTTTGTTAAGATGAAACCGAACACCACAGGAAACAATTGGGATAACAAGGATGCTCAGACTGAAGACTTAAAAATACAGCCTCAGTTAGCCAATACCGATTGCTTTAAGATTACAGGTAATCAGAGTGAAGGAAAAGCGATAGGTACATGGGTAAAATACCCATTTGATACATTTACCGTAGCGCTTGATGCCGTAAGCTATGATTCAGCAGGCTCTAAGGAAACAAACGGCTTTACAGGCGGTAAAGTCAGCGTTGGCGGTGTTGTGCACACAAGTGCCGTAACAAATACATATTCCGACCCGACAACCGTTACGGCAACAGCTGTTTGCAATGAAGGTTATCAGTTTGCCGGTTGGTATTCCGACAGCGACTGCATAAATAAGGTTGCAGGTAATGCCGAACTCAGTATTTCAGTAAATTCTTCGGTTCATTATTATGCAAAGTTTGTTAAGAGTTCAACAAAGGTAATGTACTTTGTACCGAACACTAACTGGACAAAAAATAAAAATGAGCGTTTTGCTGCCTATGTATATGAAAAATCAACCGGCGACGGAAAGTGGTACAGTATGACCGAAGATGCGGCTCATACTTGCTATACATTTACTATGGATGCATCGGGCAAATATGACAGGATTATATTTAGCCGAATGAACGGCAGTACAACCGAGAATAGTTGGGATAATGAATGGAACCGTACTCCGGGTACTCACGGAGGTAAAGTAGAAGGTATTGCCATTCCGACAGACGGAACAAACTGTTTTGTTCAGGCAACCGGAAACAACGGTTGGGATAACTGCGGTGGTTCTTGGACAACAAAGTAAAATTAAAGGTTAAATCAACGGAGGTGAAACCATGAAGAAATCAAAATTTGCAATTGTAATCGCACTCGGGCTTGTACTTTGTCTGCTTTGCGGTGTGACCACGACTTTTTCATGGTTCAGCCGTCCTCGAACCGAATCGGGTGACTCTCTCAGGTGGAGCGGTCAGTACAAAATCAGCAACGGTCAAGACATCAGCATCAAAACCGTTGAGTCAAGTGACGACGGCTCTACTTTCGGTGAAAATGCAGTTACTAATTTCGGAGGTTCTCTGGAGGCAGGAAAGAGAAGATATTTTTGCACCGAAATTTCTAACTCGGGCAATGCCGAACAGAATGTTTCGCTTTTTATAAAAGGTCTGAAAACAAGCGGTACGGCGTCTGCATCTGGACTTTATGTCGGCGTCAACAAACCGCTCAAGACATATAGGTCTTATAATGATATTGTTGGTAGTGGCAGTACATATACGAAAACTTCGCTTGAAAAATACAGATTTTATTTAGATACAAACAATGTATCTTCTTGGAAAGATTCCACTACAACAATCAAAATCCGTTATGGAACAGGTGATGCCACAACCCCAAATTGGCAGGGCAATCCTATTGTTATGACACCAATCAGCGGTCAGAGCACACGGGTGTTGTATGTTGATGTACCTAAAACTGCAAAAGTTGTGCAATTTTATGCTAACGATGTCAATACCGGTGCTAATGCTACACCGTATATGCTGTTGAAAGCTTATTGTCCGAATTTGGCTGTTGGTAACTGCTATAAGTTTACCTTGCAGACCCACACATCAGGAAGTTACGGTAACCATAACTGTGATACACGTTCTTTTGATAAACCTTTAACTGACTGTGCTAACTTTATCAATTGTTACAACAGTATTAACATTTCGCTTGGCTCAACATTCAACGCAGGTCTTGTTGCAGGAACAGATTACGTAGGTAGCAGTATAAGCTATTCGTCATCATCAAAAAGCGTGTTTACAGTCGATGCAAACGGTGTAATTACTCCTGTGGCTGAGGGTAATGCAGAGCTCACAACCACAATTAAGGGCGGTGCATATGGAGATACCTATTCCGTAACCACGGAAATCAGTGTTACATCTGCAAGCACAGATTCAGTTGACACACCTATTGTAACAAACCTTGAAATCAAGCCGAAAGCTACTGACGGACCTACGGTTTCAAAGGTGTATTGGTACATCAAGAATGATTCGTCATCAACAATAACATACACGCTTGATGATGTTTACATCTCGCTTTAAAATTTTAGATTTTTAAATTTACAAAAGGGTTGTTTTTACAGCCCTTTTTTATTATAATTTATAATCGGTAGAAGAGAATAAAATCCGCCCGTTTTGACGAATATGTACGCATTTTCGTTATATAAAATATGTTAATTAACGGATAGCTTGTGTTTGTACGAACGATTGCAATGTTACATTTGGGCGTTTGAATTTAACAAACTGTCTTCACAAACTGAGAACGGTGGCACACCGCCACGAATAATTACGCAAACCACAAAACAACGCTCGGGCGGATATGTTTCGCACATTGCAAACAATCTACACGAACCGGGAACGGCAACGTGCCGTGGAGGAATTTATGGATAAAAATAACGATTTTGAAAATGCGGTTGAAGTGACATCTGTAACAACCGAACCCCCAAAATCAAAAAATAGAATAAGGAAAAGGCATGAATCAAAGCTACATAAAACCCTGCGGATAATTAAAAATATAATTTGCTGGGGAGTGCTTGCAATACTTGTGCTGACCGTAATTGTGTTTATGGGTTCAAAGGTGAACGGAAAAACACCTTCGCTTTTCGGATATTCCGTGCTACGAGTTTCAACGGGCAGTATGCAGCCCGAGCTTATGATCGGCGATGTTATTCTCGGAAAGAGCGTTGATGATCCGACCGCCCTCAAGGTTGGCGATATTATTACTTATCGTGGCAGTGGGCAGACCGAGGGACTTCTCGTGACTCATAAGGTTGTAGTTGCACCGTATAAAACAGCTGACGGCACATATAAGCTACAGACAAAGGGCATTGCAAACGATGCTCCCGACCCTGAAATTTCAACCGAAGATGTGCTTTATATTATGGTGTGCAAGCTTGGATTCATTGACACATTGTACAACCTTTTCTTCTCACCGTGGGGACTGCTGATTTTTATTGCGGCGCTGCTGCTGATATTCATTGACGAGCTTATCGTTATAATCCGCATACTTACAGGTCACGACAAATCACCGAAGGACAGCGATATCAACGAAATCATAGACCGTTTGCAGAAGGAAAAATTGCAACAAAAGGCTGAATCCGACAACGATACAAAATCGGAAGAATAAATAAAAGCTGAATATATTTAATTTCGGACGAAAGGAAAATTCTCTTTTCGTCCGTTTTTTGTTGGCAAAAAGGACAAAGCGGAAAAATGGTGAAAATAGCTTTTATATGGGCTAAAATCGGCTTTTTAGTTGCATTTTTGGGCGATTTGTGGTATATTTTATACGGTCAAATTTGACCGTAACATACTGATTGTGTTTAGAAATTGATATGTTAAGGGTGGTTTCATGGATTACAAATTAATAGCGCTTGACATTGACGGTACGCTGACAAACTCCCAAAAGGAGATTACTCCCCGTACAAGATATGCTCTTATGGAGGCGCAGAAACAGGGCAAGAAAATTATTCTTGCGTCAGGCAGACATCCCGTAGGAATTATGCCGATAGCAAAAGACCTTATGCTTGACCGTTTCGGCGGTTTTATTATGGCGTTCAACGGCGGCAGGATTATCAATTGCGAAACAGGCGAAACTATGGTGAGCAAGCTGTTTCCGCTTGAATATCTTCCCGACATTGTGAATGTTTTAAAGGATTCAAACATTACAATCAACACATACGATGACAGGCGAATCATCTCGGATAATAAGGTGAACGACTATACCTATGTTGAAAGGGACGTTATCAAGGCTGAAATGGTTGTTGTTGACGATTTTATCTCATCTGTAAGATTTGATATCAACAAAATTCTTCTTGCAGGCGAACCCGATGAGCTTGATAAGTATCAGAAAATTCTTGCAGACCGTTATGACGGCTTGCTCGATGTATATAAAAGCGCACCTTATTTTCTTGAGATTATGCCGTTTGGTGTTACAAAAGGCTCAATGCTTCCGCTTTTGCTTGATAAACTCAAGATTAAAAGGGAAGAGCTTGCCGCTTTCGGCGACAACTACAACGATATGACAATGATAGGTTATGCAGGCTTCGGCGTTGCAATGGGTAATGCCGAAACCGATGTAAAGAAGATTGCCGATTACATCTGCGAATCAAACGATAACGACGGTATTGCAAACACACTTGATAAATTCGTTTTAAAGCAATAGTCGCACAAAGTTTGAACCTAATATAAGCTTGAAAATATAAAATATGATTTAACGGAGCGTCAGATTTGACTTAACCCTTTAAAAGAGTTGAAAAACAGAATCTGTCGCTCCTTTTTGTATATAATAGCCAAATTGAGGGCTTAATCTTTGGCGGCATCAAAGTTGTAATAATTCCTTAAAAGAAAAATATATGAGGCTGTCTAAATTATAATATAATTGTATGTTATGTTGTACAAAGTATAACAAAAGGAGGAAAATCTATGGCAAAAATCAAAAAATTGCTTGCTTTGATTTTGTCGATTTGCGTAATTTGCACGGTATCTGTTATGTCCGTAAGTGCGGCTAATACAGATGACGATAACGACACTTCGGCATCAAGCACAATCACAGTACATTACTACTGTGAGGAAGGCACGCCCACAATCTATTATTGGAACAGTCTTCCGAAAAACATCAGCACGGAGTACCCCGGCGTTAAGATGACTTCCGAGGGAAACAACTACTACAAGTACACTTTCAACGATGTAACAAAAATCAATATGATGTTTGTTACAAACGGAAAGCAGTCTGCGGAACTCACAAGAAACACAGGCGAGTGGTGGTACAAAAATAAGAGATGGTCAAGCAAAAATCCTGAAGATATGCAGGATTTTGACCGTGTTGACATGCGTGAAGACACAATTTATTTTGTAATCACAACCCGTTTCTATGACGGTGACACAGGTAACGATGTTCATTGCTGGGACGACTCACAGGCAAACAACCCCGACAGCGATCCCGCATGGCGTGGTGACTTCAAAGGTCTTATCGACAAGCTTGACTACATCAAGGCTCTCGGATTCAGCGCAATCTGGATTACTCCTGTTGTAACAAATGCGTCAGGCTACGATTACCACGGCTACCATGCAATGGACTTCTCAACAGTTGATGTTCGTTATGAGAGTGACGGCGCTACATATCAGGATCTTATTGATGCCGCTCATGAAAAGGGCATCAAGATTGTTCAGGATATCGTAGTTAACCATTCAGGTAACTTCGGTGAGGCAACTCTTGCTCCTATGTTTAAAAAGGAGTACAACTCAATTCAGGATCTTGCTTCTGTAGATTGCATGAAGGTTATTGAGGGAAGCGACTTTGATAAAACATTCCCGAACTATAATGACCTTGAACCTAAGTATCAGTATGCTGCAAGACTTAATATCATGAAGGATACTAAGGAGCTTGACTCCGGTAATCACGACACGGAAAACTACTATCACCACTTCAAAGACCTCAGCTGGGAAAGCCCGACTGTACAGACAGGTCAGATTGCCGGTGACTGCGTTGATATCAACACAGAGAATCCTACAGTTGCTAATTACCTTAACGACGTTTATAACAACTATATCAACATGGGCGTTGACGCTTTCAGACTTGATACTGAAAAGCACGTTTCAAGACTTACACTTAACCAGTATTACTTCCCGTCATGGCTCAAGACAGGCGGTAAAAACTTCTTCATCTTTGGTGAGGTTTGTACTCGTGTAAGTGAATTCTGGAACCACAACATTCCTGCAATTTCAGCTCCGTTCTATACATGGGCTGAATCAGACAGCCAGTACATCGATTCATTTACAAATGATCAGGCTGCAAACATTAATCTTACACTTAAGCACTATGACAGCAACGCAAGTACAGCAAATCAGCCCACATCTGATAATGTTTATCTTGACGGTCTTAAATATCACACACCTGATTACAGCAAGTCAAACGGCACAAGCGTAATCGACTTCCCGATGCATTGGAACTTCTCAAATGCAAGCAACGCATTTACCCGTGCTTGTGAAGAAGATCCGTACTACAATGACTCATCATGGAATGTAACATATGTTGATTCTCACGACTACGGTCCTGATATGGACAGCCGTTACGACGGCGGTACACAGTCATGGGCTGAGAACCTTGATGTACTCTTTACTTTCCGTGGTATTCCGTGTCTTTACTACGGTTCTGAGCTTGAGTTCCAGAAGGGTGTTCCTATGGACGTAGGTCCTAACGCACCTCTTTCAACAACAGGTCGTGCATACTTCGGTGACTACCTCGAGGGCGACGTAACAGCAACAGACTTTGGTACATATTCTAATGCAAGCGGTGCTGTTGCAAGCACACTTGAAGCACCTCTCGCTGTTCATATTCAGCAGCTCAACCGAATCAGAAGAGCAGTTCCTGCACTTCAGAAGGGTCAGTATACAAGAAGCAAGACTTATGTTGACGGTAATATGGCATTCATTCGCCGTTACACACAGGGCGCTACAGACAGCCTTGCTTGTGTAACTATCTCAGGCGGTGCTACATTCAAGAACCTTCCTAACGGCAAGTATATTGATGCAGTTACAGGCGATGTTAAGTATGTTACAGACGGCACACTTACAGTATCTTCTGTTGGTAGGGCTAATATGAGAGTTTATGTTTGCTGTGCAGACGGTTTCACCGGAATTGACGGTCAGATCGGCACTAACGGCGCATATCTCAAGTAATAAAATAATGTTGTTTTTTACGGAGCAGGTTTTTCCTGCTCCGTATTTTTCTGCCCTAAACCCTCAAATGACGGATTGCAGATTTATGTCCGTCAAAATCATACTTCATTTATAAATAAACATCCCGAAAATTGCATAATGATGAATAAAAAGACAGAAAGTTATGCAAATTCTACATATAAGGTTAAAAATCGTTATGACACTTCTGCAAGAATTGTACCTTTTCTTTTTTTTTAAAATGTGCTATAATATATAAAATATAGTTTCAATTTATTGTGAATTTTAAAAGGGAGTGTTTTTTATGACAAACAGCGAGTATTCGGATGTTACACCGCAGATTCATGCTCTGGCTCAGAAAATGACGCATAACTCCGTTATTGATACAGATTTATACAGTAAGTACAATGTAAAAAGAGGTTTGCGTGACCTTGACGGTAAGGGTGTTCTCACAGGTCTTACAGATATTTCTACAATCACACAGAATAAGCTTGTTGACGGAAAGCTTGTTCCTTGCGAGGGTGAGCTTCGTTACAGGGGCTATAATGTAAAGGATATCGTTGACGGCATTCTTGAGGATGATCGTTTTGGTTTTGAAGAGGTTACATATCTTCTTCTCTTTGGCGATATGCCTAACGAACAACAGCTTAAAGACTTTAAGGAGCTTCTCGTTCAGTACAGAACCCTTCCTCAGCACTTTGTTCGTGATGTTATCCTCAAGGCCACAAGTAACGATATGATGAACTCAATAGCAAGAAGTGTTCTCACACTTTTCTGCTATGATAAGAATGCTAACGATACATCAATCGACAATGTTTTAAGACAGTGCATACAGCTTATCTCCGTATTTCCTCTTTTGTCGGTTTACGGTTATCACGCATATAATCACTATCAGCGTGATAACAGCCTTTATATCCACCGTGCAGAGCCTACAATGTCAACAGCCGAGGTTATTTTGTCGCTTCTTCGTCCCGACAGACACTACACTCCGCTTGAGGCAAAGGTTCTTGATATGGCGCTCATTCTCCATATGGAACACGGCGGCGGTAACAACTCAACATTTACAACACATGTTGTAACATCTTCGGGTACTGATACATACTCGGCAGTAGCTGCGGCACTTGCATCACTCAAAGGTCCTAAGCACGGCGGTGCAAATGTAAAGGTTTACTATATGTTTGAGGATCTTAAAAAGCATGTTAAGGACTGGGAAGACGAGGACGCTCTTGAAGATTATCTTGAGAAGCTCCTTGACAAGCAGGTTTTTGATAAAAAGGGTCTTATCTACGGTATGGGACACGCAGTTTATACAATTTCCGACCCCCGTCAGCAGATTCTTCACGGTGCTGTTAAAAAGCTTGCGTTTGCCGAAGGTCACAATGATGAATTTGATCTTTATGAGAGAGTTGAAAGACTGGCTCCGAAGGTTATCGGCAGAAAGCGTAAAATCTACAAGGGTGTTGCCGCAAATGTCGATTTCTACAGCGGACTTCTTTACAGTCTTCTTGATATTCCGTGTGAGCTTTATACTCCGCTTTTTGCAACAGCTCGTATTACGGGTTGGAGCGCACACAGGCTTGAGGAGCTTATCAACTGCGGTAAGATTATCCGTCCTGCATATATGAGCATTTCCGAAAACAAGGAATATGTTGATTTGAAAGACAGATAATACGGCGAACCGCCGTTCCCCGTTCGAGAAGTTAGTTTTACAAGTGCGAGAGTTAAATTGCCCGAGCGTGCATAAAATTGAAAATTGAAAATGGAAAATTATGGTCGAGCGTAGCATTGTAATTGTTCATACAATCCCGTAGGGGCGGTCATTGGCCGCCCGCAAGTAAAGGCACAAACATTGTGATAGAAATAAACTATATAAATATCAGAAAGTTACTGCTATTTTGTAGGGGCGAACACGGTGTCAAGTGCAACATGGTAACCACCTGTGCAAGGACATGGTAT
>UMHS01065753.1_pt1 | contig 29418 bp, 28 predicted proteins | sample 1965611 | NCBI WGS metagenome assembly UMHS01 (sample SAMEA4836106, study PRJEB28245) | human gut metagenome | biome: gut microbiome; material: fecal sample | place: Denmark | collected 2008
TATCATTGAGATCCACATAGGACAGATCGCTGAAAACTGCTTTGACCAATGAGGTCTTGCCGACACCGGGCATTCCGCTGATAAGAAACAGACTATGACTTTCACGTTCCCTTTTCAAAACTTCGGTTAACGATCGGACAATATGGGCTGCAATAGGCATTTTTAACTTTCGGTAAAAATTGAAATTATATTTTTATTTTAACAAATGTTCCTGAGCCGTTGACGAAATAAACTTCTCACTCGCATAATGGACAAATAAATAATGAGCGGAGATTAACGATGTCAAACTCAATAAAACTCGCGGCGCTTACCAATCATTCGGCGATCTGTCCGGAAATCGGTCTTTTTAATACACGCTGGGCTGAATTCGTACGGCAATACCACCAAACAATCCCCGGTTATAGTCAGACACCGCTCAGGGCACTTAAGCAATTCAGTCAATCGTTTGATGTCGGAAATGTTTTTGTCAAGGACGAAAGTTTTCGTTTTGGCCTCAATGCCTTTAAAGCGTTAGGCAGCTCCTATTGCATGGCAACACTTTTAGCAGAGCGTCTCGGACTGCCTCTCGGTCAGATGACGTACGAAAAACTGACAACAGCGGAAGTAAAAAAGCGACTCGGCACTTTAACCTTTGTGACTGCCACCGACGGCAATCACGGCAGGGGAGTGGCCTGGAGTGCAAAGACCTTGGGGCACAAAAGTATTGTTCTGATGCCCAAGGGAACCGCCGCAGAACGTTTGGACAATATTAAAAAGCTTGGAGCAAACGCCTCCATCACGGAATACGAATACGATGACACGGTCAAAATGGCCGCTGGCGTGGCTCGCCAGACAGGCGGTGTGTTGGTACAAGACACCGCATGGGATGGCTATGAAGACATTCCCACCCGCATCATGCAAGGCTACCTGACCTTGGGCCTTGAGATCGACGAGCAATTAAAGGGTATAACTCCGACGCATATTTTCCTTCAGGCCGGTGTTGGATCCATGGCTGCCGCGGTTGCTGCCTTCTTTACAAACTTTTACGGTGAAAATCGCCCGGTTATCACCATTGTGGAGCCTCATGGCGCCGATTGCCTTTATCGTACGGCCTACGCCGATGACGGAGAAATCCATGCCTATGAAGGCGAACTTCAATCTATTATGGCTGGACTTTGTTGTGGTATTCCCTGCACTGTAGCCTGGCGACTGCTCAAGCACTGTGCGGATTTCTTTGTTTCGATGCCCGATTCGGTCGCCGCGAATGGAATGCGGATATTAGGGGCACCGTTAGGGGATGATCCCCGAATTATTTCCGGAGAAAGTGGTGCTTCAACCTTTGGTTTAGTGGCTGAAATTCTTCGCAAACCGGAAAACCGTCCTATTAAAGATGCTTTAGGGATTAATGCTCAATCCAATATTGTCTGTATTTCCACGGAAGGAGATACGGATCGGGCCAATTACCGACGTATTGTCTGGGACGGCGCGTACTGTTCGAACTAAGTTGAAAAAATCCCCGTTTCATCAAAATGAAGCGGGGATCAAATTTAAAAATTCAGAAAAAAGAATCAGAGCACGCGTTTTAAGAACGCACGTGTACGGGCTTCTTTCGGATTAACCAAAACTTCCTCAGGCGAGCCTTGCTCGACAATGACGCCACCGTCCATGAAAATGACACGATCGGCCACTTCACGGGCAAAAGTGATTTCGTGAGTGACAACGATCATCGTCATGCCGTCATCGGCAAGGCTTTTCATGACAGCCAACACTTCACCCACCAATTCCGGATCAAGGGCCGAAGTCGGTTCGTCAAATAAAATCACCTTCGGGTCCATCGCAAGCGTTCGGGCAATGGCCACGCGCTGTTGCTGACCGCCTGACAAGCGAACCGGGTATTGATCGGCTTTATCTGCCAAACCCACACGCTCCAATGTTTCAAGCGCGCGTTTTTGAGCGGCTTCTTTCGATTTGCCGCTCACCACCATTTGGCCCAACATCACATTTTCAATGACGGTCTTGTGCGGCCAGAGGTTAAAGCGCTGAAAGACCATCCCTAAGTGTTCACGGACCTTATTGATATTTATTTTGCGGTCGGTAATTTCTTGACCGGCTACTTTAATGGAACCCGAATCCGCATCTTCTAGGGCGTTAATGCAGCGAAGCATCGTGGACTTGCCGGAGCCTGACGGCCCCAATACAACCACTTTTTCCCCACGACGAACTGTAAGGTCGATGCCTTTGAGTACTTCGAGCGGTCCGTAATTTTTATGTAAATCGCGAATTTCAACAACCACTTCGTCACTCATTTGTCATCTCCTTTACCCAAACGCTTTTCCATTTCACGGATGAGATAGGCCAAGCCCAATGTCATCACCCAGTACATCAAAGAAATGGTGAGATACGGTTCCCAGTAACGTGCCGAAGCACCGGCAACGGTACGGGCTGCGTAGGCCAATTCTGTCAAACCGATGGCAGAAACGAGCGATGAGTCCTTCAAAATGGCAATGGCGTTATTGCCTAAAGCGGGCAGCATTCGACGGAAGGCCTGCGGCATGATGATGTGACGCATTGTTTGCCACCAGGTCATGCCGATGGATCGCGCGGCTTCCGTTTGACCTTTGTCGAGCGACTGAATACCGGCGCGGAAGACTTCACTCATGTAGGCGCCGGCATTTAAGGTAATCGCAAAAAAGCCTGCGATAAAAGCGCCGTAGTCACTGCGAAGCTCACGAGCAAGTGCTCCGTCAATGATGAGGCCGTCGACCGGATGAATAAAGATCGGTAAAACGGCGAAATACATCAAGAAAATCTGAACGAAAAGGGGAGTGCCGCGGAAAAAGCTCACCCAAATGGTCACAGGCCAACGAACGCCGTAATAAAGAATTGTCTTCCAGGGATTATGCCGGGCACTGGCCATACGGGCCATGCCGAGAATCATCCCGAGAATAATGCCGAAAAACACACATCCGATGGTGAGTTCAATTGTGATCTCTGCGCCTTCAACGAACAGCGGCCAGTACTCAGCCAATACGTCTAAACGAAAACCACCCATTTATTCTTACCTCTTTTATCCGAAAAACCCGACAACGCTTTTATAAACGCTGTCGGGAACTTTTCTTTAACGTTTTTATGAATTACTTAATCGGCAATTGAGGAACGGGGGTGTTTTCACCGAACCACTTCTTGTAAACCTTGGCATAGGCACCCGATTCAATCGTCTTCTTCAAACCGGCGTTGATTTGATCGAGCAATTCTTTGTTGCCCTTACGGACGGCAATACCGAAGTATTGATCTTCAAAGCTCGGATCACGAGTCATATTGAATTGCTTATCCGGGTTTTGAGCAGCGTAGTAAGCAAAGACACCGACGTCACCGATCGCAGCGTCAACACCACCGGCGGAGAGTTCTTCCAAAGCCAACGGCGTATTGTCAAAGCGCTTGATGTTCTTGCTGGCTTTACCGAAAACCTTAGTGGCTGCAATGTCGCCTGCGGAATTAGCCACCACGGACACGTTCTTGCCCTTCAAATCGTTGATCGAATTGATCTTCAAATTCTTTTGCGTCAGAATCAATTGGTGGGCGGCGAAATAGGGCAGTGAGAAATCAACCGCTTCCTGACGTTGCGGCGTAATCGTGATGCCGCTCATGATCATGTCACGGTCACCGTTTTTGACGGATTCGAAAATCACGCCAAAGAGCGTGTTAATGAATTCCACCTTAAAGCCTTGGGCCTTGGCGATTTCTTTCATCAAGTCAATATCAAAACCCACGATTTCTTTGTTGGGGGTTTGGAATTCAAACGGACGGTACGTCGCACCGGTACCGACCGTGTAAGTCGGCACTTCTTTGGCGGAAGTGGTTTGGTCAGCCATCGCTCCGCAAGAAAAACCAGCGCAAGCAAGAGCAATCGAAGCAGAAACGATTAAGTGTTTAAAGGACATGTTGAACTCCGGTATCTAGTGTTTTATTCATTGGGAAAATTGCTTTTCCTTTTTCGTTAAATTATGGTGATTTTCCTTTCACAGACAAGAAGAATTTTTTCCAAGAGATCAAAAAGTTAAGCACTCTTACTTAGACGAAAAAATGAAAACAAAAGACAACTTTTTGTCGACATTTTTGATGATTTTGGCGGTAAAACAAAAAGCTTATAAAAATGAATAAGTTAAGAGAAAGCGAGTAATGACTGGTTTCTAATATTCGACAAATGTAGGACTTAAATCAGAAAAATCTTGTCGTGTTAAAAGTGAAATTCACGCTTGATAAAAGTGGAGTAGACTGCAAGCGTTTTTTCTAACAAGTTCGGCTCGATTAATGACTTCCAACGACTCACAAAATAAAGGATTGACACTTGGGATTTTGAGCGCCCTCGGTGCCTATTGCATTTGGGGGATGATTGCGCTTTATTGGAAGTTACTGACTGAGGCCGATGATGTAGAAATTCTTGCCCACCGTATTGTTTGGTCTTTAGTATTTGTGATCGGTCTTCTGATCGTAAAACATCAGTTGGGATCAACGCTTCGTTTATTAAAAAATCTATTCACCGCCCCTAAAGAAAATCACACATTGCTTTTGGTGTTGGCCACTGTTTTTGCTTCCGCCAATTGGTTGGTCAATATTGTTGGCGTCACGGCCGAACGGGTAGTGGAATTAAGCTTAGGCACCTTTCTTACCCCATTGGCGACCATGGCAATCGGTGTTGTGGTGTTTTCCGAAAAGATTTCAAAACTCAGAATGGCCGCCATTGCTCTTGCCGCAATCGGCGTTGCGGTTTTAATTACCGGTCTTGATCGCTTTCCCTGGATTGCTATCTTGGTGTCTTCTACTTGGGCGACCTACGGAGCTTTAAAGAAAAAGATTGTGATTGAACCGCTTAAAAGTGTCGCCATTGAGCACATTCTGATGGTCGGACCTGCTTTGGCTTATCTTTTGAGTTCACAGGGATATTATCTGTCGCATTTTGCCGAGGGCTTTAGCGGACATCTCAGCTTAGCATTGATTGGCACAGGGATTGTCACCTCTGTCCCCATGATCTTGTTTTCTTTTGCCGCTCAAAGACTGCCCATGACCGTTTTAGGCATCATTCAGTTTTTAAGTCCGGTCTTAACGTTCCTGCTCGGGCTCTTTGTCTTTAAAGAACCGGTAACAACAGCAGAATTCGTCGCGTTAGGCTGTATTCTTTGTGCGGTAAGTCTCTATATTGTAGGCAATCGCCGAGCACAGACTGCTTAAAACTTCCACTGAATCTCAACGCCGCCCGCGACGCTGTGAGTATCGGACGTGGTCCAATCCGCATCAACTCTCGCATTGATTGAAAGCCCCGTACGGTTCTCGATGCCGACTTTAATACCGGTTTGCACTCTGTCTTTGGAGTCCCAATGTACCGTACGGTCAAAAGATCCTCTTAAATCGCGGCGCGCAAAAGAAGCCTTCATTTCACCGGCATTTGACAAAAGCTCTCGTCCGTACTGAGAGTATATTTCCCAGTGAGCTTTATTATCTTCTTGAATCGCTCCCTGAATTCTGACACAAATTTGTGCCTCAAGCGATCGATAGAGACTGCTATCAAGCACCAAGGCCGAAACTCCATTCGATCTTTCTTTGTACGATGAGCTGTAAAGCATGGTGCCAGCAAGACCCACGAATGGTTCAATCATCGAAGTCTCTGACGCTTGAATGTTTAAACCCGTTTTAGCCGATAAGCCCACGGACCAATAATCGGCATCGGACTTCACCGAGTCTGTGTAACCGAGATAAGTCACCAGTCGCTTTCCGTCACTGTTGATATAGCCGATGCTGGCTGCAGTCTCTGCAAAAACAATAGAAGAGCTAATCCTATTTTGACGCCAAAAGCCGGAAAGCCACAGACCTTTTGCATCCAATTCAGAAGCCTTAGCGCTTTTACCGTCACTATCCATGGTGGCAACAGTGAGCCCAGTCTCGTGATTGGCCTTCTTATTAACCCAACCGCCAGCCAAACCGGCAACTTTCATTCGGGCGTTGCTGATAGTTCGAGCCGTGGCGCTTGCACCAAAAGGTGTTATCCAGGCGTAGTCACCATCAGGCTGATTGAGATAATGAGGATGCGAAAGCGCACGTTGAGCGAGGCGTTCCAAACCGAGCATCGCCCCGATACCATCCATTACACCGTCACCATAGAGAGCCTGTGCTGCTTCGACAATGCCCAGGCCTTGCGTATCCGACCAGTCTAATTTGGCAAAGAAATCTTTGACAGTGTCATCGCTTAGGGAGGCTGCGCTTTTATCAAAAATTTCCGCAATTTCTTTGGCTTCGCCTGATACATATCGGGAGTAGGCCTGAGGTTTTCGGCTCACAATCCAGCCATCATCTCCGTCCAAATCTTCAATGATGAGGGTAGGGGAAGAGGGGAGGTCAGAAGCAGACGTCAAGCTATAACTCAAATCATCTTGATCAACTTTCGCAGCGTTGATCACGGGTGATGTTATGTCAACTTTGACAACACCTTCTCGCTGCCAGCCGCCTTCAAGGGTTGCCGTGATGCTTGAAGAACCTGTCAAGGTCGCTTCACCGGAGACGTTTAAAGGAACGAATCGGCCGTCTTGAACGCTCAGTGTCAGATTGGCATCTTGCTGAACATAGTCACCATAGATTGTCACCGGAGAGTTCTGAGTTGAAATCAAACTTCCACCGTTTAAAAATTCGGCCGGATAAGACAGATCTGGATCATCCGAGGCTGTTATATAGTAGGTTCCACCTTTTAAAGTTGAGTTAGGCGCTACTGTCACATTAACGACCGCGGCCTGTCCTGAGAAATCCATAGTGGTGTTGTTGACAATCATCGCGAGACTTTCCGGTCCCCAAATCTGATCGGAAAATTCGATCGTATCAGTGGTGGAACTGAAAGTCGTGATCTCCTCATCCGTTCCGAACACTAAAAGAGTAATCAGACTTTCGTCTTCGGGCACTCCAGAGTGTTCAGCTCCATAGAGTGTCCTTTCGGGATTCCACAACGAAATAATATCGCCTTCGATACGAGCGCCCGGCTCAACAACAATCTGTCGTACGTAAGCGTTAGGGGAGATGTAGATGCTGGCAAAACTGCCTTTGATGTCGCCTTTTAGTCTAAATTCATTGACCAAAGCACCTTGCAGAACCTCCGGTATAGATTCCAACGGCTTAAATTCATAAAGTGCGGTATAAGAGCCAAAATAGCCGTAATAGTCACCCAACTCATTGGAGCCGAAATCAAAGCTAACCGCGATGCCGTTTTCACCTGTGGCTTCAACTTGCGCACCGGATTCAATCGTCAGATTCTGCTCTTTGCCCCAAGAAAAGAGAATCCCTTTTCCGCCATAGCCATTGGCCTGAATTCGAACGTCCGAGGCAATTGTGAGATTATTGTCTGAACCGTCTATCCTTGCGCCAATTCCCCACTGACCATCGGCCAAAAGATCAGCCTTTTGAGTAATTGTGTTGCCAGAGCCGTAAACGTGAAGACCGATGCCCCAATCCTGAGTTGAGGGAACACCGCTTAGCCAATCGGTTCCGCTCTCATTTCGGGCCCAATACCCGTTAGTATTTGTAATGGTTTTACCATCGTTATAAATGGAAAAGCCGAAAAAGCGTTTTCGATCAATGTTGTAACCAATATCTTGCAGCAGGGCAAGCTCGGCCTCCATCAGTACGCACCAGTTTCGGTACATCTGATGGCTCATCAAACTGTTTTGAAGTTCAATGTGACTGCCGTCATAATAGGGTTCATAGCCTTCATAACCAATAGCTTCGTAACCATTAATCGGCAAGCCCGGTACAGCCTCGGGAAGCTCTCTTTCCTCTTCATACAAGTCAGTTGGCCAAGCAATCGTTGCAGCATTTAAAACATCATCAACCATGGGACCTGAAAAATAAATCCCCGAGAGTTGATTCTCATAACGCACATAAAAACGATTAGGCTCCCAACTTGTTATATCGGTGTCTGGATCTACCGGAGTAATAAAGATCGGATTGTCACCGATAGCGTCAGCTAAAGTGCCTAAATTTCGATCATACGCATCGTAAAGAAAATCGTTGTAGGCAGTATGGTATTGCGGCCAAATCTGAAATTGTCCGTCTTCTCTGACTGCTGCGTTGTTTAACCCAAAGGCGTGAAATAACTCATGCAACATTGTGCCGGGTAAATCACTGCCAGTTCCAACATTGGGCAAAACCGGAAGATTATCGATATACCAATCCTCTTCGTACCATGGCAAATCAATCGATATATAAGCAGCGTAAGGATTGGTGGACTCGTCTCCGGTCCATAATGCGCCTAATTCAGTCAATTGACTTCCTTCAAGCCGCAAACTCAGAGCAGTGGCGTTATCGTCTCGCACTGAATAAGGGATGATCAGAATATTGATGGGGGCTTTGGCCCGATAGTCGTCTTTTAATACTTCCCAATAATAATTCAACCCCATCTTCATGCCTATTATTTCGTTTTGGGATAGGGTGCGATCTGCAGGCGTATAGCCAAAGAAATCAAAATTGTCGTACTTAAGGCCGACTTCGGCCAAACAGAAATTAATATAGTGAATACCTTCAGGCGAATAAACCGGTTCAACGGAATAGGCGTAAGCCAAAGGAGAGCCTGCCAGGCTTGTACTGAAAGCGGCAAGCAAGAGGCTGTTTAAAACAGTTTTTTTGAACTGAACCGGTCTGGAGCGCATAACCTCTCCTTTCGGGATTTACTTTTATTGTTGAGTTTTAATCTTTTTTTGTCAAATCAACGCACCAAATGTAGGTGTTTTCCCACCTTGTATCTAAGTAAAAGTTCTTACACAATATCTACCGACCAGAGTTTACTCTGCACGTCACTTCAAACATTGAGGAGTTTTAAAATGAAAAAGACCTTGCTTGCGGCTGCCTTGGCCTTATCTCTCGCAGGCAGCGCCCTTGCCGCTCAATTGCCTAACGTTGCCATTTTGGCTACAGGCGGCACGATTGCCGGTACCGCTGGTTCCAGCACACAAGTGACCGGATACAAGGCCGGTGACCTTGCCATTCAAACCTTGATTGATGCCGTTCCCGCCATCAAAGACTTTGCCAATGTCTCCGGCGAACAAATCGTCAAGATCAGCTCCAATAACATGACCGATGACGTGCTCTTGAAGCTCGCCAAGCGTTGCAACGAATTATTGGCTGATCCGAAGATTGCCGGTATTGTGATTACGCACGGTACCGATACGCTTGAAGAAACCGCCTACTTCTTGAACCTCACAGTTAAGAGCAAGAAACCTGTGGTGCTTGTGGGTGCCATGCGTCCCGCTACGGCCATCTCCGCTGACGGCCCGATGAATCTTTTAAATGCCGTGAAGCTCGCTGCTGACCCGAATGCACAAGACCGCGGTGTTTTGATTGCCTTAAACGACCAAATTAATGCTGCACGTGAAGGCACGAAGACCAATACCACCAACGTGGATACCTTCCAGGCTCCGACATTGGGTCTTTTGGGTTACGTTGCCGGCGGTCAAAACTATTTCTTGCGTGACACAACGATGAAGCACACGCACGAAACGGAATTCGATGTAAGTAAGCTCGATAAGCTTCCGCGTGTTGACATTGTTTACTCTCACGCCAATGATGACTCCGTCTTAGTGGACGCCGCTGTTAAGGCTGGTGCCAAGGGCATCATCTCCGCCGGTTCCGGTAACGGCTCCATCCATAAGGACACGGAAGTAGGCTTGGCTAACGCTGTGAAGAAGGGTGTTGTGGTTGTGCGCTCCAGCCGTACTGGCAGTGGCATCGTCACCCCCACGGGTCCCGATGACAAGTACACCAAGGCTGGTTTCTTAAACGGCTACTCCTTGAATCCGCAAAAGGCTCGTTTGCTCTTGCAATTAGCTTTGACGAAGACGGATGATCCAAAGAAGATTCAAGAAATGTTCACAAAATATTAATGAACAACTTGAATAGTCTCTGACTATTTACAGTCAAAAGCTCCGAAGTTAAGAAAATTTCGGAGCTTTTTACTTAATTTATTACTTTAAAAGATCGGCTTTTAGCCCAGAATCAATGGGTTTGTCGCCCAGCCAGATTTTTAAAACAGCTTGATAAAGTTTAAGACCGCCGATTTTTTCACCGATCAACTTTCCGTTCACACTGACGCTCGTTGCATGCTTATCAGTGAAATCAAAATCCACTTGGTCGCCTTTTTTAACATCACCGATCAGATTCATCACTGCAATCAAAGACTGCAGTTCCGTTTTAAGTTCTTCTCTTTCTTTTTCTGTCGTATTGTCGTTAATACCGTCTTTGAGCGCATCAACAAAGTCGGCCGCATCCACATCGCGTTCCAACACCAAGCGGACACTTTTCGGTCCCTTCATGGTAATCACCGTATTCGCATCATTGGACTTTTGACTCAAATAAAGGCCAGCAGAATAAACATCAACAAAAAAGATCTCGCGCAGACCGGCGCCGTTTAAAACGAGTTCCGTACCTTCTTTTGTTAATTTTTCCGCAAATTGGCTGGAGCCCACTTGAACGGCGGCCATAGCAGAACCTGCCATCAAACAACAAGAAATCGAAATTAAAAGCTTTTTCATTATCAAATTGAAATGAGTTGATACAAAGTCGTGATTTTAGACATGTTTTATCCCAAAAGGACTGTCCTAAAATCGCAAAAAAGAGGAGGGTTGTGTCATGGTTCTTTCTTCAGTACATGCGACCGACCATACCAAGCGTTATACAACCGGGGAAGAAATTGCCAATGCCGTGACGCATGGTGTTGCGGCTTTAATGAGCATTGCCGGTTTAGCGATTTTAGTCGGTTTTGCTGTTGCCTACTCGGGCTCACCAACGGTCATTACCGCAGTCAGCGTATTTGGCGCAAGCATGATCTTTCTATACGTTGCCTCGACGCTTTATCACGCCATTCCCAATCCCAAAGCCAAACGAATCCTGCAACGGCTTGACCATTCAATGATTTATGTCCTGATTGCCGGCAGCTACACACCGTTTTGTTTAGTAACGCTTGAAGGCGTAACAGGTATTGCTCTTTTTATTGCGGTTTGGGCTATTGCGCTCGCCGGTATCGCATTACAAGGTGTTTTAATCAAAAAGAGTAAATGGCTTAATTCGCTTTTGTACCTAGCGATGGGCTGGTTAGTTATTCTGGTCATTGAGCCATTGATAGAAAATCTTGCAAACGGGGGATTGTGGTTGTTGACCGCTGGTGGCTTGTCATATAGTCTTGGCGTGATCTTTTACATCTGGAAATCGATTCCCTATAGTCACGCAATATGGCACGTTTTTGTTTTTGCCGGCACTGTTCTACAGTTTCTTGCAGTATTACTGTACGTTATTCCTGTATTTCACTAATAAGAAATAATTAGGCCCGCAACAGCGGGCCGTGATTTTATTGAGCCGGATGAATCGGAATCACTCTTTGGTTTGTGCTCCCGAAATATTGTCCTTGTTCTTTCACTTTAAGTTTTTCAACGTAAGGACCATCAACCAATGTGTCAATGTAGTCCATGATTTCACGGTCTTTAAAGTGCTCATATTTGCGTCCTGTCCAAACCCAAATAGTCTTATCCGGGCAGGCTTGGCGAACTCGTTTGCACAATTCTGTGACAGGACCGATATTTTGCTCTTCAAACGGGTCTCCGCCCAAAACGCTCAAACCTGACATGTAAGGGCGCTTAAGTAACTCAATGATGCGCTCAATGGTTTTTTCGTTGAAATCATCACCGGCTTCAAAGTCCCAAGACTCAGGGTTAAAGCAACCCTTGCAGTGCAATGTGCAGCCCGAGACAAAAAGCGAAACTCGAACACCGGGACCGTTGGTCGTATCAAATTCGCGTAATTGAGCGTACTTCATTAACAAGCCTCACTACATCGACACACGGCGCTTGATTTCGGCCATCTTGCCGTCGTTCATGCGCGATTGACCGTTCACATTGCTGTAGCCCAAGTAGCCGCAGACACGACTGATGACAGACAGGTTATCGCTGCCGCAGTGCGGGCACTTGAACATGACGTTCGTTGAGTGCTTGCCGCAGTTGTTGCAGTAGGCCGCGTCAAAATTAACGCCTTGATAGAAGCCCATGTCCATGCCGCGTTCAATGATCGCCTTGTCGGCCTCATAGTTTTCCGGGTTCGTCAAGCGAACATATTGAATGTGACCGCCTTCACACAAATGGAAGCACTTGAATTCATGGTCTTGTTTTTCAAACGGAGAAATATCTTCCGTGACATTCAAGTGGAACGAATTCGTGAAGTATTCCGTGCTGTAGTGTTCAGCCGTTGCGAATTCATTGACCAAGCCCATTTCCTTGCAGTAGTCATCGTACTGACGGGCCTGCGTGGCACAAAGGCTTTCCGCGGGCGTACCGTAAATTGCATAGAGATAATGATCTTCGGCCTTAAATTCATTGAGTTTCTGTTGCAAGTAACGCAACACTTGAACAGCAAAGGCAGAATTGTCTTCAATCATGCGTTTGCCGGTCCAAAGATAGGTTGCATCATCCAATGCGGTAATACCGAAACTTGCCGTCATGTAATCGACCAAGTCACCGACGCGGTCATCAGGGTCCTTCGTGCCCTTGTAGAAGCCGCCTTGTGTAAAGGCCAAGGGGTTAGAGGAGCAACGTTGGTTGCGGATCACGTCGTAGCGCTTCTTTAAGAAGTCACGGATCACTTGGAGACGGTCATCCAACAAATCCCAGAACTTTTCTCGCCAGTCCAAGGGATGTTCGGTCATGGCCACCTTGATCATCAAGGGGATATTTAAGCTCACAGCACCAATATTGCAGCGGCCGATCGTGACATATTTGCCGGTTTCCGGATCCTTCCACGGAGAGAGGTAAGCGCGGCAACCCATGGGGCTCGTGATGACGCCTTCTTCTTTGAAAAGACGGGAGACCGTGCCGTACTCACTTGAAATGCTAAGGTAGTCCGGATACATGCAGGTTGAGGAAGTCTTAACGGCTTCGTCGAAAAGCTGCGCGCTGTGCAAATCACCGTGCACTTGCTTCTTATCGTAGAGATAAACCAACTTCGGAAAGACCACGGGCTTGTGGTCGGGACCGTGGCCGTTTCTGCGCACACGCAGCATAACGGAATTGATGAGACACAAGAGGCGCTTGTCATCCTCGGGCAAAGAGACATCCCATTGACCGAAAGAAATCGTGGTGAAAGCAAAGTCGCCTCGGCTACAAGGCACCGTGTTTAACTTCAATTCGAGAGACTGGAAGCCTTGCTCCAACTCGCGAAGCAAAATCTTATCGGCGTATTGACGGGCAACGTCTTCGTTCAAACCCAATTCATTTTGCGCATCCCCAAAAGCCTTATTCCAGGTCTTGTGAGCGTAGGGCAGAAGAACCTTATCCAATTCAGCTAACGTAAAGCCGCCGAATTGTTGAGCTGTGGCCACAAGCGTAATGTCGCCGATCACCTGCAGGGCAGAAAGCACCGTCTTCGGTTCCGTGTATTGAACGTTGGACATTTCAAAACCACCCTGAAGGACCGTCTTAATATCAAACAAACAGCAATTCACGCAACCCAAAATCATGTCACGAAGGTCATGGATATAAATATCGCCGCGCTCAATGAGTTCTTTTTCCTTGGCGGACAGATAAAACTGTTTATAAAGGCTCTTAGTGAGATAGCCCTTGATCAAAGATCCCTTCGTGGAAACGAGGGAGCTGTCGAAATTCGCGTTTTCACGGTCGCCCAAACGAAGCACGTCATCGGCATCCTGACGAAGCTTTTCGAAGGTCTTGGCGTAATTGGTTTTGTAATAGCGGTACTCGGCGTATGACTTGGCGACGTCTTCAAAACCGGTCACCGACAACACGGCAATGACAAGCTCATGAAGTTCAGCGACGGTCACCTGGTCGCGGTCTTTGATACGACGGAGGATGGCTTCAACGATTTTGTGACAAGAAGGCTCATCAACGGTTTTATCGCAGCGCATGGCGGCCTTATTGACCGCAATAGAGATCTTTTGCGGGTTGAAGTCTTCAAGTGATTGATCTTTTTTTACAACTTTCATGGCACATCCTCTGACGGTCAAATGACGTCAACTCTTATTTTTTAATAGGGAACGAGGGAGTCATTTTAATCAGATGCCATTGAAATTCATAGTGACGAAACTACAAAATTTAGGTACGTAAAAATCAGTTAATACTAGATATTGTTTTAAAATTTTCCAAGTTTTTTGAAAAATGAACGCATTCAATAAGTTATGTGTATTGCAGTAGTACAAAAAAAAATTGTAACAGTCTAGAAATTTAAAACAAATCTATTAAGTTGATAATTGGTTTCTATGGTTGAAAAACAATATCATTCACAGAAATACGCGAAACTAGTCAAACAAATTGAAGAAATAGAGATTCAAGATGGATAATCTATCAAAATCTAGACGTTCATATGTCATGTCACTGGTTAAGTCTAAAAATACTAAACCAGAGCTGTTAGTTAGAAAGTCACTATTTAAGCTTGGCTATAGATATCGTCTTTATAAAGATTTACCAGGTAAACCCGATTTAACACTTAAAAAACATAAAACAGTCATTTTTATACATGGCTGTTTTTGGCACAACCATAAAGATTGTAAACTGAACAGGCTACCCAAAGACAATAGTTCATATTGGTTAAAGAAAAAGTTATTGAACCAAAAGCGGGATCAGTTAGTGCGGCAAAAATTACTTGCCTTGGGTTGGCGAGTTTTAATAGTGTGGGAATGCGCCTGCCAAAAGAAACATCTTCCAAAACTGCTTGAACTCATTAGCAAATTTCTAAATGACAATTCTTTATCTTACGGAGAGATCTCTTTGAATGATATTAAGTTGAACTATGAAAACAGTAAAAATCCGCGATAATGAGCCCAGTTTTTCAAATGGATTTAATCATGAGAGTGCTGTCTTTATTTTCTGGCTGTGGAGGCATGGACTTAGGATTCGAAGGAGGGTTTTCATGTTTGAAACGCTCTGTCGGCAATAAAGATTGGATTGAATCGGAAAGGGGCAATTGGGTTCAATTAAAACGAACTGCCTTCGATACGATTTTTGCCAATGATATTCGAGCTGACGCGCGTAAAGCTTGGATTAATTACTTCTCCAAACGCAAGCCCAATGCTGATGAAATCTATGTGTTGAAAAGCATAGTTGATTTGGTCAAAGAAGCAAAACGGGGGGGGGCAAAAGACAATATTTCCTTCAAATGTTGATGTGGTCACTGGTGGCTTTCCATGCCAAGACTTTTCATTAGCGGGAAAACGATTAGGCTTTAATTCACTAAAAAGTCATCTGGGCACAAGATTATCCTCTGAGGAGCCAAATTCAGAAAACAGAGGAAAACTATATATGTGGATGAGAGATGTCATTACTCTCACACAACCGAAAATATTCATCGCTGAAAATGTTAAAGGTTTAACCAATTTAGCGGACGTAAAAACTATTATTGAGTCGGATTTTAGGGATGCCGCAGAGGGAGGTTATTTAGTCATCCCCGCTAGAGTTCTTCATTCAGCCAATTATGGAGTACCACAATCACGAGAACGTGTGATTTTCTTTGGATTCAGAAAAAATGCTTTATCGCTACAGGCACTAATTGAATTAACCAAAGCAAACATCTCAGATGAGTTTGATCCTTATCCTCGAATCACTCATTATAAAAATGAATTTGAAAAGCTAACACATCCAGATTTGCAACCTCAGGTCACTGTAAAAGAAGCTTTAATTGATTTAAAAGAGCCCGAAGAATCTGATGACTTGTCTCAAAGAAAATACTCTAAAGCCAAATTTATGGGGTCTCACTGCCAAGGACAAATTGAGGTTGAACTTAACTCCATCGCTCCAACAATTCGATCTGAGCATCATGGAAATATCGAATTCCGCCGATTGTCCGCCGAACATGGGGGAAAGCATTTTGATGAATTAAATAAAGGACTAAAAGAGCGTCGCTTATCGATACGCGAATGCGCTCGAATTCAAACTTTTCCCGACGATTTCGATTTTGTAATTCCCTCTTCCAATCCTCATGGACCGGTTTGTGCCTCTGACGCCTACAAAATAATCGGCAACGCTGTGCCATGTCTTTTGGCATACAACATTGCAAAAAGATTGGAGATGAATTGGACTAAATATTTTGGAGAAGTTAAATGATTGTAGCTCATAAAGACGCTTCAATAAATGAATTCGATCTGTTAATGAAACGCACAGATCTTATGCTTAATTCAGAGGCACAGTCATCTCCAAATAAGTTTAAAGAACATAACGGATTAAAACTGGAAAACGATGTCTACGAAGCCCTATGCGTGTCAGCAGAGGGAAGTTGTTTTGAAAATGAAATAGAGTTAGTTTCGGGCGCTAAATTTCCAGATATAAAAATTGGAAAGAATTTCGGTGTTGAAGTAAAAAGCACCAGCAAAAATCATTGGACAAGTATTGGCAGCAGCATATTGGAATCGACTCGATTACATGACATTCAGAGAATTTATATGACTTTTGGGAAACTTGCCAAGCCTGTCGAGTTCATCAGTAAACCCTATGAAAAATGTCTTTCAGGAATAGCTGTTACACATGCGCCTAGATACACAATAGATATGACACTAAATGACGATGGCAATATTTTTTCCAAAATGGGTGTTCAGTATGATGATTTCCGAACAAATGAAAATCCGGCTAAAGTCTTCACTAATTACTACAAAGAACACTTGTCCAAAGGACAGAGTCTGTGGTGGATAGATGATGACGATGAATCTAACCAAACCTCCCCCACAATCACTTTATGGAATTATTTACCTCAGGAGCAGAGAAAAGAACTTTTAATAAAAAGCCTTGTATTATTCCCAGAACTTTTAATGAATAAAGATAATAGAACAAAATACAACCGAGTTTCTCTTTGGTTAGCTAGACAAAGCATTGTTCACAATAATATTCGAGACAATTATTCAGCTGGTGGTCAATATTTACAGAATTTTGAAGGTGAAGATTTAAAACTGCCAGGTTATTTTCAAAGGATTATTGATCACATAAAAGAAATTAGGAAAATAATCTCACAAATTCCCGACGAAGAGATACTACGATATTGGAAATTGGACTGTAGAACCGACAGATTCTCAATGTGGATTGACATTATTTTGAAAAACAATCTGGAGTTTTTTAAAAACCGGGAACAAGCTGAAAGATTTTTCACATCCTTCATCAAGTAAATTAAGATAATCCCATCTAACTAATTTGTGATTGGTATCATGAAGTACGAAAAGAAGAAATTTATCTTGGAGCTTGCATGAATAATATCAACACCCTCTGGACAGATGAGCAAATAACACTAGCTCTACATTTGTACACGGTCACGCCATATTCAAAAATTTCTCCTAAAAATCCAGAGGTTATTGATTTAGCGAATCTTTTAGGAAGATCCCCAGGGGCGATATCACTTAAATTATCAAACTTGGCTGCTTGTGATCAAAAAGGCCTGGCTCTTGGTCACAAAGGCTCTTCTCATGGAAGCAAACTTGATGCTCTTGTGTGGAAAAAGTATTTATCCAATAATGAATTGGATATCGAAAAATTAAACCGCGACGCTGAAAAAATTAGGCAACGTTTGTTGAATACGAAAATCTCCCATCAACCAACAGGATCTTTAGAGATTGATCTTGATATAAAATCATTGCGGGATCAAGAACGCTACTACACTATGAAAGCAAGATTAGATCAAAGCTTGTTCAGAAGAGCTGTGCTTGCCAATTTTAACTCTCGCTGTCCATTTTCTGATTGCGCTATTCCTGAGCTGATTGACGCTGCGCATATTCTTCCCTGGAATGATTATCCCAAAATAAGAATGAAATTAAGCAACGGGCTTCTTCTCAACAAACTTATTCATATAGCATTTGATAAAAATATGTTGGGCATTGACCCCAACGGTCAAATTGTTCTTTCTAAATTTCTATTGAAAAAAGTTGCCGGTGGACCATGTCAGCAGTTTTTTTCACTAATTAAAAATCATCGACTTGACTTTAATCGATTAAGGTGTCAACCCAACAAAGACTATCTGCATGAAAGGTTTAAATCTTTTCAAGAAGCACAAAAATGAAATGTATTGAAGTCGTCGCTGCAATCATTAAACACGATGATCAAATTTTTGCCACTCAACGCGGGTACGGTGAATTTGAAGGCGGATGGGAGTTTCCCGGCGGCAAGATGGAAGCAGGGGAGACGCCTCAAGAAGCGCTAGTTCGCGAAATTAAAGAAGAACTTGAAACAGATATCGAGGTAGGCGATCTCATTGATACCGTGGAGTATGACTACCCGAAGTTTCACTTGAAGATGCACTGCTTCATCTGTTCCATTAAGCACGGCGATCTTGTTCTCAAAGAGCATGAAGACGCCAAATGGTTAACAATCGATACGTTAGATACCGTAAGCTGGTTACCGGCGGATCTCTCTCTTATCGAAAAGCTCAAGTGTTACTTAAAGAATTGCCAGAAGCTATAACTTATTGAGAATTCATATTTTTTTACGATTTTTCAATATTGTCAGAAAGCTTTTTAGTTAAAATGGCGAACTCTAATTTCATTTTTGACGGAGTTCGCCAATGCGTACAAAGCTTTTGACCCTCTCCGCCTGTGCGGTACTTTTAACCGGATGCTCAACTTTTACACATCAACCGGAAATCAATACTGAAGGAATCGACAGCATCTACGTTTACACGGGGATGCCTAAAAACAACGTCGAGTCCGACATTTATCAAGTTTTACTTAAAAAGACCCAAAAAGGATTAGAAGAGAAGGGCTATAAGGTTCTTCACGAAACTTCTAAATCAGACAGCGCCGATGCCAAGCTCGTTGCGAGAATTGATGGTGTTCAAAATAACTACGCGGTATTGGGTACCTACACAAAGCTTCGAGTCCACTACGAATTGCACGATGCTCAAGGCGAGCTGATTTACAAAAAGACTTACTCATCGGATTCACTACCTAATTCGCAGCTTGACGATTGGCACATCGCTTTAGCGACAGACCTTGTCGCTTCAGCCTATCACAAGATCAAGCCGCCTTATGAGAAATTGGCTACCAACGTGACAGAAGGGCTTCTTGAAGATTTCCCTGACGTCAAAGTTAAAAATTAAAGCACCAATGGTAATGAGCGCCTAATCAAAAAGGTTTCGGTCACCGAATGCATACCAGGCGCTCAGTCCCCAAAGTGCCACCGCGCACAACATGAAACCAACCACCGACAGCCACTGACCATCCCCATGGTAAAGAAGTCCGCAGATAAAAGGACCGAAACCCGCCAAAACGTAACCGATTCCCTGCGCAAGACTGGAAATGACCAAAAGCTGAGAAAGACTGTTGGTCTTTTTTGCCATTAAAATCATCGCCATACTAAAAGTGATGCCTTGGGGAATACCGGCTAAAACACATCCCACAAAGGACCAGGTCCCGCCGAATAACCAAAAGACGATGCCGATAGCAAAACTTGCCGTCATAATCAGGGAGGCCGGGCGCTCACCGCCGACCGCTTTGATGAAAGCCGCCGTCAAAATACTCGCTGGCGCGCTCACGAGCAAGAAAACAGCGGAGCCCAATCCGGCCTCGGAAGCAGAAAAACCTAAAGTGCTCAAAATGGTGGGAAGCCACGCCACCGTTGTATAAATAGTGAGCGACTGCATTCCCATCACAAAAATCACGGCCCAGGTCAGTGGCTTTTTCAGTAATGCCCATTCAAATACACCACCAGATACAGTAATTTGTTTGCCGCGTGGACTTAAAAACCAGAGTAAAAGCGCTAAGCCGACCATTAGCACCCATAATCCCAATGAAATTTGAAGTGATCCCGAAGCATTCAGAAGGGGAACGGAAAAATAGGCGCCAATAGATCCCGAAAAACCGATAAACCCGGTAAAAACACCCATTACCAATGGAATATTTTTGGGGAAATAATCCCTTAAGAGTACTGGCATCAAAACATTAAGAATTGCGATTCCAATTCCGATCAAGCCGGTTGCCAAGAGCATGACTGAATAGATCGGGATGAGTCGTCCCAAAGTCCCTGCTAGGATTAACCCCAGACATATAAGCACCGTGAGCAACAGTCCGTACCGCTTGCTCATAGTCGGCGCCACCGCACAAAATAAACCGAAACAAATGATGGGTAGTGCAGATAAGAAACCATAGGCCGGGTAACCGATTTGCAGAGCAGATATGATTTCATCGGCTAAGGCTCCTACACAAGTGATCGGACCTCGCATGACCAAAATGGTCAGCATCAGGGCAACGATGACAATCAAAGGGGGCAACACGTTATTTTTCGACACGCTCATGAGGAGTACTGATAGAAGAAAGCCTCGAAAGTGTAACCCTCCGAGGCTTTATACTCAATATTTAAAGAAAAACTTTAAATTAATAAAGTTTAGAGATCACTTCACGGGCAAAGACGTCCTGTGCCTTGATCAGTTCATCCAATTGCTTGTTATCCTTGAAATCAATGGTAAGACCGCCCTTGTCGTGAGCTTCCTTCACTGCCGGATCATTCAACACTTTCTTGAATGTGTCTACCCAATACTGCAAGACATCTTCAGGCATACCGGCGGGGGCAACAATAGCACGGGCAGAACCGTACCATTGATCGTAGTAACCCAATTCACCCAAGGTCGGAACGTTCGGGTAATCGGCCAGGCGTTTCGTGTCAAAAACACCCAAAAGGCGAAGTTCAGGTTTGTCGCCGCTGATCAACTTGGCAACGTCAGCGATCTTGGCGCACGAAAAGTCCACTTCACCTTGACGCAACGCCATCAATTGGTCAGCCGTGCCGCCGTAGGGAACAGCCTTGTATTTGAAGCCCGCGCTTTGAGAAAGAAGTTGAGCGGCAGTGTGGTTGGAGGCCTTCACGCCGTTGGTGGAGCAGCGAAGCTTATCATTGGCTTTAGCTTCATTGACCAAATCCTTCAAGGATTGCCATTTACTGTCAGCACGAACCACAATCACACCGGTTTCCGTCAAGTGATTGGCGATCGGAGCAATTTGCGTGATCTTAAACGCGGCGTTCTTCTCATTGGCCAAAGTCGTGAAAGTCGGCAAGTTAATGTAGCCGATCGTGTAGCCGTCGGGCTTGGAATTTACCAAACGGGTCCAGCCGATCTTGCCGTCAGCGCCCGGAAGGTTATTGATGATCATAGCCTTGCCGATTTCCTTTTCGGTCAAAGTCATCAAGAGGCGAGCCCCCGTATCAGTACCCGAGCCGGCTTTATACGCCACAATGACGCTGACATCTTTTTCCGGTGTCCAGGCTTGAGCCGAAAGCGGAATTGCCATGGCTACGGCCAATGCTAAGGCTAATTTTTTCATCTTTAATCTCCTTTGATGATAGTGCTCTATCAACATTGCCGGGCCTATATAATGCTTGCGGGACAAAGGTCCGGCTTTTGTCCCGCATGGCTTTAATCTTTAATGTTTCTCCATCATGTCTTTTTCGACTCGCCCCATAAAGAGCGGCGAGAAGATACCGACCACGCAAAGCGCAATCAACATCCAACAGAGGGGAGTGGCGAAAAGAATAGAAGGATCACCGTCGCTTAACATGAGCGAGCGGCGCAAACCGTTTTCACCGATCGGACCTAAAATAAGACCCAACACAATAGCGGCAGCATTTAAATCAAACTTACGCACAAAGTAGCCAATCACGCCAAAGATACACATAATGATCACTTCGACGATGTTGTTGTTAATTGCGTAAGAACCCACCACACAAAGCACAACAATTGAAGGAATCAAAATACTGTCAGATAAGCGAGCGATATTGGCAAAAATCTTGCAGCCCCAAAGACCGATGAAAAGCATTGCGAACTGCACAAGCACGAATCCGGCGAAGAACGTGTAAGTCATGTCCGCGTAGGTCGTAAAAAGTTCAGGACCGGGTTGTAGACCGTGAATAATCAGTCCACCCATCAGCACTGCGGTTACGGACTCTCCGGGAATACCGAGAGTCAACGTCGGAATAAGCGATCCGCCCGTCACAGCATTATTAGCCGCTTCGGATCCAGCCACCCCTTCAATTGAACCCGTACCGAATTCTTCCTTATGTTTTGAAAAACGACGCGCTTCGTTATAACCCATGAAACAGGCAATCGTGGCGCCGGCACCCGGCAAAATGCCCAAAATATTACCGATGATCCAAGAGCGGGTGATCGTCGGCATGATGCGTTTGACCTCGCCTTTGGTGAGGGTAAGCTTATCTTTGATCTTAGCTGCTTTGGCACGCTCGACAATCTTCTTTTCAGCCAAGATTAAAACCTGAGACATGGAAAAAAGACCGATCAAAGCACAAGTGACGTTCACGCCGTTATAAAGGGTACTGACGCCGAACATATAACGCTCAACCCCTTCCATTGGGTCCATACCAATGGTAGATATCATCAAACCCAAAATACCCGACATCAATCCTTTCAAAATCGAACGGCTGGAAACACCGGCGATAATCGTCAGACCGAAAATCGAAAGCCAGAAATATTCTGGGCTCTTAAACTGCATCGTGAGCTCAGCAAGCAGGGGAGAGAAGAAGTAAAGCGAAATACAGCTTAGTAATCCGCCGCAGAAAGACGCAAAGCAGGCAACCGTCAGGGCCTTTGCCGCCTGTCCTTTCAATGTCAGCTTATAGCCTTCTATAGCCGTAGCGGCCGAAGCAGGCGTACCCGGCGTGTGAATCAGAATCGCACTGATGGAACCGCCGAAAATGGCACCGCAATAGATACCGCCCAAAACAATCAAACCCGTTGCCGGATCCATGCCGAATGTCACCGGCAGCAAAAGTGCCACCCCCATGGCAGCGGACAAACCGGGCAAGCAACCGATTGTAATTCCCAAAGCGGTAGACGCAATCATCGCGAGCAGATTCATCGGCGAGAAGGCATTGATAAAGCCCGCGCCCATTAAAGATAATGTCTCTAACATAACGGACTCCTTTTAGCCGAATAACAAGCCCGTGGGAAGCGGGACCTTTAAAAAATAGGAGAACACGACCGCGACCATAACCGCCATGACGACAACAGTCATCAAGTTGTACTTCATCGGTACTTTCAAAAATAAAAGTGAACCGCCAAGATACAAAACCGTTGAGATGTAGTAACCGAAGAAATACATCAGAACCAAGTAAAGGGCGATGGCGACAAAAACACCGAAGAACTGAAGAGGTAGAAAACCCTTAAAAATGATTGGATAGTCATCTTCAATGTGGTGATTTTGACGGTAGCGAAGGAAGGCGGAGATAAGATAGAGGGTATTGACCAAGATAAGAGCGGAAACCAGAACCGTAGGGTAGATTTGCGCCGCCTCGGGCAACTGCAATGTCATAATTAAGAATACGATGCCAATCGCATAAATAATACAGACGACAGGTATGTCAGATTTTTTCATGATCCAAGACAGTCAATTAGAAAACAAAACGCCCATAAAAATCATCTAGTTGTAAATAACTAGGAACATTTGTGTCATTTATATGACACAAATTTGACACTTATGTGACATTTGGCGCGAATTTTAGTGGAGTTTTGATGATTCTGTCATATAGATTACCCTATACAAAAGATTAAACCACTAGGTATTGGGGTTTTTAGAGCAAAGAAATTGTAAATAAACTTATTTATGACCAATTTTGATAATGTTTATGCAGTGTTATAAACCTGCAAGAAAATAAAAAGTTCTGAAAACGGACGAAGATTTTTAATAAGAATCAGAAATTGGCGGGGGCACTTGGAATCGAACCAAGATACCTCGGTTCAGAGCCGAGTACACTAACCATTGTGCTATGCCCCTGACAGGTATCTAACGAACGTTAGGTCGGGAATTTTATCAGGTTAAAACCAATTTGTCTGTACCTTTTTTAAGTTTTTGAAGAACAAGTCTCATACGAACATGAGGGATTCCATCTTCTAAAAATTCTTCGGACTCGGCTTTAAAACCCAATTTTTCATACAAGCTCCGAACGTAAGTCTGCGCCTCAATAACGATCTCTTCTGCTCCCAATTGTTCTTTTGCAAAAGCGATACCTTTTTTGACGATTTCTGTCCCGAGTCCCTGATGACGTTCAACCGCAATCACTCGCCCCAAAGAGACTTCTTTTCGAACAACTCCTGCCGGGATAACTCTCAGATAGGCTTTAATGGCGTTTTCACTCTCAAGCCACAAGTGATATGACAATTTATCGGTCAAGTCGACTTCTTGGTATGCGCAATTTTGCTCAACAACAAAAACAGCGACCCGAAGGCGATAAATTTCAAAAAGCTCATCAGTGGTAAGTTGTGAAAATGACTTTGCGACAAGTTGCATAACAAATATCACCCAAAAAACTTTTCTTTAAGTCTAGAAGCTTCATAGAACCTGAAGTCCTAACTTCGTTCTGTTTTTATCAATAGTCTTAGCCCACCAATCAATCACCTCTGCGCTGACTTCTCCCTTTTTACTTCTGAGAACAAGGCGTTGCGCTTCAAGTCTGAAGGGTGAGTTAATCGTCACCACTGAACCACGGAAAGCAGACTGACCGATCAAGAGGAAGTTAGGCAAAATTGCCCAGCCCACCCCGCGGGCGGCTAACCCTAAAGCCCACAAACCACTATCAATTTCCCAATAATCCGTGTTGACCACAGCGGGACTGGGTGATTCAGGATCACGCGCATGAACAACTATCTGACGGTAACGTCTCAAATCATCTACTGTTGGCCTGTCAATCGCCGCCAAGGGATGATTCTTTGCCACAACGATTGATAAAGGGGAGTGGCCCAAAATATATTCATCACTTTCTAGCGACGGATCTGATGAGAAAACCAAAGCCAAATTCATGGCTGTTTTCGTGAAAAACCACTTGGCTTCCGAACCCGAAATATTTTCAATCTGCAGACGAACCGAGGGGAATGATTTAGCAAAAAGTCTTAATAAATCAATCATGACCGGTGCTTCAAGCACCAAATCAATACCCATATAAATGGAGGGAGTTTGAGTCTCGCTAAGTGTAAGCGCGCGGTTTTGCAGACGATCGGCTTCCACTAAAACACGTTTGGCGCCGACCAAAAGCTCTCGACCTTGAGCAGTTAGCACCGGTTTAGGGGTTCGATCGAAAAGTTTATAACCAAGTTCGGCTTCAAAACCGGCAATGTGCATGGACACTACTGACTGCGCTCGCTTGAGGTTTCTCGCGGCCGCCGAAAAGGAACCCGTTTCCGCCACCGCTACAAAAGAGCGAATTTCATCAATTTTAAGACCCATTACGGCACCTCTATCAGAATATTGATAGATTCTAACTCGTTATTTCGGCTTTTTGATGAAAAAATACCAAGCATCTAGGTTAATCAATGAGTTATTTATGGCTTTACATTCTCTAAAACACAAACCAGACAGTGCAGTCAGCACTTCTGAACATGACTTATCAGTACTTCATACCCAGTCTGACTTACCTTTCAGTGAGAAAACCAATGCGGCAAACCGTACAAAAGCCGTCTCAAAGTTTGAACTTTGGGCTGCCCGTATCGGCTTTTTCACCGGAGGTTTCACCGTTGCATCATGGGCGCCTTTGATTCCCTTTGTGCAATCCAAGCTTGCACTTGAGCCTTATGTTTTGGGATTCCTTCTTTTGGGATTAGGGGTGGGATCCTTTGTCGGTATGCCTCTTGCGGGTACCCTAACTCAGAGACTGGGCGCAAGAAACGCCATTGCTTTATCAGGTCTTGCCTCCTGCCTGCTTTTAGTGCTTTTGGCACTGATGCCAGGATTTTACTTTGAGTGCCTTGCATTACTAGCCTACGGCGTTGCCCTAGGTTGCCTTGAAGTCAGCGTCAACATTTACGGCACCTATCTTGAAAACCGTCAAAAAAGCCGTCTCATGAGCGGACTGCACGCCGCCTACTCCATCGGTGAGGTCGCATCAGCCGCGGCTCTGACTGCTTTATTCGTCTCAGGTTTTGCCCCGATAACCGCCGTCGGATTCTTGATGATTGTTTTGGCTTTAGTGTTAATCGCTATTTTGCGAAAAATTGAAAACACCAAACTTGAAGCACCCAAGAAAGAAAAGACCGGCAAAATCCGTTTTAGCCTGCTAGGCCCCATCGGTGTTTTGGCTGTCATTTGTGGCGTCATCTTTCTGGCCGAAGGCGCAATGCTCGACTGGAGTGCGATTTATCTTCGAGACAATGCCGGAGTACCCCAAGAAGCCAGTGCTTTCGGGTACACGCTCTTTGTCATCGCAATGGCTATTTCTCGCTTAACCGGTGACCGATTAACGACAAAGTTGGGCCCTCAAGCCGTTTTAACGATTGGCACGCTTTTGATTTTAGTAACGCTTTTGGCACTTGTTTTTATACCTCATCCGATCGCTGCGTTTGCCTCACTCTTTGTGATGGGTTTGGGTATTGCCAACTTGGCGCCGATTCTGATTTCGGCTGCCTCCAGAACCAACTCAATGGATAGTGTCAAAGCCATTACCGCTGTTACCACAGTGGGCTATGGTGGCTTATTAGCCGGACCGGCATTGATTGGAGCGATTTCATCGGCCGTTTCATTACAGGGTGCTTTCTTATTTATCTGTGCGCTGCTTACGATGGGACTAGTGATGATTAAACGGCATCAAAGTGTTTTCAACTAATCCGTATTAATAGGGGAAAAAGCCGGGCAAAAACTGCACGGCTTTTTTGTCGCTGTTAAAAAGAACCAAAAATATCAATCGTAGAGAATTCCTCAAAGATGAGCGACATTCAGGCAATCATTCTCAAAGAGCTTTTGCAAAAATAAAACAAAGAAAATTTGTTCAAAAGGGAGAAAAAAATGAAAAAAATCCTGCTGCCTTTTGTTTTAAGCACTTTATTGATGGGAGAAACTGTTATGGCCCAAAGCATTGAAATGGTGATCGGGGAACGCGCTTTTACCGTTGAACTTATCGAGCATGAGGCGGCTCGGTCCTTTGCTGACAGGCTGCCAATGACGCTAACATTTGAAAATTTTGGTTCAACCGAACGCATCGCTTATTTAAAACAACCTTTAACGATCGGTTCAGCACCGACAGCTACTGATCCGAAACTCGGAGATCTAGCCTATTACATTCCTTGGGGAAACATTTGTGTTTTCGTCAAAGATTTCAGACATTCAGAAGATTTAGTCCCGATGGGGAAAATGTCATCCGAAGCCACCGAAGCTCTTAAACAAAGCGGAAATCAGCCTGTTACATTCAGAGCAATTAAAAAATAGTGGAGAGTTAGTATGAAAAGACGAGACTTTCTTAAATCATCGGCTCTGACAGTCGGGGCATTGGCCGCTCCCGGACTGACTCTCGCTGCCGACAACGACCTAACCTCGCGCTTGACTCACCGCGTCAACGATGCCAGCGCTCCGGAAGTTTTCTTTGTACCGCAAGTCAATTCAGAGGCGTTAATTCGTGTCTATAGTGCATTAAAACAAGCACTTAAAGGACGCGTTGGCATCAAAATGACTTTTGAGACTCCTGGTGGACCGCATTTAGATCCGCAATTAGTAAAGGCTTTAGCCGATCACACAAAAGCCACTTTAATTGACAATAATTGCTATCCGCCGAGAGACACAGCGACCAAACATCTGGAAGTTGCTCGTGGCAACGGTTTTGACGAAACCATCGCCCCCATTGATATTTTGGATGCTGACGGATACATGGATCTTCCGGTATCAAAAGGCTACCACTTGAAATTTGCCAGAACCGGCAGTCATTTTGCCAATTACGATACGCTGATATCAATGGTTCGCTTTAAAGCCCATTTTTTAGATTTCTATGGTGGCACCCTCAAAAATTTGTCCATTTGCATGGGAACAGGCGTGGAAGGAAAATGCCTTATCCACTCAGCCGGTGAAGTGATGGATCATTTTTCATCGCGCGATGATCAAACGACCTGCGAAGCGATGGCAGATGCTGTTAAAGCCGCCATGCAAGCTAAGCAGGGGAGATGGGCATTCGTTAACGTTCTGGATGCTTTTGAACCGACCGATGGTTGCGAGCATGCTACCAATCTTGGCAATATCGGCATTTTGGCTAGCCTTGATCCTGTTGCCGTTGATCAGGCCGCCATCGATTTAACTTTTGGTGCCGCACCGAATGAGACGGTCAGACAAATGTGGGAAAAACGACACTCCACCATGTTGACGGCCATTGCCGAAAATAACAGGATCGGTTACACGCACTACCGGTTCACCGAAATTAAGTAATTCGTTAGCTTTGCGCTATTCACTTTTGGGTTCAGGCAACAGGAACGAAGAGATGGCGCAAAGCGCACCGATTACAACGAGCATCACCATAACGGTGGTAATGCCGTATGCGTCAGCCACCATTCCTAAAATCGGTGTAAAAATCCCACCTAAACTTGCTGACAATCCCATGGTTACGCCCGAAGCCAATCCAACGTTTTTGGCTAAATAAGATTGTCCCAAAACCACAAAAGCCGCATAGGTTCCATTCAACGTGAAGCTGATCAGAATAAGAATCGGGTATATCCACCATACTGAGGGAACTACCAACACTAGTGCAAAGGCGGGGGCCATCAATAAATAACCCAACTTGCAAGCACGAATCAATCCCACTTTATCGGTTAACCAACCGCCCAACACGGTCATAACCGCACCGCTTAAACAAAGGAAGGACAATAAAGTCCCCGATAAAGCTTCTGATATACCAAAGCGGTAGATACAGTAAAGGGGAAGGAAGGCCAAAACGCTTGTCTGCGCGATACTTCTAAATAAAATGACAAAGCTCAAGCGCATAAATCCATGCCAATCGTTCGTGCTGCCGGTCGATACTTTCTTTTTATTTGCCGGGACTTTTTGGTTCTCAGCCCGTACAGAAGCAACCATTTTTGGGACAGCCCAAATCATTAACGCAGACATCAAAAGTCCGAAAACCAAAAACAATACAGTCCCTGAAGTACCCCATACGCTCAGAGCTGCAGCCGCAATCATTGGAGCAACGCCAAAACCGAGGTTGCCGCCAACCGAGAAAATACCGATTCCGGTGGCTTTATTACCAGAAGAAATACGATTAACAGTCCGCGCCGCGACAGGGTGAAAGATCGAGCTTCCCACTCCCATCAGTGTAATGGCGATAAAAACAAACCAATAATTAGAAAAAAGGCCGGAAATCCCCAAACCGATACCGCTCATTGCGATACCCAACGCCATAAACCATTGTTTTGAACTCTTGTCCGCCCAATAACCAAATACCGGCTGAACAATAGAAGACAAGCAGGATGAAGCAAACATAAGGCCTGCCACTTCTGTGTAGCTTAACCCGTTGTATAAAACTAAGAAGGGGAGAATAGCGGGGAGGGCGCCAGGTGCCAAATCCACGCACAAATGACCAAGTGAGAGCAAATAAACAAAAAATTTTTGCACGGCAAAGCTCATTGCAATGAAACGGTGATGGAAATTAGCATAACAGATTGAAGGTTCAGATAATAGATTAATTTAATTATTTT
>UMHS01045928.1_pt1 | contig 28217 bp, 24 predicted proteins | sample 1965611 | NCBI WGS metagenome assembly UMHS01 (sample SAMEA4836106, study PRJEB28245) | human gut metagenome | biome: gut microbiome; material: fecal sample | place: Denmark | collected 2008
ATAGTTTGACTATTAGCGGCTAAAATCGCCCGGCGCTAACAGAAGGCCTTGTCCTAGAATCTGAAATCACCACAACAACAGGTTCTAGGAATTGACGAAGGCCGCTATGGAAATCTTATCAGACCCGACGCCTGACATGCTCGCCATGCCCCGTTTCGATGACGGCGCCATCGACATGCAGGAGCTGCTTCGCAGACTCGCCGAGCAGGTCGTGAACGCCGTGGTGGACGCCGAGGCCGACCAGCTGTGCGGCGGCGGGGCGAACAGCCGCAACGGCTACCGCGAGAGGGCGCTCGACACTACCGCAACGATCTCATTCTGAATCCCTGAGATGCTCGGCGGGAAGGACTGGTTGTCGGCATCGAAGGAAAAGCTCTCTTCCTTGGCATCCAGGTGCCGCTGAATGCGGTCGGCGTACTTCTTTGCCCATTCATCTGCTTTGCCATTTCGTACAAAGTAATTGTTGGACAGGTCGGTTGAACGGTAGGCGTAGTCATCCTTTTGATAGTTGGCCGTGTGGTCGGAGTGGGCGATTGCCATGAGCTCGTCGGTCAGGCCAAAGTACAGATGGCGCTGGTCCAGGTCTCCGTACCAGTTGTCGCCGGTGTCGTCCCAGGTTAGGTCCATCTGGCACCATTTGCCGTCGATCTTTACGGCGTTCCGGGTGTGGCCGTTGCCGGTGATGCGGCCGTTGGCGATGCCTGCTGCGTTAAGGAGCTTGGAGTAGATGCGCTGGTAGCTCTCGCAGGTGCCTTGGTGGCGCGTGAGGCCGCTTTCGGCCGAGCACCAGTTGAGGCTGTGGTCGTATTCCAGCTGGTCGAGCGTCCAGTCGTGGAGCCACAGCGCCATGTCGTATTCCGAGCCGTTTGTCTCTTGCCTGCACAGCTCCACGGCGTTGTTGACGATCTGCGTGACGCTCGGGCGGGCGGCGTCGTTTACGGTCACCTCCGCCGTGGTGCGCAGGTAGTAGATCCCCTTGTCGTTTTGGGGGTCGTTTCTGTCGTTGTCCATAAAGTAGAAGTAGATGCGGTACGTGCCCGATGCCGTGAAGTCGAAGGTAAAGTCGTGGCCCGCGGTGCCCAGGCTGTAGTAGCTGCCCCATGCCGCGTGCGACGGGTCGCAGACGCTCTCATTGCTGCCGCCGTCCCAATAGGTGGGCACGTCCATGCGCGCCTTGGCCTGGGACGAGCCGTTGGCTTGGGTTACGTGGAAGGTCGTCGCGGTGCCCGCGGGGGCGTCGTTCCACGAGACGGTGAAGGTGACGCCGTTTTGGCTTGCGGTGGCGGAGTGGGCGTAGGTGGTTTGTGACGTGGCGGAGATTGCGGCGGGCGTGGGGGTGGCTTGGGCGCGGAGGGATGGGGCGGGGGTGGTGGTTGCGGCGATGGTGTCGGGCGTGGCGGCGTCTGCGGTGTTGGCGGCGGTGGTGCCGTCAGTGCTTTCCGTGTTTACTGCGCTGGCGCCGGTGGATGTTGCGGTGCTGTCCTCTACGGTATCTGCTGCCGCATTTGCGTTGGTGCCGTCTTCGGCCTTGCCTGTGCCGCTGCTCGTGGCGTCGGCTTGCGCCTGCTGCCCGGCGGCTGCTTGAGGCTGGATGGCTTCCGCGATGGCTGCCATAGGCATCGTCGAGCTGACCATGGACGTGCACGCGATCGCGCAGAGCAGGTAGTAAAGGGGTCGTTTCATAGCGGAGCCTCTCGGTGAGCAGCCAATAAGGTCCGAAGGCAGCTCCAGGCCAGCACTCCGCACATATTTTGTTGGGGTTTATTTTACGGGAACCCCAGTCAACATCAGGGACCTTTCTGGATTAAGTCGGGGAGAGGTACCGTAGAGGACCGGGCGATACATGCAGGGGGATGCCCGGGATTGGCTTTTCGATTCAAAAGTTTCCGGAAGCAGCTATGCCGCACCATGCCAGTCTCCTTGGGTGCGAACTTAAGCAGATGGGTGATATGTTAACGATTGAGCTGTTATTTTCCGTGTACTTGTCGGGCTGAGGTCGTCGCGGTCTTAGTGGCCTCCGCCCGACGAGTTTTGCTTTAATCCGATGGTGGGGTCAAACGGTGGAAGAGCGCTTGGTCTATTGGCGAGAAATATTGCACGTCGTTATTTAACTCGGCGATTCTTGGATCCAGTCTGTCGTCGGTATATATCAAGGCACAAAGGTCTTCTATAAAACGTTTGTGCCTATTCTCAATACCTTGGTTATAGGGGAATTCACCCTTTTTAGACCCCCATGCTTCTTCGATTGCGCTATCGAGACATTTAATAAAGAGTTCGCTGTGGCAAGCAAGCTCGTATACGGCGTCATAGCATCTGCCTGCTCTTACCTCGTACCAAGACAGAGGCTCATAGTAGGCCAGAACATTGAGAACTGGCAGGAGGCATTGTTTTGGGAAAATCGATATCTCGTTGACTCCGTAGAAAGTTTGATAATTGAGAATGTAGCTCAGGAGTTCCGAGATTGATACCGCCAGTCTGTTGCAGGCTCGGAGCGAAGCCTTTTTGTAGTTAAGTAGTTCTATCGTTATATTTACAAAAACGTATCCCATTTTCGTATTAACGCCCTTGAGCGAAAGATAGTCGGCGGGTTTTACCGGGTTTAGCTCTATACGCTTATCATAAAAGCGCTCTAGGTATTTAACTCCATCAAAGTTGGGCCCGTGTACTCCTTCGAGCGAATTAGCTAGCTGTGAAATATCGGTCGAATATACTACGACAATGTTATCTTGCTGAAACAAAGTCTTTGCTTGCTTGAGTACCTTTACAGCGAATTCTGGCCGGCAGCGATCAAGTTCATCGATAAAAATGACGGCTCGATGTGCTATCCCGGGAAGATAGTTTCTTACGAGCTCGTCTATTCGACTTCGGAGCTTCTTCTCTTCTTTGTATCTTTCGAGAAAATCGACGCCGTTAAAGTCTTTAACGAAATTGCTGACGCTGAGGTTTAGCCCGAATACCGAGGCCGTTGTCTCGATGATATCGCCGATGCTTTTCCAGGGGTCTACCTCTCCATGGACGGTTGATTTGTCTACTGACATGGCGATTGTTGCCAATATGGGCAGGATTGGATTATCGAAATGATCATCTTCCCAGGCGTTGAAATAAATGGGCAGAAATGGGTTGGCTAGAAGATCTTTTGCTGTGGCACCAAATATCGAATCCAGTTTTGCGGTGTCCTGCTCGAGCGCCGGATTTGCCATTCGCAGGACTCTTTCGACCTGTTTTATAAAAAACGTTTTACCTGAGCCCCAGGGGGCATTGACGAGAATCGTATAGGGAGGTTCTACAGCAAGAAGCATTTGCAGGAATCTTTCGACCTCGCCATGCCGGCGCAATGGATCTTGAGATATCGCAGCATCAATGGCCTCAGGCGTGGGCTCTTCGTCTGCTCGCTTCATGGTGGTTGCCTTCTTTCGCATGATTTGATTGGGCGGGTGCTGAACATATCGTTTGAATCGGGTTATTGCTCGAAAATACTGAGACCGGCTTCGTTCTCGCAATTTGGATTAGCCACAAATGTAGATAATCTTGGAGGGTGAAGCCGGCCATATATCTTATGGTGTCGTTGCCTGATGGCTTTGCCTACTCAAACTCCACCTCAACTTGACTGTGCTCGTAAATCTTGAGTTCGTTATCAATTTCGACCCGTTCTACCATCCAGCCAATGGCGGAGCACTGTCGTATGAATGTATCAATCCGGTTCTCACCTTTTAGATTATGGATGGTGACCACTACGCCAAAACGCTGTGGATCATGCGAACCCTTTTGATATCTAGACGACTTGCGAATCATCATGCCCCACATTGGGTTGGTATACACTTTTTTGGGCTTACTACGGCTGGTTAGCGGTTCGGATATGTGCTTGACATTGTCCCATTTTCGCAGCTTTTTCCGAGCCTTCTCTTCATCGGTCGTGCAGCTTTCCTCACCCTGGTCGTTGGGCTGCAGCGACTTGATTAGCCCGTCGTTTCCGATTCGCCCAAAATGCAAATCGAGCTCGGTGTCCGTATAGTCGACGCCTTGGTTTCTGTTGCATTTAGGGAAGTAGCACAGGGTCGCTCTCGCAACGGACGGGTAAGATGTGCCCGAAACGGGGATAGGAAAGTTGAAGTTATAATTCTCGCGTTCGGTGGCCACGCCGCTGAGCATGAATCGAATTTCGTCGTTACTGGTTTCGAGTATCTTTTCAATTTGGACGGGAACGATGCCGTAGCCAAGTCGATCCATGTCTTCGGGTTTTGTCCACGCACATGCAGCATCGATTAGCAGGGCCTTGGCAAGTTCACAGCTCAGGTGCATCTTATAAATGAGATAGGCAGCTTTTCGTGCAATTAAGGGAGCCGCAAAAGAGGTGCCGACAGCCGGATAAGCACCGGTCCCGCAGCAGGCGGTTATAGCATCACCCTTATCCCCTCCGTAATACGCGAGGTCTGGCTTGTGATGAAAGCTTAAGACTGGCCCTCTTCTTGTGTAGGACGCTGGTTCGTTGTTTCTATTAACGGCGTTGACAACAAGGGCATTAATGGAGTCCGCTGGGGAACCAAGATATGTGGGTTTACCATTTTCCTGGTTAGTGCCAGCAACAACGAAGAGGACGTCGTATTTCTGCTGCAGTTTGTCTAGCAGGGCCGCTTCGGGCGATATGGAGTTTCGAGACACTTCCTCCATTGACCCCAAGGAGATGTTCCAAACTTTGATGTCTTGGTTCTCGGCAACAATGCGCTCAATGTGCTTCATTACCGTAAACGAACTGAACTTGCCTGCGGTTGCAACTCCAAAATGTCGAACTCTAAAGTGGCCACAATGGTCGTCTAGCGATGGATTTTGGGCCTGAGCGTCAACGATCAATGAGCTGACACATGTGCCATGTCGATAATCGCCTGCAGTGGGATTGATGCCTTCGGGTAAGCAGCTTCTGTAGTCTACCCAGTTGCTGAAGTACGGTGGGTATTTCTCTTCAAATGGAGTGTCGATTACGCCGATGACGGGCTCATCGGTGGGATATTCAGGGAGGCTGCTGATGGCGGGGGAGGCTGAGCCTTCGTCACTCATAGGTGCGTAAGAAGACAGATCGATAACCGACATGGCTACAAGATAGGGGGCGCGCTCGAGCAGCGTTCGATATTCTGTTTCGGTTAATAGAACGCTGTTCTCCAAGAGGTTTGCAGGGGATACGTCAATGTGAAGCTCCTCAAATAGGTCCTGCGGGTCCCTCTCCGTTTCAAATAGCGTAACGATTGCGTTTTCGTCGGTAGCCGCTGGCGGCTTGTCTATTCTAAATTCATTGACGTAATAGGAATCGCGTATGAGTTGCGCAAAGCCCGATCGGGTGAGCGTGTGTGAAACGGCCGGATTCCATTTTTGTTTGAGCTTATCATTTTTAACCAGATCGACCATCTTATCTGCGTTCATCAGTCCATCAAAATAATCGACTACGATTCGCTCGCACTCACGCAGCTTGCTAATAGTTGACCGGATGGTCGCCTCGGGAACGTAATGAGTCATCAGGTGCCTTGGGTGGTTCCCATTAAAATCGAGATAACGGGCGCCGCGGATAGACAATTCTGGTTCACTGTCTTTTCCGCCGTTCAGCATCTCTTTTATTCGATTGCTCTTGGCGACAATCTGACGGTATTCAACGGATACCAAGATGTCTTCGATTATGGCATCTTTGGGCCATTTGCTCAGAACGGTTTCGAGGCTCTTGCGAATGTGCGAAATCCTCTCTGCAGTGACCGTGCCTTTAGCGGGGAGCGTTGCGGGACCCGGTCGCGAGCCTCTTGCGGTTTGAAAATCGCCAGTGAGCCTGATTAAGCTGTTCATGAGCTACTCCTTTAGGGTTCGCGCAATGGTGCTTCGTGAAATGCCTGTCAAAACTTCCATTTCTCTTAAAGTGAAACCTTGAGTTTTAAGCAGCTCGAGTGAATCAGGCTCATATCCATGTAGACGCTGATATAGCTTGCGGAGATAGTCGTTTGGATTAAGAGGATCACTAAACGCGACGGAGGTCTTGATGAGGTTTTTGAGTGTGCCGGGCCAGGGCAGATCCGGGCAACTCTGCAGCACCTTTTTTAGGGTCCGAGAGTCGTTTTTGATTGCCTGATTGTTTTTGGTCAGATTCTTTGCGATTGATTCGCCGATATCAACGAGATCGTCATGGGTGTATCTATTAAAGTCAATTTGTACATCGAAGCGCCTGGCGAGTGCCGGGTCTAGTTTGTCGTAAAGGTTCGTTGTTGCGATTATGGCGGATCGCGTGTTCAGCTTGTCGAACTCTTTTAGGAGTGCACTTGTGGCTCGCCCCATCTCACGGACGTCGTTTTGGTTAATTCTATCTAAGGCTATAGCATCGATTTCATCGAACAGGACAATGGCGCCGTCGCCGATATCGTGGATTTCTTGGAAGACCTTCGCGATATTCTTGGCCGTCTCTCCGAGTTTGCTATCGATGATTTGATTGAAATCAACGGCATATAACTGGTAGCCAAGTATTCTGGCTATCTGTTTTGTAGCTTCGGTTTTGCCGGTTCCCGATGCGCCGTAAAAGAGGACAGTGTTGATGTCCACATCTTTAGATAGAGCATTGAGCAGCCCTTGGATATCGTTAGCGATGGCCTGGGGAAGGGGCAGCGAGGTGTTGTTGCTGATTACCTTTTCTAAGAAGTCATATTCCTGCTCTGTGACTTCTTGTGGCACAAACGTACGTGTCCTAGCAATGAGGGCCATGATGTAGCTTGCAAGCTCGGGTTGCCCGGACGATTCAAAATCTTTCGCAATAATAGTGGCTGCGTTGTTGAAGGCGATGTCGTCGTGTTCCGAATGCGCTCGGATTAAGTCGATGATGTCCGATCTCTTCATGTGTGCTCCTCTCCTTAGTTATATTGTATGAGACAGACTGAGACAAAGCAAGAATTGATTGAACATGGATGCAATGAAGTATGCTAGGATTGAGTTGTCTAGATTCAAACTGTTCTAGATTGGAGGTGAGATTATGACTACCCACCATGGAGGTAAGGTTGGCGCTGCTGCCAAGACGCTCGCGAGCTCCTCGACGAGTAAAGCCGCGAAGACTGCGGCTGCGAAGACGCTGGTCAAGCATCAGATTGCCAAGCATCGCTAGTTTGCGAGCAAAGCATTTTGTAACAGTTGGGAGGTGATATATATGGCTTTGAAGACGATTCGCGTAAAGATTCCGAAGTGCCGAATTGGCGCAACGGGTTCGGTCGGGAAGATCGGAACGACCGCGAAGGCCGTAAAAGTAAAGATTCGCTAGGCTTTAGCGGCAACTAAAGCCTAGCGCGATGTTGACATAGCGGGCCAACATCAAACATTTTATGGGGGTCTCCGGCGAGATTCAAGCGTCGGGGACCCGCGTTATTTTTTTGTTTTATCGGCATATGCGCCGCAGCCTCTTCTTATACGACATGTGGCGGCGCTATTAGTTTGGACAATTAATGAGTGAATTAGATATAGTATCCATTTGGATTAGTTCGATGGTGGCCATAGCAACTGTCGTTGCATCGTGGGCGGGCCTTAGAGCCCTGGTGATTCAAACTTCTCCGAATATTATTATGTTCATTCGGCCAGATGATGTCTCGCCCTCACTAGCGCGGCTTGTTATCAGAAATATTGGAGAGGCGCCTGCATACAATGTTTCGTTTCGACTTTCTCCTGACTTGTTTCTAAAGGATTCTTTCGAATATAAACATGCTTCCGTAGTGTTTGATAGGGGCTACGCAATTTTGCCTCCTAAACATGAGAGGGACATTCTCTTGGGAAGGTTTGAGGATCTCGAAGGATTGTGGGGGAGCTTCATTGTTGAAGTGAATGTCTCCTTTTCAAAGAAATACGGGCGTAGACGTTTCTCGACTATCTGCCCGGTTGAGATTGGCTCATTTGAGAGCACGATCTCTATTTCTTGTGAGACTACTTTTGAAAAGGACCAAAGGGCTGCCTATCGCGAAATCAGGCAGTTTGGTAAGCGCCTTCGCGGAATAGAAAACGCGATTTGTTCATTGGGGAATTGTGACGAAGAGTAAGGTTGTACGCTGGTGACGAATAATTTCCCCCGCAGATCGACGACTGCATGACAGAACACGGCCCTCGTCCCGTCATATGATTTCTAGCGGCTAAACAACAAATCATAGACGAAGGGGACACGGGCCGTGTCTGCGAACCTCGTAACGGTCGACGAGGAGTCGCTGCGCAAGGACATAATGAATCTGGTGAGGAAGCCCGTTAATGAGACGCCCAACGGGCTGCTCGACGAGGGGTCGTCCGAGCTCGTCGGGGCTGGGCACCACGAGGGGACGGCGGGCCTGGGCTATAGGGTTACCGTTCGATTCAAATTAATAGCGTTGATTTATGAATCAATAATTAGTAGCCTATCTAAAAGCGGTATTGACGCGGGTAGCCTACGGGCCCCGCGTCCTGCGGAAAGGTGGCTATCCTTCTTGGGATGGCCGCCTTTCTTTTGTTAAGGTGCCGCAATGACGGTGAAGCCTTTCATGTCTATTGACGATCGGGACAGATTGCCTGTTGACAGAGGAGCGTGTCGGTATGGAACTTGCCGGCGACCACCGCTCCGATACGATTGCCTTGATGAATGGCTGATCCATGATGGGGCTCAAAATATGACTCGAGAGCTTAGCGGTATTGGATTGACGGCCTTGCAAGTTCTCCCTTAAAGTAATAGGCGTGATGAGGCCTTGCGACGATACGTTCGGCTTGGTCCGTGGGAACCGCCGAAAGGCGGTTTTCGCGTTTAGGGGGCTGTTTCCGAAGGACACTTGTCCGAATTTGCTTCTGGGCAGTGGGTTTTTTACTGCGTATTTCGGAAGTGCGGGGAAAATCGAAACTTGCTGAACGCACCCCGATTTTTGCCAATTAAACCGCAGGTCGCAAGGTCTCAAATCTGGGATCTGGCCGGCAGGTCTCGGGTTTTCACCGCACTTCCGAATGCATGCTAAATATGGCTTCAACGTGCTTGGCCTTGAAAGCCATAATAGGTTGCCAATTGGCTACAAGACGAATATAGTTAGCATCATGCTAACTAAGGGGTGGTTATGAATCGAACCAAGCTCCGACCGACATATTCACTTGACGAAGCGAAGTCTTTAGCTCGTTTGGGAAAGATGATGGTAAACGGTAGGGTGCGCAGGCACCTGATGAACCAGTTTGGCTATCTGGACATCGACCATTTCCTTGCTGACCTTTTTGATTATCTGGAGCCTGGCGACTTTAGAAAATCCATTGCGCTCGACATGGATGGCCCTTTGCATGGTGTTTACGCAGATGTCTATGAGTGCCGAGGTTTTGAATGCGAGGATTGGTACGTCAAGTTTTTAATCGATTCTGAAGGCAATGCACATTTGAACGTTTTGTCTGCGAACATCGATGGATATATTCATTAAAGGAGGAGCCATGCGTTGCATGGAATGTGGCAAAGAAATGCAATTTACCACGGCGCCAATGTCTGAATCATACCGTGGCGAGCAAATAACGGTAAAAGGAATTGAGCATTATATTTGTGAGTGCGGCAACGATGAAATGACCGCTGCAGAGGCGACTAAGCTCGCCCATGCGCTGGCTTCGCAATATGCCAAGACACATGAACTTCTTTCTCCCTCCGATATTAAAGATTTGCGCTCTGATCTCGGTTTAACTCAGCATGAATTTGAGTCGCTTTTAGGGGTTTCAAAACCAATGGCATCTCGTTGGGAGAACGGGGCGTCACAACAGTCTATTACCGCAAATAATCTTATGAAGCTCATTCGAGACGTCCCCGAGGTTCGCAAATATCTGGGCCTTTCTTCTGATGAGACGACCTCGGGACTTAATACATCACAATTTTCGGTGATACAGGGAGGAGAAGCCCCGGCTTATAGGGACTCGACTCCTTTGGCAGAAGAGAATGCCTTTCGATTGGAGATGTAAATGGAAACGCTACAGAAGCAACGCATTGAATCTCCGCTGATTACATGCGTGACTAGAAAAGTGGATAGTTTTTCATTTGATGGCGGAATGACTCCGAAAGAGGGCGTCAATAAGTCTGGCGTCGAATGCAACGTCAGAAATGCTATCACCAGCGCATTTTCGGACGAAAACGGAACCAGGTTTCGCCAGCTCAATTTAGTTATAGAGCTTCTACCCAGCAATGAAGGTCATTACTATCGTTCCGAAATATCCGTCTCCGGCATATATCGCGCTCCTGCGGATTTAGATGACGATGCTTTTGACAGAGAAGCACTTAGCACCGGTATGCAGGACCTGTATTCCTATGCAAGAGGCATTATTGAAAATGTCGCAGCTGGTGGAGTGTGGGGGCCACTTTATCTGCCACAGATTGGGTTCGCAATTTAGCCCCCTTCCACCCCATCCTTTGAAGACGTTCTTAAAGCGGTCTTATGCAAGCCATCGTTTTACAAGGGGTTCCTTTCAGGAGGGTATCCCCTAGTTATTTAGCTGAAGGCTGGAACCGAACAGCCACATTGCCACTTGTCGAATTGTTGAGTCACTGGGCGGTCTGAGAGAATGCCCTCAGTGACACAGTCGTCCCGGACTCTAAGTGAGGCGATAACAAAGAAGGGCCGTTGTTCGGTTTTCCATCAACGGCCCTTTGATGTATTCGCGACTACTGGATGCTGTCGTGTTTTCGCTTCGGGACAGTGGGTTATTTACCGTGTATTTCGGAAGTGCGGGGAAAAATCGGAAACCTCTGAGCATAAACCGAATTTCGGCAACAAAACCGCAGGTCGCGGATGCCTAAAACAGGGGCCTAGTCGACAGATCTCGGTTTTTCACCGCACTTCCGGAAACGCTCGACGGAAGTATGCGGCAAATTTCGGAACCCTCGAGCACATCGCCCTTTTCATGTAAAGAAACCGCAGGTAGAAGCGTTGCTACTATCCGGCGTGGTCGGCATATCAACAATTTGCCGCATACTTCAGGATTGGGCACTCATTTTGCACTCTCGAAGTCCCCTCATTTCCTAAAAAAGTTCTTAAAACAGCCTTAAAGGCGTTTCAACTCGCGTTGACAGCGTAAAATACGCATGTTTGACTATGAACGAAGTGGATTTTAGGGGAGGGGTGCGCCATGGAGGTGCTGGTTGTTGGCAACACCGCATATGTTGACGATGACTTTTGTGCCAAGGCGTTCCCCGGGGAACATGTCCAGGTCGTCGCTGCCGCGGAAGCGCGCCGCGATGAGTCATCACCCCATGCCTCGTGGAAAGAGCTTCTGCAACACCTGGATCAGGCCTACGAGTTCGACCGCGTGGTCTACCTATCCAATTACCTTACCCCGCATACCGATACCGTGGGCGATATCGAGCTGCTGCGCACGGTCTTTCGTGCGTGCGCGGGTCGCCGGGTCCAACTGCTGTATGTAGCGGGGCCCGCGGGTGCCGAGGGCGCCGCCGATGCCGCGGGGCGAACGGGCAAGGGCATTATCGCGCACGCAGCCAACGACCTGTGCTGCTACTACGCTGCTCGCGAGGGCGTTCAGACCAAGATTCTGCGCGTGCCGTTCCTGTATACCGCGTCTGCCGCGCTGGAGGACCCGTTTTTGGTGCCGCTGTTCGACGCGTGCTCAACCGGATCGGTCGCTCTGCAGGGCGCGCAGGATGCGGCGTTTCCCCTGCTGTGTGCCGAGGAGCTTGCGGTGCTGGTACGCCGTATCTTCGATAGCTGGGATGGTAACTTTGAGACGCTCGACGTAGCCGATACCTTCCATCACACGGCGGGTGAGGTGGGCGACGCCCTCAAGGCGCTGTTCCCCGGCCTTGCCGTTGCCTATGGCGATTCTGCCGGCTACGCCCTGCCCGCCAGCGACGTCGCTCGCGTGCGCTATGGCTGGTTTCAGCGCTATGACTTGCTGCGCGATCTCTCGACCATTCAAGCTCGCTGGGGCGCTGGACGCATCAAAAAGATCAACCCGCTGCGCGCCGCCATCGACCGCATCCAGATGCGCACGCTGCCTATTAAATGCCTAGAGACGGGCGTTGCCTGGGTTCTGTTCGAGGTATTGGAGCATTTGTTCTCCCAATCGGCCCAGCTCAACGTGCTCGATTATCGCCTGCTCTACGTGGTGCTGATCGGCACGCTGTATGGCTTGGACTTTGGCCTGGTTGCGGCGCTGTTGGCGTCGGTGGGTTTGGCCGCGAGTTACTTCACTCAGTACGGCTATACCTTCCAGGGCCTGTTCTACGAGCCGTCCAACTGGCTGCCGTTTATTGCGTACTTTGTGGTGGGTGCCGTGTGCGGCTATGTGCAGCTGCGCAACAGCGAAGCCATTAGGGCGGAGCGCGATCAAAACGAGCTCGTGCGCAACCGCAATACGTTCCTTACGCAGCTCTACCACGACGCGATCGAGGACAAGCGCGCGTACGGGCGCCAGATCGTGGGTCGCCACGACAGCTTTGGCAAGATCTTTGCCGTGACGCAGGAGCTCGACGTGCTCAACCCACGCGATATCTATCGCAAGTGCTGCGAACTTCTGGGCGAGATCCTCGAGAACGATTCGGTGGCGATCTACCATGTTTCGGGCGGGGCATTTGCACGCCTGGTGGCAGCAAGTCCCGCGATTGCTGAAGATGCCGCACGCTCGCTCACGCTTGAGCAGCTTACACCTCTTTTGGGCGACGGGGGTCGTTCGAACCTGTGGGTGAACCGCGAGCTGACGCCGGGGCTTCCCATGTTTGGATACACGATCGAGCGCGACGGGGCACCCGCCGTGTTGATCTTTGTGCGTAGTGCGGCCGAAAACCAAATGACCCTCTATTATCAAAACCTGTTCCGCATCTTGTGCGGGTTGGTCGAAAGCGCGCTGGGCCGTGCCTTTGACTATGAGGCGGTGGCGCAGGATAAACGCTGCGTTGACGGCACTTGCGTGCTCAAGCAGGCTGCCTTTGGCCAAGAGCTCGCGGCGGAGCAGGCACTGGCAGATAGCAAGATGGGGAGTTTTTTGCTCCTGCGCGTGGTACCGGGTATGGAGCCTGTCGGCGAGCTGGTGGGCGCAATTGGGTCGGCAATCCGCGAGAGCGACGCGGCGGGCATGGTCGACGGCGACGTGCTCTACCTGCTTATGCGCCAGGCAAAGGCGTGCGATCTGCCCATTATCCGCGAGCGCCTGAGCGCAAAGCATATTGCGGTGGAGCCCGTCGACGGCGAGGACATCGTGGCGCTGTTGCAGCACATCTCTTACACCGGTGACGGTGAGGGGGGTGCCGCTTGATCTCGCTTGTCGTTGCTGCCGTCTTGCTGCTGATTCATGCGCTGGTTTGCCTGATGCTGTGGACGCTCATGAAGTTGGGCCTGCTGCCGGTGCGCGGGCACATGCTGGCTGTGATAGTGTTGGTGCCGCTGTGGGGCCCGTTGCTGGTGGTTCTGCTATCGGTCCGCAGCGCGGTGTTTGGCGAGGGGCTGAAAGAGTCTGCGCTGGAGTCGCTGCGCTTCAACGACGACCTGCATCGCAGCATCCTGGTGCACGACCGTGACACCGATGTAAGCGTGGTCCCGCTCGAGGAGGCGCTTATCGTCAACGACCCGGCATACCGGCGCCGCCTAATGCTCTCCATGCTCACCGAGGAGCCCGACGCGTACCTGGCGCAGCTGCAGGCGGCTAAGCTTAACGACGACGTTGAGGTGGCGCACTATGCCGCGACGGCGGTGGCGCAGATCTCCAAGGAGTCCGACCTTAAACTGCAGCAGCTGGAGCGCGCCTTTAAGACGGACCCGAGCGCGCAAAACCTCATCGAATACTGTGATTTTCTTGGTGAATACTTAGGCTCGGGCTTGGCCGAGGGGCGCGTGGCTCAGATTCAGCGCCAACAGTACGCGCGCCTGCTTGCGCGTCTCTGCGAGCGCGAGGATACCCTTGAGCTGCGCATTCGATACGCGACGGCGCTGGCCGATGTCGGACAGATCGACGAGGCGCAGGCCGTGACCGACCAGCTGGTGCTCGACGTGCCCGAGGAGCAGGAGGTTTGGATGCTATGCCTGCGCCTGGCCGTGATGCGCCGCGACGGTGACGAGGTCCACCGTGTGATCGATGCGATTGACAAGCAACATGTGTATTTGAGCGCCGACAACCGCGAGCAGCTGGCGTTTTGGCGCGACGGGGAGGAGGCCCGATGAGCGTGGTGCAACATATCCGCGACCGTGCAGGCCGCTTTCGTTGGATGGGGCTGCTCGTAGTGTGGGCTGTTTTTATCGTCATGGCCGCCGTGCTGCTGGTGGAGCGTGCCGGCGTGCAGTACAGTGCGGGCCGGCATAAGCTGGGGATGCTTGCCGCCAACGACGCGGTGCCGGCCTCCTCGGCAATCTTTGGCCAAAAGCCCACGTGCCTGGTCATTACCGATTCCGATCAAGCTGGCGTCGAGGACGTAAAGGAGCAGTTCGACCAGATCCTGCTCGACATGAAGATCGCGCACCGCGACGTTGACCTTGCCCTGGATGGCGCGGATGCCATTCCCTCGCTGACCTCCTTCGATTGCGTGATTATGCTCATGCCGTTGCTCGATGGGCTCAGTACGCACCTGAGCGACATTATGAGTTGGGTGAGTGCCGGCGGTTCGCTTATGCTTGCCATGCCGCCGGATAACTCGAGCTATCTGCAAGTGATTGCCTCCAAGCTTGGCATTGAATCGGCCGGATATGACTATGTAAAAGCCGAAAGCATTGTGCCGAGCGAGGACTTTATGCTGGGCGGGGGAGAGCGCTACGAGCTCTCGGACCCCTTTGATTCGTCGCTTTCAGTATCGCTTCGCGAGACGGCGCGTGAGTGGGCTAAGACTGGCGATGCGGGCGCCCCGCTCATTTGGTCTAATGACTGCGGTAGCGGGCGCACCGTGGTGTGCAATATCGGTATCTATGACAAGGTCATGCGCGGTTTTTACGCCGCGGCGATCAGCCTGCTGGGTGATGCCACGGCCTATCCGGTCATCAACAGCGCCGTCTTCTATTTGGACGACTTTCCTAGCCCCGTGCCCTCGGGCGATGGTACTTATATCAAGCGTGACTACGGCCTTTCCATTGCCGATTTTTACACCAAGGTCTGGTGGCCCGATCTGCAAAAGCTCGCGCAAAAATACGACATTCGCTATACCGGCGTGATGATCGAAAACTACGAGGACGCAGTCAACCAGACCGAGCCCGCGCGACAGGCCGATACCACGCAGTTCCGCTATTTTGGCGGCATGCTGCTGCAGATGGGCGGCGAGCTGGGCTTTCACGGCTACAACCATCAGCCTCTGGCGCTCTGGGACACCGACTACGGCACGCTGTACGTCTACAAGACCTGGAAGAACAAAGAGACGCTCGTCGCTTCGCTCAACGAACTTATCGCGTTTCAGGACGAGGTCCTGCCCAATGCTCATGGCTCGGTTTACGTGCCGCCGTCGAATATCCTTTCGGCTCGCGCGCGCAAGCTTATCGGTACCGATGTTCCGCGAATTAAGACCATTGCCAGTACGTATTTTGAGGATGGCACCGACCTGCCCTACGTACAGGAGTTTGGCGTGGCGAGCGATGGCATTGTGGAACAACCGCGTATTGTCTCGGGCGGCATGGTCGACGATTCCTATATGCGCCTGGCAGCCGTGTCCGAGCTCAACATGCACTACGTGAGCACGCACTTTATGCACCCGGACGACCTTCTCGATCCGGATCGCGGCGCCAAAGAGGGCTGGGAGGTCTACAAGGGCGGCCTGACCGACTACCTTGACTGGCTTACCAAGTCGGCGCCCGATCTGCGGCACCAGACGGCGTCGGAGTGCTCCGGTGCCATCCAGCGTTTTTCGTCCGTGACGGTGAGCGTGGATACCAGCGCGGATGCCTGGACGCTCAGCCTGGGCAATTTCCACGACGAGGCGTGGCTCATGTTCCGCGCCAATAATGGCGAGCCGGGTGCGGTGACGGGTGGCGAACTGACGCACCTTACGGGCAATCTGTATCTGCTCAAGGCCACGGACAAGACGGTGACCATTGCGCGCAAGGAGGGTGGCGATTAATGAGAATCTGCTTGGTACTCGAGGGTTGCTACCCCTATGTGCACGGCGGCGTATCTACCTGGATGCATGGCTACATTACGGCCATGCCCGAGCACGAGTTTGTGCTATGGGTGATCGGCGCACATGCTGCCGACCGCGGCAAGTTTGTCTACGAGCTGCCCGGCAACGTGGTCGAGGTGCACGAGGTGTTCCTGGACGATGCCCTGCGGCTTTCGGGCGAGCAACACGAAGCCAGTTTTAACGACCGCGAGCGCGAGGCGCTACGCCGCCTGGTGTCGCTCTCCAATCCGGACTGGGACGTGTTATTCGATATCTTCCACCGCCGTCGCGTGCATCCACTCTCGTTTTGCAGAGCCGCACGTTTATGGATATCTTTCGCGACGTGTGCCTGGCCGAGTACCCTTACACGCCCTTTGCCGATGCATTCCACACCATGCGCTCCATGTTGCTGCCCGTGCTCTACCTGTTGGGCAGCGAGGTGCCGGTGGCCGATGTGTACCATGCCATCTCGACCGGCTACGGTGGCCTGCTCGCCTGCCTGGGCTCAAGCGTTCACCATGCGCCGGTGCTGCTGACCGAGCATGGCATCTATACCCGCGAGCGCGAGGAAGAGATCATTCGCGCCGATTGGGTGGTGCCGTCGTTTAAGGACCGCTGGATTCGCTTTTTCTACCTGCTTTCGGAGGAGATCTACCGCCGCGCCTTCCGCGTGACGAGTTTGTTCCATAACGCCCGCAAGACGCAGATTGATATGGGCTGCGATGCGGACAAATGCCTGGTCATCCCCAACGGCATCCAGTTCGATCGATTTAAGGATATTCCCTTAAAGCCCGATGACGGCTGGGTGGACATTGGCGCGGTGGTGCGCCTGGCTCCCATCAAGGACGTCAAGACTATGATCTATGCCTTCTTTGAGCTGCACGAGCGCCTGCCCAAGGTGCGCCTGCACATCATGGGCGGCGTGGACGACGAAGAGTACGGCGCCGAGTGCCACGCGCTGGGCGATACCCTGGGCGTGCGCGACCTGATCTTTACCGGTCGCGTCAACGTGGTCGAGTACATGGAAAAGCTCGACTTTACCATTTTGACGAGCATCTCCGAGGGCCAGCCGCTCAGCGTGCTGGAGTCGCTTGCCGCGCGCCGTCCCTGCGTGACGACTGAGGTGGGCTGCTGTCGCGAGCTTCTTGAAGGCGCCCCGGCCGACGACTTTGGCGTGGCGGGTTTTGTGACGCCGCCTATGTATCGCAAGGGCTTGGCCGATGCCATGGAGCGCATGTGCGTGAGCCGCGCCCGTCGCATTGAGATGGGGGAGCGCGGGCAGCGTCGCGTTGCCACGTACTTTTTGCACGAGCAGATGCTCGCCAACTATCGCGCGCTGTACGACGAGACGGCGCGTGCGTTTGACCTGCCCAGAGAGGGGGAGTAGCCGGTGGCCGGAATCGGTTTTGAGCTTAAGCGCCTATTTAGGCGCAAGGGCCTTTTTGCCACGATGCGCGCTTACGGCTACGCCGGCATTGTGTGCACGGGTCCCATGCTGCTGGGCGTGCTGCTCCAGGTGGGTATCTTGGTGCTGTGCGGTCTGTGGGGCGTAGGGCGTGCCAACCAGGATCTGCTGGTGTGCATGGTGACCTACACACTGCTGGCCTCGCTTTTGCTCACGAGCTTTTTCTCCATGCCGGTCACGCGCTTTTTGGCCGATATGTTGTTTGCCGAGCGCGAGGACGAGATTCTGCCCTCGTTTTGGGGCTCCAATGCTGTCATGCTCGTTGCGGGCACGGTGCTCTACGGCGTCTTTTTGCTGTTCTCGGGCGCCACGCTGCTGCAGGGGCTGCTATGCCTGTGGCTGTTCAATATTATGATCGTCAACTGGAACGGCATGAGCTATCTCACGGCCATCAAAGACTACCGCGGCATCCTGTGTAGCTTTGCGGCCGCCATTGGCGTGGCGTGCCTGTGCGCCCTGGCCGCGCTGGCACTGGGGCTGCCGCCGGTCGAGGGCCTGTTGTCGTCAATTGCTCTGGGCTACGGCGTTATGCTCGCCTGGGACGTGGTGCTGCTATACCGGTATTTTCCTCAGAGCGACCGCAGCCCCTGGCTCTTTTTGCAGTGGCTCGATCAGTTTATGCCGCTGGCGCTCACGGGTCTGTTAACCAATCTGGGACTCTTTGCGCACCTGGTGATTATTTGGGCCGGTCCCATTGGCGTGCAGGTCAAGGGCTTGTTTTATGGTGCGCCCTACTACGATGTGCCGGCGCTCATTGCGTTTTTGACGATCCTGGTCACGACCGTCAACTTTGTGGTCTCGGTCGAGGTCAACTTCTATCCGCGCTACCGCGACTACTACAGCCTGTTCAACGACGGCGGCGTGGTGGGCGACATTGTGGTGGCAGAGGAGGGGATGCTCTCCACCCTCAACAGCGAACTGCGCTTTTGTGCGCTCAAGCAGCTGTTTGTGACTGCTGCGGTCATTTCGCTCGAGACCACGGTGCTGTCGGCCCTGCCGTTGGGCTTTAACAACCTGATGCACGGTTATTTTCGTACGCTGTGCGTGGGCTATGGCCTGTATGCCGTGGGCAATACGGTGATGCTTATCTTGCTGTACTTTACCGACTATAAGGGGGCCGTGCTGGCTTCGGGTCTGTTTGCCGGTGTGGCTGGGCTGGCGACTGCGGTGTCGTTGCTTTTGCCGCAGCAGTTTTACGGCTTTGGCTTTTTGTTGGGTGCGGCGGTGTTTTTTATCGTGGCGCTGCTGCGACTCGATACCTATACCGCCAACTTGCCGTATCGTATCCTGAGCCAGCAGCCCATTGTGGCGACCGACAAAACGGGTCGCTTTACACAGCTGGGCCGCTTGCTCGACCGTGCCGAACAGCGCTATGAGGAAGGTCGCCATAAGGGTGAGCCACATGGCGCGTTTGAGCGCGCGGTAGTTCATGTGTATCGCAAGCATTGGGGAGGTCCTGATGACCGATAGAATGATGTCTCGCCGCCGTCTGCTTGAGGCGGCTGCCGGTGCGCTGTTGCTTTCGGGCTGCTCGGTGCAGGAAGACCCCTCGACCAAAAAGGTCAAAAAGCAGGACAAGATTAAAAAGGCTGAGGCCTCGGGCGAGACCAAGCACCTTCGCGATAAGGACGAGCTGTACGAGGTCTACGACGACTCGGGCATTGTGACCATGTACCTGACGGTCTCGCGCGGCAACAGCTCCGAGAACACCGATCACAGCTGGGCCGAGATCAACACGTACTCGGTGTATGACTATGCCGACATGGGCGTGACGCGCTATCAGGTTATGGGCCTGCTGCAGGCGGGCGACGAAGACGGCCCGGTGGCCGGCGAGGTTGGCTATGGCGAGGAAGCGCCCAATGCCACCGTGCAGGTGCGCGGCCAGACGTCGAGCGGCTACGCGCAGAAGAATTACAAGGTTGAGCTCAAGAAGGGTAAGGGCACCTGGCGTCAGCAGCGCGCGATTGCGCTCAACAAGCATATGGGCGAGGGTATGCGTTTTCGCAACAAGATGGCCTATGACCTTATCCGCGGGATTCCCCAGATGATGGGCCTGCGCACGCAGTTTGTGCATCTGTGGGTGTGCGACCAGACCGAAAAGTCCAACGATACCTTTGAGGACTACGGCCTGTTTACGCAGGTGGAGCAGCTCAACAAGACGGCGCTTAAGGCACATGGCCTGGATAAGAGCGGGCACCTGTACAAGGTGAACAGCTTTGATTTCCATCGCTACGAGGACAGCATTAAGCTTGCCGATGATCCCGACTACAACCAGGTAAGCTTTGAAGGCATGCTCGAGATTAAGGGCGATACGGACCACACCAAGCTCATCGAGATGCTCGATGCGCTCAACGACGAATCGCAAAAGATCGATGACGTGCTCGACACCTACTTTGATACCGAGAACCTGGTCTATTGGTTGGCGTTTCAGATCCTGACGGGCAACTGCGATACGCAGAACCGTAACTGCTATCTGTACAGCCCGCTTAACTCCAAGGTCTGGTATATCCTGGATTGGGATAACGACGGCATGCTGCGTAAGCTGGAGCTTTCTCTTACCGGGTTTTCGGACTACGCGAGCTGGGAGCGCGGCGCAAGCAACTACTGGGGTAACGTGCTGTTTAACCGCGCGTTGCGCAGCAAGTCGTTCCGCAGCGAACTCGACCGTGCCGTCAAGGACTTGCGTTCGTATTTGACCGAGACTCGCCTGACCAAGATGACCAAGCACTACCGCGAGGTGACTGAATCCCTGGTCTTTGCTTCGCCCGATATCGACAATCTGCCTGTCACCAAGGACCAATACGAGCAGATCGCCGCGGCGATTCCCTCCGAGATCGAGGAGAACTACAAGAGCTTTCGCGAGAGTTTTAAAAAGCCCATGCCGTTCTACATCGGCAAGCCGCAGATCGATAACGGTAAGCTGCGCATTAACTGGGATGCGTCCTACGACTTTAAGGCGCGCGACATTCGCTACACTGTAGAGCTTGCGCGCGACTATGCCATAAGCGACGTTGTCTTTAAGGCCGAGGACGTGCTGCTTCCCGAGGTGACCCGCGATGCGCCCGATGCCGGCCAGTATTTTGTGCGCGTGCGTGCCACCAACTCCGATGGCTTTACGCAAGATGCGTTTGACTACTATGTGACTGACGACGGCAAGCACTACGGCATGAAGTGTTTTTACGTGCAAGACGGCGGTAAGGTCGTGGAGGACACGTATGAGGAGGGCTAGCGCGCTGCTTGAGCGCTTGGCGGCTCCGCCTGTGCGTACCACGCAGGAGCGTTACCGCCACGAGCTCAAATATCTCATTAACGAGGGCGAGCACGCCGCGCTTGCCTGTCGCATGGCGCCGGTGTTTAAGCTGGACAAGCATGCGCGGGCGGGCGGTTACACCATTCGCAGCCTGTACTTTGACGACTACTGCAACTCGGCCTACGAGGAAAAAGACGCCGGCATTTTCATGCGCAAAAAGTATCGCGTACGCATTTATAACGGCAGCGACAAGGTGATTAAGCTCGAGCGCAAAAAGAAGTACGGTAGCTGGATTTACAAGGAGGATGCGCCACTTACGCGCGGCGAGTTTGAGCAGATTCTGGCTGGCGACTACGACTTTTTGCTGAGGAGCCCTTATCCGCTCTGTCGCGAGTTCTACATCGAGTGCATCTGCAATATGATGCGCCCGAGGACCATCGTGGACTACGAGCGCGAGCCGTGGGTGATGGATGAGGGCACCGTGCGTATTACGTTTGACATGAACGTGCGTGCCGCGGTGGGAAGCTTTGATATCTTTGACGTGACGCTGCCCGCGTTGCCTGTGCTGGAGCCCGGCAAGCTGGTGATGGAGGTCAAGTTTACGGAGTTTTGCCCGCAGCTGGTGCGCGATATGGTGCCGCCGGGCGCAGCCGAGCTTACGGCGGTCTCCAAGTACTGTCTGTGTTACGAAAAGACCGCCTACCTGCGCGGTTTTAACTACTGGGAATCGGATTTTGAGAACCGAGGGGATATTTAGACCATGAGCACCAGGGACTTTTTTAAGAACTCCGTTTTGGAGGCGTTTGGCCAGGTCGATCCTGCCAAGATCGGCCTGTCGCTGCTCGTGGCGCTCGCCATGGGCATCCTGATCTATTCTGATCTATTACGTCTACAAGCGCTTTTTTACCGGCGTGGTGTATTCGCGTAGCTTTGCCGTGACGCTTGTTGGCATGTGCGTGCTCACCTGCATGGTCACGCTCGCGATCTCGACGAATGTGGTCATCTCGCTCGGTATGGTCGGTGCTCTGTCTATCGTCCGCTACCGTACGGCGGTTAAGGACCCGCTCGACCTGCTGTATCTGTTTTGGTCCATTACCACGGGAATTACGGCCGGCGCCGGCATGTACGCGCTCGTGGCGCTCACGGCCGTGGTCATCGTGGTGATGATCGCCGGCTTTGCGAGCCACCAGGACAAGGCGCGCGTGTACATGATGGTCATCCACTACACGGGCCAGACCACTGGCGACGATATCGTGCGTGCGTTTGGGCGCACCAAGTTCACCGTTAAGTCCAAGACTATGCGCGGCGACAAGGTCGAAATGGCCGCCGAGGTGTTCTCGGACGGTGTGGATATGCCCTATGCCGACGCCATCCGTGCGCTCGACGGCGTTGAGGACCTAACGTTGATCCAATACAACGGCGAATATCACGGCTAGAACCCTAGCGAGCAGATTGCATAAAGAGGGGCGCTCCTGGTCGAGCATGCGTCAGCGAGCGGGTAGCTGCCGTGGCTATTATGTTCCGGCGTTCTAACGAACGCCGGACCGCTCGACGCTGCGCGGGCATCTGCCGGGCGATCTGCCGCTCAAACCGTCGCTCGCGTACATAAAGTACGCTTCGCTCCTCTTTCGCGGCACCTCGCCACGGCAGCTGCCCGCTCGCTGACGTATGCTCGACCTGAGTGGGCCGATTTGGTTCGCATGCCGTCTTCACGGGTATCATGGTGAAAGCGATTTCAATGACAGGGGTGCTCGTGGTAAAGATGAAAGATGTGGCCGAGCTGGCAGGCGTTTCGAGTGCCGCCGTCTCGCGCTACCTCAACGGTGGATATATCTCGGCGGACAAGGCCGAGCGCATTAAGCAGGCGATTGAGCTGACCGGATACGTGCGGTCCAGCCAGGCTCGCGCGCTGCGCACCGGTTCCACCAAGCTCATCGGCGTCATCGTGCCCAAGATCAACTCGGAATCCGTGAGCCGCATTACCGCCGGCATTGGCCAGGTGCTCGGTCGTCGTGGCTACCAGATGCTGCTTGCCAACACCGACAACGCGGCCGATCGCGAGCTCGAATACCTCGATTTATTCCAAAACCACCCGGTCGATGGCATTGTGTTGGTGGCAACCATGATCACCGACGAGCACCGTCGGGCGATTGAGTCGTGCCGCGTGCCCATTGTGCTGATCGGTCAACATGTCGAGGGCGCGGCGTGCGTGTATCACGACGATTACGAAGCCGCTTTTGAGCTGGGCCGTGCGCTTGCGGGTCGCGTGGACGGCAAGATCGCCTACATTGGAGTTACCGAAGAGGACCGCGCGGCCGGTTTCGACCGTCGTCGCGGTTTTGAGGCCGGCTTGCGCACCGCGGGCGTGGTGCTTGATCCGAGCCTGATTCGGCAGGGATCCTTTACGCTTGACTCGGGCTATCGCGCTGCGCGCGAGCTGCTTGCCGATGTCCCCGATGTTTCGTTTATCGCGTGCGCGACCGACACTATGGCGGCCGGCGCCCTGCGCGCTCTTGACGAGGTGCGCGGCATGGGCGAGGGCGTGCGTCGCGTGAGCGGTTTCGGCGACAACGCATTTTTGCGCGCGCTGACGGGCGGCATTCCCACCGTGCATTACGGCTACCTGACCAGCGGCGTCGAGGCGACCAATATGCTGCTCGACGCGCTCGATGGCGAGGAGGGGGAGAGCGGCCTGCGGACGCTCAAACTTGGGCATCAGCTCATGAATGTCTAGTCCTTGGACGCGTCTGCCTGCCTTTGAGTTCCCCGTTTTTTGTCCCAAAACTACCATTCGCCGGCTAATTCCTACCGTTTACCCTACTATGAAAACGATTACAGATATATGAAACTGAAAACGATTACAGTGTAAGTGTCAAAGATGGCCGGGTGCAAATGCGCCCGTTGGAGGAAAGGGAAGTCATGGACTACCGCAAATCAGCCCAAGAGGTGCTCGACAACATCGGTGGCGCCGGCAACGTTGTTTCGGCCGCACACTGCGCCACGCGTCTGCGCCTGGTGATTGCCGATAACGCCAAGGTCGACAAGGGGGCCCTCGAGAATATCGACGGCGCCAAGGGCGTCTTTGAGGCCCAGGGCCAGCTCCAGATTATTTTTGGTACCGGCACCGTCAACAAGGTCTACGAAGAGTTCATCGCGCTCAGCGGCGTCGAGGCTGCTACCAAGGCCGAGGTCAAGGAGGCCGCGGCGCAGCAGCAGAACATCTTTATGCGTGCCATTAAGGTGCTCGGCGATGTCTTTGTCCCCATCATCCCCGCCATCGTGGCCTCGGGCCTGCTGCTGGGCATTATGAGCGCCCTCAACTTTATGGCCTCCAACGGCTTTATCGCGCTCGACACCAATAACTTTATCTACAAGATTGCCGACCTGGTTTCGGGCACGTCCTTTGGTATTCTGCAGATCCTGATCGGTTACTCCGCCGCTAAGGCCTTTGGCGCCAACCCGTACCTGGGTGCCGTCGTCGGAGGTGCGTTCATCAACTCCTCGCTGCAGAGCGCCTACACGGTTGCCTCCGAGGGCGTTCAGACCATGGTCACCGTCATCCCCGGCGTCTACAGCTTTGAGTGGGTCGGTTATCAGGGCCACGTTATCCCCATCGTTATCGCCTGCGCCATTCTGGCCTTCCTCGAGAAGCGCCTGCACAAGATCGTTCCCGAGATTTTCGACCTCTTTGTGACCCCGCTCGTCTCGGTGTTCGTGACCGTGCTCGTGACTCTTGTTGCCGTCGGCCCCATCTTTGTCTGGGCCGAGAACGCCATCCTCGGTCTGATCCAGGCCCTTCTGACCCTGCCCTTCGGCATCGGTTCCTTTATCGTCGGCCTGTTCTATGCCCCCACGGTCGTTACCGGTATCCACCAGATGTACACCGCCATCGACCTGGGTCAGCTCGCCCAGTACGGCGTGACCTATTGGCTGCCCATTGCTAGCGCTGCCAATATCGCCCAGGGTGGCGCCGCGCTCGCCGTTGCCTTTAAGACCCGCGATGCCAAGATCAAGGGCCTGGCACTTCCTTCGGCCCTGTCCGCCTTCATGGGCATTACCGAGCCTGCCATCTTTGGTGTGAATCTGCGCTTCTTTAAGCCCTTCATCGCCGGCTGCATCGGCGGCGGTTGCGGTGCCCTAGTCTGCGCGCTCACTTCGCTGGCTGCCTCCGGCACGGGCGTTACCGGTATCTTCGGTATTCTGCTGTGCCTGGCCCAACCCGTCCAGTACGCGATCATGTTTGCGGTCGCCGCGCTGGTTTCCTTTGCCATCTCGTTTGTCCTGTACAAGGACGAGCCTAAGGCTTCCGAGCAGGCCTAAGAGCTTTTGATTAAGGGATTGCCCGCGGGTTGTATGCTCGCGGGCGCTTCCCGTATCTGGTGCCGATCTCTGGTGCCTTGTTACTTTCGATCCGTTAGGACTTTGATATGTCTAATGCACTTGGTCGCGATCTTGCAAAGCTGGTTGCCGCTGTTGACGCCGCCGCCTCTGAGTGCGGTCATGGCGCGTATGGCCAACACTTCCATATTATGCCGCCGGCGGGCTGGCTCAACGACCCCAACGGTCTTTGCCAAGCGGGCGGCGTGTTCCACGCTTATTTTCAATATGCGCCGTTTGATGTCGAGGGTGGCGTTAAGGCTTGGGGCCATGCGACGAGTTGCGACCTTATGACGTGGGACTACGTTGGCGCCCCGCTGCTGCCCGACGAGCCGTTCGATTGCCACGGTGTGTATTCGGGCTCCGCGCTTGTCGAGGACGGTCGCATTCGCGTACTGTACACAGGCAACGTTAAGCTTTCCGATGCGGACGGGACGTACGACTACGTCAATACCGGCCGCCGCGCCGATACCGTTTATGTCGAGAGCGTTGATGGCCTTGCCGGTCGGGAGTTCAGCCAAAAGCGCGTGGTGCTGGCGTCCGAGGATTATCCCGACGATCTGACCTGCCACGTGCGTGACCCCAAGGTGTGGCGTGACGCGGACGGGCGTTATCACATGGTGCTGGGCGCGCGTCGTCGCGTGGACGGGCCGCATGTCGATAGTCGATTTTGCGCTATGCACGGCGAGGGTGCCGGGCGCGATGTGGGTGAGATCCTGGTATACGGCTCGGCTGACATGTTTAGCTGGCAGCTCGAGAGCCGTGTGTCTACGCCCGAGCGCTTTGGCTTTATGTGGGAGTGCCCAGGGTATCTGGAACTTGAGACGGATGGCGCCGTACCGGCGAAGTTCCTTTCCTTTTCTCCCCAGGGGCTCGAGGGCGGTCGTTGGGACCGCGGCAACGTATACGCCGCTGGCTACATGCCTGTAACGGGTGACATCACCGGTGGTGACAGTGCCTATGAGCTGGGCGAGTTCCGCCTGTGGGATGCCGGTTTTGACTTCTATGCTCCGCAGGAGTTCACGGCCGAGGACGGTCGCCACATTCTGATTGGCTGGATGGGCATGCCCGATGAGCCGACCTATGGCAACGCACCCACCGTGGTGTGCGGCTGGCAGCACTGCATGACGGTGCCGCGTGAGCTTACGGCCGGTGCAGGCGGCGTGGTGCTGCAGCAGCCGGCGCGCGAGATTGAGCACCATTATGCCTCGGTGCGTGTGGGGGAAGACTCGTTGGAGGTTGCCGGTGATACCTGCTTTGACGTTGTTGTTGACGGTGTCGACGGTGCGTTTACCGCAACCGTCGATGGCGAGCTGAAGCTGGCGTTTGTGCCCGCCGAGGGCGAACTGCCCACGCGTTTTGAGATGCGATTTATCGACGAGGGTCGCACTTCTGCCGGCTGCGGTCGTACCGTGCGCTGGGAGCCCGTCGACGAGGTTCGTAACGTGCGCATTGTTGGCGATGCCTCTTCGGTCGAGGTGTTTGTGAACGATGGCGCGCTCGTGTTTTCGACGCGCATCTATCCCGAGGCCTATGGCGTGACCGTTGACGCTCCGGGTGCGAGTGTGACCTATCACACGCTCAACATCTAGGCGAATCGTCGCATATAGGCGCTATACTGCAGCCGTTGCCCACGATGCGGGGAACACCCGCATCGTGGGTTTTGCTTTTAAAGGGAGGTTGCCATATGGGCGTAGAGCAGCCAGAAGAGGCCTGGGCTTTGAGGGCCGGCGCGCGTGAGGCGCGTCTTGTTGCGGCCTCGCATGTGCCGGCGGCGCTGTCGCTGCTGGGGATTGTACGTCCCGGTGACCGCCTGGTTGCGTTTGCCGATGACTTTGCCGATGCGTTTGCGCGCGGCTTTGATGCCTGCGACGTTGTGCTCGTGGACCCGCCGTCGGTTGCGGCGTTTGCCGCCGCGTCCGAGGGCTTTGATGCTTCGTTTGATGCCGAGGGTCCACACCTGTGGTGGTTCGTCAACTCCATCGGCGGGTTTGGTCTGCGTGTGCCTGACCTTCGCGCTCTGGGCCGCGCGGCTCGTGAGGCCCGCGCGTTGCTGATTGTGGACAACACCGTGGCGTCGGCTTTTGGCTGCGAACCGCTGCGGCTGGGTGCTGCGCTGTCGCTCGAGGCGCTCGACCGCGTGTTCGCCGGTGAGGCGCCGCGTAAGCTCGTTGCCGCTTCGGTGGCGCGCTCGCAGCTCAAGCGCCATCGTGTGGATGCTGCTGCCGAGTGCACACATGACCTGCTTGAGGGTTGCGGCACGTCGGCGCTCGACCTTTCTACCGAGGAGGCCGACGTACTGGAGCGTGGGCTGTCCTCGCTCGACTCCCGCATGCAGGCGCACTTCGATCGCGCCCGTGCGCTGGCTGAATATTTGGCCGCGAACGAGATGGTGCGCAACGTGCGCTATCCCGGTCTGAGCTCGCATTCCGATCATGCGGTTGCCACGGGAATCCTCGAGCATGGCTTTGGCCCGGCAGTTGAATTCGACCTTATCGAGCGTAGTGCAGATGATCTTTTCGATGTTTTGCCGGGGGAGTTCCGCACATCGCCGGCCGGCGGCGCAACGACGCGCCTTTCGGCCCCACGCGGCAAGCAGGGGAGCACCGTCCGCCTCTTCGCCGGCACCGACGACCCCCTGGTCGTAGCGTCCGCCCTAGACAACGCCCTTCGTAAATTAGCTACTCTTTAATGCTGGCGATGAGGTCGTTTGCTTTGTTGGCAATGACGTTGTTGATGTCGGCCTGCAGCTCCTCGTAGACCGCTATGGCTCGCTCGCCGGCGGGGGTGAGGGTGGATCCGCGGGCGCCGTCGCGCTCGATGAGTTTGCAGCCCAGCTGACCTTCGGCTTCGTTCACAATGCGCCAGGCCTTGGAATACGCCATGCCCATGCTCTTTGCGGCACGGTTGAGCGAGCGCTCGCGGGCGATACCTTGCAGCAGTAAGACGCAGCCGTGGCCGAACACGCCCGGCAGATCTTTGTCGCACGCTTGAATGACCAACTTTGCCGTCGTCTTGTACTCCATACGCTCCACGTCTCCCCGCTAAAGTGTTTGCTGGGCAAACGCAAAGCC
>UMHS01023294.1_pt1 | contig 27710 bp, 25 predicted proteins | sample 1965611 | NCBI WGS metagenome assembly UMHS01 (sample SAMEA4836106, study PRJEB28245) | human gut metagenome | biome: gut microbiome; material: fecal sample | place: Denmark | collected 2008
CTTCGAAGATCATGATTCTCGTCGGATGCGTGTTCCTCGCAGGGGCCGCTGCCGCGGCGTGGACACTTTTCGGAGAGGAAATAGCTGAAAGATTACGAAGCGCGACGAAAGACGTACAATAATAATTGAAGCCGGTAAAGAGTCTGAAGAACGGCGTTGTGGCGCTCGGGTTCTACTTCATGAACCTGGTTCTGCAATTCTTTTCGCGCAAGGTTTTCCTCGACCATCTGGGCGCGGAGGTGCTGGGATTGAACACCACGGCGACTAACCTTTTGCAGTTCCTGAACCTCGCGGAGCTGGGAATCGGCACGGCGATCGCCTGCACGCTCTACAAGCCGCTGTTCGACCGGGATACGGCTGCGATCAACGAGATCGTATCGCTGCAAGGTTGGATGTACCGCCGCATCGCTTGGGTGGTGATAGCCGGCGCTGCGGTGCTTATGTGCTTCTTCCCGTGGATTTTCGAGAAGATGCCGCTGCCGTTGTGGTACGCCTATGCCTCGTTCGGCGCGCTGCTCGTAAGTGCCCTGCTGAGCTATTTCGTCAATTACAAACAAATCGTCCTCTCGGCCGACCAGAAGGAGTACAGGATACAGTACAGCTACGAATGGGTAAAACATCTCCGAGATATAAGATTCTCTTGTATCTGTCATGTGCAAATGCTGCAATAGAGAAAAAAGATCATACAATTAAATATTTATATTATGGATGATGTTGCGCTTGATACTACTGACGTAACGTCTCAGCCGGATTTATTCAACCGTATATACATCATCTTGAATCATGCTATTGTTGAGCGTAAGACAAAGGTTGGATGACAATGTTTTTCTCAACAGCAGCCCTTTTTGGGGAGGTATCGTTGTGCTTCTGATCATTGGAATTATCCATGAGGCCTGCGATACCCTGCCGGCAGACAAGAATGCACATGTCAATGTAGTTTCAATATCTTTGAGCGCATATCCAAAGGCTTCTTCAGTGCCATGTGCCCTTAAATACCGAGAACCCTGAATCTTTGATCTGTTATTTCATTTCCTGTCTGACTCTGATGGGGTAAGTGATCATCGTGTTATCGGTTGGGTTTTGAAATACAATTCATTTTTTCGTCGTCCGCAAGAGTCCGGAGATGGGGAATAGCCCGACACGGTTAGCCGATCTGAACTGGAACAGAGTAGATGCGATACGGGTTGTTACAGAAACGTATGATGCGCTTTGTTTGAGCGTTGGTGTGGCTTATTGGACTGAATAATAACGTATAATGTAACATTAACAGGATATTATCCCAATGAAGATTGCAGTAGCAGGGACGGGATACGTTGGTCTGAGTATCGCGACGTTGCTGGCGCAGCACCATAATGTCATGGCCGTAGATGTCGTCCCCGAAAAGATCGAAAAAATCAACCGCCGACTCTCACCCGTTCAGGATGAATACATTGAAAAATACCTCGGTGGTCACGATGTCGACGGCAAGCCCTTGAAGTTGAATCTTATGGCGACGTTGGATGGTGCTGCGGCCTACGTTGATGCCGATTTCGTGGTGATTGCCGCCCCTACCAACTACGATCCACAGAAGAACTACTTCGATACCTCGCATGTCGAGGAGGTTATTGATTTGGTGCTGTCGGTCAACCCCGATGCTGTGATGATTATCAAGTCAACAATTCCCGTGGGTTACTGCTGCTCGCTATACGTGAGATATGCACAGCGGGGTGTCAAGCGTCTGAATCTGCTCTTCTTCCCCGAGTTTCTGCGCGAGAGCAAAGCATTGTACGATAATCTCTACCCGTCACGTATTATCGCCGGCATACCAAAGTTGCTGAACGGAGAGCAGCGCTCCGAGGAGAATGCGGCCATCGCTCAGCTTGCCGACTTCGACAAGCTCGAAGCTGCGGCACGAACATTTGCTGTCATGTTGCAGACGTGCGCACTCAAGAGCAATATTCCTGTGCTGGTAATGGGACTGAAGGAGGCAGAGGCGGTAAAACTCTTTGCCAATACATATTTGGCTCTGCGCGTAAGCTATTTCAACGAACTTGACACCTATGCAGAGATGAAAGGTCTCGATACCCGCGAGATTATCGCGGGCGTATGCCTCGACCCGCGTATAGGCACACACTACAACAATCCATCATTCGGATATGGAGGCTACTGTTTGCCTAAAGACACGAAACAGTTGCTTGCTAACTATGCCGATGTGCCGGAAAACCTTATTGAGGCAATAGTTGAGTCAAACCGCACCCGCAAGGATTTTATCGCCGATCAGGTGTTGGCTAAGGCGGGCTATTACACGGCATCGAGTGACTGGGACAGTCATGTAGAGCGTGAGGTCGTGGTGGGTGTCTATCGCCTGACGATGAAGTCGAACTCGGATAATTTCCGCCAAAGTGCGATTCAAGGTATCATGAAACGCATAAAGGCAAAGGGCGCGACAGTCATAATCTACGAACCCACTTTGGAGGATGGCACTACATTCTTCGGTTCACGTGTGGTAAATGACCTTGCGGAGTTTAAGAGCCTCTCGCGGGCGATTATCGCCAACCGCTATGATCCCTCACTCGACGATGTTGTCGAGAAAGTATATACACGCGATATTTTTCAAAGAGACTAAACCATGCTGAACTATAATATAGACTTTGCGAATAAGGTCGTCATTGTGTCGGGTGCTGCCGGCTTTATCGGCGCGAATCTGGCCAAACGTCTGTTACGCGACTATCCCGAACTCCGAGTTGTGGGTATCGACAACATTACGGACTACTACGACGTGCAGCTCAAATATGAGCGGGTGGAGAAGCTTACGGCATACGGAGACCGTTTTGTATTCGTAAAGGATAGTATTGCCAACAAGGCGGCGGTCGAGGATATATTCTCGCGCTATGCGCCTCAAGTGGTGGTGAATCTTGCGGCACAAGCGGGTGTGCGTTACTCCATAACCAATCCCGATGCTTATATCGAGAGCAATGTGATAGGTTTTTATAATATTTTGGAGTGCTGCCGCCGCTACGGGGTTGAACACTTGGTCTACGCTTCGTCGTCGAGCGTCTATGGCAGCAATAAGAAAGTGCCGTACAGCACCGACGACAAGGTAGACAACCCTGTAAGCCTCTATGCCGCGACCAAGAAGAGCAACGAGCTGATGGCGCACGCTTACAGCAAACTATACGATATTCCGTCGACGGGACTTCGCTTTTTCACGGTCTACGGGCCTTGCGGACGTCCCGATATGGCTTACTTCTGGTTTACGGACAAACTCGTAAAGGGAGAGACGATCGAAATATTCAACTATGGCAATTGCCAGCGTGACTTCACTTATATCGACGATATAGTCGAAGGAGTTGTACGGGTTATGCAGCACGCTCCCGAGCGTCGCAAGGGTGAGGACGGATTACCCGTTCCGCCGTATGCGGTGTATAACATCGGCAACAACGCGCCGGAGAACTTGTTGGACTTCGTGACGATCCTGCAGGAGGAGTTGGTGCGTGTCGGCGTATTGCCCGAGGATTACGACTTCGAGGCGCATAAACGCCTTGTGGCGATGCAGCCGGGAGATGTTCCGGTGACCTACGCTGACACGACTCCATTGGAACGCGATTTCGGCTTCCGCCCCGCTACGCCGCTGCGTAACGGTCTCAGAGCCTTTGCGGAGTGGTATGTGCGCATGTACTGCCGTCGATAGCTTGTCGGGACAGCGTTGGAGTTTGTATATAACGAAAAAGTAACGGATGAACCAACTGAAGGCGGGGGCGGCATTGAATTATGCGATTATCCTGCTCAATACGATAGTGGGGCTGCTCTATACCCCCTACATGCTTCGCATGATGGGCAAGAGCGAATACGGGCTGTATTCACTCGTGGCCTCGGTCATATCGTATCTGACCATCTTGGACTTGGGGTTGGGTAATGCAGTCGTGAGATATACGGCAAAATTCCGAGCCGAAGGCAAACAGAGAGAACAATACGAGATGTTCGGTATGTTTTTCGTCCTGTATGTGATTATCGGTGCGGTAGCTTTGCTTCTGGGGTCGGCGCTCTATTTCAATGTCGATGCGATGTTCGGTGCGACGATGACCGTCGAGGAGCTTTATAAGGCACGTATCATGATTCTGCTGCTGGTCTTTAATCTTGCCTTTACCTTTCCGATGAGCATCTTCGGGTCGATCATCACGGCCTATGAACATTTCGTTTTTCCCCGCGCCGTAAGCATCATACGCATACTTCTCAATACTGGCGTTATGATCTGTCTGCTGTATATGGGGTACCGGGCCGTTGCAATGGTCGTTGTTCAGACGGTGTTCAATGTCGCGACGCTTTTGCTCAACTATATATACTGCAAAAGATATCTTAAGATAAGGATTTTCTTCCGCCGTTTCCGATGGGGCTTTCTGCAGGAGGTTGCAATCTACTCGTTTTGGATCTTCCTCAATGTCATCATGGATAAGGTTTATTGGAGTACGGGTCAATTCGTGTTGGGGGCCGTGGTCGGAACGGCAGCCGTAGCGGTCTTTGCCGTGGCCATACAACTGCAAGTCATGTATATGCAGTTCTCTACCGCTATCTCGCAACTTTTTCTGCCCAAAATTACGGGTATGGTGGCGACGAACGACGATAACCGGTCGATCTCCGATCTGTTTATCCGTACGGGCAGAATACAGTATATTGTAATGGCACTTGTATTGTCGGGGTTTATCGTTTTCGGGCGACAATTCATTGTTCTGTGGGCAGGCGCAGGCTATGAGGACGCATATATCATCTGTTTGTTGTTCTTTTTCTCGCTGTTGATTCCAATGATTCAGAATCTTGGCATCACGATATTGCAGGCGCGCAACCAGATGAAGTTCCGCAGTCTGCTGTATATCTTCATCGCCATGGCGGCATTGGCTCTTCAAATCGTGTTGGCGCGGAGATACGGGGGTGTCGGTTGCGCGATAGCGGTTTCGGGAGCTCTGCTTCTGGGGCAGGGGTTGATAATGAATATCTACTACTCGAAGAGACAGGGTATCGACATAGGCAGATTTTGGAAGGAAATCTTTAGGATGTCGGTGATTCCTATTGCGGTCACAACGACGTTTCTCTTCGCCGATCGAATGACTGAAATAGATAGTTGGCGCGAACTTGCTGTCGGTATTGTGCTGTTTTGCGTGATATATATCCCGCTGTTTTGGGTTCTCAGCATGAATAAGTATGAGCGAGAGTTGTTGATGATCCCAATGAGAAGAATATTGTTGCGACACGATAATCAGCGATGATAACGATACAAGAAAAAAAGGATTGCTGCGGATGCAGTTCCTGTGCACAAATATGCCCCCGGCAGTGTATAACAATGTCATCGGACGACGAGGGGTTCAAATATCCGCATGTCGATGCGGCGCGATGTATAGATTGCGGGCTCTGCGAAAAGGTGTGCCCGGTGATAAATCAGGCGTCGCCGCAGAAACCGCAGGCGGTGTACGCCGCAAAAAATAAGGATGAGAACGTTCGCATGAAAAGCTCGTCGGGCGGCATCTTTACGCTTTTGGCCGAGAGCGTCATTCAGGCAGGCGGCGTTGTTTTCGGTGCGCGGTTCGACAGCGAATGGAATGTCGTACACGACTACACGGAAAGCGTTGAAGGACTTGAAGCCTTTCGCGGCAGCAAATATGTTCAGAGTGATATAGGCAACAACTTCAAGAAAGCGGAAGCGTTTCTGCATGTCGGTCGTAAGGTGCTGTTTTCGGGTACGCCGTGTCAGATTGCAGGGCTGAAGAAGTTTTTGCGCAGGGATTATGACGCTCTGCTGACTGTCGAGGTCGTCTGTCATGGTGTTCCCAGCCCGATGGTGTGGCGGGATTATCTTGAATATAAGCGCGCGAAGCGCGCCGCTGGAAAAAATTCGGTTTCATCATCTCTAAACGAGTTGCCCGTGATAACGGGTATCTCGTTTAGAGATAAATCAAATGGCTGGAAAAAATTCGGTTTCAAAATCTGCTATGCCGCCTCTAAGGCGGCCGAAAATACGGTTTCAAAATCTGCTGATACACCTAATTACGAAATTACGCCCTTCAACGAGGATGTCTTTATGCGTGGGTTCCTGAAAGATCTTTATCTGCGTCCGTCGTGCTACCATTGCGCGGCGAAAGAGGGCAGGAGCGGCGCAGATATTTCTATTGCCGACTATTGGGGTGTGGGGCATTTCCATCCTGCCATCACCGACGATCGAGGGGTGGGCCTGATACTGCTGAATAGTGAAATGGGCGTTCGCTGCTGCGAAATGATTCGTCCGCAGATGCAGAGTGAACGGTCGGAGTATAAAAATGCCTTGTCGGCCAACCGTGCTATCATTGCCAGTGTCTGCGAACCCAAATATCGCCGGCTTTTTTGGCAGGAGTACAGGCTGCGGAACATCGAGGCTATAGGCCGTGTATGCTCGAAAATAAAAGCACCGCTGTGGATTCGCTGCAAAATGAAACTGGCGGCAATTGTCAATAGAATTGGAAGATGAATATAGGTATCGTAACATTCTGGAGCAGCGAGGATAACTACGGGGAAGTACTGCAAGCCGTAGCCTTGTACAAATATTTGGAAAGCCGAGGCCATCGGTGTTTTATAGTCAAATATTCCGAGGAGCGCAACTCCAGTTTCGTGTCGCGGCTGTTCACTCTCATCGGATTGATGGGTAATCCCGCGAAGCTGGTGGCGCGCATCCGCCGCTCCTGCCGGCAGCCCGACCCGTTGCTCAATAGGCGGTCCGACCCCAGTCATGCACAGCAGACGCGCCGTTTCTCGGAGTTCCGCGACCGTTGGCTGCGATTCTCCAAAGAGTATTCGCACTCCGAGTTGAAGCACGATCCGCCGGCAGCCGAGGCCTTTGTCTGTGGCAGCGATCAGATATGGGGAGGACTGGATACGGTCATGTACTTGTCGTTCGTCCCCGCATGCTGCAAAAAGATCGCTTTCGCACCCTCTTTTGGCGGACTGAATCCCAACTTCTATGTGCGCTGCAAAATCAGGAAATATATCGAATCATTTGATTTCGTGTCGTGTCGTGAGAATAGCGGCGTAGAGTTGTGTCGGGCATTGGGGCGTGACGATGCCTGTCTCTTTCCCGATCCTACGATGATGCATAGAGCCGATTTCTACGACGCCGTCGTTTCACAAGCGCCTGTTGCGCCGAAATGCGGCGGCAAACCCTATATTTTTGCCTATCTGTTGGGCAATCGGATGGATTTCGATGTGCAGGAGGTGTACGTATTCGCCCGCAGGAAAGGTCTGAATGTGGTGCTCGTGACAGGCCAAAACGGGGCTTTCGCTGATATGGAGAGCTGCCCTGCGACAGTCGAGGAGTGGCTTGACGGCATTGCGAATGCTGAATATGTGGTTACAAATTCGTTCCACGGAACAATGTTCTCGCTGATATACCACCGTAAATTTCTGACGCTGCCTCTGGTCGGAATACACTCGCGCATGAATGTGCGTATCACCGAGTTGCTGGACAAAAGCGGATTGTCGGAGCGGATCTATCGGGATAGTTTCGACATCATCGAGGATGATATCGATTTTTCCACCTTCGATCGCATGCAGTCGGAGTGTATCGGTCGGGTGAACGACGCATTGAAAGATATTTTATGAGTATGAATGACTACTCGGTGGCGCGGCCTACCAGTGAAGAGAAGGGCATCGCTTTGGCATTTACATTGATAGCGATAACCTCCACGCTGGCGATAAACCATGCCGATAGTACGATCCCCGAGCGGGAGTATGTGTGGATGGCTCACTCGCTGATGGCTATGTCGCTGCTGTTTCTGTTGTTCAAGATCGTAATAAAATATTCGGTGATATATGCCAAATGGCTCTTCGCGATATTCCTATTTTGGTATTTTGTGACAGCATTCTACGTCTATCGTTCGCCCGATATAAGTCTGAATCTGTCTACCATATCGGCCTTGCTGATATTCTGCTGTTTCAACCGGCGCATATGGATCTTCTCCTACCGTTTATACTACAAGTATATGGTTCTGATGTCGGCAGTGGGTATTCTTGCCTTCCTGTCGCTGTATCTGCCGGTGATAGATCTGCCGCGGGTGGTATGCCCTTATTATGGCGATCGGCTCAGCGATAGCTATCTCTATTACGACTACTATTTCTCCTATATCGTGGTCATGGGACCATTTGCGCGTTTGTGCGGTTTGTTCAACGAGCCGGGATATTTCGGTACTTTCTTGGCGCTGATCCTCGCTGCCGAGAATTTCAACATGAAACGCTTGGGCAACAAAATTTTGATGACGGCCGGAGTATTCACATTTTCGGTGGCTTTTTTTGTTACGTTGCTACTCTTTTTCGTGTTGAGACTGGTGGTGACGGGCAACTTCAAGATCATCATCGGTGGTATCCTGCTGCTTGTTATGGTCGCGATACTCGGCGCGGAAAATGAGAATGTCGCGCATCTGATGGAGCGTTTTACCTTCATCGACGGCAAATTGGCAGCCATCAACCGAACGGGTTCGAGTTTCGACTACTTTTTCGATCGTTTTATCAGAACGCCGCGATTGTTTTTGGGATATGGCCGCGGATACTTGGAATATCATCAAGAGATAGGCAATCTGTCGTATAAAACTTATTTGGTGGAGTATGGATTGGTGGCGTGTCTGATCTTTTGGGGCGGGCTGTTCTACAACGCCGTAAAATACTCCGAACGCAACAGGGTGGCCGTGATATTCGCCGTTCTTTTCATGATAAATATATACCAGCGTCCCGGCATATTCGTGTTCGGATATATGCTTCTGCTCTTCGGCGGGGTGTGTCACATCGTGGCGAACAGCCAATCTAAGCCGGCGGCATTGCCAGACGATGGAAATTTATAGATTATGAAACCGCGTGATATTGTCGTTGTGGGAGGCAACCACCATAATACGCTGGGTGTAGTCCGAGCCTTAGGGCAGCGGGGGCTTGGTGACAGCATCAAACTTATAGTTGTGAGTGAAACGCCGGATTTCGTTTCGGTGTCGAGATATGTGAGACGTGCGAATTGCCGTACGCTGCACAGCGAGGAGGGGATAGTCGCTGCGCTGGATGATATGTGCCGAGGAGAGGGGAAGGCTGTGGTGATATGCTGCGGCGACAGCGTGTCGAGCTATATAGATCTGCATTATGATTTGCTGAGCCCGAGATTCGTCATGGCGAATGCGCGCGGATGTCAGGGTGAGATCACCCGTCTGATGAACAAGGAGGTGCAGATGCAATATGCCGAGCGGCTGGGCATGGATCTTCCCGAAAGTCTCACGCTTTCCGCAGCGGATATCCATACTCTGCAATGGGATATATTTCCTTGCATCGTTAAGCCGCTCGACAGCCTTGCCGGCAACAAGGCGGATATTCATATATGCGCGAGCCGCGACGAGCTGATGCAAAGCCTCGCTGCCTCGGCTTGCAGCCGTTTCCTGATTCAGAGATATATCGATCGCGATTTCGAGTTCCAACTGATAGGCTGTTCGCTGGATGGCGGTGCGCGGGTGGTGATCCCGGGCTTTACGAGGCTTGTACGGCAGCCGTATAATACCAATACCGGCTATCTCAGATATTCCCACATTTCACAGCTCGATTTCGATTGTACGATTGCCGAACGCTATCTCAGCGAGATAGGCTACTCAGGACTCTTCAGCATGGAGTTTCTTCGAGGCAGGGATGGCCGCAGCTATTTTCTGGAGATAAACATGCGAAATGACGGTAACGCATATTGCGTGACAACCTACGGGGTCAATCTTCCATATTTGTGGTATAACCATTGTGTGGGCGCGGAGTCTGCAGTTCCTCAGATCGATCCCCGGCATTATGTGATGTTTATGCCCGAGCTTGTCGATGTCAGGAACATAAGACGTGTGGGGATATGTCGTTGGATCGCCGAGTGCCTTGCCGCCGACTGCCATGCGAGTTTCTGTCTGCGCGATCCGCTGCCGTTTTTCCACCAGCTTTATGGCATGATTGCCGCAAAGGTGAAGCGTTCGCTCACCAAGCATGGATGATTCGCACCATACTACATTATAATATCATGAAACGAATAGTTGTCCGCATAGATGATTTATGTCCGACAATGGATTACGCTCAATTCCGTGTGGCGGTGGAACAGATGGATCGATACGACATTAAACCGTTGCTGGGAGTCATTCCCGACTGCCAAGATCCCGACTTGCGGATAAGCAGCGGCCGTAGTGACTTTTGGGAGTTCGTCAGGGAGCTTCAAAATAGGGGATATACCATTGCCATGCACGGATACAGGCATCTGTTTGATAGCCATGTGCGCGGCATGGCGGTGCAGCGTTGCGACTCCGAGTTCGCGGGGCGCACATATGACGAGCAGTTGGAGATGATACGTCAAGGACGCGAGATTCTCGAATCGCATGGTATATATACCAATATATTCTTTGCTCCGGGACACTCCTACGACGAAAATACGTTGAGGGTGTTGGCTGCGTGCGGTTTCAAATATATGAGCGATGGACTGAGCGCCAAGCCTTACCGACTGCACGGCATCATCTGTGTGCCGGTATGCTCGGCCCGCATGTCGCGTATATTCTTCAATGCGGGGCGAACCGAGGTGTTCCATCCCCACGAATGGACGCGCGGGGATAAGAGATATTGTTTCGACCGCTTCACGGATCTGATTGAGAGACATCATGACGATATTCTCACATGGGATGAGTTTGTGAATGTGCGCATGGGCAGCCGCTGTGTGCAACGCACGATCGAGAGACTGCATCTCTTTTTCAACAGGTATGTGAAGCCGCAGGTGTCACGCATGGTTTCGCAAAAGAGAGTAAATGGTTCCTCGAGATGAGGATATTGCATTGCATAGGAAGTTTTGTCAATGGCGGTATCGAGACGTTGCTGACCAATGTCGTCAATAGACAGGTGACCGATGGGCACGAAGTTGCTGTCATGATCGTCACCGATAAGTGGTCGCAGCAGATGATAGATGCGCTCGATGGCCGTGTGACGGTGTTTTACGTCGACAAGCCTGTAGGCTCGCGAAATCCGTGGTATTGGGTTAGGATTATCCGATATTACAAATCGTTCCACGCTGATATCCTGCACCTCCACGGTCCGGGAAGCGAGCGGCTATTCGTGCCCAAAAACCGAGGTGAGCGGCGTATACTGACGCTCCATAACGAGGTAAATATCGGCTCGTTTTCATCGACAGTGGACAGATATATAGCCATCTCGCAGTGCGTGTTCGAAGCTTTCAAGCAGAAGACGGGCCACGATAATTGTGTCGTCTGCTATAACGGTGTGGACATCGACGCCTTCAAGCGCAAAATCATCTATAAACCCAATCCCCACCGGATAGTAGCTGTGGGGCGCATATTGTTTGAGGTCAAGGCGCAGGATCTGATCGTGGAGGCATTCGGCAAGCTGCCGCCGCAGATACGCCGTGATATTCATCTGGATATTTGGGGTGACGGGGTGGATCTGCAACGACTGCACGTACTGGTGCAGGAGTTGGGTGTCGGCGACTGTGTGACCGTTGCGGGTAATGTCACGAACGCTTATGTGCGAGACCACCTCTGCGACTACGATCTGCTTCTCTGCGCATCGCATCACGAAGGGCTTGGCATTACGGCTATCGAAGGCATGGCTGCTGGCGTGCCTCTGCTGCTGAGCGATGCCTCGGGCTATCTTGAGGTGACGGACAATGGTGTGCATGGTACGCATTTCCGCCATTCGGATGCCGATGCCATAAGGGATGAGGTAGTGCATGCCTGCTGCAATTATGCGTCTTTATGCGATAAGGCCATCGGGGCGGCGGAGTATGCACGGCGCCGCTTTTCGATAGAGCGCCACGTGCAGCATTTGGCCGAGATATATGCGCGAAGTTGATATCTGCACGCATGGGTTGTAGTAGCAGACTGTTGTTTCCGAAAACAGAAAAACAGGATAAATATCTATGAGATCAATCACGGTGTTTTATGATCAGAGCCATTATATATACCGATGGCTGAAACCTCTGTTCGTCTCAAAAAAGGAGTTCGCTAAGCTGGGCTACAGGATTGGCTACTCCGCTATGACCGACTATCTGCCGATCTTTGGCGGACGCGTGCGTGAGCGTATGGAGCGTCGGGCGTTGCGGCGAGCCTGTAAAGGTTCTTACGATATAGTTTTCATGGCATTCCATCACTCGACCTCCTTCTTGGGACAGGCCGATACAGCCGAGCGCACGGCTATCGTTCGTGAGATTCGCAGGCATTGCAATCGACTCGTGTGGCTGGATACGGCCGATAGTACGGGCACGTGCCTGTTCGATGTTCTTCCCTATGTCGATCTTTATTTTAAGAAACAGTTGCTGAAAAACACCCTCGACTACACGAGAGAGGTCTACGGCGCGCGCATCTTCTGTGAGTACTATCATGAGCTGTTGAACATTGATGACGAAATGATAACAACCCGTCGCTATCCTGCCGCCGACAGCGGCGAATTACATAAGTTGCGTGTGGCGTGGAATGTGGGCATCGGTGATCTGTATGCCGATCCGTACAGGTTGCTGCTGCGGCCATTCGGTGTCACCAAACCGAAAATCGTCAGCCCCGATACCCCCAGAACTCTTGATGTGCAGTATCGTGGCAGCGGATATTCTCCCATTGCCGGCTATCCCCGCCGCCGGAGCAGCGAGTTGCTTGCGCAGATGACCGATATATCTCACCCTGACGTTGCGCGTAAGATTCCCAAAAGCGAATATATCCGCGAAGGCTGCAACTCGAAATCCATTTTGTCACCATTCGGCTGGGGTGAGATTTGCGGTCGCGATTTCGAGGCTGTCGTCTACGGCGCGGCAATGATCAAACACTCGATGGAGCATTGTGTTACCTATCCCGACATATACAGGCCGTGGGAGACATACGTGCCTCTGAAGTGGGACTTTTCGGATTTCAAGGACGTTGTCGGCGCTGCGGCGTCGGAGCGATATCGCGAGATTGCTGCGAATGCCCAAAAACAATATATGAAATGTTTCACGGCCGAGGGGCGAAAGGCCTTTGCCGAACATGTCGTCGGCGAGTTAAACAGATAGATGACTATGGCTAAATATGACTATTTGATTGTCGGCTCGGGACTTTTTGGTGCGACAATAGCATATCGCGCTGTCGCGCAGGGAAAAAGGTGCTTGGTTATAGAGAGGCGGCCGCATACGGGCGGAAACATCTACTGTGAATCCGTCGAGGGCATCAATGTTCACAAATATGGGGCGCACATATTTCATACCTCGAATCGCGAAGTGTGGAATTTCGTCAACTCTATTGTGGAGTTCAACCGTTATACCAACTCGCCGGTGGCCAACTACAAAGGGCGCCTATATAATCTGCCCTTTAATATGAACACATTCTATCAGATGTGGGGGACAAAGAGTCCTGCCGAAGCTCGTACCAAGCTGGCGGAGCAGCGTGCTGAGGCCGTCGCTGCACTCGGAGGTCGAGAGCCGGCGAATCTCGAGGAGCAGGCTCTGATCCTTGTGGGGCGGGATATATATACCGCCCTGATAAAAGGATATACCGAAAAGCAATGGGGGCGGGAATGTTCGCAGTTGCCGGCTTTTATCATCCGTCGTCTTCCGCTGAGGTTCGCCTACGACAACAACTATTTCAATGATACTTATCAGGGAATACCTTGCGGCGGATACAACAAACTTATCGAGGGGTTGCTGCGGGGATGTGATATCGAGACCAATTGCGATTTTTTTGAGTCGAGGTATGCTGTGTGGCGCGAATACGCCGATAAGTTGGTCTATACGGGGGCGATAGATCGCTTCTTTGACTATTGCTTTGGACGACTCGAATACCGAACGGTGCGTTTCGAGACAGAGATGCTTGATATTTCTAATTATCAGGGTAATGCGGTCGTTAACTACACCGACGGCAATGTGCCTTATACGCGGATTATCGAGCATAAACATTTCGAGATGTTCGGAGACGATATTGACAAAGTGCCCAAAACCGTTATTAGCCGCGAATATTCCGTGGAGTATGCCGAGGGTATGGAGCCATACTATCCGATAAACGACGATAGGAATAATGCCCTCGCCAACAGCTATCGCGAGGTGGCATGTCGCGAGCATAATGTCATCTTTGGAGGCCGGTTGGCCGAGTATCGCTATTACGATATGGCCCCGTTGATCGAGAGGGCGTTGAAAATCGAATTATGAATCGCCTGATATTGCGAATAACCCGAATATGAACTCCGTGAACCGATTCAAGGCCATATCTTTCAATAGATTGAGATACATGTTCTTCATGTGGCTGGCCAATGTCTTGCCTCTGCGGGGACACCAGAGATACCTTTTTGTAAAGTGGGGGGGGGTAGCCGTTAAAGGCCCATGCTGGATCTATCGAAACGTCTATTTTGACAGCGTAGCACCCCATCTTATCACTATCGAGAAGAATGTCACGATAACACAGAACACGACAATACTGACTCACTACCTTGATCCCGGACACAAGGGGCGGTATTACCGTTTGGGCGAGGTACACATAGAGGAGGATGCTTTTATTGGTTGCAATGTGACCATTTGCAGTGCCGTAACCATAGGCTGCGGAGCTATCGTGGGAGCTGGTAGCGTGGTGACGAAGGATATTCCGCCCTATCAGTGCTGGGCAGGCAATCCGGCGCGCTTTATAAAGGAGCGTGCCCGTTAAAATAAAATGAAAAGAATAGCGATTCTGATTCCCTCATTGAAAACCGGCGGTGCCGAAAAGCAGGCTGCGATACTGGCGGATCTGCTGGGCAGACATTATCATGTAGATATCTATTTGCTGTATGGTCTCGATCAGGCGTCACCGCAAAATATGAAACTACTGTCGAGATCGACTGTGCACGTAATCTCACTGCGCGGGAGTATCGTTTCGAAGATATTCCAGTTGCGTGCAGCGTTGAGGCGCAGCCGTACCGAAGTGCTGTTGAACTATCTTACCAGTTGCGATGTCATAGGTGCCGTCGCCGGTCGCATGGCGGGGGTCGAACGCATATATGGAGGCATACGTAATGCGCGCATCGGATGGCTGAAGATGGTGGCGGATCGGGCAGCCCACAATCTGCTGGCCTCGGGATCAATATATAACTGCTATTCCGGCGCTGAGTATTTTGCATCGAAAGGGTACAGAGCCGACAAGAACATAGTCATCCCCAACTGCTTCATGGATATCTCCGAACCTGTAGTGCGCGCAGAGCGGGCGGTGAAGCATATCGTGACGGTCGGACGCTTCGTGCCGCAGAAGGACTACCGCACGATAGTGCGGACTATAGCCTGCCTGAAACGGCTGCGCGGCGATTTCGTAATGGATATCATAGGCTATGGCACTGAGGAGCGCAATATCCGTGAATGGATAGGAAAGTATGGAGTGGACGAATGCGTGAATATCCATATATGTCCCGACAACGTGCAGACCTTGGTGCGCGATGCCGACATATATTTGTCAGCGAGTTTGTTCGAGGGTACGAGCAACAGCATCATGGAGGCGCTGAACTGGAGTTTGCCGGTCGTGGCTACCGATGTAGGCGACAATGGCCGTTTGGTGATAAACGGATGCAACGGTATATTGCACTCTGTCGGCGATGCCGAGGGCATGGCGCGCTCTGTGGCTCTGCTGCTGGAGAGCGTTGAGTTGCGCAACAGATATGGAACTGCGGGTCACCGCCATTTGCGGGACAATTACTCGACAGAGATATTCGAATCGAAATATATAAATCTTATTGATGAAGGGAAGCTCGTTTGACACTCGTTGTCAAACGTTTTTGTTGCTGTGTGTGAGTGGCTTCCCTTTGGAAAAGTGTCCTGAAATTAAACAGATGAAGGTTGTTTTTGTTGGCGGACAAAGTGTCCCGGGGATCGGCGGCGTGGAGTCCTATATTTTTAATATCGCCAAGGCTCTGAATGCGTCGGGACACGAGGCGGTAATCGTGTGCAGCGATCGCACGAGCTTCGAGACGACGGTCGAGGGTGTAGAGATAGTGCATATAAAATGCCCGAAGTCGAATATGACGGCATTGCCGCTGCTTTTCATGAAGTCGCTGCGCTATATCTTCAAGAATCGCTGTGTTATTGATGTGGTAAATTTCCAATCTATATTTTTCGCGTTTCTGCCCGGATGGATTGCGGCGCTGTGCGGTTGCCACGTATGCTACACAATCCACAGCCTTGCCGAGGACAACCCCAAACACGGGTGGCCGGTGAGAGCGATCATGCGGTTGGCAGCCTTCGTGTCGATATGGTGCTGTGGGAGAAATATCCTCACAGTCAGTTGCTCGAAGGCTCGCGAGGTGAAGTCTCGGTATGGCAGGAACTGTTCGGTAATCCCCTGTGGTGTCGATATTCCCGTTTTGTCTGCAAACAGCGATATATTGTGGCGATTCAACCTCGCTGCGGGTGGCTACTACCTGACTATCGGTCGCATCGATCCCGTGAAGAATATAGACGTACTGATTGAGGCTTTCCACCGGTGCGGGAAGCGGGAATATAAACTGGTTATCGCCGGAGATTATGCCAATAGCTATGGTAGCTCTCTGCTGGAGTTGGCGGGCGGCAGTGAAGATATCCTCTTTATTGGCAGTGTCATGGGCGAGGACAAGGATTGCCTGTTGAGAAACTGTTTCGCTAATTGTTTGGTCTCCTCGTCCGAGGGAATGCCTATATCGCTGCTGGAGGGCATGGCCTGCGGAAAGCCCTCTATCGTCACGGATATTCCCGCTATTCACGAGGTTTTGCGTGAGGAGTGGGGCTGCTGGTGCAGTGTAGGCGATACGGAGTCTTTGGCTGCACAGATGGAGTATGTCGAGCGTAACCGTAGCGTTGTGACTGCGGCGTGCGCCTCTCACATGGCCGCCTATATCGCCGAGAATCATACGTGGGACAAAATAGCTACAAAATATTTGAATTATCTATACTCTTTGGGTATAAAATGACGAAGCTCTTTTTTTGAATTGTTGCAGTAACACTCGGACATGAAAATGCCCTTTCTCTCGATCCTTCTGACGATGAGTGGTGCGAGTTTGATGTGTTGTCCGGAAAGCAGGTGCAGACTCTGTGACCTTTGGGTTGTCGAAAAACTTTTTGATGGCCGGTGTCCGCTGCATTCGCTGCTGTAACAATGTGGGGTATCGGCGCTGAACTGGAAACTCCACAATGGCGTGACTCCGTACGTTCAATGTGGTTGGCCCTTTTGGAAAAATGATCTATTCCCCGTGTTAGTCCTGGCCGAAGAGGTATTTGAATTTTGGCTTATTGGGATCGTTTGTTCTTCCCGGCCTTGATTTTCTGGACACGTTCACCACCCGGTTTACTATGCGGTTGAGTATCGCATCGGCTGCAGTAGGATCTTCAATGGAGTCATACCAGTTGAAGACTGGGACCTGCGAAGTGATGACGATGGGTTTTTGCCATGTCTGTCTTCAATGATGTCCAGTAGGATAGGGCGTTCTTTGGCATCAGGCGGTACGGGGAAAAGATAGACCAAGATGAGGTGCGGGTATCGTCCGATTTTTTGAGTTCCGTTCCGATTGCGCCTTTTGCCTTCGCTACTTTCAGGAATCTCAGGGGACAATGGTAAAATGGTTGAAAGGATTAATCATGTTTGGCGCACGGAGCGTGGATTTTCTACTATGGGTCAAACCCGAAGATACCGGAGAATTGTTAAGAGGATTGCAATGCTGTATGGATCATCACCGGGAGCTCATAGACCGGTGTTCCCGGGAAAACTACCGGATCGTTCTGGAGAATTACACATGGGACGCCGTTGCCGGGAAATATCTGGAATATCTGAAATCTATTGGGGTGAAATGACGGGAATCGTAAATCCGGACCGGATGCACATTGAAAGCGTGCGTCCGGTCCGTTTGTAGGCGGCTGCCTATTCCATCGGCCGTATGCGGACTTCGGTGATGCCGTCCAGTTCGCGCACGAGGCGGTCGATGTCGGTCCGTTCCTCGACCTGGCCGTAGTGGTAGGGGTAGAAGATCGCGGGTTGCAGAGCCTTGACCGCTTCGACGGCCTGCTCCACGGTCATCGTATAGGGTTGATTGACCGGTAGGAAGGCGATGTCGATGTCGCGCAGCGCCCTGAGTTCGGGAGTCGGCTCCGTGTCGCCGGCGATGTAGATGCGCGTACCGCCGATCGTCAGCACATAGCCGCAGTCCTCCCGGTCGCGGGGATGGAACTGACGGCGGTCGGGGGTGGTGTTATAGGCCGCCACGGCCTCGACCTTCAGCCAGTCGCACGGGGTGGCGACGCTGCCCGGACGCATCGTGTGGCAGCTCATTTCGAACATTTCGGCCGAGGTCCGGTCGCAGAGGATTTCGGTATCGGGCGTCAGCAGCTCCTCGGCTGCGGCGCGGTCCAGGTGATCGTAGTGCGAGTGCGTGATGAGCAGCACGTCGGCTTTCGGGAGCGACGCGTAGGCGGCATGGCCGCTCACCGGATCGACGTAGAGGTATTTTTCTCCGACGGAGACCGCCAGCGAGGCGTGGCTGAAAAAACGGATGGTGAATTGCGTTCCGTCACGTGCCGTGAGCGTGTCGGACGGGTATTCGGGGGCCTTCGCGCGGCCGCCGCCGAAGAGTGAAAGTATCGACATGGCGTTTTCGGTTTTGTGCGTTCGGTGAAAAACGCGGAATCTTCGGACTAAGATAGGGAAAAAATACGAATTATGCTTATCTTTGAAGCGAAATGCCGTGAAAACGGCGGTGTGCCGCGGAGGTCCGGTACGGTGACGGAGGCGCGGTGCGGCGGACGGGGAAATATTTTTTCCGGCGGCGTGCAGTAAAATGCGGCGGACGGCGTTTATAAAAGTGAATTTAACCTTATTGAGAAAAATGAATAAATTTTTAGCTATCACGGCGCTCTCGGCGCTGGCTTTTACGGGCTGTATGGACGATGACAACGGGAAGTGGAAGGAGCAGCAGCAGGTGATGCCGGGCATGAGCATTTATAATTCGACGATGATGCAGCAGAACATCTCGATGCAGATGGCCGGTGCGGGTCTGCGGCTGGCGTCGCTGCTGGCGGAGGCAGAAAAGCAGAATCCCGGGAAGCCGCTGGCGGAGATCGAGCTGGACAAGATCAAGGTCAAACTTGACAAATCCGAATACACGCTGCAAATCCTGCTCTTCGGCCCCGGAACGAAAATTACGAAGTCGGGACCGGAGGGATGGCTGATCTCCTATGCCGAGGGAACCCAGCAGGCCGACGGCTATATTCTGGAGGGGTCGCTGAAGGTGAATACCGGCAATGCGGAGCAGTTGGCCGGTACCTCCTATCCGGATAACATGTGGTCGGTGGAGATGCAGCCGGATTTCGTAATCAAGGCGATTTCGAGGAATGCGGTAGGCAACAACGAACAGACGACGATTCAGATGAAGGACGGTAAGACGTCGCTTTTCCGCGATCCGAGCGGCACGGCCGCTTATGTCGTCACGTTGGAGAACATCCGGGCCAACTTCGAGACGACCTCCTCCGGCAAAGAGTACGTTTCGGCATGGAACGGACGGCTGACGCTGACACCCGAGGAGGACGAGAGCGTGGCTTTCTCGGATATCTGGGACGACGACCTCAAGGCCGACGGTGCGGCGCAGGGCCTTTCGATCTATGCCAACAGCACCGAGACCGCTCCGATGGGGCTGAGCTACAAGGTGCAGGGCGGAGTTTACAACTTCTTCTCGCGAGTGGCTTCGAACAGCGTGGGGGTCTATACCCAGATCGTGGAGGGATCGCAGATTTGCGAGTTCATGCAGGTCGGCGATTACGATCCGACGCTGTTCCCCTCCCCGAAGGTGGAGTGCAAATGGACGTACGAAGGCGGAAGGCTGAGTTATACGGTGTTCTACAACGGATTCTCCTATACGATCTGACGGACTACTGTCGGGAAATAGCAACACGGCGGCTTCTTGTGTGGGATTTCCTTTGAAAGATTGTAACAGTCTAATAAATTGGGCTGTTACATTTTTTTATATGGGATAAGGTAACGAAAAAGCAACGGTTCTGTTTTCTGTCTGTTGCAATGACTTTTCAACCTCAAATAACTGATACAAAGATAGTAATAAATTCACAAAAAACAAGGAGCAGAGTTTGTGTTTTCATACTTTACGCTCCGTTGTCGCATGAAAATCCAAGAACAAAACCCTCTCAGGCCGAGAGGGTTTTGTATTCGTTAGGCGTATAACCGACCACCTTTTTGAATAGGCGGCTCAGGTGGTGCGGATATTTGAAGCCCAGTTCGTAGGCGATTTCGCTGACCGATTTGCGGCCTTCGATCAAGAGTCCCTTGGCACGGTCGATGGTGGTCAGCTGGATATACTCCTGTGCCGATTTCCCGGTCTCCTTCTTGATCAGATCGCCGAAATAGTTGGCCGACAGGTGCAGCCGGTCGGCACACCACGCCACCGAAGGCAAACCCAACTGCTGGGGTTTGTCCGACGTGAAATAATCCTGTAACAACGCTTCGAAACGGGTCAGCAGATCCTTATTCACATTTTCCCGTGTAACGAACTGGCGGTCGTAAAAACGGACGCAGTGGTTGAGCAGCACCTCGATATTGGCTGCAATGATCTGTTTCGAGTGCTTGTCGATGGCGTGCTGCAACTCTTCCCGGATTTCGCGGAAGCAGTTGATGATAATCTGCTGCTCGCGTTCGGACATGTGCAGCGCCTCGTTCGACGAATAGGAAAAGAACGAGTAGTCGGCCATGCGTCGGCCGAGCAATGTTCCGCGCAGCAGATCGGGGTGGAACATCAGGCACCAGCCCTTGTATCCGTACGAGACTTTGCCGTCGTCGATGCCGGAGACTTGTCCCGGCGCGATGAAGACCAGCGTTCCTTCCCGGTAATCGTATCGGTTGCGCCCGTAGAGCAACGGCCCGCAGTCGATGTGTTTGAGGAAAATACAATAGAACCCGAAATTCTTGAGACAATGGCGTACATATTCCAGTTCCGAAAAGTCGACGACGCTTACCAGTGGATGCAGGGTTTCCACGCCCAGCAGTTCATTGTAGTCCTGTACCGAATCCAATTTTACGATCGTTCCCATGTTTATTAGTTCTTCTATTGCAAAGGTAACCGATTTTCAGATACGCACAACCATGTTCCGGCGGAATCCGTAATATCGGTTCCTGAATCCGTAATACGGGTTAGTCCGTTGAGAACAAGCCTTGTCCGAACCGTAAAATTGGTGTTTGAAACCGTAATCCGTCTATGGTTGGGCCTTCATCCGTTCCCTACTTTTGCATTGTCGGAAAAGACGAACCGAATTAAATCATAAGAAATATGAAATACCGGGAATTGGGAAACAGAAAATTGCAGGTGTCCGCCATCGGACTGGGTTGCATGGGTATGAGCCACGGCTACGGTTCGGCGGCAGACAGAAACGAGATGATCGCCCTGATCCGCAGGGCTTACGAACAGGGTGTTACCTTTTTCGATACGGCGGAGTGTTACGGGCCGTTTGCCAATGAGGAGCTGGTCGGCGAGGCACTCGCGCCGGTTCGCGACAAGGTGGTCATAGCCACTAAATTCGGCATTAGGATCGACGCGCAAGGGCGGCAGGCGCTCAGCAGTCGTCCGGAACAGATTCGCAGGTCGGTCGAAGGCTCGCTGAAACGGCTGCGTACCGACCATATCGACCTCTACTACCAGCACCGCGTCGATCCCGAGGTGCCGATCGAAGAGGTTGCCGGGACGGTCGGCGACCTGATCCGTGAAGGAAAAGTCCTGCATTGGGGACTTTCGGAAGCGGGGATACAGACCATCCGCCGGGCCCATGCCGAGCTGCCTCTGACGGCCGTTCAGAGCGAATATTCGATGTTCTGGCGCGAACCGGAGGAGCAGTTGCTCCCGACGCTCGGAGAGTTGGGCGTGGGCCTCGTGCCGTTCAGCCCGTTGGGCAAAGGATTCCTGACCGGCGCCATCGGCCGGGATGCCCGTTTCGGGAAGGGGGATTTCCGGTCGGTCGTACCGCGCTTCACCCCCGGAAACATAGCCGCCAACCTATCGCTGGTGGATTTCGTCCGAGAGGTTGCCGCCGCAAAAGGCATTACGCCCGCGCAGGCCGCCCTTTCGTGGCTGATGGCACAACGGCCGTGGATCGTTTCGATTCCGGGCAGCCGCAGCCTGCAACACCTGACGGACAATATCGCGGCCGCCGGGGTGGAATATACCGAAGAAGAGATGAAGGATATAAACGAGCGTCTTTCGCAGATCGTCCTTTCGGGCGACCGATACCCCGCCGAATTACAGGCACGGGTAGGACGCTGAAACACCGAAGACTATGAAAAAGTACATGTTGGGAATGGGGATGCTCTGCGCCGCTTCGCTGGCCGCAGCACAAACCCCGAAAGCGGAACAAGTTATGGACACGAAACGGCAACACATCGCAGAGATCGCCGCCCTCACGGGGCGGGGTGACCTCGCTGGACTGGAATCGGCCCTCGTTGCAGGGCTGGACGACGGCATGACCGTCAATGAACTGAAAGAGGTAATGGTACACGCCTACGCCTATTGCGGATTCCCGCGGGCCCTGCGCGGGTTGCAAACCCTGGTCGCCGTGCTCGACGGGCGCAAGGCCGCCGGTGCCGAGGTGAATTGGGGCCGCGAGGCGTCGCCGATCACCGACACCCGCCCGAAATATGAACGGGGACGCGACATTCTCGCTGAAATTTCCGGCGTTCCGGCGGATGCGCCAAAAGCTGATTACGCCGTACTGGCTCCCGAGATCGAGGTGTTTCTCAAAGAGCACCTCTTCGCCGATATTTTCGAGCGCGACGTGCTGACCTATGCCGAACGTGAAATTGCTACAGTAGCGATACTGGCCGCTGTCGGCGGCGTGGAGCCGATGCTGAAAGGCCATATGGGCATCGCCCTGAACACGGGCGTAACGCCCGGCGAATTGCGCCATCTGCTCGCTATCGTCGAACGGCAGATCGGCCGCCGCGAAGCCGATGCCGGACGCCTGGTGCTGGACGAGGTGTTGCAGGGCAAAGGGCTGCTCGCCGACTCCGGAACGCCGGTCGTGTCGGCGGAGAACGGAGTGAAGGTGCAGAAAGTCTCGTTCCGCAACCGCTTTCGGATCGACGTGGTCGGCGATCTTTATTTTCCTGCGGATTACGACCCAGCCAGGAAATATGCCGCTATCATCGTCGGGCATCCGTTCGGCGGCGTGAAGGAGCAGACCTCGGGGCTCTACGCCCGCCGTCTGGCGGAACTGGGCTATATAACGCTGGCCTTCGACGCCTCCTATTACGGCGAAAGCGGCGGCTATCCGCGTCGGATCGAGTCGCCCGAAGTCCGCGTGGAGGATTTCAGTGCGGCGGTCGATTTCCTTGCGAATCATCCGGCTGTGGACGCAGACAGGATCGGCGTGATCGGTATTTGCGGCGGCGGATGTTATTCGGTGAGTGCCGCGCAGATCGACCATCGCATCAAAGCCGTGGCGACGATCAGCATGTACGATATGGGTCGTGCCCGCCGCCGGGGCGTGGGCGACTCGATGACCTATGAACAGCGCATGGCCACGCTCGATGCCGTCGGTGCGCAGCGCACGGCGGAATATGGCGGAGCCGCCCGCAAGGACATCCGCGCCCTGCCGGAAAAGGTCGATGCCTCGACGCCTCAGTATGCCCGCGAGTTTTTGGACTACTACGACAATCCCGCACGCGGACAGCACCCCAATTCGACGGCTTATTACTCCTATACGAGCCTTGCGCCGATGATGAATTTCTTTCCGTTCGTGCAGATCGAGACCATCTCGCCGCGTCCGTTGCTCTTCATTGTGGGCGAGCATGCCGTGTCGGCCTACTTTTCGGAAGACGCCTATGCGAAAGCTGCCGAACCCAAGGAACTGTTTGTCGTCGAAGGGGCCACGCACGTCGATCTCTACGACCGTCCGGAATACCTGGCAATCACGCTACCCAAACTGGACAGCTATTTCAAACAATACCTTAAATAACCCCGCACGATGAAAAAATGGCTCTTACTTGCAACCGCAGCCCTGCTGGGCGCCTGTTGCAACCGAACGACTGAAGCTCTGCAAACACAGCCGTCAAAGGATGTTTTTGCCAAGGGTTCGCCGCTGGAAAACAATCCCAATTTCACGGGTGAGGCCTGGCTTGAAATGTTCGTCACGGCTGCCGACTCGATGGATTGTACGATTGGCAACGTGACCTTCGCTCCCGGGGTACGTAACCTTTGGCATGCACATCCGGGCGGCCAGATCCTACTCTGTACATCCGGCAAGGGGTTATATCAGGAAAAAGGCGGAACGGTTCGCGAGCTGCGTCCCGGCGACGTGGTGAGGATCGCCTCCGGTGTGGTACACTGGCACGGCGCGGCTCCCGACAGCGAATTCACGCATATCGCCATCGGGACGCAGGTATCGAAAGGCCCGGCCGAGTGGTTCGGCCCGGAGACCGATAACGAATAGAATGGCTGAATGCTATGGGAACGGATAAGGGAATAAGCCGCAGGGAGGCTTTGGTGCGGATGGGAAAGGTTGTCGCCGGAGCGGCAGTCGCGGCCATCGGGCTGCCGGCCCTGACTTCCTGTGCCGGGAAACCGCAGAAGAAGCGCATCGTGCTGTATTTCACCGCTACGGGGAACAGCCTGTATGTCGCCCGCCAGCTGGCGGAGTCGGAAGAACAACTGTTGAGCATTCCGCAGATGGTGAAACAGAACCGGTATGAATTCGAGGCGGACGAAATCGGTATTGTCTACCCGATATATGGCCACATGCCGCCCAATATGGTGCGGAACTTCATCCGGAAAGCCCGGCTGAAAGCGGAATATAAGTTCGCAGTACTCACCTACGGGGCGCGGAAATGCGATGCGGTGGAGATATGGAACGATCTGTCGGCCAGGGCCGGAAACGCTTTCGACTACATCGCCACGCTCGTGATGGTGGATAACTGGCTGCCGAATTTCGATATGAACGAGCAGATAAAGATAGATAAGCGCATTCCGGAGAATTTACAGCGTATCGCCGGGGAAATATCCAGCAGGCGGCAGTGGCAGGAACCTGTGAGCGAAGAGGAACGGCAGATGCATGCCGGGTTCATGGCATTGTCGGGGCTCGATCCCGAGGTCGGCTTCCTCAAGAGGAGCGAAAGGTGTTTTACCGTTACGGATGCCTGCATCGACTGCGGAGTTTGTACGGATGTCTGCCCGCGCGGGAACTACGAACTGACCTCGAACGGAGTTGCGATGCAGGGGGACTGCGATTTCTGTTTCGCCTGCATTCAGAACTGTCCGCAGAAAGCCATCCGTTTTAGGCAGGACAGCGGCGACCCGCTGCTGGCGCAGGGCGAAAAGAACCCGGACGCCCGATACCGGAACGAGCATGTCTCGCTGATGGATATAAAGCGGGCAAACGGACAATAAACGATATAATAATCACTGAAAAACAACAACCATGAAACGAGTATATATAAGTTTATTCACCGCCCTGATCTGGGCCGGTGGTTTCGGACAGCAGCTTTCCGAAACGGCAACTCCGCTCACGATCGCCCGGCAGGGCAGTTTTGCCGTCGGCGGGACGGTGCTGCAACGCCCCGGAGAGTATGACAACAGCCGGTTTGTCGGCTTCGGAACGCCCGTTGAAGAGGGGCAGAGTTTCCACGCCGACCATGCCGTCGTCGATTTTCAGATTCCGGCCGGTGCACACCGGCTGCCGCTGGTCTTCGTCCACGGTTACGGACAGTCGGGGCGCTGCTGGCAGACGACGCCCGACGGACGCGAGGGATTCCAAACCCTGATGCTGCGGCGCGGTTACGGCGGCTATGTCGTCGATCTGCCCGGGCGCGGACGCGCGGGACGTACCACGGCCGAAACGACGCTGACGCCGAAAGCCGACGAACAGTTCTGGTTCGATATTTTCCGCATCGGCCATTGGCCGGCGTTCAATCCCGGCGTGCAGTTCCCGACCGATTCGGCGTCGCTCGACCAGTTCTTCCGCCAGATGACACCCGATATCGGCAGCCATGATATGGCGACCGACCTTGCGTCGCTCGACGCACTGTTCGACCGCATCGGCGAGGGTATCCTCGTGACGCATTCGGCCGGCGGATTTCCGGGTTGGATGGCAGCCGTCGGAAACCCGAACGTACGGGGGATCGTTTCCTACGAGCCGGGGACATACGTTTTTCCCGAAGGCGAGGTTCCCGATCCGATGCCGAGCCTGACGGGGACGCTTCGCGGGACGGGTGTGCCGATGGATGATTTCATGAAACTGACGAAGATTCCGATCGTCCTCTATTTCGGCGACTATATTCCCGAAGAGGTGACTGATAAACTCGGCGGCGAGAACTGGCGCGTGCGCTTGCAGATGGGGCGTAAATTCGTCGAGGCGGTCAACCGCCACGGCGGGAATGCCATGCTGGTCGAACTTCCCAAGATTGGCGTCCGGGGCAATACGCATTTTCTGATGTCCGATCTCAACAATGCCGAAATCGCCGACCTGCTGGCTGGATGGCTGCATGACAACGAATTGGATAAATAATCTGAAATACGACGACGTATGAAAAAGCTACTTTTAATCCCGTTTTTGTTCTTTACGCTGGCTGCCTGCTCGGCGGACGACGGACGTTCCGACCAACCTGCCGGAAACAGCAAGATTTTGGTCGTCTATTTCTCTGCGACGGGCAATACGCAGCGCGTGGCTGAACGCATTGCTGCACTGACCGGAGCCGACGTGTACCGTATCGAGGCGGCCGTCCCGTATGCCGCAAACCCCTACGACGACAGCGACCGTGTCCAGCGCGAGGCGTACGGCGACCTGCGGCCCGGCGTGGCGAACCTGCCTGCGGCGGAAACAATCGCACGGTATGACACGATTTTCGTCGGTTCGCCCTGCTGGTGGCACCAGCCTGCGATGGTCGTCTGCACCTTTCTCGACGCCTACGATCTGGGCAGCAAGTCCATCATTCCCTTCTTCACCTACGGGGCTAAGACCTATCTGAACGAGTCGATGCAGAAGATTTACCGCCTCACTCCGGGTTCGGAGCACATTCCGGCCACTCTTCCGGAAGACCTCGACCCGGACGACATCACCACGCCCGGACGCCCCGATGACGCGGGAATTGACATGCCGGGGAATGCCGGTGAAATAGAAGCATGGCTGGGAAGAATCGGTTTCAAATGATTGCGGAGATGGGAGCAGACAAGATGCCGGTTCCGGCCGACCGTATTACGGTAATAGATGCCCTGCGCGGGTTCTCGCTCATCGGAATTTGCCTGATCCATGCCATGCAGCATTTCGGGGCTGCGGGAACGATGACGTCCCAGGTCATATTTCCATGGGAAGGAACGCTAAACGAGGTCTTCGAATGGTTCATTTACAATCTGGTTTTCGGAAAGTTCTTCATCATATTCTCCTGCCTGTTCGGTTTGAGTTTCTTTATCCAGATGGACAGGGCGTCGAAGAAAGGTGTCGATTTCCGTCCCCGATTTCTGTGGCGGTTGACGCTGTTGTTGGCGATCGGGTACCTACATGGCTTGATCGTCCGTGTGGATATCCTGCTGATATATGCACTGCTGGGGTTCGTATTGGTGCTGATGTATAAATGGCCGACGAAATTGCTCGCCGGGATCACGCTGTTTCTTTTCCTGGGCGGTGCGTCCCTTGTCCCTGTGGCTTATCGGAGCCTGGTGAAGCCTTCCGCAGTGCATACGGAACAAACCGTCGGTAAACCGGTGCGCACGGCAGCTCCCCGGCAGGCATTGTCCTTCGC
>UMHS01058718.1_pt1 | contig 26663 bp, 20 predicted proteins | sample 1965611 | NCBI WGS metagenome assembly UMHS01 (sample SAMEA4836106, study PRJEB28245) | human gut metagenome | biome: gut microbiome; material: fecal sample | place: Denmark | collected 2008
GCGGCCCGTTCGCATAGAAGCGGGCAAGCGACTCGTCACGGAATTCGTCGAAGTAACCGCCGTCAATCGAGGCGCGAATATCGTCCAGCAGCTTTACGAAGAAACGCTCGTTGTGGATCGTCGCCAGCGTGAACCCATTGAATTCGCGGGCGCGCAGCAAGTGGTCCACATATGCGCGCGTGTAATGCTGGCACGTGTAGCAGTCGCACCCCTCCTCAAGCGGGCCGAAATCGAACTTGTGCTGGGCACGCTTGACGTTGTAGCGCCCGTCGCGCGTGAAAATCGCCCCGTTACGCGCGCACCTCGCGGGTGCAACGCAATCGAACGTGTCGCCGCCATTCTCCACACATGCGAAGATGTCGTCGACCGAGGCGATGCCCAGCACGTGCCGTGGCCGGCTTTCCGGCATCGCGTCGCAGATCCACGCGCACGTGTCTGCGATGATACGCTTCTCGATCGCGCCGCCGATGCCCACGCCGTCGAAGTCCAGCGAGGCGATCTGCTCGGCCGCATGCCTGCGCAGGTCCTCATAGTTCGCGCCCTGCACCACGCCGTACAGTGCCTGGTACGGTTTGCCCAGCCGCTCCTCGGTCAGCCGCTGGTGCTCGGCCACGCAACGCTGCGCCCAACGGTAGGTGCGTTCCACCGAGGCTTCCTGATACGAGCGCGTGTTCATCAGCGTCGTTAATTCGTCGAACGCGAACATGATGTCCGCGCCGATTTTATGCTGGATGCCCATCGAGATTTCCGCGGAGAAACGATGACGGTCGCCGTTGAGCGGCGATTTGAATGTCACCCCATCCTCGTCGACGAACGCCAGTCGTTCCTTGCCCGCCGCGATCACGTCGTCCGATTTCATGCCGGTCACGTCCATCGCCAGCGTCTTCTTGAATCCGGCTCCCAGCGACAGCACCTGGAATCCGCCGGAATCGGTGAACGTCGGCCCGTCCCAGTTCATGAATCGCGCGAGTCCGCCGGCCGCGTCGAGCACGTCCTGGCCAGGGCGCTCGAACAGATGAAACGCGTTGGACAGCAGACATTGCGCCCCCAGCTCGCGCATGGTCTCCGGCAGGACGGCCTTCATTGCCGCCTGCGTGGCGACCGGCACGAAGGCCGGCGTGCGGATGTCGCCGTGCGGCGTGTGGATGATGCCGGTGCGGCCGTAACGGCGGCCGCCACGGCCTTTGCCGTCAGCTGAATCGGGCAGTTGCGTAAGGGTTTCGAAAAAGAATGCGCTGCGGTCGCCGGGCCTGCCATCGGCCGCGCCGCGCGGGTGCTCCAGAAAACTCGTCATACGATTACTCTAGGCGATGGCCGGGAAGGCGGGGGACGGCGCTCGGAAAGCCTGTTTCGGGCTTTCCCGGCGGTTCGTGGCGTATCGTTGTCTCAAGCTGTCCGGCTGATGCGTCCGCTTTTCGGACGGGATATCGCGGGTTTCAGAAGAATCGTTTTGCTGCTGACCGGTCGGAAATGTCGTACGAGACAAGGCCGACGGCCTGCTTCATGATAACGGTAGGTAATTCATTCTCTCCTTCCAATCAACGTTCAGGAAACATCCAGAGCAGGTATCTTTACTCTTACGTAGAGCTTGGCGGCGCGCTGGCTCACAGATACGAGACCCAACCCGCCTGCTGATACTTACGAATACTGAAGGAGACAACATGGCTGACAACAACAATGGATACTGGCCCGCCGATAACGGCCAGCCTGAGCAGCCGCAGAACGACAACCTGCAGCAGGACGCTTCGACGACCTCGGATGCGCAGGATCAGCAATTCGCCCAGGAGCCGCTGGGCGCGCCGCAGGAAGCGCCCGCGCAGAACGACGACGCGCAGCAGCCACAGCCCGAAGCGCAGGATACCCGTCCGACCCAGCCGTTGGCGCCTGTCGCGCCGACCTCAGAGCAGGCCCTGGCTTCCGAACCGACTCAGCCGCTGCAGCCGCAGCCGACGCAGCCGCTGTACCGCCCGGCACCGGAATACGGTGTCTACGGCCCGACTCCGACTCAGCCGGAGCCCCAGCAGCCGCAGCCGACCCAGCAGCAGAATCAGAACACGGGCAACGGCGGCAACCCGTTCTTCAACGGCAACCCGTTCATGACGCGCCCGACGGACGATGCCTCACAGCAGAATCGCCAGAACGGCAACACGCCCTACGGTTTCCCGTTCGGCCCGCAAGGCCCGAACGGCGGCCAGGATCAGGGCATGGCTCAGTCGGAAGACGGCGGCAACGCGTCTCGCGGCGGAAGCTCCGCGACCAGCCACATCGTGACCGCAGTGGTGGCCGCCCTGGTGGCCGCGGCGCTGTGCCTCGGCGTTGGATACTTCGCGCTCACCTATGGTTGGGTGAGCACGCCGACGACGACATCCCTGACCAACGTCCAGTCGAACAAGTCCGGTACCGGCAGCGCCACCGCCAAGACGGGCGAGGCCGCTGACTGGAAGACCGTGGCGAGCGAGGTCTCCGGCTCCGTCGTGTCGATTCAGGCGGCGCTGAGCAACGGCACCGCCAAGGGATCGGGCGCGATCGTGAGCGCCAAGGGCTACATCGTCACCAACAACCACGTGATCTCCGGCGCCCAGCAGATTCAGGTGACGCTGTCCAACGGGCAGATGTACACCGCTCAGGTGGTCGGCACCGACACCACCACCGACCTGGCGGTCATCAAGCTCGACAACCCGCCGAGCGACCTGAAGGCTGTGGAATTCGCCGACTCCGACAAGCTCGCCGTCGGCGAGGACGTCATGGCCATCGGCAACCCGCTGGGCTATGACGACACCGCCACCACCGGCATCGTGTCCGCGCTGAACCGCCCGGTCACCGTGACCGATGACTCCGGCTCCGACATCGTCACCAACGCGGTGCAGATCGACGCGGCCATCAACCCCGGCAACTCGGGCGGCCCGACGTTCAACGCCGCCGGCCAGGTGATTGGTATCAACTCGTCGATCGCCTCCACCGCGACCTCCAGTGATTCCGCCGGCTCCATCGGCATCGGCTTCGCGATTCCGTCGAACCTCGTCAAGCGCGTGGCCAACGAGATCATCAAGGACGGCAAGGTCAAGCACGTGGCCCTCGGCGTGACAATCACCACCGGCACGGTCGAGGCGGACGGCGTGACCCGCGCCGGCGCCAAGGTCACCGCGGGAACCTCCGGCTCCGCCGTGGTGTCCGGCAGCCCCGCCGACAAGGCCGGCCTGAAGGTGGGCGACGTCATCGTGGCGTACGACGGCAACGCGGTGAGCAGCACGTATTCGCTGCTCGGCTATGTACGTGCGTCGGCGCTTAACGACAAGGTGACGTTGACCATCGTGCGCGGCGGCAAGACCATGGACGTCGAGGTGACGCTCGACAAGGAGGAGTCCGCGGTGAACGGCTCCGGCAGCTCGAACTCGAACAACAACCAGAACAACCAGAACAACCAGAATGGCAACGGCCAGAACGGTAACGGCAATGGCAACAGCAACAACGGCAACAGCAACAACGACTACGGCAACGGCGGGTTCTCCGATCCGTTCGGCCTGTGGTAAGTTCCGCTCCCGAAGCCGCTGACGCTGCCTGACGGCTGACATTGCCCGGTAGTTGACATGGCTCGATGATGGAGGGGCCGGTGCGCTTGCGCCGGTCCCTCCACTTGCGTCTGCGGCCATGTTCCCGCGTGACGTTGGCGTGTCCTTTCGCAGTTGTTGCTAGACTTGGTGGAAGCTGCGGTGGCATGTGCCGCTGCGCAATATAATCGAACGAACAATTGAATATCGAATAATCTTTTTACGCCGTGTATCGCCTGCCCTCGCCGTTTTAGGCAGTGCTGCCGATGGGTTAACAAGGCGTGGGTCGCATGCCGTTCGTGATTCCGCGCTTGTTGCTGGGATGACGGGTGGTCCGTATACGAGCGTAAGGAGATACGATGCGTAAGTTCATCTATCTTTGCAGTCATCTGTGTGTTCAAGTGCCGCTGTTGCCGATTGCCGTGCTCACGGTCATTCCGCTTGCCGTGTGCCCGTCATGGCGCCCGTGGGGAGCGGTGGATATTCCTGTACTGGGCAATCCCGGCGTGGGCCAGTGGATTGTCGTCATCGTGGTGGCGTACACGATCATCGACACCGTGCGCGGCATGATCGACGATTTGCGGCATGGCCGGGTCGGTGTGGATCTGCTGGCTGTCGTGGCGATCGCCGCCACGGTCGCCGTGCAGGAATACTGGGCGAGCTGGGCCGTGGTGCTGATGATCTCGTCCGGCGAAGCCATCGAGGAATACGCCCAATCCAAGGCCGAAAGCAGCCTGACCGCGCTGATGACGGCCGCGCCCCAGACCGCGCACGTCGTGCGACGGGCCGGCGTGGGCGTCGCTGGTGTCAACACCGGTGACGGCAGCGACGGCAGCTCCGACGACCGGGGCGACGGCTTCCGCAAGGTCGCCGCTCTGCCGTCTTCCGCCGCCAGCGGGTCGTCCGACGCTGCGACTTCCCACTATGACACCGTTGCGGTGGAATCCGTCACCCCCGGCGATGTGCTGATTGTGCTGCCCGGTGAAACCGTGCCGGTAGATGGCGAGCTGTTGTCCGGATCCGCCACGCTCGACCTGAGCAACATCAACGGTGAGCCGGTGCCGCGTGGAGTGTTCGCGGGCGCCCGCGTCATGTCCGGCGCGGTGAACGGCTCGACCACGCTGACCATGCGTGCCACCGAAGCCGCCAGCGACTCGCAATACCAGCGCATTCTCGCGCTCGTCGCGGCCGCGCAGGATTCCCGCCCGGCGGTGGTGAAGACCGCCGATGTGCTGGCAGTGCCGTTCACGGTGCTCGCACTGGCGATCGCGGCCGTGGCATGGTTGGTGTCCGGTGTGCCGACGCGCTTCGCTCAGGTGCTGGTGCTGGCGACCCCTTGCCCGTTGCTGATCGCCGCCCCCGTCGCGTATGTGGCGGGAACCGGCCGACTAGCCAAGTCGGGAATCCTGATCAAGACGCAGGACGTGCTGGAGAACCTCGGCCGCGTCACGCACGTGTTCTTCGACAAGACCGGCACGCTGACCGTGAAGCAGCCGCAGGTGACCCGCGTCGAGATGCTGCCCGGTGCCGGCACTCACCTCAATGAGGACCACGTACTGATGATGGCGGGCGTGGTCGAGACCTATTCCGTGCACATCCTCGCCAAAGGCATCGCGAAGGCCGGCACGGAAGCTCTGTCCCGGCTGCATCGGCGGTTCGAGGAGGGGCAGCGGCTATGCCCGCAGCCCGATGCGGACTGGCCTGGTCACGGGCGCGATTATCCGGTCGTCAAGCACATTGATGAAGACGCCGGGAAAGGCATCTCCGGCGAAGTGAATGGGCATAAGGTGCGCGTAGGCAGACTGTCTTTCGCGGCCTCAAGCGAAGATGGGTTCCTGCCGGTTGAGCGGGTCGTCCCGGGCCGGGCCACGACTGATGGAGACCGGCGGTCCGGAAAACAAGGTGAGGGGCGGCTTGCGGACGAGATCCGTACCCGTTTCGGCATGCTCGCGCCGGATGAAATGGCCTCGTACGTGTCGGTCGACGGTCATCTCATCGCCCGGATCGTCCTGCGTGACGTGCCGCGCGCGAACGCCAAGTCGGCGCTCGCGAGCCTGCGCGGTCTCGGCGTCGCCAAGCTGTCCATGCTGACGGGAGACAAGCGATCCTCCGCCGCCATCATCGCCAGTGAGGTCGGCATCGACGACGTGCATGCGGAATTGTTCCCCGAAGATAAGGTCACCGCTGTCACGACCGCGACCGTGACGCCATCGCGCGGCGTGACGATGATGGTCGGCGACGGCGTGAACGACGCGCCCGTGTTGGCCGCCGCCGATATCGGCATGGCCATGACGGACGGCACGTCGACTGCGGCCTCGGAGTCCGCGCAGGTGGTGATCCTGAACGACGACATCGCCGCCGTTCCACGGGCCATCGCCATCGCCCGCCGCACCAAGCGTGTGATGCTGCAAGCCGTGCTGGCCGGTCTCGCGCTGGCCCTGATCGGCATGGTTGCGGCGGCGTTCAACTTGATTCCCGTCGTGGTCGGCGCTTTTCTGCAGGAAGCCATCGACGTGGTAAGCATCCTCTGGGCGCTCACCGCGCTGCTTGACCGTGACTGACGGGCCGTGGTCGACGGGTGCAGCTGGGCCGGTCGTGATCGACCGGCCGCGCCCGTCGCCGGACGATCGGGCGAGAACGAATGTGACATTCGACAACAATGGGGGCAATGCCGGGAAATCCCGCTGTTGCCCCCTTCCGTGATTCGGTGGCTTGCGATAACCTATAACGCGTGACTGAATCTGAGAACAATGAACTTCGTATCGCCGTGATCGGCGCCGGTCCCGCCGGCGTCTACTCCTCCGACATCTTCCTGCGCCAGCTGAAGAAGCTCGGCGAGGAGCTGGGTCTGGGCACCAAGGCCCGCATCGACCTGTTCGAGAAGCTGCCGGTCCCGTTCGGCCTGGTCCGTTACGGTGTGGCCCCCGACCATCCGAGCATCAAATTCATCGCATCCGCGCTGGAGAAGACGCTCGACAACCCCGACATCCACCTCTACTGCGACGTGGAATTCGGCAAGGACGTGACCTTGGACGACCTGCTGGCGCGTTACGACGCCGTGCTGTTCGCCACCGGCGCCGTCAAGGACAAACCGCTGAACCTGCCGGGCGCCGACCTCGACGGCGTGTACGGCGCCGCCAAGTTCGTCGAATGGTATGACGGATACCCCACGGGTGCGCGCGAATGGCCACTTTCGGCCGAGAACGTCGCCGTGATCGGTGGCGGCAACGTGGCGATGGACGTCGCGCGCGAGCTCATGCGCAACGCCGACGACCTCAAGGCCAAGACCGACATCCCCGACAACGTCTACGAAGGCATCCAGGGCAACAAGGCCAAGGTGCTGCATCTGTTCATCCGCCGTGGCGTCGCCCAGGCCAAGTTCAGCGTGCAGGAACTGCGTGAGATGGAGAAGCTGCCCGGCGTGCAGCTCATCATCAACGAGGACGACTTCGAGCTGGATGACGACACGATCGAAGAGGCCGGCAAGGACAAGCTGACGCGCCAGATGGTCGAGGAGCTGTTCACCATCCGCGAGATGGCCGAAGACATGGAAGATGACGGCGACGTCGATTACGAGGGCAACCCCGCAGATCGCAAGTATTACGTGCACTTCAACTCCGCTCCCACCGAGATCCTCGGCAAGGACGGCAAGGTCGCGGGCATCCGCGTGGAGAAGACCGAGACCGGCGCCGACGGCAAGATGCACCGCACCGGCGAATTTGAAGACTACCCGGTCGAGGCCGTGTACCACGCAATCGGCTACAAGCCCGCCGAAGCGCCCGGCATCACCTATGACGAGAAGGGCGCCCACCTGGCCAACGCGAACGGCGATGGCCGCATCACCACCGAGGCCGCCGGCGGTGACGTGCGTGAACGCCTGTATGCCACCGGGTGGGCCAAGCGCGGGCCGGTCGGCCTGATCGGCTCCACCAAGTCCGACGCGTTGATGATCGTCACCAACATGCTGGAAGACCTCGCCAAGGCGGCCGAAGGCGGCCGTGTGGCCGTCGACCGCGACCCCGAGTCCATCGACCGCCTGCTCGCCGAGCGCGGTGTCAAGCCGATTGACTTCGCCGGTTGGAAGAAGGTCGACGCCTTCGAACGCTCCGAGGGCGCGAAGGAAGGCCGCGAGCACAAGAAGGTCGTCGAGCCGGATCAGATGCGTGAGCTTGCTCACGCCTGAGCGACCTGTAGCGCGACTCGTATACATCGATCAAGCCGCCTCCCGCGTGACATTGCGGGCGGCGGCTTGTTTTTGCCCGTACTTGTATCATCCCGTGCCTCCGGAATCATTTCATTGTGCTCAAGGCGCATATCCAGCCAACTGTCAGACAGTGAATTTAGTGTGTGGGCTATGGACGGTAAATTGCATGTGCGCGGCCACTTCAACGGCCTGAAAACGACGCTGCTCTTTGCGTTGATGTGGGCCATCATCATGTTGATCTGGTGGGCCACCGGCGGTGACCGCGGCACGCTGGGCGTATATATCGTCATCGGTCTGGTCTCCACGTTCAGCACGTACTGGTTCTCCGACAAACTCGCCATCGCCTCGATGGGCGCCCGCGCGGTCACCGAGCAGGAAGCTCCCGCACTGTACCGCATCGTGCGCGAACTCAGCGCCAAGGCCGGCAAGCCGATGCCTCGCATCTACGTCGCCCCGACCATGAGCCCCAACGCGTTCGCAACGGGCCGCAACGAGCGCCACGCAGCCGTATGCTGCACGCAAGGCATCCTCAACATACTCAACGAGCGCGAGATTCGCGGCGTCCTCGGCCACGAGCTCATGCACGTGTACAACCACGACATCCTCACCTCCGCCATAGCCTCCGCACTGGCGACCATCATCACGTATCTGGGATACTCGCTCATGTATTTCGGCGGCGGTCGCAGCAACGACCGTGACAACTCCTCCGGCGCCTTCGGTCTGATCGGCGCGCTGTTGAGCGCGATTCTCGTGCCGATCGGCGCCTCTCTGATCCAGATGGCCATCTCCCGCACCCGCGAATTCGACGCCGACGAGGACGGCAGCCGCCTGACCGGCGACCCCGAAGCGCTCGCCTCCGCCCTGAACAAGATCTCCTACGGTGCTCAGACCAATCCGATGCCGAAAACCGCGGGCACGCAGTCGGTGTCATCCATGATGATCGCCAACCCGTTCTCCGCGCGCGGATTCTCGAAGCTGTTCTCCACGCACCCACCTACCGACGAGCGCATCAGCCGGCTCATGCAGATGTCGCAGGAGATGCGCAATTCCGGCATCGGCGGCGGCAGCAGCCCGCATTACTTGTACTAGCTTCGTTGCGCAAGGCTCGCGGGCATCGCCGTCATGTGATACACTGACGACTTGTGCACAAAGCACTGCGGATGTAGTTCATCGGTAGAACGAAAGCTTCCCAAGCTTTAAAGGCGGGTTCGACTCCCGTCATCCGCTCCACTTCCCTCAACGATAAGGCTTTAAAACCCAATCATTCCAACGATTTTCAATTTTGCAGGTACTCGCTCAATCACACGATTTTTGTCGAATTGTTGTCACCGTGTTGTCACGAGGTGTGTAAAAGAGGATTCGGAGAGTGGTTTGGGCTCAAGAGTTTTCCCGTGGTCAATGTTTCTGCTGCAGTGATCTTGCTGCTGATGGATGTTGCCACGTAATCAAGATCGGTGTCGAATAGGTCTGCATAAGTATCCCTTCTTAGCTTGGCTTATGACAGGATTTTTCTCTGAATTCAGTGCTCTTTCTCTGAATTCAGAGAAAGAATGTATAATTCAGAGAAAAATTCAGAGATTCAGAGCAGGCGGTGGCGAATGGCGCACGAGTATGGCAAAGAAACCCTGTCCAAGGAATTCAAAAGCGATCGCGATAAAGGTCTGCCGGATTCCGAATTAGTGGAGGCTGTTGTCGCCTTAGCCAATACGGACGGCGGGTGCGTGTATCTGGGTGTTGAGGACGACGGCACCGCGACCGGTGTCCAGCGCAAGCATCAAGATCCTGTCGGGCTGTCAGCGATGATTGCCAATAGGACTGTGCCCCCGATATCGGTTCGCGCGCAATTGGTGGGTGATGGCGTCACCGTCATCCAAGTCGATGTACCCAAGTCACATAGTGTGGTGTCAACTAAGTCGGGGAGAATCCTGCGGCGCATGATGAAAGTGGACGGTACGCCCGAAAGCGTACCTATGTATCCGTATGAGATCGCTACCCGGCTTTCGGATCTGGGTAAGCTCGACTACTCCGCCCAACCGGTTCCGGGGGCCACGCGGGAGGATTTCGATCCGTTGGAGCGCGACCGCCTGCGCAAGATCATCTCCACCTACCGATCCAGCGACCGTAATCTTCTAGAGCTTTCAGACGAGGATCTGGAAAAATCATTGCGTCTTGTCGTATCGGCGGATGGGAATGTAACGCCGACCTTGACAGGTTTGTTGCTCATCGGCAGTGAGGAGTCACTGCAACGTCTTGTCCCGACAAGCGAGGCGGCTTTCCAAGTTCTGGTCGGCACCGACATCAAGGTGAACAATACATATCGCGGCCCGCTGCTCAAGACCATAGAGCAGATAGCGGAGTCGTTCGCTCCTTGGAATCCAGGAACTGAACTGACCGTGGGTTTGTTTTCCTCGGTGGTGCCCGAATTCGACGAGAGGGCGTTCAGGGAAGCGTTGGTCAATGCGTTCGGCCACAGGGATTACTCAGTTCTTGGCCGTGTGCGTGTGCTGGTGGATGACGCGGGACTGACGATTGCCAATCCTGGAGGATTCGTGGAAGGCATCAACGTTCACAATCTGCTTACCGCGGAACCGCATGGACGAAACCCATGCCTCATGGATGCGTTGAAGCGAACTGGGCTAGCCGAGCGAACCGGTCGTGGAATCGATCGCATTTTCGAGGGGGCCTTGAACTATGGTCGGCCCTTGCCTGACTATTCGAGATCCAACGGGCGGGGTGTTTCGGTGCTGCTGCCTCGGAGCGCGCCCGACGAGGCGTTTGTGGAATTATTAGCCGAGGAACGCGAGCGTAGCGGCAAGTCAATGTCGCTTGACGGTCTGCTTATTCTGGATAAGCTCAAGCGAGAGAGACGTTGTGGCTTTGACGCGTTGTCAGAGTCCTTGGATATGAGCGATCAACGTCTGCGCACTGTATTGGGGCAGTTGACGGAGTCTGGGCTCGTCGAAAGCTCCGGCACTAACGCTCGTCGTACATACACATTGGGGGCGAAAGTGTATCGGCGCAGCGGTAAAACGGTGGAATATGTCAGACAGTCAGGCATCGACAGGGTGCGTTACCCCGAATTGATCATGAAGCTGATGCGCGAGCAGAAGTCGGTAAGCAAAAACGACGTGATGGAGCTATTGCATCTCGACGAGAACCAGGCATATTACCAATTGCGAAAACTGGTTGGTGAGGGACGCGCCAAAAAGGTGGGTGGTGGTCGCAATGTACGATATGAGGAAATGCAACGAGACGACGATGGAATATCGGGCGAACAGTTCTGATTAGGGATTATCCCCTGAATGCATAGAGCTGGGATTCAGCACAGCAAAGAGGATTTTCATCGACTCGTTCGTCGGTATGCAGGAATCGCCATGGAATTGTTCCATGGCGATTATCCGTTTTCTCCGGACGCTCATCGTCCAGACCAGTTTCGCTGATTCTGCTCCACGATTGAAGTGTGGGCGATCCTTTTGCCCTCTACTGATGCCGTTGGAAGGGAGCCGGCATGCCGATATATTCATTCCCCGAACCACGCTATATTTCGGGCGCGGGCTGTTCCCAATCCATTGATATGAATATGGGGTTAGCAAGCGACGTATGTGTGGCCACACGTGCTCGCTCCACAGGTGCGGGACGGCTTGCCGGGAGACCCGGTCCCCATGGTCGGCGAGGCCTCCAGACCGCTGACGTGGCTTATGGAATGAGCCGTTCCAGCTCCCGCGGGGAGGTGTTTCTTTATGGGCTGGCGTGACAACCGCAGGCGCAGCGTATGCAAGAAAATCATGTTCACACCGGAGGAATGGGAGCAGACTAGGAGAATCCACGAGCGTTGGGCGAGGAACATCCCGGTATACAGGCGGTGGGGTGATTTCGCCCGCCAGACCCTCATGCATGGCGCGTTGATGAACGTTTCGGTGACGCTGGCGAGCGATCCGGAGGTGTTCAAGGCCGAGCTCCACCACATCGGCGTGAACGTGAACCAGACAGCCCATTGCGCTGGCCCGACTGGTGGATCCTGCTCACCGCCACCACGCACCCGGTCTACCTGCTGGCAATAGCGCCAAAGATCAGCCGGTTCATCACTGGCGGCCAGCGATGAATGGCAAGAGCATGGAGGCATGGCGGTATCTCGGCATGGCGCAAATGACGAATTCTTCCATAACGTTCTTCAGGTCCGGGCCAGTTGCTTATAGAGCGTATGAGCGTCTGGGTAAATCCTGCAGGGCACTCCGGCGACGTTCGCTTGACGCTCCATGATGGGGTCGTGCTTGCCATACAGCAGCAGTTTGCCGGGCCTTATCGCAAAAAGCTTCTCGGCGAAGAGCAGATCCAGTTCGGATTCGGTGTTCGCGCATCCCAATGTGCTGGTGGCGCACATCACTCCGGAAGGAACGCAGCTCAGGCATGTGATGGTGCTGGGGGAACCGCATCTGAGATTCTGCACGATTTTGACGCCGTTCACCGCCAATGTCGCCAGATAGAGCTGATTAAGCAGCATGATTGCCTGCTGCCATTCCAGGTCCATGTCCGAAGTGACGGTGAGGTCCGAGCCGACGGCACCCATATACCGCGAGTATTCCGGGATGTCGTCGAGGGCCTTCTCCAGTCGCGGGTATATCCGCATGTCACTGGTGAACAGACAAAGCACGGTATGGGAAGGATTATGGACGAATCGCGCCTTGCGATCCCGGTACGGCACCATGAGCTCCGGCCATTCGTCCAGATACATCTGCGGCTGAAGCATCGGGAAACCTTGTGGATTGAACTGGATGCCTTTACCGCTGAGATAGTCGGCGTAGCGGTCGATGAGCTCTTCGAATGATGCGATGGATCGGTTCATGCCGCCCTTCCCACGTTGGGAAACTTCATGACAAGGACGTGCGCCCCCGGGATTTCGCATCGCAGCAGGCACAGCACCTGGCGCAGGCGATGCTGGTGAAACTGCTGCACCGCCTGGCCTTGGAACCGGGGACGGCAATCGTCGATCACTGCGATTTGACGGCAGCCGGCCAGGGACGCCCTGACCCGTTCCCAGTCCGCCTCATCCCGAACGGCGAATAGCACCGAGAGCCAGATGCCGCGCCGCTTGCCATTGATGTCGAACAGACAGTAGGGCGTTCCTGCTTCCGGCATCAGGGGATCATAGGGAACCGTCTGCGCGACGGCGTCGGCGGGCCTGCCGTCCCAGAAAGTGCCGATGAGATCATAGGTGGATTTCATGCTTGTCCCTTTGCCTAGAGATCGAAGACAATGCCGGTGCCCAGCTCGATAGCCTTGTTGGCGAACTCGACGAGCTTGCGGTAGATCGTTTCAAGCCGTGGGTTGATCGGCTCCGTGAGCCGCCATTCAAGCCATCCGAGCATGAGCTTGCACTGCTCGGCGTTCAAGTAGTCCACGTCTCCAGGGTCGATGAGCGAATTGCACAGCCTGTCTATCGGGCCGATGAAGTCCTTATCGAGGAGATCCTCGTCCCCCTCGGTTAGTTCGAATGATTCCGTCTGCCCCGGCTTCGCTTGGAAGGTTTCGGGAATATAGCCGTAGTAGTTGAGACCTTCAAGGCTGAGAACAAGGACAAGTTCCATGATCACATTTCCCTTCTCTTGAGAATTTTGAAGTGGGTTTCTTTGTTGCTTCCAGGCAGACCGTTGAGCTTGACGTTTTTCTTCGTTCTTTTGTCGTATATGCGCAGATAGCCCGCCACCATGTCCGCGTCGATTCTCCACCGGGCGTTCTCGAACACGTACTTGACGCCCCTTCTGCGCCCCTGGGCACCGGGAGTGAACCGGCTGACAATGTCATTGAGATCGACCGGCTGCCTCTTCCAACTTTCGTTCCACCTCGTCTCGCGGTCTTTGCTTCTGTCGTAGCGGCCCTGATCCACCATGGAGCCGGGGACGTCGTTGCCGATGTAGCTGCGCGAGCTGTCCGAATACCGCTGCTTGCTGTCCGACATATGCCATATGTCCTTTCCTGCGGCGCCTTGCCGCATGCCATCTTGAAGATGCGCCAGCATTGTGAGAATGCGGCGCGCTTCACCTGTTTGTATGAGTGGGTGGGTCCAGACGGTGGCACAATGGGATGTGCGAGATAGTCCATTGTGGGCCGTCTGGACCACGGTGCGAGAACTTGCCGGTTCGCGCACCGTTTTTTTTTTATTGCAGAATCTGTGCCGGGTCGGCCTGCTTCTCATCCCTCCTTTCCAAGAGGAGTCCGCGTGCGTAGAGTTCGAGGATGCTGGCGTCGAGCGCTTCGTCATCATGGCGATGGCGCAGCCAGTTCGCATGCTGGTTCAGGATGTTAGAAGCGCATTCCAGCGAGGTGCCGAATCGCTGAGAGATTTCCTCGATGGTCGTGAGACCGAGTTCTTCGATGAGTACTTGGGGCGCGATAGCGTATTTCGCCCAGAAATTCGCTTCGATTTCGGCAAGCTCGCTGTCTCGGAGATGGCCTCGCATGGTGTGTCCCATTTCATGCAATTTGGTAAAACGAATTCTTCCTGAGTTTTCTTGGAGATTGCAGGCAATGTATCGGCTGTCATTGCCGTTTGCGCTAATCGTGAATGATATGCCACTTGGGCAGCTGCAGAGCGTCATCAAGTCATCCAAGGAGACAGATGGGTTGAATGCAATCTGATAGGGTATCGTTTGAATTCCGTGTGCATCCAGCAACTCTGATGGGTCGATGGGCAGCCTGATGTAGCCGAGTTGCTGGAATGCGTCCACCACGCTCCATTTCAACTCCTGATAAAACGACGGGTCGTCAATCCTATATCCCGTGATGTCCTCCTTGTTCCCTTGCAGTCAACAGAGTCATGATGAGCTCCCGCGTCTCCGCTTCGCTGAGATCGCCGCCGTGCCTGGCGCAGTACGCCTTGATCGTGCCGAACGGCGTATCGGCGTTTGATTCGGGCAGGCCCAGCAGAAATTCCGATGTGGTGTGCAGAGCGGTGGCTATGTTCGCGAGCGTACTCGACGTGGGCTCCCGCTCTCCCGCAAGGTATTTCGAGATATTCGGCTGGGTTGTCCCGGCTCGCGCGGCGAGCTGGGACTGATTGATGCCATGCTGCCGCATAAGCTTGCGCATCCTGTCGCCAAGTGCCGCCGTCATATGATGTCCTTTGTCTTTAAGCCTGCGAGGCTCCTTTTCAATTGCTTCACGGCAATCAATATACCACGATTATTCCAAAAGGAATAATCGTGGTGCGACAACTAATGTGCTGCAAGTAGGAAAACGCAAGATAAGTCGTTCCCAAATTGTTGTCACCATGTTGTCATACAAGGCTGCAATCAGGTAAATAAAGCCGCTAAATCACTGGTATTTAGCGGCTTCTCAGCATCGGTCAAGGCGGGTTCGACTCCCGTCATCCGCCCCACCACTTTCCGCTCCCGCTGGCGGGAGCTGGCTCGCGTCAGCGAGACTGAGGGTGAGACTGAGGGTGGTTTTCCACCTATCAGATAGCTACACGTGCCAGCTCCAGCAGGGGGCTCAGTTGCCCGCGTCCCCCGTATCTCCCGCGTCGCCGGCCATCTTAATCAGCTGCTCGATGGTGACGAACTCGTACCCCTGCTTCTTGAGATCGTCGATGATGCCGGGAAGCGCCTCGACGTCCTGCGAACGGTCGCCGCCGCCGTCGTGCATCAGCACGATCGCCCCGTTATGCGCGCCCGTCATCACGGCATCATGAATCGCCTTGGCTCCGGGACGCTTCCAATCGAGCGTATCGATATCCCACAGCACGTTCATGTCGATCAGGTCGGACGTCTCCTGCCACTGCTTCTTGCCGAACGCCCCGTATGGCGCCCTTAGCACTTTCGTTACATGCCCGGACGCCTTCTTCATGTTCGAAAACCCGGCGATGATTTCAGCGCGCAACGCGTCGCGGCTGAGTGTCGGCATGTCCGGATGCGTGTTGGAATGGCTCGCCACCTGATGTCCCTCCTCCAGCATGCGTTTCTCGGCGTCCGGGAACGACAGGCACTCCTCGCCCACGTCGAAGAACGTGGCCTTGACGCCCTTCTCCTTGAGGATGTCCAGGATCGGGCCGCTGTATTTGCTCGGCCCGTCGTCGAACGTCAGCGCGATGACCTTCTTCCCCTCCGGGCGCGGGTTCAACGGCACGACGATCGTGTCCTGCGGCTCGACGGTGACGCCTTTGTCCACATGCTTGCCGGAACGTTTCCCGACCCAGTATTCGTGCACGCCGTCTTTCCCGGCCTGCTTGAGTATCTGTATCGAGCCGCCTGCGATGCCGATGCTTTCGCCGTGCGGCACGGTCTCCTTTCTCACGGTATGGTCTTCGGTCACATCCTCGCCTGACGTCACCATCACCATGCCATCCTGCGGGATCGTCGTGCTGTCGATTGCATCCCGGCGCACGGCAGCGCCGTTGATGCTGACGACGATCGGTTTGCCGGCATGCTTCTCGATCATGTCGCCGGCCACGTCGACCAGATTGCCCGGATGCGCGTCGAAGTCGCCATTGTCGCGCAGCAGTCGTCCCAACGTCATGTCGACGCTGACTTTCATGGAAGTGCCGTTTACCGTGATCGGTATCTGCCGCCAATGCCGGTCCCACATCCACCAGCCACCGACACTGCCACCGGCCAACGCCAATATCACCAGAATGGCGACGAATGCAATCAGCCGATGCCGTCCCCTGCCGCGCCGCCCGTTATCGGGGCCGGCTCCGTACTCGCCATATTCGTTCCCGCGCGTCTTCCCCGCCCGGCGCACACTGTCCCCAAACGACAGCTCTTCAATGTACTGCGGTTCTTTTGTCACGTCCTAATTTTACGGAGGTGAAGATGGGAGAAAGGTGAGGAACGGGCCGCGGCGTGCGGAGGCGATGGATTCCGCCCGGCGGCTCCGGCCGGAGTAGCGGTGGTGCCAAATGTTGCATGGTCGCGGGATAATGCAGGTATGACGATTGCAACTGCCGAACGATACGCTGAAATGCTGGACGCCGCGCGCCGCGGCGGATATGCCTACCCGGCGATCAATGTGACGAGCTCCCAAACGCTGAACGCTGCGCTGCAGGGTTTTGCCGATGCCGAGTCGGATGGCATCATCCAGGTTTCAGTGGGCGGCGCCGCGTATTTTTCCGGTCAAGGCGTGAACGACCGCGTGACCGGGTCGTTGGCGTTCGCGGCGTTCGCGCATGAGGTGGCGAAGCGCTACCCGCATATCACCGTCGCGTTGCACACAGACCATTGCGCCAAGCAGTATCTGGACGGTTGGGTGCGTCCCCTGCTGGACATGGAGGCCGATGAGGTGGCGCACGGCCGCGAGCCGATGTTCCAGTCCCACATGTGGGACGGTTCGACGGTTCCGCTGGACGAAAACCTCACCATCGCCGAACAGCTGCTCGACAAGTCCGTCGCCGCGCGCACGATCCTGGAAATCGAAATCGGCGCGGTCGGCGGCGAAGAGGACGGTCATAGCGCCGAAATCAACGAAAAACTGTATTCCACGCCGGCCGATGGCGTGAAGGTCGCCCAGCGTCTCGGCTTGGGAGAGCGCGGCCGGTACATGGCCGCGTTCACGTTCGGCAACGTTCACGGCAGCTACAAGCCCGGCGTGGTCAAGTTGCGCCCGGAACTGTTGGGCGACATCCAGCGCGAGGCGGCTCAGGCCGTGGTGGACGGGCGTATCGCGTCCGCCGCCGGGGCCGTCGATTTTCCGAACGGCAAGCCGTTCGCTCTGGTGTTCCACGGCGGTTCGGGCTCTCGCCCGGAAGAGATCGCCGAGGCGGTGCGGTACGGCGTCGTCAAGATGAACATCGATACGGACACGCAGTACGCGTTCACCCGTGCGATCGCCGATCATGTGTTCTCGAACTACGATGCCGTGCTCAAGGTGGACGGCGAGGTCGGCGAGAAGAAGCTGTACGATCCGCGCTCCTGGGGCCGCGAGGCCGAGAGCGCGATGGCGGCCCGCGTCGTGGAGGCCTGCAAGCAGCTCGGTTCCGCCGGCAAAGCCCTGAAGTGACGTCGGTCGCCGCGGTAGATGCAACCGCAGCTGTCGAGTTACGGTCTTCCGATATGATGGCTGAATATTGGAAAAATGCGTCGGCGCGGGATTTCCCACGCAAGTGCAGGGAGAGACTGCAGGAACTTCAACAAGGCAAGGACGGCAAGTTGCAGCCGTTCGCGCCCATGTTGATATGGGCGTTGACAAAACGAATGCGACGGTAACCGCCGCCCCAGCGCTTACCTTCGCAGTAGAGGGCATACGGTAGGCTGTTCCCGGCGGAATTGTGCGGATGCGGAGGTGCAGTATGTCCGGAATCGTGTTGATCGGCGCTCAGTGGGGCGACGAAGGCAAAGGCAAGGCTACCGATCTGATCGGTACCAAAGTGGACTATGTGGCCCGTTTCAACGGCGGCAACAATGCCGGCCACAGCGTGATGGTCGGCGACCAGATGTATGCGTTGCACCTGCTGCCTTCCGGCATCATCAGCCCGAACGTCACCCCCGTGATCGGCAACGGCGTCGTCGTGGATCCGGAAGTGCTGTTCGAGGAGATTGATGGTCTTGAAAGCCGCGGCGTGGACTGCTCCCGCCTGCTGGTGAGTGAGGCTGCACATGTCATCGCGCCTTACCATCGCACGCTCGACAAGGTGACCGAGCGTTTCCTCGGCAAGCATAAGATCGGCACCACCGGCCGCGGTATCGGCCCGGCCTACGCCGACAAGATCAACCGCGTCGGCATCCGCGTGCACGACCTGTTCAACGCCGAGCACCTGCATGACAAGGTCGAAGCCAGTCTGCACCAGAAGAACCAGATTCTGGTCAAGCTGTACAACCGTCGCGCCATCGACGTGGACCAGACCACTGACGAGCTGCTCAAGCTCGGCGAACGCCTCAAGCCGTACGTCGCCAACACCGGTCTGATTCTGAACAAGGCTCTCGACGAGGGCAAGACCGTGCTGTTCGAAGGCGCCCAGGCCACGATGCTTGACGTGGATCACGGCACTTACCCGTTCGTCACTTCCTCCAACCCAACCGCCGGCGGCGCCTGCACCGGCACCGGCGTCGGCCCCACCAAGATCACCCGCGTGGTCGGCGTCTCCAAGGCGTACGTGACCCGAGTCGGCGAGGGCCCGTTCCCCACCGAGCTGTTCGACGAATCCGGCGAATGGCTTCGCCAGCAGGGCCACGAGTTCGGCGTGACCACCGGCCGTCCGCGCCGCTGCGGCTGGTTCGATGCGGTCGTGAACCGCTACGCCAGCCAGGTCAACGGTCTGACCGACCTCGTGCTCACCAAGCTCGACGTGCTCACCGGTCTCAAGGAGATTCCGATCTGCGTCGCCTACGACGTGGATGGCGAGCGTTACGACGATATGCCGACGGATCAGGCCGCCTTCTCTGCTGCCAAGCCGATTTACGAGACCATGCCCGGCTGGACCGAGGACATTTCGCAGGTCCACGAGTTCGACGAGCTGCCCGCCGCCTGCCAGGCGTACGTCAAGCGTCTTGAAGATCTGAGTAACTGCCGCATCTCCGTGATCGGCACCGGTCCTCAGCGCGACCACATCATTTCCGTCCACTCGCTTCTCGACTAGTCGCCATTCGGCGTCCTCGCCGACCCACGGCTGCCGGGACAGAGTGAATCCGCGTACTACAAGGGTTTCAGATCATGAATCAGTCTGTACCGTTCGTGCCCTCCTCGCATGACGAATCCGATGGCGGCGACGCCGCCGGCGCGGGGGACATCGAATCCGTCTCTGCCGGGTCCGACGTCGCCGACACTTCCGCGCCGGACTCGACTCCAAGCGAGGCTCACGCCCTCGCCGCGGACGAGCCGACGCCATCGACCCAAGAGATCAGCGCCTCCGAAATCGAATACGCGGCGCCTCGGCCCACCGGACTGGCAGCCGCGGTAGCGCCACCTTCCATTCCACTGGCCCCGGCCAAGCGCGTGCAGGCGAAATTCAATCCCCTCGCCGATGGCATGCTGTATTTGGTGGTGTTCGTCGGCGGGTTCTTCGGCACGGCGATACGATACGGGCTCTCGCTGCTCCTGCCGAATCCGGCCGCGCCAAGTGGCCTCCTTCATTCGTTCCACACCGCCACGTTCATAGCGAACATGCTGGCGTGCTTCATCTTCGCCGCCCTGAGCACGTACATGTCGCAGGCGGCGTGGATTCGCAAGCGCATCCGCCAGCTGGTCAGCCGCGGTGTCGGCATGGGCATGTGCGGCGGGTTCTCCACGTTGTCGGCGATGATGATCGAGGACCTGAACTCGTTGCGCGCCGAGAACATCGTGGGATTCGTGACCTACACGCTGCTGAGCTTCATCTGCGGTTTGATCATCGCGTGGCTTGGCACCATGCTGGGCCTTGCGCTGAGCCGAAAACGCGAGGCGCACGTGGTGGCTCGCGCGGTGCGCGAGTCGCAGGCCGCCGGCGCTCCGTCCGGAGCAGACTTGGCTGTTGAAAGTCAGGCCGGTTCGGAACCGGCTGCGGGCCGCGTACAAGACATGCCAGTATCCGACGAACAGCACCTTCCGTCGTTCGAACCGGATCCGATCACCGCGGAAATTCCGCTCAGGCCTGATCCCGAAACCGGGGAGGTGCGCTGACATGTTTGCCCTGATCTGTATGTGCGGCGGCTTGGGCGCCGTGACGCGGTTCGTCCTGAACACGTCGATTCAACGGTGGTGGAACCGCGCGTTCCCGCTGTCCACGTTCATCATCAACGTGCTCGCCACGTTCTTCGCCGGCGTGGCCGCCGCGGCCTACTTCTACCAGACGGCCGACCATTCGTCGTACCTGCTGTTCGTCACCGGCTTCCTCGGCGGTTTCTCTACGTTTTCCACGGCTATCAACGAGATGGTGTCGCTCGCCCGCAGCGGCAAATACGCCGCGGCCGCCGTGTACTTCATGATGACCGTGCTGGTGCCGGTGGTGTGTGTGGCGCTGGGTTGGGGGCTGATCGCGCTGGTGCGGTAGCTCGTCTGCGCTGGAGTGGCTCTCAAAACTCGCAGATACAAAATGATGTTGTTGGAAAATAGGGGTTCTGTTTTTGTATCTGTAAGTTTTGAGAGCGTCGTTCTGTATACAATTAGGCGAACAGTCATATTGTGACGGCAAACGATGGAGTGGGGACATGGTCGGGATGCGTGATGTGGCCAAAAAGGCCGGGGTGTCGTTGAGTACGGTGTCGCTGGTGGTGAATGGTGCCGGGTGCGTGTCCGATGACATGCGCGAGCGCGTCGCCGAAGCCATGCGTGCGCTCAATTATGTGCCGAACGAGCTCGCCCGCAACCTGTATCATGACCGCACCAACACCGTCGGCGTCGTCGTGCCCACCATCCGCCATCCGTTCTTCGCCACGTTGGCGGCCGGTCTGCAGCGAGAGCTGTCGGAGCGGGGGCTGCGTACCATGCTGTGCTCGACGGCCGATTCGGGTACTGGCGAGGCCGAGTACGTCGACATGCTCCGCCGGCATATGATGGATGGCATCGTGATGGCGGCGTACACCGAGCACGCTCCGGATTACTGGACTTCGATCGGTCGGCCCATCGTGGGGTTCGATTGTTATCTCGGCGAGGGCATCCCATCGGTCGGCTCCGATCACGAGCAGGGCGGGCGACTGATCGCCGACCTGTTGATTCATAGTGGTTCCCGGCATGTGGCGATAGTAGGCGGCCCGTGCAGGCAGTTCCATGATCTGGCGCAGACGCCGACTGGCGAGGCGCGGCAGACGGAATCGCCCGGGAACACCACGTTCCCGACCGTGCGCTATTACCTGACGCTGGAGCGTGAACTGCAGCGTGCAGGCATTCGGTGCGAGTACATCGAGGCCGGGGAAGTGGCGGATTTTCAGGGTTGCACGACGGCCATGCGCGAACTGTTCGACCGTTTTACCGACGTGGATGCCGTGGTCAGTTCCGATATCGGTGCCGCCTGCTGCGTGCAGGAGGTGTTTCGCCGCGGCATGCGTGTGCCGCAGGACGTGCAGGTCGTCGCCTATGATGGCACGTATCTGACCGACATGGCAGGGTTGCGTCTGACCGCCGTATGCCAGGACTTCGATGCGCTTGCCGGCACGGCCGTCGCCCGCATGACGGATGCCATCGAGGGGCGTCCGGTCGATTCCGCCGGTGACGTAATCCCTGTTTCCCTGCGCGAGGCCGACACCACGCGGCGCTGATTGCCGCGCCTCCGCCAGCGAGTCCGGAGGCGGTACCTACGCCAACCGCTTCGGCGACGGCACCATCGCCTCGCTCACCGATGTGCTGCGCACCCGCTTCGCCGGGGTGTACGACGGTGTCCACGTTCTGCCGTTCTTCACGCCGCTCGACGGCGCCGACGCCGGCTTTGATCCGATCGACCACACCAAGGTGGACCCGCGCCTGGGTTCCTGGGATGACGTGGCCGAACTCAGCAAGTCCCACGACATCATCGTCGACGCGATTGTCAACCACATGAGCTGGGAATCCGCGCAGTTCCAGGACGTGCTGAAGAACGGCGAGAAATCCGAGTACTACCCGATGTTCCTGACCATGAGCTCCGTATTCCCGAACGGCGCCACCGAAGAAGACCTCGCCGGCATCTACCGCCCGCGCGGCGAATCTCGCAAGTTCCGCACTCCCAAAAGTTTCACGCGACGCGGCCGGCATATCGGCCGTGCCGCGTTGTCGTGTAATATGCGACCGTTACGATAGTTGTATACCCGTAACGAGAGCGCACAAGAGAAGAGAAGTAAACCGATATCATGACCGATGATCAGCAGCAACCGAACGAATTCCCCGCTCCGAAGCCGTTGCCGGGCAGTGTGTACATTCGCCCCGGCATCGATGATCGGCCTGATTACGACAAGGTGCTCAGCCCCGAAGACAAGTCCGCGGTCGCCCGCTTGGCCGTGCATCAGCCGCGGCGCAAGGTCGAGGCGTCCGTGACGCAAGCCGAGACCCAGGTCGCGCAGATGACCTCGGAGGGATCTCCCGCGGCGGCCGCGGCCTCCGTCGACACGGCGGTCCCGGACATGGGCTCGGCGTACGTGGACATGCGCGACCCGGTGGTCAGCGCCGACGGTCAGCGCCCGAACCCCGGTCAGGTGACCCGCCTGTCGTGGGGCTTCGCGGTGGGTGCGACCATGGCGATCGTGCCATGGGCCGCATTGAACCTACTCGCGCTGCCTGCGGTCATAGCGAAAGTCAGCTGGCAGCGGGTCTCCGGCGCGGTTGCCTCCCGCGCGGCGTTCTCCGGTGGCGGCCAGAAACTCTCCGAGAGCCTGGTCAGTCGCATTGGCACGGTCGGCGACGGCGGGGTGGCGTCGGCATGGGCCATTGATCTGGCCGTGGTTGTTGTCGTGGGCGTCGTCGTGTCGCTGATTGCCGAGGCCGTCGTCTCCGCGCTGTCCGATCGCACGCGCGTGGCCGCTGGCCGGCGCACGCCGTGGATCATCGCGGGAGGCATCGTCTCCGCGGTGATGACGCTGGCGCTGGGACTGTGCTCGAACGTGGTGGGCATCGCATTGCTGTGGGGTCTGGTGCAGGTCGGTTATGTGATGCTGACCGTGCCGATGGCGGCCGCGTTCAGCGAGCGAGTGCCCGACAAGTTCCGTCCGCGCATCGTGCGCGCGCGTGGCATCGGCCAGATGGTCGGCCAGGCGCTGGGCGTGTGGATCGGCGTCGCCTGCGTCGTGTTCGGCGGGCTGTATACGCCGTTCGCCACGGCCGCCGCGGTGTTCCTGCTGGCCGGCATCGTGCCGGTGCTGGTGTGGCCGAAGGAACCGTCGAGCGAGGAGCAGCCGCATACGGCGATGAGTGCGCACATGCTGATGGAGCGGTTCCGCGCGCCGCGGCACGCCGTCGAATTCTGGAAGGCGTTCGCTTCGCGCTCCTTGGTGTCGGCTGGTGTCGGACTGACGACCGTGTTCCTGTGGTTCATCGCATCGGCGCTGATCTTCCGGGATTGGTTCACGCAAGGCAACTCCTCTCCGATCGCGGTACCGGTGTGCTCGTTGATCGCCTCGATGGCCTTGGCGACGCTCGTCGGCTCCGTGGGTGCCGCGTTCATCGCCGGTCCGGTGGGTGAGTACATTGAGGATCCGCGGTATCTGTCGGTCATTTCCTGCGTGCTGTACACGGTGGCGTTGGCTTTGCCCATGACCATGCCGAGCGCCGTCAGCATGGTGCTGTTCGCCCTGATCGGAGGGTTCGCGTTCGGCCTGATCGATACGTTCGGCCAGTTGCTTGCGATGGGCGCGTTGCCGGATGCGCGTTCGGCCGGCCATGATTTGGCGTTCTTCAACCTGTCGAATTCCGTCGGTCTGGCGCTCGCCGCGATAATCGGCGCGGTCGGTGTGGCCGTCACCGGCGGTTTCTCGGTGCTGTTCCCGGCGGCCATCGTCTGTGTGCTCGCGTCCGCGGTCGTCACGATTTCGATGAAGCGCTAGCAATCCGGCCGGATTGGCCGCTGTTGCGCCTCGTTTGGGATTGAGGCATCATCCTATCCGCGATTAGTCCCATCCGTTGCTGCTGAAATGGGACTTTCGCGGGATGGGGCGTCGATGTGTCTGTCTGTAATGCAGGCGGAACACAGACAGGTTGTGCCGACGCCGCCGATGTTGTTATGCCGCGGCCGTCCACATAGTGAACCTTTGATGGCTGTCGTGGAATCCCGCGCCTATGTTGTCGGACAGTCGAGCGCGAAAGAGCTCGAAAGACACGTTCGATACCGAAAGGAGGTTCGCCGCGATGACTGGATATGCTGCTGATAACGCCGCTAACGCAACCACCGTTAACGTTGTTCTGCTGTCTGCACGAATTATTATTCCGTCTTCGCTGGCGGACTGATTCGGCATCACTGCTTGGAACCCCGCCAACGAAGGCAGGGCTCAGCGAGCAACCAATCGTATAGCCCTGCACGAGTCGCGGGGCTTTTTTTTGATGCGTCCCACAAGGTCACCGGATCAGCAAAGCGGCAAACGAGAGAGAACAGAATAAAAAATCGCGGGCTCGTCCGCGTGCAGTAACAGGAGCTAACAATGACAGCAGTCACACTGACGGCTGACGGCACCACTTCGGTGGGTGGAAAAGCAAAGGCGATGGTCCGTGACTCGGTCAAGACCGTGATCGCCGCCTCGATGGTCGGAACCGCCATCGAATTCTACGACTTCTACGCCTACGGCACCGCCGCAGCGAACTACTTCCCGCGCATCTTCTTCTCCGCGAAGGACAACCCCACCGTCGCGCTGCTGATGAGCCTGCTGACCTTCGCCATCGCGTTCATCGCTCGTCCGCTGGGATCCCTGATCTTCGGCCACTTCGGTGACCGCATGGGCCGCAAGACCACGCTGGTCGTCTCGCTGATGACCATGGGCGTCGGCACGTTCCTCATCGGCTGCCTGCCGACCTACAGTCAGGTCGGTGTCGGCGCGGTCGCGGTACTGTGTCTGCTGCGTTTCATCCAGGGCATCGGCCTTGGCGGCGAATGGTCCGGTGCTGCGCTGGTCGCCACCGAGAACGCGCCCGAAGACAAGCGTGCGCTGTACGGCTCCTTCCCGGAGCTCGGCGCCCCGATCGGCTTCTTCCTGTCGAACGGCACCTACTTCGTGCTGGAGTCGTTCAATGACACCGATGCGATGTGCGCCTGGGGTTGGCGTGTGCCGTTCCTGCTGTCCGCCGTGCTGGTGATCATCGGCCTCGTCGTGCGAGTCCACATGGAGGAGACCCCGATCTTCCGCATGGCCCAGGAGCAGAAGAAAGTCGTCAAGTCCCCGCTGACTGAGGTGTTCCGCAAGTCCTGGAAGCAGGTGCTGCAGGCGACGTTCCTCGTGGCCGTGACCTACACGCTGTTCTACACGCTCGCCACCTGGTCGCTCGCATGGGGCACCAAGATCAAGCGTGAAGGCGGCGGCGACCTCGGCTTCACCAACCAGGAGTACCTGCTCATGCTGATGATCTCCATCTGCGTGTTCGCGCTGTTCATCGTGCTTTCCTGCCTGTATGCCGACCGGATCGGCCGTCGTCGCGTGCTGATGTTCTCGTCCTGCGCGCTGGTCGTGTTCGCCGTGCTGTTCCCGTTCCTGCTGGACAGCGGCCTGGTCGGTCAGAAGAACTTCGCGGCCACCATGGTGTTCCTATGCCTCGGCTTCGCCCTGATGGGCATCGCCTTCGGCCCGATCGGCGCCTTCCTGCCCGAGCTGTTCGACGCGAACGTGCGTTACTCCGGCTCCGGCATCGGCTACAACCTCGCCGCCATCGTCGGCGCTGCTTTCGTGCCGACCATCGCCACGTGGCTGTCGAAGAACTTCGGCGTGCATTCGGTGGGTCTGTATCTTGCCGTGATGGCCGTCTGCTGCCTGATTGCGTTGGCGACCTGCAAGGAGACCAAGGACGTCGACTTTACGAAGTGACGGCGATGGTCGGGTACCGCCCGGCCGCGCTTGAACTCCCAAAAAATAACAACAATACACAAAAACAATCATTCAATATTTGGACGTGGGCAACCACGTCGCCTCCAGTGGTACTAGAAATGAGCCACAGGAGGGGATGACTTTGGCGCGGGACACAATCCCGCGTGGAAGCCGTCTGCAACCAAGAGGGCCGTCGAAAGCGAGCGCGTTCGGCGGCAAGACATCCAATTAAAGGAGTGCCTATTATGGCAGCAACTATCTGGTATGAGAAGGACGCCGATCTGTCCGTGTTCGATGGCAAGAAGGTCGCCATCCTCGGTTATGGCTCCCAGGGCCACGCGCATGCGCTGAACCTGCGCGACTCCGGCGTTGACGTGGTCGTCGGCCTGCGCCCGACCTCCAAGTCCGTCGAGTTCGCCAAGGAGCAGGGCCTTGAGGTCAAGCCGGTCGGCGAGGCCGTCGCCGAGGCCGACGTGGTCATGATCCTGCTGCCCGATCAGTACCAGGCCGCCGTGTACAAGAAGGACGTCGAGCCGAACC
>UMHS01030021.1_pt1 | contig 25678 bp, 22 predicted proteins | sample 1965611 | NCBI WGS metagenome assembly UMHS01 (sample SAMEA4836106, study PRJEB28245) | human gut metagenome | biome: gut microbiome; material: fecal sample | place: Denmark | collected 2008
CGTGTGCAAAGGCCAGTGCCTTGCCCTCGGTCATGTAGGGAGCCACCTGCTTGTTGTAGATGTCGGCGCACAGCTCGTCGGGCACCAGCATCATGACAATGTCGCCGGCCTTGGCAGCTTCTTCCACTTCCATGACCTTGAAGTTCTCGTGAGTTGCTGCGAACTCAGAAGCCTTCTCCCAGTGAGCAGAACCCTTGCGCAGGCCGACGACGACGTTCACGCCGCTCTCGGCCAGGTTCTCGGAATGGGCGTGGCCCTGGCTGCCGAAGCCGATGACAGCGACGGTCTTGCCGTCCAGCACGCCGAGGTTGCAGTCGGAATCGTAGTATTTCTTGATAGCCATGGTAGTTGTTCTCCTTTTTGTTTTGTGTTTATTCAGTGGCTGATTGTAAACATTTTATTTTTTCGCTCACTGTGGAGCGGAAAAGCGAAGTTTTAACCCTCTCAGTCATCTCGCTTTGCTCGATGCCAGCTCCCCCGAGGGGGGAGCTTTTATCATACCTTCTCTTTTGATGATGCATAAAACCTCGCCCTTCGGGAGAGGTGGCACGGCGCAGCCGTGACGGAGAGGGTTCGTTCTTACTTTCTCTCCGGGCAGTGGGTCCCCGGCAGAGGCAGCTGTGCTTCGCGCACCTCCTGCGGAGGCTTCTGCATATGCTGATGCATCCCGCCGCGCTCCAGTGCGGTAACGCCGGTGCGGCACTGCTCCAAAATTTTGTAATCTGTAAACATTTTCAGGAAGGCATCGATCTTATCCGGCTTGCCGATCAGCTCGAACACCATGCTGTCCGGCGAAAGGTCGATGATCTTGGCCTTGTAGATACTGGCGATCTCTCGCAGCTCACTGCGGTTGTGCACATCGGATGCTACCTTCAGCAGCAGCAGTTCCCGTTCCAGAGATTTTTCGCCGTCCAGCACGAACACCTGACGGGTAACTTCCAGCCGTTCGGTCTGCAGGATCAGCTGCTTGAGGGCCTTGTCATCGCTGGTAATGGTCACGGTGATGCGGCTAACTGCCGGGTCGTTGGTGGCCGAGACCGTCAGGCTGTCGATGTTGAAGCCGCGGCGGCAGAACAGGTTGGACACACGGGCCAAAACACCGCTCTGGTTGTCCACCAGCAGGCTGATGACCCTGCGCTTGTTGGATTCCATATTGCTGTGCCCTCCTTATTCCATGATGATATCGTTGATGTCGCCGCCGCTGGGGATCATGGGCAGCACCTTTTCGTCCTTATCGATGATGCACTCGATCCAAGTAGGGCCTTTCTGCTTCATTGCATCGGCAAAAGCAGCCTGGAACTCCGGCAGGTTAGTGCAGCGGTAGCCCTTCAGGCCAAAGCCCTCGGCCAGCTTGACGAAGTCCGTCTTGCGGTGGGGATCGGTCTGGCTGTAGCGCTTTTCGTAGAAGGTGGTCTGCCACTGGCGCACCATGCCCAGCACCGAGTTGTTGAAGATCACGGTGATGATGGGCAGCTCATAGCTCACGGCGGTGCAGGCCTCGTTCAGGTTCATGTGGAAGGAGCCGTCGCCGGTAAACATGACCACCCGCTGGTCGCGGCCCAGAGCCATCTGTGCGCCAATGGCGGCACCGTAGCCAAAGCCCATGGTGCCCAGACCGCCGCTGGTGATAAAGCCACGGCTCTTAGCGTGGCGCAGGTACTGTGCCGCCCACATCTGGTGCTGGCCCACATCGGTCACATACACGGCCTCCGGGCCGCACTGGTTGCACACCTCGCCGATCACCTGATGGGGCATCAGGCGGGTGGGGTCGGACACCGGGTGGTAATCCTGTGCCTGCCACTCACGGATCATCTTCATCCAGTCGGGATGCTTCTTTTCCTCGATCTGCGGCAGCATGGCGTTCAGCACGTAAGCGGCATCGCCCACGATGGAAAGATCGACCTCCACATTCTTGCCCAGCTCACTGGGGTCGATGTCGATCTGGATGATGGTGGCGTTCTTTGCAAAGGTCTTGGGGTTCAGGGCCACACGGTCCGAGAAGCGGGTGCCCACTGCAATCAGCACGTCGCAGTCAGCCACGGCACGATTGGAGGTGTAACAGCCGTGCATACCCACCATGCCAATGTTCATCGGGTCGCCGTAGGGCACAACGCCTGCGGCCATCAGGGTGTAGGTGGCCGGGATCTCTGCCTTGTGCAGCAGATCACGCAGCGGCTGGCAGGAGGCTGCGCTGCGCACGCCACCGCCAAAGTAGACCAGCGGTCGCTGGGCCGCATTGATAAGATCCGCTGCCCACTTGACCTGCTCCGCGTTGAAGGTGGTCACGGTGCGGATCGGCTCCGGCTTTTTGGGGGTGAACTCGCATACCGCTGCCGTCACGTCCTTGGGGATATCCACCAGCACCGGGCCTTTGCGCCCGCTCTGTGCAATACGGAAGGCAGAGCGCATGGTATCGGCCAGCTCTTCCACCCGGCGCACCGTGAAATTGTGCTTGGTGATGGGCATTGTGATGCCCTCAATGTAGGCTTCCTGAAAGCTGTCCCTCCCGATCCCGTCCGTGGTCACGTTGCCGGTAAAGGCTACCATGGGCACCGAGTCCATATAGGCCGTGGCAATGCCGGTGACCAGATTGGTGGCACCCGGGCCGCTGGTAGCCAGCACCACGCCGGTGCGGCCGGTCGCGCGGGCATAGCCGTCTGCCGCGTGGGCCGCGCCCTGTTCATGTGCCGTCAGCACATGGGTGATGCGGTCCGAATTTTTGTACAGTTCATCGTAAAGGTTCAGCACTGCGCCGCCGGGATAACCAAAAAGGGTGTCCACGCCCTGCTCGCAGAGGACCTCCACAAAAATCTGAGAACCATTCAACTGCATGGTGAGTTTCTCCTGTTTTCCTAACCTTTTTCCACTTTTTACACGTTCCCGGGGAGCTTCTTTTTAAAAGAAAAGGCCTTTGTCCCCTGTTATCAAGAGACAAAGACCTTGTGATCATCAAGCTCTCTGCGGTACCACTCTCGTTGGCGTGCTGTGCACACCCTCTCACGGGCTTCCAACAAAGCCCTGCACGGTAACGGCTGCAACCGGCGCTGCTTACAAGGGGTTTGCACCCGTTGGGCAGGCTGCTCCGGGATGATTTTCCGCACGAAGCACTGACTGCCTTGCACCAGACGGCAGCTCTCTGAACAGTGGGGATCGTGTGGTACTTTTTCCCATCTGCGCATTTGTTGATGTAAATTATACTATAAATCGGCCTTTTGTCAATCGACAATTTGTAACCTGAATCACCCCAAACATGAAGTTAATTGAACACCTCTTGCGCCATGGCACAATGCGCTGTATACTTCTGATATGCGCGCCTGCGCGTTTAATTTAAGACCAACTAGAGGACAGGAATATGAAATTGAGAGAATGGAATGCCCGGCTGCACGGGCTTGTTGTTTTCCGCAGCCTGCTGGACGACCCCGTTGTGGCAAAGCTTTTGGACCTGACCGACCGCATGGAAGCCGGTGCGCCCGGCTATGGCCCGGTGTGCGACGCTGTGGCCCAATTTGAAGCCGCACTGTTCGAGCACACCACCAACTGGGGCAGCTACCTCAGCGCCGCTGTGCTGGAAGCCGAGACCGTCTGCGTGCGTCAGGCTGCATCGGGCACCCTTGCCCCTGCACTGCAGACCGCGCTGGACAGTGAACTGGCTTTTCTGCAGGCTCTGTGCGGCCTGACGCTGGACGAGCTGCTGGCCGCTGCCGGTTCTGCCACAGGGCAGGCGCAGGAGCTGGCTTTCCTGCCCCGGTGGGAGACCTCCGGCATCGACCTGCCTGCCGCCTACGCCCAGCGCATGAGCGAGGTGGGAAAAAAGGGCTATGGCATGTTTGCCAAGCACCATGTGTTCACGGTGGAGAATGGCCAGCTGGTGCCGGTGAAATACCCGGACCCTCAGCGCCTTTCCGAGCTGCCCGGCTACGAGAAGGAGCGCGAAAAGGTCATTGCCAACACAAAGGCCCTGCTGGCCGGGATGCCCGCCAACAATGTGCTGCTGTACGGTGATGCAGGCACCGGCAAGTCCAGTGCGGTGAAAGCCATTGCCAATGAGTTTGCACCTGAAGGCCTGCGGCTGGTGGAAGTGAAGAAGAACCAGCTCTACCAGATCCCGGATCTGATGGACAAGCTGGCCGCGAACCCGCTCAAATTTATCCTGTTCATCGACGACCTGAGTTTTACCGCCAACGACGACAACTTTGCCGCGCTCAAGGCCATTCTGGAAGGCAGCGTGGGCGGCCGGGCCAAGAACATTGCGGTATACGCCACCTCCAACCGCCGCCACCTTATTAAAGAAACACTGACCGACCGCACCGGCGACGACATCCACGAAGCCGATACCCGGCAGGAGCTGATGAGCCTTTCCGCCCGGTTCGGCCTGATGGTCACTTTCCAGCGGCCGGAGAAGGCCCGGTTTGAGAACATTCTGGCCGAACTGGCAAAGCAGCACGGCATCGACATGCCGATGGATCAGCTGCTGGTCAAAGCCGAAGCCTTTGCCATCCGCGCCGGCGGCCGCAGCCCCCGCGTGGCAAAGCAGTTTATTGAGCAGTGCGAGGCGGGCGTGCAGAAGTAATTAGTTTGTCTTTATTTTAACATCAAAGTCTCTGACAAATCTTTCACAAAATGCCGAGAAGTCGTGAATTTTTTCACCTTCTCGGCATTCTTTGTCTATTTTTTATTTATCGGTAAAAAGCCTTGCATTCTATTGAAATTCAGGCTATAATATGGCCAACATCAGCCAATTGAGCACTTCTGGAGGGCAACTATGGGCTTTTTAACGGGTAAGACCGCTATCATCACCGGCGCAGGCCGCGCCGTACTTTCCGATGGCAGCTGCGGCTCCATCGGCTATGGCATTGCCACCGCCTTTGCAAAAGAGGGCGCAAATCTGGTCATCACTGGCCGTAATGTAAAAAAACTGGAAGAGGCAAAAAACGAACTGGAAGCCAAGTATGGCATCCGCGTTCTGCCGGTGCAGGCAGATGTGTGTGCAGGCACCGACAACGAAGCCACCGTGCAAAATGTCGTCAATCAGGCTGTGGATACCTTTGGCGGCATTCAAGTGCTGGTGAACAACGCACAGGCATCCGCTTCCGGCGTGCCGCTAGCAGAGCACACCACCGAGCAGTTTGATCTGGCCCTTTATTCCGGCCTGTACGCTGCATTTTACTATATGAAGGCCTGCTATCCCTATCTGGCCAAGTCCAAGGGCAGCGTGATCAACTTTGCATCCGGTGCAGGCTTGTTTGGCAACTTTGGCCAGTGCTCCTACGCTGCCGCCAAGGAGGGCATCCGCGGCCTGTCCCGCGTGGCCGCTACTGAGTGGGGCAAGGATGGCATCAATGTCAACGTGATCTGTCCGCTGGCCTGGACCGCCAAGCTGGAGCAGTTCCAGCAGGCATACCCGGATGCGTTCAAAGCCAACGTCAAGATGCCGCCCATGGGCCACTACGCCAACCCCGAGACCGAGATCGGCCGGGTATGCGTGCAGCTGGCCATGCCGGACTTCAAGTATCTGTCCGGCGAGACCCTCACGCTGGAGGGCGGCATGGGTCTGCGCCCGTAATTGCTGTTCTCATTCTTCCTCATACATGCAAAAGGGGCTGTGCCAGTGGCACAGCCCCTTTTGTGTTTAGGCCTGATTATTCGCGCACGGCGATGCACTCGATCTCCAGCTTTGCGCCCTTGGGGATGGCGGCCACCTGCACGCAGCTGCGGGCAGGGAACGGCTCCGCAAAGGCCTTGGCATACACGGCATTCACAGCGGCAAAATCGTTGATATCGGCCAGAAAAATGACAGTCTTGACCACATTTGCCATGGAAAGGCCAGCCTCGGCCAGAATGGCCTTGAGGTTTGCAAGGCTCTGTGCAGCCTGCTCTTCAACCGTATCGGCCATCTTGCCGGTAGCAGGGTCTACCGGGATCTGGCCGGAAACAAACACCATATTGCCCAGATCGATCGCCTGGCTGTAAGGGCCGATGGCTGCGGGTGCGTTGGAAGTGGAAACGACTTTCATGATAAAACGTTCCTTTCTTTTTTCTTCTATTATACTCTTTCGCTCACAAGCTGGAAACCCTCTTTTGCAAGCTCTGCGCGGATCTGCTCGATCTGCTCGGCATCGCGGGTCTCAAGGGTGAGCTTGAGGAAGCAGCTGGAAATGGGCATATTGGGATCGGAGCCATCGTGCTGCACCGACACCACATTGCTGCCGCAGCGGGACACGATCTCGGCCACCTTCTTGAGCTGTCCGGGCTTGTCCTCCAGCGCAATGGTCATGTTCGCCTTGCGGCCGCTCATGACCAGACCACGGGTGATCACGCGGTTGAGGATGTTCACATCGATGTTGCCGCCGGAGACGACGCAGGCCACCTTTTTGCCCTCGACCGGCAGCTTGTGGAACAGCACTGCAGCCACCGGCACGGCTCCGGCACCCTCGGCAACCAGCTTCTGGTTCTCCATCAGCGAGAGGATGGCGGCAGCGGTCTCATCCTCGCTCACGGTCACGATGTCGTCCACATACTGCTCACAGATCTGGTAGGTCAGCTCACCGGGAGTCTTGACCTGAATGCCGTCTGCAAAGGTAGAAACGGCTTTCAGGGTCTGGTACTTATGCTCGTGCAGGCTGCGGTACATGCTGGGTGCACCCTCGGCCTGTACGCCATAGACCTTCACCTCCGGGCGCAGACTCTTGATGGCAAAGGCCACGCCGGAGATCAGGCCGCCGCCGCCCACCGGCACAACGACCGCATCCACATCCGGCAGCTGATCCAGAATTTCCAGACCAATGGTTCCCTGCCCCGCGATGACCTGCTCATCGTCATAGGGGTGGATAAAGGTCATGCCGGTCTCTTCCTGCAGCTCCACAGCCTTGTCGTGGGCATCATCGTAGGTGCCGGGCACCAGACACACCTCTGCGCCCAGATTCTTGGTATTCTCCACCTTCATGATGGGGGCACCGTCCGGCATACAGACGATGCTCTTGATGCCGCGACGGGTAGCAGCCAGCGCCACGCCCTGTGCGTGGTTGCCGGCAGAGCAGGCGATCACGCCCTTGGCGCTCTCCTCCTCGGAAAGCTGGCTGATCTTATAGTAAGCACCGCGCACCTTAAAGCTGCCGGTGGCCTGCAGGTTTTCGGTTTTCAGGTACAGCTGGCAGTCCTTGGAGAGCTTGGGTGCCTCGATGAGGTCGGTCTTGCGGGCAACATCCTTGAGCACAAAGGCTGCATGGTAGATCTTATCCAGAGTCAGCATGGTTTTCTCCCTCTATTTTTATCGTTCCCTGCTCTGCGGCTTTTCCACCCTCAGAGCCTTTATTTCTGGCTTATTATGCATGTTTCTCAGTATAGGTTAACAAAGTTGATTTGTCAAATGAATTTCCTTCACACCTGAAACCGAAAAAGAGAACTGCCGCAGGCATACCGCCCACAGCAGTTCTCCGTGTTTTTGTGTTTTTAACGGCCGCGGCCACCGCCGCCGCCGTGGCTGCCGCCGCCGCCCATTCCACCGAAGGAGCCGCCGCCGAAGCTGCCGCCGCCGAACGAGCCGCCCCCAAAGGAGCCGCCTCCGCGGGAGCCACCGAAGGACCCGCCGCCAAAGCCGCCGCCCATGGGAGGACGGGGCGGACGCCGGTTGTTGTTCCGGGGCGGGCGGGGCCGGTCATTGCGGGGGCCGGGGCCATAGCCCGGGCCGTATCCGGGGCCGAAGCCGGGGCCCGGAGGGGGCGGCGGGCCGGGACGGTGCCGACGGGCCGAACCTGCCATGTAGCCCCATGCGAAGGGGCCCCAGTTCCAGCCTGCTGCGTGGCCGATGGGTGCAATGAACACCCGGAACACGAACAGTACGATGATCAGCATCACCATCAGGGACATGAACAGGATCACGATGCCCAGAACGACATCCTCAAAGGTGGTGGGGCCGTCGTCCGGCTCCGCGTAGCTGCCGTCGTCGTAGCTGCCATTGTTCAGATTTACCCCATAAACACTTGCAATGGTGTCGGCCACATTGTTGGCACAGGTGATTACTGCATCGCTGTAATCGCGGTTAACAAAATCACCTTCCATGGTCTGAGCGAGGGCACTGGCCTGACTTTCCAGCGTGGTGTTGCGGAAGCCGTCGCCGTAGGTCACGTAGTAATCGCCGTCCTCGTAGATGGGCGATTCCATCACCAGCAGGATCAGCACGCCGTTGTTCTCGGAAGCCGAGCCGATGCCCCAGGCGTTGAAGGCCTGTGTTGCATAATCCTCAGTGGAATAATTACCCGTATAATCTACAGTCAGTACGCAGATCTGTGCTCCGTTGCAGCTGGACTGCAGCTGGTTGTTCAGATCAACGATGGTCTGGGTAGTGCTGTCGCTCAAAACGTTGGCGTCATCCACCACACACTGATCTCTGGGCAGATCCGGCAGGCTGGCGGCGGCAAATGCCGCCGGGCACAGGGCCGCTGCGCCCACCACAAGGGCCAGCACCAGAGCGCTTACGCGTTTTGCAAAATTTTTCATGCGAAGGGTTCAACCTCCTTTACACCGGCAATGGCTCCCAGCATGCTGGCCGGGAAGCCGCCGGTCTCTTTCTGGTAGTCGTAAACGGCATCGTTGTATTTCAGGGTGCCGATGATGGTAGCCGCACTGTTGAACTGGCCGTACTGGCCCTGCACCGCGCCCATCTTCATGGGGTCTGCGGCCTGCTCCTGCAGCTTTGCGTAGAGCTGATCGATCCGCGACCCCAGCACCTCGTTGGCCTGATACAGTGCGTGCATCGTGCTGCCCTGATAATAGGGCAGCGAGGTGAGTGCCTGACTTTTGCCGCCGTTCTGCACCGCTTCCAGACAGGCGGTAAAATCGCTCAGCGCGCTCTGTGCGGCCTGTACCTCGGCACTGTCCGCTCCCAGCGTGCTGCCGGCGGTGGTGATGATGTTTGCCGCCGTGTTCATGCGGGTGGTCAGCTCCTCGTTGAGGTTATAGCCGTTGTCTGCCGCCACACCCACCGTGTACCATTTGCGGACTTCGTTGTACCGGCTGTGCAGCTTGGCGCTGCCAAAGCCCAAAAAGGCCGCCAGCATCACCACCACGCTCAGCGCCAGTGCAGCTGCGCGGGTGGAAAGGGCTGCGGGCAGCTTTGCTTCCAGCCCTGCCAGCTTCTGCTGCAGAGGTGTCAGCGGCACGGCCTGCTCCGGCTGCTTTTGTTCGCGGTAGCTGCCCGCGTCAAAACCGCCGGAAGTGCTGTTCTGTTTTTGCGAAAAATCTGCGTTTGCCATCTCAGCTCCGGATCTCCATCATTTTTGCTTTCAGTTCGTCCTCGATGCGGTTCAGCTCCTGCTCGGCGGCAGCGCGCTTTGCGCGGCCCTCGCTCTGGATCTTGTTCAGCTCGTCCAGCGTCTCGATCAGGCTCTTGTTGGTCTGCTGCAGGGTCTCGATGTCCACCACACCGCGCTGAGACTCCTTTGCGGTCTCGATGGTACCCATCTTCAGGGCCTCGGCGTTCTTCTTGAGCAGGTCGTTGGTCATGTCGGTCACGGCACGCTCGGCCTGCATGGCCTGCTGGCTGTGGGCCAGACCCAATGCCAGCACCATCTGGTTCTTCCACAGCGGGATGGTGTTGACGATGGTGGACTGGATCTTTTCCGCCATCATGGTATTGTTGTTCTGCAAAAGGCGGATCTGCGGCCCCATCTGCAGGCTGATGTTGCGGGTCAGCTCCAGATCATAGAGCTTCTTCTCAAAGCGTTCGCACTGGTCGGCCAGATCACGAGCCGCCTGTGCATCCTCCGGCAGGCCGGAAACCTTGGCCTTATCCATGGCCTGCTGCAGCTCGTTTGCGCGCACATCGGCCAGCTTCTTTTTGCCGGCAAGGATATACATGCTCAGCTCCTTGAAGTAGGCCATGTTCAGATCATACATCTTATCCAGCATGGCGATGTCCTTGAGCAGCTGCACCTGATGGCCCTCCAGCATGGACTGGATCTTTTCCACGTTGGTCTCGGCCTTGTTGTACTTCATCTTCATGGCATCCAGCTGGTCGCCCTTCTTCTTGAAGAAGCCGAGGATGCCCTTTTTTTCCTCCTCACCGGCATCAAAGCTCTTCAGCTCACCGATCAGGCTGGTGATCATATCGCCCACTTCGCCCAGATCCTTGGTGGCCACCTTGGAAAGGGCGGCCTCGGAGAAATCGCCGATCTTCTTCTGACAGGCGGAGCCGTACTGCAGCACCTGCTGGCTGTTGGTAATGTCGATCTTTTCGGCAAACTGATCCACCATGGCCTGTTCTTCCGGGGTCAGGTTCACCTGCGGCTGCTCCGGTGCGGCAGCTTCCTGCTGGGCGGGTGCTGCCTTTTCCTCTTCTGCCGGGGTGGGGTCCAGCGTCAGGGTGGGTACTGCGGGTGCATCGAGGTCAAAGTTGAATGTATTATCAGCCATAAGAGATTCCTTCCTTTCCAAATACCATTTACCTTTTTTCTTAGCTCAGGCCCTGCCCTTTGAGCATGTTCTGCAGCACCGTGATATCTGCAGAAAGGTCCATGCTCTCGGCGGCGTACAGGGCATCCAGCTGGTTTTCAAACGCCGTGGCAATGGAAGCAGCATTGTGCTCCACCTCGGTACGGATGGCTGCGGCATTCTCGCCGCGCACGCCCTGCTTTGCCAGCTTTGCATACTGCTGCAGAACGTTCACCGCATCCGGCAGGTAATAGTTTGCGAACCTGCGCACCTGCTTTGCCTTTTCCGGGTTTGCTTCCACCGCTTCCACAATGGAGCGGCCCGCCTTTTCCATGCGGGTCATGGCGGCAGAGAGCTGCGGGTCCGGCAGCTGCTCGTTGAGGGTGTGCAGGGTATCCAGTTTTTGCTGAATGTCGGTCAGCATCGCGTCCACATCCTCCACACCGGTGTGGAAAGGCACTTCGTGCTCCACCACCCGGGGCGGGCAGACCTTCTGTGCCGCACCAAAGGCCACAAATGCACCGCCCAGCGCCGCCAGCAGCGCCCACAGCTTATACACCGGCAGTACCGCGCACAATACCAAAAAGACCAGTGCCATTGCATAAAATGGCAGAACGCTGGGCTTTCTGGTGCGGATGATCTTGCTCATGTTTCTTCTCCTTGTCCGGGGCATTGCCCCTTATGTTACCCATAATACCGCACCCCACGAAAAACGCAAGTCTTTCACGGATAATTTACAACCTGGCCATCATTTGTTGATCCACGGCAAGAGAGCCGCGCCCCAGATTTCGCGCAGCTTTTCCGGGCGGCAGGCAGCGTTTGCCGGGCTGGTGCTGGGCAGCTTTACCGCTGCAATGCCGGACACCGGCTGCAGATACTTTGTATAGATCCGGTATGCGGTGGCTCCGTTGCAGAATACTGCTTCGATGGGTGCCTTTTCCAGCAGAGCGGCAATATCATTCGGCACTGCATCCTTGATGGAAGCATCCGCTGCGCCGGTGATGGTGCAGCGTTCCAGCGTGTCCCAGAGGGCCAGCCCATGGCGCAGGATGATCTGCTTTTTGGCTTCAATGTCCTCACGGGCAGGCACCGGCTCACCGGTCAGCGCGGCCAGCACGGGCCAGAAGCGGTTCTGCGGGTGGCCGTAGTAAAAGGCCATCTCCCGGCTTTTGGGGCTGGGCCATGTGCCAAGGATCAGCGCCCGGCTGTGTTCGTTATACACCGGTTCAAAGCTCATTGTCCGCCTGCACTTTCAATTTTATCCCAAGGCGAGCCAAGGTCGCGGCCGGACGGCTCTGCTCTGGGGCCGTCGAACCACAGCTCATCGATCAGGTCGGCAAGGCCGTCCTCCCGCACATCGCCAATGATGCGGTCGGCGGCAGCCTTTGCGTCCGGCGTGCCGTTTGCCATGCAGCAGCCAAGGCCCGCTGCCTTCAGCATGGCCACATCGTTGGCAGAATCGCCTGCCGCCACGGCATCGGCCAGTGTCAGGCCCATCTTTTCGCACAGGTCGGCAAGGCCCACGCCCTTGTCCATTCCACCGCGCACGATGTCGTAGTAGCACAGGCCATCGGCATTCTGCGCGCCCACCTGCATCCAGTGCAGGCCCAGATGGCCGTACTTTGCCGCAAAATCTGCCACGTGCTCCGGCGGCACTGCCGCAAAGGCCGCGTGGGGCATATCGATCAGGTGGCGGTCCTGATCTTCGCCATCCACGCAGTCCAGCCCGATGCTGTTCATCTGCTGATAGCCCCTGTGCAGATATTCATACTCGCAGTAGGCGTAGCAGGCATCCCTGAAATTGAACTGCAGCGGATAGTTATAATCCTCGCAGAAATCCACCAGCGCGTACATTTCCTCAGCGGTGAGCGGGTGCTCGGCCACGATGCGGCCCTCGCGGTCCACCACACAGGCACCGTTGCAGGTGATGGCATAATCGAACCGGATGCCGCCCAGCTGGCCTTTGAGGTTGACGCACGGATACGCGCGTCCGGTGCTGAGCACAAATCTGCCGCCTGCGGCCTGCAGCTTCTTTACCGCCTTGACCACCTTCTGACGCGGCTTGCCCTCGCCAAAGGGCACCAGTGTGTTGTCGTAATCGCTTGCCAGAATCTTATATTGCATTCTATTCTCCCCTATGGAACTGAGTTTTGTACCAGTATACCATACTTTTTTAAAATTGGGGTGCATTTGGGCATAAAAATAAGGCTACTGCACAGAATTCCATGCAATAGCCTTATTTTGTTTCACGATGCCGTTTTCTTTGCAGCTTCTTCTCGTGATCACGCAAACACGGCCACGACCACCTGCATTGCCACGCCGAGGAATGCGCCTGCACCCCATGTCAGGCCGGTGATGAACAGGTTCTGCTTCCACGAAGGATTGGTGCGCCACAGCACCGCAAGGCCCACGCCTGCACCAGTGCAAAGGCCCGCCACCAGACTGGAAAAGCGCAGAGCACCCTCCACATACAGCTGGGTCAGCAGCACGCTGGCGGCGCAGTTGGGGATCAGGCCCACCAGTGCGGCCACTACCGGCTGGAAGAAGCCCATGCTGCCCAGAAGGTCTGCAAACACATCTTCGCCCACGCCCTCGACGATCAGGCCGAACACCAGACTGAACGCAAAAATGAACACAAAGATCTCCAGCGTGTGGCGCAGGGCCGCTTTCCAGATGGGAGCGGGCTTACCCTCTTCGTCGCTGTGCTCCTCGTGACAGTCCACCTCGTCGGCGTGGCCGGTGTAGCCGCCGCGCAGCGATTTGGGCAGCACGCCGCGCAGCACAAAATCCAGCACAAAGCCCACCACAATGGCGTATACCACCTTGATGACCATGAGCACAGCCAGCTTATCCCAGTAGGCCGGCATGGATACCAGCAGCGGGATGGCTTCGTCGCTGGTGGCAAGGTAGACGGCCATCAGGGTGCCCAGCGTGATGACGCGGGAGGAGTAGAAGTTGGACGCAATGGCAGAAAAGCCACACTGCGGCACACAGCCCAGCACCGCGCCCGGAATCGCGCCCCAGCGCCCGCCGCCTGCCAGCAGTGCTTCAATGCGCTCACCGTGGCGGGTCTCGATATACTCGATCAGAAGATAAGCCAAAAACAGGAAGGGCAGCATCTTAGCGGTATCCACCAGAGATTCGCCCAGAACATCCAGAAACAGTTCCATATACGCTCCTAAAAACGACCGTTCGTCGCTTCATTTTAGTAAATTGCAAATTGGTTGCATTTTTGAACAGGGATGATTATACACGATATTCTCTCCAATTGCAATACCAAAATGCAAATTAGTTGCAAATTTATGTTATGGAACGCTGCATCGCAAAAAATACGATTTCAAATGGTCTCCGCTGATGCTCTGACCATTTTCAGCGGAATTATTATTTTATTTCGCAATTCTGGAAAATCTGCGGATTTTCCAGAATTGCCTTTTCACGGGAGGAGTCATAACCGAAAGCGGAAGCTGCCGCGCTGGTTTTCTGCGGAAACATTCACGCGGCGGAATTAACGTTCTGCCCGCAAGCACAAGCCTTTCCTCCACGACCCCCGCCCATGAAAATGGGGTCCAGAAACACCCGCAGGCGTTTCTGGACCCCAAAATCAAAAATATAATTTCCTTAGCTTATGCGCAAAGCAACGCGGAGCGCATTCAAAATCGTCCCACACAGCAGGAGTCTGCCTTTTGTTTTACCCCTTCATTGGCACAAAGCCCACAAGGTCTTTTACCACCTCGCCGCCGATGATCAGGCCGGCCACCGAGGGTACAAAGGCATTGGAGCCCGGCACCGAACGGCGCTGGGTGCACTTGCGCTGGGTGCCCGGAGGGCAGATGCAGTGATACTTGCAGCTGATGTCGTCATCCTCGATGGGGGTCATGGCAGGCTCCTTGGAGTAGACCACCTTCAGGTGCTTGATTTTGCGCTTGCGGCACTCGGTACGCATCACCTTGGCCAGCGGGCAGACCGAGGTCTTGTAGATATCGGTCACTTCAAAGCGGGTCGGGTCCATCTTGTTGCCTGCGCCCATGGAGCAGATGATGGGGGTGCCTGCCTCCTTGCACTTCATCACCAGCGCCAGCTTGCCGGTAACGGTGTCAATGGCATCCACCACATAGTCGTACTGGGTAAAGTCGAACTGGTCCTGTGTTTCCGGGCCAAAGAAGCACCGGTGGGTGGTCACCCTGATGTCCGGGTCAATGTCGTGGATGCGCTGCGCAGCCACATCTACCTTATATTGCCCTACCGTGCTGCGGGTGGCGATGATCTGGCGGTTGAGGTTGGTCAGGCAGACCTTATCATCATCGATCAGATCCAGTGCCCCCACGCCGCTGCGCGCCAGCGCTTCCACCGTGTAGCCGCCCACGCCGCCGATGCCGAACACCGCCACGCGGGAATTGTGCAGTTTTTCCATAGCTTCCGCGCCCAGCAGCAACTGCGTGCGGGAATACTGATTTTGCATTTTGTTCTCCTTGTTACTTTTCCACTCTCGTAATGGTGCCGCCGCCCAGCACGGTGTCGCCCTGATACAGCACCACGGCCTGACCGGGCGTAGGGGCGCGCTGGGGCTGGTCAAATTCCAGCCGGAAGCCGCACTCCGCCGGGTAGACGGTGGCGGCCTGCTCCACCTGATGGTACCGGGTGCGGGCTGTGACCCGCAGCGGCCCGGTCAACTCCGGAATGGCGATCCAGTTCACCTCGTCCGCATACACGATGCGGTCGAACAGCATCTCCTCCGGCCCTACCGTGACGGTGTTTGCCTGCATGTCCTTGCCGCAGACGTACACAGGTGCCCCCATGGCAAGGCCCAGCCCCTTGCGCTGGCCGATGGTGTACCGCACCGCGCCGTTGTGGGTGCCCACCACCCTGCCGCTCTCGTCCAGAAAATCACCTGCCGGGTAGTGTTTGCCGGTGAAGTCCTCCATAAAGCGGGCATAGTCGCCATCCGGCACGAAGCAGATGTCCTGACTGTCGTGCTTGCGGGCATTGACAAATTTGTGCTGCTCCGCGATCTCGCGCACCTCAGTCTTGTGCAGGCCGCCCAGCGGCAGACGGATATGCGCCAGCTGCTCCTGAGTGAGGTTGTAGAGCACGTAGCTCTGGTCCTTGCCCTCGTCCAGCCCCTTTTTGAGCAGGAAACGGCCGGTGGCCTCGTCCTGCTCCACCCGGGCATAGTGGCCCGTGACCACATACTCCATGCCGTGTGCCCGGGCCCAGTCCAGCAGATGGCGGAACTTCATATATTTATTGCAGTCGATGCAGGGGTTCGGCGTGCCGCCCGCCTCATACACGCGGACGAATTTTTCAATGATCTGTTCCCGGAAGTCGGCCGTGAAATCCAGCACCTCGTACGGGATATCCATGGCATACGCCACCTCTGCCGCGTCCTCGATGTCCTTTTCCGAGCAGCAGGTGTGAAAGCCGGACTGTCCCAGCGTTTCGTTGCGGGTGAGCCGCATGGTGATGCCGGTGCAGTCATAGCCTGCCTGCTGCATGAGCCATGCCGCCACCGAGCTGTCCACGCCGCCGCTCATGGCAATGAGGGCACGCGGCTTTGAATCAGGGGTCTGTGTGGTCATAAGTTCTCCTTTGGTGCATTCAACACACTAAAACAGTAGTATAATAGTAACTCTGAAAAAAGAGCTTGTCAAGACGCAGCGAGCTGCTGCACTGCGGCCAGCAGGGCTTGCCGCTCGTTGGGATATTCTTCCCGGATCACACCGTCCAGCAGCGCTTCCAGCACTTTGCGGATGCCCGGCCCCGCCGGGACGCCTGCCGCCATCAGGTCGCGGCCATTCACAGCCAGCTGGCTGACGCGGCAGCATACGCCGTCCGCATCCAATCGTTCGGTCAATTCGGAAAGTGCAGCAAAATCAGCCGCGTGTTCCGGCTGCAGGGCTGTGCCCAGTGCTGCCAAACGCTGCACGGTACACAAGTTATATTTGCCCAGTAGTCGGCGGGCGTAGATAGTAAAGTCGGGTGTGACGGTAGTTTCTCTGAGGACCGTCCGCTGGGGTGGGACCCTGTTGCCGAAGGCAATAGGGCGGGCGATGGAATGGCCTGCAACGGCAACGACTGCCGCCTGCGGCGGAAACAAGGAGTTGCTGTTGGAGCAGCGGCCAGCAGGATGCGAGTGCTGCTCAAAGCACGAAGCATCCGCTGGGTGCCGCAACCCGTACTCGTGTCCGAAGAGAAAGCTACCGTCACGCCTTCTGGCTTCCCGCACCAACACCGCAGCCTCTTCAATCAAGGCATTGGAGCAGCGCAGGCGCCTGAGGGTGCGGCGGGTGCCGCCCTCGCCAAGGCTCAGCAGCAGCGCCGCCAGCCGGATGGGCAGAGCCTGCTCCCCCGCCGGGCAGGCATCCACCACCGGCTTTGCCGCCGCCAGTGCCTCCGATGAAAGCTCCGGCAGAATAACAAGCAGTATTTTTTTGTCAAGATATGCCGCAGGGGCGGGTGCGGCCAGCAGTTTTGCAAGCTCTTCCTCGATGCGCTCCACCGATACGCAGTCCAGATGGGCACACAGCTCCTGTGCCGCCTGCGCCGTGGGCGGGTCGATGGCAAAGCCAAACCGGGCTGCGAAGCGGTACAGCCGCAGGATGCGCAGCGCGTCCTCGGTGAACCGCTGGCGGGGCACACCCACCGCCCGTACGATGCCGCTTTGCAGATCGGCCTGCCCGCCAAAGGGGTCCACAAGGCCCTCTTTTTCATTGTAGGCCATGGCGTTGATGGTAAAATCCCGCCGGGCCAGGTCCTCCCGCACATCCGGCACAAAGTGCACCTCGTCCGGGTGGCGGCCATCTGTGTAGGTGCCTTCTGTACGGAAGGTGGTGATCTCGTAAAGGGCACCGCTCTGCTTCACCGTTACCGTGCCGTGCTGCAGGCCGGTGGGGATGCACCGCTGCGCGCCGAACAGCTCCATCACCTGCTGCGGCAGAGCACTGGTGCACAGGTCCCAGTCGTGCGGTGTAAGGCCCAGCAGACTGTCCCGCACGCAGCCGCCCACCACGTAGGCTGCATAGCCCGCCCTGTGCAGGGTGTCCAGCAGCTCTGCCGCACCCTCGTCCATCCGGATGGTCATGGCTGTGCCTCCTCGTACTGCAGGGTGATGCTTTTGCCGTCAAAGCCGCACTCCGCCGCCGGGAAGATGCTCTGTGCCTGCGCGGCATACTCCTCCGGGTCGGTGATCATGGGGGAATAATGGGTCAGCCAAAGCCGCTTTGCCCTCGCCTGCGCGGCAAGGGATGCGCTCTGCTCAAAGGTGCTGTGCCCCCACTGACGGGCCTGGTCTTCCTGCTCCGGAAAGGCATAGGTGGCATCGCATATCAGCAGGTCTGCGTCATGCGCCGCCTGCAAATAATACGGGCAGGGGGCCGTATCGCCGGAAAATACCACGCTCAACCCCTTGCGCGGTGCGCCCAGCACCTGCGCAGGCTGCACCGTTCTGCCCTCCACGGCAACGCTCTGCCCTTTCTGCAGCAGCTTCCATTGCTGCACCGGCACCCCCAGCGCCCGGGCCTGCTCCGGCGAGAATTTGCCTGCACGGGGCAGCTCCAGCCGGTAGCCAAAGCTTTTTACCCGGTGCTTTGTGGCAAACGGCACCAGCCGCGCACCGGCAGGCCAGCCCTCGCTCAGCACATCCAGCGCCAGCGGCTGGCCCGGCATAAGCACCTGCGGCTTCACCGGATAGGGCAGCGGGCCGGTCAGTGCCCGCACCGCCGCCCAGATATCCGGCAGGCCCTCCGGACCCAGCAGCGCAAGCGGCCTTGTGCGGCCCTGCGCCCCCAGAGTCTGCAAAAGGCCCGGCAGACCAAAGATGTGGTCGCCATGGTAGTGGGTCAGGCAGATGGCATCTGCCCGCATCAGGTTCACGCCCGCACGGCGCGCTGCCGCCTGCGTGCCCTCGCCGCAGTCCCACAGCAGGCCGTGGCCGCCGCAGGCAGCAAACGCCGCCGAGAGTGCCCGGTCCGGCAGTGGCATGGTAGCCGCAGTGCCCAGCAGTGTAATGGTCAGCATAAAGATCGTTCTCCCTGCACAGTAGATTTCGATATTTTATTGTACCACAGCCCAGCACGTTGCACAATCACTGCTGGCCGCGCATAGCATGGGCCAGCACAGCAAAAAGGGGGCAGCGGGATGAGACGCAAAAAAGGGGATCCTTTTTCCGGCAGGCCGCACAGCGGCCTTGGATGGGTGCTGCTGCTCGCCGCACTGGCCCTGTTTTTGCTGGCCGGTGCGCCCGGCTGCATGGCCCAGCGGATGGCGTGGTCTGCCCGGGGAACAATGATCTTTCTGCCCAGCGGGTTTTGAAAAAATGGGAGCATCCTGCTGCACAGAACGCTCCCATTTTTCTTTTTACTTTCCATCCGAATAGGGCAGCTGGCCGGTCAGGGTCAGCGTTTCGGCAAGCTCGTCCTCCGAGCGGAACCGCCACGCCGCCGCTCCCACGGCCACATAGCAGGCATCGGCACGACCCTCCGGTGTAACGGCAAGGATCATCGTTTCACCGTCGCCCACCGCCGTTACCATGCCATCCGCACTCACAGTTGCCACGCCCGGATTGCTGCTGAGCCATGTCAGCGTTCCGTTTTTGGTGCCTGCAGCCTGCGCGGTCAGCTTCTGACTGGCTCCCACTGCCTGCAGCAGCATGGCGTTTTTGCTCATCTGCACCCGTCCGATCTCCGATGTAACCGTTACCGTGCAGCGCAGCACCTGCCCGGCTGTGGTCAGTGCGCTGATGACGGCCTTGCCGGACCCCTGCGCCTTTACGGTACCGTTTGTGCTTACCGATGCCACCGCCGGGTTGCTGCTGACCCACTGCCGCACATAGGTAAACCCGCCTTTGTTCTGTTCCAGCTTCAGCTGTTTCGTCGGGACAGGCTCCTGCTCTGTAATGGTAAGCGTCAGATCGCTGGTGTTCAGCACCAGGCGGCTGGCTGTGCTTTTGCGCACCGTGATGGTACAGGTGGTCTTTTCGCCGCGCTCATTGCGGGCCGTGACGGCCGCAGTGCCCTCGGCATGGCCGGTCACCTTGCCGGTGCCGTCCACCGATGCCACTGCCGGATCACTGGAAGTCCAGATCAGAAAGAAGTAGTCGTTGGGTGCCTGCACATTCAGGTAGGCCACCGGGGCCGGGTCTCCTTCGGTGATATCCAGCGTCAGTTCGGCAGTGTCCAATGTCATGCCGCTGTCCGGCAGCGGCTGCTCCTGCGCAGCATAGGCCGACAAGGCCCCGGCTGCAAACAGTTCTGCGCACAGCACCACTGCACAAACACACGCTTTGAACCCCTGCTTCATGGGCTTTGCCCTCCCCGCCTGCTTTGCTGCAAGATCCTTTAAATATTCCTGTCTCCGTATTATTTTACACGCAGTGCAAAACCGGGTCAAGTTTTTTGCCCATTCTGCCGGGCAGCTGAGCCTTATTTTGTGGAGAATAATAAAATCCGCTTTTCAATTTTGTACAAAACGCCGCCGCACCCGGCAAACCGGATGCGGCGGCGCTGTTCTGCTTTTGAATTTTCAGCTTAGTAGTTGATCTTTTTCAGCTCAAAGTAGCTCTGCGGATGTGCGCACACCGGGCACTTGAGCGGTGCGGACTTGCCGATATAGGTGTAGCCGCAGTTCCGGCACTGCCATACCTGCTGCTCCTCACGGGCAAAGACCTTGTTGTTTTTCAGGTTTTCGGCCAGCGCACGGTAGCGCTCCTCGTGCTCCTTCTCGATCTGTGCCACCATGGTGAACAGTGCTGCGATCTGAGGGAAGCCCTCTTCTTTGGCCTCCTTGGCCATGCGGGGGTACATCTCGGTCCACTCGTCGTGCTCACCGCCTGCTGCCATGTCCAGACAAGTCAGGGTATCGGGGATCGCGCCGCCGCACAGCAGCTTGAACCAGATCTTTGCGTGCTCCTTTTCATTGCCAGCGGTCTCCTCAAAGATCGCGGCCAGCTGCTCGTAGCCTTCTTTTTTTGCCATGCTGGCAAAGAAGGTGTACTTGTTGCGTGCCTGGCTCTCGCCTGCAAACGCTTCCATCAGATTTTTCTCGGTTTTGGTACCCTTCAGTTCCATGATGCTCTCCTTTCAAAAACGGCTCTTCTGTCAGGATCGACCGATCCCGGCTCTATCATTCAGCCCGGCGGTAATTTTTTCGCCTGCGGCTCAGGTTCTGAACAGAGTATACCATATTATTTGATGGAAATCAAGAATAATTCCTATTTATTCTGAGAACATTTCTCAGTTATGCTGTTTCAGTGCACACACAGCAATACTCAGGGCGCTCCACGCTGCCTGATACATCAGCACCGTTGCCACCGAAAGCTCCCAGATGCTGCCTGCACTGGTGAGCAGCGCTGCAATGATAATGGAGAACAGCACCGAGACCATCTGTACCGTGGTGGCGCTGCTCTCGGCGTTCTGGGCCTGATCCGCAGCCTGAAGGCCGCCGGTCAGGCTGGCAAACGCCTTGAGATGGATCATGCAGCAGGTGTCCTCCGGGTCTTCCGGTGCGGCCTTGATGGCGTTGCACTGCTCCTGATCCAGCACGGTGATCATGCCTTCCGGCAGGCGGTATGCTTCGGTAATGTGGTGTGCAGTCAGACTGGGGTCCTGGCATGTGACCAGCAGGCGGATGTTCTCCTTTTGCAGCACGGCAAGGCCGCGGGCCACATTGCGCCCGCCCACATATTTCAGCACGAACATAGCGTGCAGATTGCCGGACACAGCCAGATACAAAATTTGCAGCTCGCCGTTCTTCGAGTGCTGCATCTCGTATTCCTCGTCCGGCAGTGGCACGCCCTCCTGCTCCAGATAGCGGCGGGTACCAATGAGGATGCGGTTGTTATCGCACCAGGCGGAAAAGCCCAGCCCATGGTGCTGCTCCAGATCCTTGACCGGGAACAGGATGTCTGTGCGTTCCTCAACGATCTGGCGGAACAGCCCCTTCAGGGTGCCGTGGCTCCCGTTCAGCACGCTGGCCGCGTACAGGATGGCGCGGTCGATGCGGCCGCCCTTGAAGATGCGGATATCCTCCAGCTGTGCGCTGTCGGCGGTGAACAGGTCGTCTGCATCGATCTGCAGCGTATCAATGCCGCCCAGCTGCTCAATGGCCTGCCAACCGGGCACGACTGCGCCCACAGCCGCAGCCGCACGCTGCAGCCGTAGCGAGGCAACGCCCGCGATCAGGGTAGAAGAAAGCGGTGCGCCCATGCACAGCACAGCGGCCATGGCAGCCGCCGCTTTGTTCCAGCCGGCACCTGCCAGCAGGAACAGCACACCGCTGAGCAGGGCAACGCCCAACAGGATGTACGAAACTTTGCGTGCACGGCGCTCGCTTGCGCGTTCACTCAAGCTCTGCTCCACAAAGCCGTCAGCTTCCTTCATCGGGCGGCTCAGCAGCACCCAGGGGTCCTTCTGTTCCAGATCCCGTGCAAGGGCACGCAGCAGTTCTTTGTCCTTGGCGCGGTAGGCGCCCTCGAACTCCACACCATTGGTCACCAGCTCATAGCCGCCCTTGACAGCAGCCAGCATCACCCGGCTGCCCAGCAGCGCAAGGAACAGCCCCAGCGCGGCCATGCCGCTGAGCAGCGAGATGCCGGTGGTGCCGCGGTAAACATTTGCGTTCAGCATGGCTGTAACCGCCTGCACCAGCGCTGCTACTGCGGCCAGCGCCGGCATCGTCTCGGAAGAAGACCGTCCGCGCAGGCCGTTCAGGCCGTCGCGCAGCACCGGGAAGCCCACGCACAGGCTTGCTGCCAGCAGCAACAGGTTTGCACCATAGAATGCCGCCGGGGCAGCATCCGGGTCCAGCGCCGCCATGGCGGGCAGCAGCCCATCCGACACCAAACCAAAATGCAGCAGCACCACAGCCAGAATGCCGCCCAGCACGCAGCGCAGCGTCAGCTCTGCACTCATACGGTGCAGCTTATCCGCCGTAGCCTCCGGCTCGGTCAGCTCCGTTTCGGCATGTTCCTCCGGAGACACCGCGTCCTCCGCCTCAGCTTTCAGTTCCGGCTGTGGCGCAGCGGGTGCCTTCTCCGGTGCCTGCTGCGACTCTTCACCGTCCAGCGGCAGCAGCGGCAGGCTCATGGTGTCCTCTTTTGCGGCAGGCTCCTCTGCCGGGGCCAAAGGTGCCTGCGGTGCGTCCTCGCTCTGCGCCTTGCCAAAGAAATCGGCCACCGGCTGCTTTTCCGGCTGCTCCGTTTTTTCCGGCTGAGGCACAGGTTCCGGCTGCAGCTCCGGTGCCGTCTCCTTTACCGCTGCAAACACAGCCGCGGGCAGCGGTGCACCGGACGGTTTCTTTTTGCTTTCAGCCGGTTCAGTTTCTGCTGCCGGGGCTGCTTCGGCTCTCGGTGCAGGCTTTTCCGGCTTCTGGTCGCTCAGGCCGTTGATCATCGCCTTGAGCTGTGCCATCTCCTGCTGCTCCTGCTCTTCCTGCGGCAGCAGCACCTCCGGCGCATTCTTGGGGTGCCGGAGAGGCTTTGCCGTGCTGTGCTGCTCTGCGGGTCTTGCCGCCGGGACAGCGCTCTGCCGGGGTGTTTCCGGCTTCACTGCCGCCGGGGGTTCCGCCGTTTGCGGTGCAGATTTTTCCTCCGGCTTTTTGGCGGGTGCTTCCGGCTGTGCATCCTCTGCTTCCTTTTCCAGAAAAGGCCACGGGGCCAGTTCCTGTTCCGGGTCTGCCTCCGGCTTCAGCATCAGTTCCAGATCCGCTTCCGGTTCCGGCTGCGCATCCTCACCCAGCCGCACCTCACCGGTGGGCATTTCCTGCGGCTGCTCTGCTGCAGCTTCGTCAGTCTCCTGCTTTTCCTTGCCACGGCCAAACAGGCCAAACCGTTTCTGCGGCTTTTCCTCCGGCTGGGTTTCGTCTCTCCGGGTCATCTCCTCCGGGATATCCACCGCCGTGGTGCTGAAAAAGGAGCGGAACTTTTCATCCGGGGTCATTTCCCGGCCATTATTTTTATCTTTCGGCATTCTTGTCCCTCCTGTAATTCAAATTGAGGTTCCGGCCCGAATGCCGGATCATGCCTGCTGTGCTGCGCGTTGGGACTGGATCTCGTACAGAATAATGCCCGCAGCCACCGACACGTTGTAGCTGTCCACACCGGTGCCCGGTGCTGCCATATCCAGCCGCACCACGCCGTCGCACAGCTTTTTCACCAGCTGCGAAACACCGCTGCCCTCGCTGCCCAGCACCAGTGCAATGGGGCCGGTCAGGTTGTTCCTGCGCAGAGACACGCCGTCCATATCGGCGCAGTAGACGAACACACCCTGCTCCTTCAGGCGGCGGATGGTCTCGCCGATGTTGGCCACACGAGCCACCGGCAGGCGTTCTGCGGCACCTGCGCTGGACTTGATGACGGTAGGCGTGACCGATGCGCCGCCGCGCTTTGGAATCACGATGCCATGCGCACCGCACAGCAGAGCACTGCGCATCACGGCACCCAGATTGTGCGGGTCTTCAATGCCATCGCTCAGCACCAGAAAAGGTGCCTCGCCCTTGTCCTTGGCTGCTGCCATCAGGTCGTCTACCGTCACGTATTCGATCTCGCTGGCAAATGCCGCCACACCCTGATGGCTCTCGGTGCCGGTCATCAGGCGCAGCTTGTTAGGGTGCACCCGCTTCACCGTGGCACCCGCTTCCTTTGCCAATGCGGTATAGTAAGCCGCCACGGCCGGAGCCATGCCCTCAGCAATGAGCACGGTGTCCACGCCGGAACCGCTTTTCAGCAGTTCGGTCACCGGATTTTTGCCATAAACAAGGCTCTCGTTCTTCTGCAGCGGCTCTTCCGGGCTGCGGCGCGGACGGCGCGGCTGGTTCTTTTCTTCCATGATGATTTTCTCCTTCCGTTGTATCACCGGAAGGTGCTGTGCACACCCTCCAAAAGGCGCGCCGCACTCTGGGCCGCGCACCGGTATAATCTGAAGATGATAACTCATCTTGAAGTATAGCATAAGCCGACCTTGTTTGCCAGCAAATTACCGTTTTTTATCCGCGTCCTGCAAAAAGTTTTTCTGTTCGTGGTGCCGGAGACCGTTTCCGCTTTTTTGCAGAAATGTTCTGCCGCCCTGCATCAGCTTTACCCGGCTGCTGGGTAGATATCCCTCTGTTTTGCCGGAGAAAAAAGTTTTCCACAAAAACGCGGTATACAATCCGTAGAAGAGCGATTATTTTTCCACATGTTGAAAACCCTGTGGAGAAAGTTCAAAAGTCCAGCTTTAAAGCCTGTTTTGCCTGTGGAATTCCACACTTTCCACAAGGTTTTCCACTTTTTGGTTCGACCTTTTTTGATTTCCTGCGTACAATTTGTAGAATACAAGTCGGAAATATGACAATTTTTTGAACTGCATCCTGTCCGCTTTTGCCAAATTGCCCAATATCATTTTGACGAATGTGGATCTGTGTTGAAAATCCGTCCTTCATCAAGCTTTCTGTCTTTCGGCCGCTCGTTGCGCATTATATGGAAATTTGTTGCATTCTATCGAATATACGCGCTTCTGGCAGTAACCCCCTGCACCCTGCCAGAAACAGAATCCCCGCATTGTTACAGGAAAAACACCGGTTTGGATTGATTTTGGCCGCTGTTTGGGGTATACTAATTCTGTAGGTTCGTTAAACCGTGCACAAAGCGGATATGAAACGAGCAAGACCCCAATGATTTTGTGGAGGTAATGAATAATGTTGGTAAATGCAACCGAAATGCTGATCAAAGCACGTGATGGCCACTACGGTGTGCCTCAGTTCAACATCAACAATCTGGAGTGGACCAAGTCCGTTCTGACCGCCTGCGAGGAAATGAAGAGCCCTGTGATTCTGGGTGTTTCCGAGGGTGCCGGCAAGTACATGACCGGTTTCAAGACCGTCGCTGCCATGGTCAGCGCAATGGTCGATTCCATGGGCATCACCGTTCCCGTTGCCCTGCATCTGGATCACGGCACCTATGAGGGCTGCAAGGCCTGCATCGAGGCCGGCTTCTCTTCCATCATGTTCGATGGCAGCCACTACTCCATCGAGGAGAATGTGGAAAAGACCAAGGAGCTGGTTGCTCTGGCACACGCTAAGGGCCTGAGCATCGAGGCCGAGGTCGGTTCCATCGGCGGTGTCGAGGACGGCGTTGTGGGTGCCGGCGAGATCGCAGACCCCGAGGAGTGCGCAAAGATCACCGCTCTGGGCATTGACTTCCTGGCTGCCGGCATCGGCAACATCCATGGTGTCTACCCGGCAAACTGGAAGGGTCTGGACTTCGAGGCTCTGGACCGCATCC
>UMHS01022848.1_pt1 | contig 25429 bp, 22 predicted proteins | sample 1965611 | NCBI WGS metagenome assembly UMHS01 (sample SAMEA4836106, study PRJEB28245) | human gut metagenome | biome: gut microbiome; material: fecal sample | place: Denmark | collected 2008
AAGTCTGATGTCTCCCAGTAACCCAATCACTCGAGACCCCTAATCCCTAGCTGCCGATCACAAATTTCTAATTCCAATTTCCTTCATTTATGCTATAATGACTATGAGTGTAATCAGCAGGTTTCCTGCTGAAATCACGATGAGGAAACAGATATGAAAATTATTGGTGGAAAAGCCAAAGGCACGAACCTTTTGGCACCCGTAGGAAGAAATACGACGAGACCGACGCTGGGACGGGTACGGGAAAGCATTTTCAATGTACTTACCAATGTAGGGCTCGTTGAGACGGATGTCCTTGATATTTTCGCCGGGACAGGCGCGATGGGGCTTGAGGCGCTCAGCCGGTATGCATCGTCTGCGGTCTTTATCGACAAGACAACGGGCCGCATCATCCGCGAAAATGCGAAGAAGTGTCATGTAGAAGATCAGGTACAGATCATATCGAGAGATGTAGGGGCTGCGCTGAAGTCTCTTCAGGGCAGGACCTTTGATTATATTTTCATGGACCCTCCGTATCGGAAGGGCTATATCAATGAAGTACTGGCGATGGTTTTCGACTGCGGCCTTCCTGCTGATCATGCGATCATTATTGCAGAACATTCTATATTAGAACCCCCGGATATATCACTCTTTGCTGACCGGTGTGAAGTCTGGAAAGAGAAAAAAGTGGGGGCCATTGTTGTTACCTATCTGCTATGCAGATCTACAGAGGGAGAAGTGCAATGAAAATAGCGATTTGCCCAGGAAGTTTCGACCCGGTGACCTATGGTCATCTGGATATCATCAGAAGAAGCGCTTGTCTGGTCGATAAACTGATTGTGGCAGCTTTTTTAAACCCGACCAAGCATTATATGTTTACTACGGAAGAACGGTTGGATATGCTTCGTGAGACGACCAAAGACATTCCCAATGTAGAAGTGGATGCTTTTGATGGTCTTTTGAATGAATACGCAGCGAAGAAGAATTGTCATCTTCTGATTCGCGGACTTCGTGCGTTCAGTGATTTTGAATACGAATTTCAGCGGGCGCTCATGATCAAACAGATCGATCCCACGCTGGAGACCGCATTCTTCATGACGGATGGACGCTATTCTTATCTGTCGTCTACCGGCGTTCGTGAGCTGGCCCATTTTGATGGTGATATTACCCGGATGGTCCCGCCCTATGTACAGGAAATGATCAAGAAAAAGGTAGAGAATCGCTGATCGCCATCGGCTTTTTTCTCAAACTTCGAAAAAGAAATGAGGCTTGCAATTATGGACACAAGAAAACTCTTAGAAGAATTAGAAAATGTCATCAATAACGCGAGTGAAGTACCGCTCACCAATAAGAAATTGGTGGATAAGGATGAGATCGAACGCCTGATCGATGCCATCAATCAGTCGCTCCCGAATGAACTCGAGAGCGCACGCCGCATCGTCGCGGACAAAGAGCGTATCATGCTCGACGCAGAAAAGAAAGCAGAGGACACGGTGGCGCAGGCGAAGGATTATATCGCCCGCATCACGGAAGAAAGCGAACTTGTCAAGCAGGCGCAGGAGCGTGCCAATGAAGTGATCTCTTCGGCCAATAAATCCGCTGATGAGCTCCGCACCAGCTCTGTCACCTATGCGACAGATGTCCTGAAGTATGTGGAAACAAATATGGAAAACGTCTTAGACAGCCTGAAAAAGAACCGTCAGAGTCTGATCGATTCCAATTCCGCCGCTGCCCGTCAGCAGGAAAAAGAGAATAAGTGACGAGGGGCGGAGTTTGGGGATCAGCAGCTGCTCCCCCCAATGAGACCGTTGCATTCTGCGGCATATTTTCATGCGAAGGCGGAACGCATGTTGCGTTTCGCTAGTGTCATCAGATTGATGGATGATGCTTCAGGACGCACCTTCATTCCTTATTTCTCATTCCTCTTTTGGGGAAGGGGATACGTGATATTCCGGTTTTGAATGAAGCATACAGGAGGCCATTCCCATGGGACGAGAAGAGGAAAGCCGACGGATCCTTGTGATCTGTTTTGCGGCGGCTCTTCTGGCTCTGGGAGCGGCCTTTTTTCTGTGGCATACCGCAGGGGAGACGAAAGAGGAGCCGCTTCCTGTGGTCGAGCTTTCCGGCAAGGAGTCTTCCCGGACTCTCCTCGTCTATGTGACGGGTGCCGTGAGGCAGCCGGGTGTCTATGAGCTTCCTGAGGGAAGTCGCTTCTTCGATGCGGTGAAGGCTGCGGGTGATGTGCTGCCGTATGCGGTTATGGAAGATATCAATATGGCCGAGCCGCTTTCTGACGGGATGAAGATCCATATCCCGCTTGATCCGGAGCAGGTGGATGCACGGGGGAGCGGGCTCATCTCTATCAATGCCGCCAGCGCGAAAGAGCTCGAAGCACTCCCGGGCGTCGGTCAGGTGACGGCGGATAAGATCATCCGCTACCGTGAGGAGCATGGCCGCTTTTCCTCGAAGGAGGAGCTCAAAAAGGTGCCCTCTATCGGTGAGAGTCGTTACAAGAAGATGGCGGATAAGATCACCCTATGATGATCCGGCTGGGGCTTTTCTGGAGTGCGCTTTTGCTGGCAGCGGGAGTTTTTCTTTTCGAGGAGCTTCCGCCTTTTCTGCTGCCTTATGGGTATGCCTTGCTGCTCCTTTCCGGTGCGCTTTTCCTTCTCTATGGTCATTTCCGCTGCCGCTTTTCCCTTGTCCTTTTGGGAGCGGCGCTTTCTCTTCTGATGATCGGCGTTTTCCGCATGGCACTCTCTGATGCCCTGTGGCAGGAGCAGTCGCACTGGGCGAGCCGAAGCGCAGGCACCTATGAAGGCATCGTCATGGAGGAGCCGCTGGTACAAAAAGGGGAGGAGGGCTATGCGAGATATGCGCTTGCGCTCGTTTCCATCCGATACGCCGATGGGACGCTCCAGCCGCTCTCGGGGACGTGCTACCTCTATGATCAGAAGGAGACCCGGCATTTCCATCCCGGTGACCGCCTTTACGCCGAAGGAGAAATGAGCCCGATCCGCCTGTATCAGAATCCGGGAAAGATCGATCTCACGGGACGCTATCGGAGCCGCCATCTCCTTGGAAGGCTGTATCTCACCGAAGGCATGCATCCCGCCTTTGCCGGTGAGAGTGGTACCTATCGCATAGAGAGATTCTCTTCGGAGATGAAGCAGTCGCTGAAAGAGACATTTGCGCCTTACATGGATCCGGTGCGCCTTTCGATCCTGATGACGCTCCTCTTCGGAGGAAATTATAATGATATTCCGGAAGAGGTCATGACGTCATTCTCCGCGACGGGCATCATCCACATTCTCTCTGTCTCGGGCTCGCATGTGGCGCTGCTCTTTGGCTTCCTGTACCTTTTGGGACGCTGGCTCTCGCTGCCGCGACGCCTTGTGATCCTGCCGGCCATCCTGCTTGTGCTGTTTTACGCGGTGCTCTCAGGGCTTGTGCCGCCCGTCATCCGTGCGGCGGTCATGGGGATCCTCTCTGTCGTTGGGATTTTCCTTGATCGGGAGAGGGCGACGCTGAATCTTCTGGGGGCGGCGGTCTTTGGCATGCTGCTTTGGGATCCTTACTATGTGTACGATGTGAGCTTTCAGCTCTCAGTCGGCGCATCCGCGGGGATCCTCCTCTTTTACCGTCCGATCCTCCGCTGGATGAGCCCTTTCCCCAAGCTGCCGAAATGGGTGAAGGAAGGGATCGCGCTGTCTACAGCGGCGCAGCTTCTCACGATACCGATCATGCTCTATGATTTCCATCGCTTTCCGGTGTATTTCATCTTTGCGAATCTTTTCGTCACGCCATTTCTGGAATGGGTCATCATTGCAGGTCTTGTCGCAGCGCTCGTCTCCCTTCTTTGCCGTCCGCTGATGGCAGGGCTTCTCTATGCGGCAGACTATGCGGTCTTTTTAGCCCTGCGTCTGAATCTTCTCCTCTCCTCGGCCAGGGGAGCGCAGCTTGTGACAGGCGGTCTTTCTTCTTTAGAAATAGCCTTTTACTATGCGCTTCTTGCGGCGGTGTATTTCAGAAAGCGGCTTTCCGGTCGCTCTCACATGGCTGCCGGAGGCATGCTGTCGCTTCTTTTTCTTGCCATAGCGACGGCTCAGCTCCTGGCGCCTTCGACCCGCGTCATCTGCCCGGATCTTGGCGGTGACCGCGGAATCCTCCTTGTCAATGACGGGCGAAACATCTTATACTATAAGGCAAGCCGCATCTCCTCACGCACCGCTGTCTGGGAGTGGAATTCCATTCTCGCCTATGAAGGGGTTGAGGAGGCAGATGTACTCATTCTGGATCTGGAGGATGTCGATAAGCCGCTCCCTCTCGTGATAGGGATACCTGTCAGGGAGATCTGGGTGACGGGCGGCGATCCGCGGAAATGGGCGGCGCAGCTTCTATCGGGGCAGACAGCGCGTGTGCGATGCCTGGGAAAGGCTGCACTTTCTTTGGATGAGCTGCGCTTTATCACTAATGGCAGCAGCTGGCAGATGGTGATGGGGGAGAAGGACATCTTCCTTTCCGGACGAAGACCCATGCCAAAAGCGTCTCCTCATACCCTGTGGATCACCGGCAGCCATGGCTTTCAAGAATATACGGAAAAAGACGCGGAGACCATGGCGCCCGAGCTGGTCATCTACGGCGGGACCCGTCTCGTCCATGCCTATGAAGATATGGAGCTTTTCGATTTCAAAGACATCCCATCCGTGAACCTGTACCAGAAGGGGATGCAGGAGGTCGTGTACAAGAATGGGTGGAAGTTGGTGACTAGTGACTGGTGACTGGTATTGCGATTTGTCAGCTTCTGGACTGGGTGAGAAGTCAGACATCAGACATCAGACGTCCCAGTCTCTTAGTCTTTCAGTCTTTATGTCTAATCCCTAATCCCTAGACACCAGCCCAAGTCACTCCCGATTCCTGTTTACATTTATACAAGGACGATCACTTATGCCTGCCAAAAAGTTAAATAAAAAGAACTGCTGTTTTCTCTATGGTGAAGATCTGGTATCCCTTGCCCTTCGTCGGGAGGGACTGCTCAAGGCCTATTTTGAGGGAAATCCGCCGGATCCCGTTCTGTTCGATGGAGAGGGAAGTCTGGAAGAGTATGAGACTGCCCTGGCAGGGCAGTCACTTTTTTCCAGTGCGACTGCGGTCGTGATACACAATCCTCCTTTCCTGAAGCGCATTTCGAAAGCAGAGAAAGAAGAAAAGGCGGCCCTCCACTTTGTGGAGAGGCTTGAAGGCCTGCCGCCTGATATTTTCTGCCTGATCCAGCTCGATGGAAAGCCGGACAAGCGAACGAAGATCGTGAAAGGGCTGCTGTCTGTCTGCTACAGTGAAGAGCTTTCGCTCCTTTTGCCGCGTGATGCGGCAGGTGCGATGATACGTCTCCTGTCAGCGGCAGGCAAGCGTGTCGATTTCTCCGCACGGACTTATTTAGAGGATGTACTCTCCTCGTGGGATACGATTTCCCTTCCCCTTTTGCAGACGGAATGTGATAAGATGGTACTGATGTGCGGGGAAAAGTCCGTCGTGACGAAGGAGCTTTTGGAGCTTGCACTTCCCGACTACATGAATCAGGGGATCTTTAAATTCGTCGATGCTCTTCTGGACAAAAAGTCACAGCTGGTCTTAGAGAGTGCGGACCGCGTCTTCACGGATATGACCACCACGATCAAAAATCTCGGACTTCTTTCTTCCAAATTCAGAAAGATCAAGATCTTGAAGGAAATGGAAAGGAATCACGTGCCGCCCACCCGTATCCAGCAGGCGCTGGGGGTGAGATCCTCTTGGCAGTGGCGGGCCGTGCAGGCCGAGGCAAGGAAGGTCACGGAAGAAGAGGCGGAGTGGTTTCTTCTGGAGATCATGAAGTACCAGCTCGCTTCCCGCCAAGGCGCCTCGGAGCTTGAACTCAAAGATCTGCTCTTGAAGTATTGTTTGAGGAAATAAGCGACTGGTGATTGGCGGCTAGGGATAAGACTAAAAGACTGGGAGACATCAGACTCTCGTATCGTCATTTCGAGCGTCAGCGAGAAATCTTTGTCATTCGCGGCTAGGTGGTCGATGTTTGGGAATGCGCAAACGGGAAACCTGCTATCCAAGGAACCTTCGGGCATCGCCCCGTTTCGTCATCCTGAGCGGCGAGAAACGTCGTATGTGAGATAACGAATGCCAGAACAGCGGCGACCTCGTCATCGATCTCGGCGAAGCCGCAACCTTCATTCCTCATTCCTCATTCAAGAGAGACTTTCATCCCTGATCAAAAGGCAGCACGCCCTAGGGGCTAATCCTGAACCCATACACCTTACACACCAATGTCATATACGAAACGAAGGGACTATCATTGAGTAAAAGACGATACCGCTGGAAGCGGATATTCGGACTGGTTTTCACACTGGCTGTTATCGGCATCGGAAGCGCGCCGTTTCTCTGGGTAAGTGACGGCAAGGTCATCCCCGGCGTCACCATCCATGGGACAAAGGCAGGCGGCGCGACGGAGGAAGAGCTCAAGGAACTTTTTTCTGTGAAAAATGCGGATCTTTTGCATGGAAAATTGGTACTTACAAAGGAGGATGCTCACGAAGAGATCTCCTTCCGCTCGCTCTCTGTCCGCTATGACGAGAAGGCCATAGAGAAAGCCATGGCTCTTGGACGGACGGGCGGGCTCTTCCAGCGCTGGTACGATCGCTGGCGGATCCTCCTCACCGGGCATAGTGCGGCCATCGATGCTTCTTTTGATGAGAAGCACCTCACCGAGGATATCGCCCAGCTGGCTGCCAAGTATGCAAAGCCTCCTGTCAATGCGAAGCCCCGGTTTGGGAAAGACGGATCCGTTTCCTTCGATGAAGGCCGGCCTTCCATGAAAATCGACAAGGCGGCACTGGAAGAAGCAGCCGTGCTCCAACTCAAAAAGGGCGAAAGCGGGGAGGTGGAGATCCCGGCCACAGACATCCAGAAGCCGAATATGACAAAGGAGGCTGCCAAGGAAATCAATGCGGTCCTTGCCGAATACACGACCACCTTTTATGCCGGAGGCAACCGCAGCAGAAATATCGAGATCGCTGCAAACAGTATCAGCGGCAGATACATCGCACCGGGAGTCTCTTTTTCCTATAACCAGGCGACAGGCTCCCGTTCCAGCGCGAATGGCTATCTCGAAGCCCCTGTCATTATCAATGGCAAGGTCGAGCCGGGGACAGGCGGCGGCGTCTGTCAGGTGAGCACGACGCTCTTCAATGCCGTCATCCTGTCAGGACTTGCCGTGACAGAGCGTACCTGTCACTATTCGCCGGCGCCCTATGCACCGATCGGGCGTGATGCGACCGTCGCGGAAGGTTCTCTCGATTTCTGCTTCCTGAATCATTTGAAGCATGGCGTCTATATTTATGCGGTCTACGAACCGGGGGCTGTGACCGTGCGCATTTTAGGAAATCAGGAAGACAAGCCCTCTTTCGTAGAGATCGCAAAGAAGAGCGACGAAGTCCTGCCTTTTAAGACCGTGATCCGTGTCGACCCTTCGCAGGAAGAGGATAAAAAGGTCGAGGAAGGCCATGAAGGACACGATGTCCTCGTCACACAGTCTGTCAAGTGGGCCGACGGCCGCATTTTCCATGACAGCTTCTACTCCGACTATGAACCGGTCGATACTGTCATCACCTATAAGGTGAAACCGGATGATCCTCCCCAGCCATCCGAGCCGCCCTCCCCTGAGGCAGTGAAGAAGGGAGCATGAAGTGATGAGAAATGAGAAATTAGAAATGAGAAATGGTGGAGCGGCGCATCAAAATATAGAAGCGCCGCGGAGCGTAAATCATGGCAATGCCTGACGGTGGCATTCAGTGACTAGTCACTAGTCACCAGTCACTAGTCAATTGGGATTTCTAATCCCTAATCCCTAATTTCTAATGTCTCATCCTAAAAAGTCGAAATGCCACCACCTGTGTTATCTATACCTCGAAAGGAGATCCTATGGGAAAGTATCGTCTGAAGTCCCGACAGGCGGGATCCGTCATCACTTTGATGGAGATCGACACCGAGAGCCGCGCATGGTACATCAAGGCCGACCATAAAGAAGCTGCATTGAAGGCACTCAAAGATATGGGGCCGGCTTTGGCATGCGTGGAAACGATCTATATCAATGGTGATGATGTGTCGAGTGTGGTTTTTGCGCCCGCAGCGCCCATGATGGATCCGGATATGCCGCCGGCGGATTTCCCGCCGCCGGAAGAACCCATGGAGAGCTACAGTCTTGCGCCGGATATCCCTGTCTTCCCGACCGCTGACGACATCGCCGCGGCGCAGGAAGCGGAAATGACGGCACCGGCAATGGCAGAAGAGACACCGATGCCTGGGATCTCCATGCCGAGCAGTCTGCCATCTCTTTCGAGCGTCCTGCCGAAGAGTGCTTTCATAGCGCCTGCACCCGCTGCCAAAAAAAGCGGCGCAGTGAATGGCATATACCTTGGCAGGAAACATATCACGGGAGAGGCCATTGAGATCCGCACCGTGAATGAAGAGAAGGATGGTGTCATTTTTGTCGGCTCGGTGATCTCTATCGAGGTCCGCGAGCTTCGCAGCAAAAAGAAGCTCCTTCTCATGAACCTCGCCGATGAAACGAATGGCATCCCGTGCAAGAAATTTTTCGACCGCCCCGAGGAGGCAGAAGCTGTCGAGTCTTTGAAGCCGGGGACGACGGTCAAGGTGCGCGGCAATGTGCGCCTCGACAAGTACTCCGGCGGGCTTGTGCTGGAGCTGTCTCAGATGGAAAAGGGAGAGACAGTCAAGATCGAGCACGAGGATAATTACGAGACGCCGCGCGTCGAGCTCCATCTGCATACGAAAATGAGCCTCGATGGTCTTATCGACAATGAAGAGATCATCAAGACGGCAGCAAAGTGGCATCATCCGGCGGTCGCGATCACAGACCATGGCGTCATTCAGGCGTTTCCGAAGATCCAGGATCTGGCAGACAAGTACCATCAGAAGGTCATCTATGGCATGGAGGGGTACATGATCGATGAGATCCCGGCAGATCCGGACGCCGACCGCCAGCAGTACGGTCATATCATCATCCTTGCGAAGAACATCACCGGCCTGCGCAACCTGTACCGCATGGTGACGCTGTCGCATCTCAAATTTTACAGAAAACGTCCGCTCATCCCCAAGCCCATTCTGGAAGAGCTTCACGAAGGATTGATCTACGGCTCCGCCTGCGTTATGGGAGAATTCTTCCGCGCGGTCCTTGCGGGGGAAAGCGATGAAGAACTCATCCAAAAAGCCAAGTTCTACGATTACCTCGAAGTCCAGCCGCTCGGGAACAATGAATTCCTCATCAATGACGACAAGTATGGCAAGATCAATACGAAGAAGGACCTAGAGGATCTGAACCGCAAGGTCATCGAGATCGCCGACAAGGCAGGCATGCCCTGCTGCGCGACATCCGACGCCCATTACATGTTTGCGGAAGATCAGAGAAATCGTGACATTCTCCTCTCAAACTGGGAGAAGCCGGGGAAGATCGAGTCCCATCCGCCCGTTTACATCCGTACCACACAGGAAATGCTGGATGAATTCAGCTACCTTCCCAAAGAAAAGGCCATCGAGATCGTCGTCACGAATACAAGAAAGATCGCCGAGCAGTGCGAAGTCTTAAAGCCACTCGCCGAAGAGTGGAAATCCTACAACCCGAAAATCGCAGGCGCAGATGAGAAGCTGGTCAAGATGTGCTACGACAATGCGAAGGCCATCTACGGCGACCCGCTCCCGAAGGTCGTACAGGATCGCCTGACGCTCGAACTCACGCCGATCATCAATCACGGCTACGGCGTCCTCTACTACATCGCGCACAAACTCGTCAAGCACTCGAATGATCGCGGCTACCTTGTCGGCTCGCGAGGCTCTGTCGGCTCCTCCTTCGTCGCGACGATGTCAGGCATCACAGAGGTGAATCCCCTCCCGCCGCACTACGTCTGCCCGAAGTGCCACTGGACCCATTTCTTCGAAGACGGCTCTGTCGGCGGCGGTTTTGACCTGCCGGATAAGAAATGCCCGAAGTGCGGGAGCGACCTCTCAAAGAACGGGCATGACATCCCGTTCGCCGTTTTCCTCGGATTCGACGGAGACAAGGTACCGGATATCGACCTTAATTTCTCCTCGGGAGACGATCAGGGCGTCGCGCACAAATATACCGAAGAGCTTTTCGGCCGCGACAATGTCTTCCGTGCCGGCACCATCGCAGGCATTCAGGATAAAACGGCTTACGGCTTCGTCAAGAAATACGCGGAGAACCGCGGGCTGACATTCAATGATATTTTCATCGAAAAACTTTCAGCCGGCGTAGCCGGGGTGAAGCGCACGACCGGCCAGCATCCGGCAGGCATCATGGTCTGCCCGCGTGATATGGATATTCACAATTTCACGCCGCTCCAGTACGCCGCAAATAAAAAATACCTGAAGGATGAGAATGGCCGGCAGATCCCCGGGACCATCACCACACACTTCGATTACCACTCCATCTCCGGCCGTATGCTGAAGCTGGATATTCTGGGCCACGATGATCCGAAGGTCATCCGTATGCTGCAGGACATCACCGGTATCGACCCGCTGAAGATCCCCTTCGACGACCAGAAGACACTCTCCCTCTTCAGCTCGCCCGAGGCGCTGGGCCTGACGCCGGATGAGCTTGCGAGTGCGATCGGAAATAAAGGCGTCACCGTCGGAGCCCTCGGCCTGCCGGAATACGGGACGCCCTTCGTCCGCGGCATGCTCGAAGACACGCGCCCGAAGAATTTCTCAGAGCTGGTCCGTATTTCCGGCTTCTCCCACGGCACTGACGTATGGCTGAACAATGCCCAGGACCTCATCAAGAACGGCGTCGTCAAACTGGAGGATGCGATCTCTACCCGAGACGACGTCATGAACTACCTCATCCAGCATGGCGTGAAGCCTCTGACATCCTTCAAAGTCATGGAAAATGTCCGTAAAGGCAAGGGCCTCGAAAAAGGCGGCTCGAATAACCGCGCCGAGCTTGATGCCGCACACGTGCCGCAGTGGTTCATCGACTCCTGCCTCAAGATCGGCTACCTCTTCCCGAGAGCCCATGCCGTCGCCTATGTCATGATGGCCTTCCGCATCGCGTGGTTCAAGGTCTATCAGCCGCTGGCCTACTATGCCGCCTACTTTACCATCCGAGCCGAAGGCTCCTTCAATGCACCCGTCATCCTGCGCGGTCTTGCGTCCATGAAGCAGGAGCTGGCCCGCATCGCAGCGCTCGACAAGCCGACAGCCGTGGAAAAAGGAAATGCGACCGTCATCGAAGTCGCTGCTGAAATGTACCTGCGCGGACTCTCCTTCCTGCCGATTGATTTGGAAAAATCTGACGCTTCGCAATTCCTCATGGTCGATGGGAAACTTCTGCCGCCATTCAACTGCATCCCTGCTCTGGGTGATGCCGTGGCCAAGGAGATCGTCCTTGCCAGACAGGATCATCCCTTCACCTCGAAGGAGGACCTCAAGAAGCGAGGCAAGGTCAGCCAGTCCATTATCGATACCTTAGATTCCATGGGCGTCCTCAAAGGACTGCCGGAAGAAGAACAGATGAGCCTCTTTGCGTTCTAGTCTAGTCGCTGGCGCGACGGGTTCAGGTTGACGGGTTCAAGGTTGCGGAGCGGCGCATAAAATAAGTAAGCGCCGTGAGTTTTAGATAAGTCGAGGCGTTGCAAAGCGACGCAAATAAAATGCAACCCCTTCCTCTGCGCGGGTTTTCCTCTTTCAGAGGAAGCGGATCGCGATAGTACTCCCTCCTTTCAGAGGAAGGAGGGAGAATTTGGAATGCAGGCATTGCCTCATATATACTCGCGGCGTTTTTGATTTTTATGCGCCGCACCAACCCTGTTGAACCCTCTGAACCTGTAGAACCCGCTGAACCTCTTTCGCACGCAATCAAAGAATGGCAACGCCCCGAGGGGCTAACCCTGAACACTATTTCCCTTAGCCAATACGATAAAGGAGAACACCCCATGTCACAAGACTCTCTATTTCACGCCACCACCATCCTCGCGGTCAAGAAGGATGGACACACCGCCGTCGCCGGTGACGGACAGGTGACCATGGGCAATGCGGTCATCATGAAGAATACCGCCCGCAAAGTGCGCCGCCTCTACCACGGCCGCGTCATTGCCGGATTTGCAGGTTCTGTCGCTGATGCCTTTGCGCTCTTTGATAAATTCGAGGCGCGCCTCTCCGACTGCAATGGCAATCTTGTCCGCGCAGCCGTCGAATTTGCCAAGGAATGGCGACGCGACCGCGTGCTGCAGAAGCTCGAAGCCCTTCTCATCATGACCGACGGCGAGCACCTCTTCCTGGTTTCCGGGAACGGCGAAGTCATCGAGCCGGACGACGGCATCCTCGCCATCGGCAGCGGCGGAAACTACGCTCTCGCCGCCGCGCGTGCTCTGGTCTCCGCGACCGATCTCTCCGCCCGTGACATTGCGGAGAGATCCCTGCACATCGCCGCCGACATCTGCGTCTATACGAATCACAATGTCATCGTGGAGGAAATCTGATGAACGAAAATACAAACCTGACCCCGCGAAAAATCGTGGAATACCTGGACCAGTACATCATCGGGCAGAGCGATGCGAAGAGATCTGTAGCCGTCGCCCTCCGAAACCGCTGGCGTGCCAGCCGCCTCACGCCGGAAATGGCGAAAGAGGTGAGCCCGAAGAACATTCTCCTCATCGGGCCGACCGGTGTCGGCAAGACAGAGATCGCCCGCCGCATTGCGACCCTCACCCGCGCCCCCTTCGTCAAGGTCGAAGCGACCAAGTACACCGAAGTCGGCTATGTCGGCCGCGACGTCGAGTCCATGATCCGCGACCTTGCCGAAGAAGCCGTCCGCCTTGTGAAGAAAGAAGAGAGCGCCCGCCATGGCAAGGATGCGGACGAAGAAGCCATTCACCGCATAGCGGAAGCCATGTGGCCCTCCAAGAAAGCCGAGACACGAAGCCCTATGGACATCATCTTCGGCGAAGCAAAGAAAGAGACGCCGATGGATGCAGGCGAGAAAGAGCGAAGAAAGGACCTCGAGTCGCGCATCCGAAACGGTGACCTTGACGACCGCGTGATCGAGATCGAGGTGGAAGAGAAAGGAAATCCGGGGAACACCGATAACGAACAGGCGAACCAGATTTCCATGATGCTCTCCTCCATGATGCCGAAGAAGATGAAAAAGAAGAAAGTCACCGTCCGCGACGCGAAGAGGATCCTCGCGGAAGCCGCTGCCGATGAGATGGTCGATATGGAAGTCGTCAAAGACAAAGCCATCCACTACGCCGAAGAACGCGGCATCATCTTCATCGATGAGATCGACAAGATCGCAGGCGGCCGTTCCTCCGGCGGCCCCGACGTTTCCCGAGAAGGCGTGCAGCGCGACATCCTCCCGATCGTCGAAGGCGCGACCGTCAAGACCAAGTATGGCCAGATGAAGACCGACCACATCCTCTTCATGGCCGCCGGTGCCTTCCATGTCTCCAAGCCCAGCGACCTCATCCCCGAGCTCCAGGGACGTTTCCCGATCCGCGTCGAGCTTTCAAGCCTCACCAAGGATGACCTCCGCAGCATTCTGACCGAGCCGAGGCAGGCCCTCATCCGCCAGTACACCGCGCTCCTCGAGACCGAAGGCGTCGACATCACCTTCACCGAAGACGCCCTCTCCGCCATCGCCGACATCGCCTCCCGCGTGAATACCGAGACCGAAGACATCGGCGCCCGTCGCCTCTATACGATCTTGGAGCGCGTCTTGGAAGACCTCTCCTTCGATGCGCCGGACCTCGAAGACAAGCACGTCACCATCGACGAGAGCTATGTGAGAAATAAGCTCGGCGACGTCACGGAAAATATTGATATTTCGAATTACATCCTGTAGCCCTTCGCGCATAGGATAAAACCGCCGGAAGGGGGATCCATTGGGGATCATCTTCCGGTGGTTTTTTGATGGCGGTTTTGTGCGCAGTGGGGAAAAATAAGGCTTCGGGTAACGGTCTAATATTTTGCATGTTTTAAGGAGAAAACAATGAAAAAGAAAATAACGAGGAAAGGAAATAGCTATTATGAGAACCATAGAGATTTTAAATTGGCATTCGTTTTATAATTTAGTGGTCATCCTATTGCTCTCGTTCTTTTTTGTGTTCTATAGCTTTTTCTTAATATGCAAGAAATCAATTCCATCATACCGCTTACTAATTTGGATAACTGCTTGCTTGATGATAATAGTTGACGTGGGGATGAATTTACTCTTTTCAGCAACGAATGTTTTTGATAATTGGAGTTTCCCTTTATTCAGCTGTTCACCTATCCTTTTCCGAATTGCCGCTATGATGATTGGGGGAATAGCATATTTTGCTTACTTTCAATGGAACCTTGTTTGTGAATATAGGCTCAATGATAAACCTGTCCCCAAGGGAAAACAAATTATATTGCAAAAAGTATCATCAATCGCAATGCATGTTATACTTCTATTGCATTTCTTATTGTATGGAATATTCATCCTTCATTAAGGCGGGCGGAAATCTGGCCATTGAAAGTGTACAGGATAAGGACAGCTATACATCTCATAATGAAAGTAAAGGCATGGGATTGAGCATCGGCGTATGAAGAAGACAACCGATAATAACAAAATGAAATCCAGTCCAAAAGGTGGCTTGGCTGTTGTTACGTCCAAGAGCAACATAGATTCCAACTATGAAAGCGTGACAAACCAAGCTGGCATTACTGCCGGTAGCTAGGGTTATGATATCTCTGTCAAGGATACTACATATAAAATGGAGTCAATCCAACAGGGAGAGTATTATGGTATTATGAATAAAAAAGTAAAAGAACTATTTAAATCATTATCTGGTTCAGAAATTTGCGGTATATTAAGTATTCTATTTTTCTTGTTGTCATATTTGTATAACTATAATAAGGGGTGGGGATTTTTAGCTTTCATATTTCTATTAATATCAAATGTTACTCATGGGAAATAGTGTGATAACAAAAGTCAAAGGTGTTCATTGTATGAAAATATCTAACGATACTCAAACAACAATATGCTCTATTGCGATTACTATTAGTCTGCTATTATTTTTTTTAGGTATACATTTTGGCAGTCAATATCTAGATGAACACTATATAAAATATGATGTCGAACAAATGCTTAATATCTATTATGAGATTTCGGATCCTGTAGAAAAAGAAGGTGAGGACATTATTATTGACAAGAGGTGGATTGTAAAATCTGTCATTGGAAAGCGTATATACTCACAGCTTTCAACGCAAGATGGCGTAAATTTCTTTTCTGATTATGCACGAAAACAGGATTGGGCAATTTGTACAAATAGATGGGATCTAGATAACAGAACTGGAAAGCGCACGTACTATTTAACACTAAAAAAGAAAGAAATTACATGTTATATTGAACACGAGGAGGGATCTGAAATATGGAGATTTTGGATACAAAAAGATGATATTTTTAGAAAATTGGGATTATAAAAAGATGGTGTACTACTCATGCAAGTAATCCTGACATCGTACAATAACATTAAAGCAAGACAAACCACAGCCGCCATTGAAAGCAGGACTATCACAACAAAAGCTGGTAATGGTGTAATTATCGAAAAATGGTTACAACGAAGTCGCGGATGACTACGGCCTGAAATACAAGGAACGCGGTCTCCTCTCCAGCAAGACCACAACGATCAAGAGCCATGACGAAAGCAATACCGTGACAGCCTCTACCCTTTCGGGAGAGGCTGTACAGATCACCGCAGGCGGAAATACAAATGTCATCGGTTCAAACGTGGTAGGTACGCATGACGTCGCGATTTCTTCCGGGAAAGATACTTCCATTTCCAGCGCGGAAGAGTACGAACGGCATGACTACGCCAAGCAGGTCAAGAAGAGTGGTCTGCTCTCGGGTGGTGGACTCGGCTTTACCATCGGGACGGAGAAGCGGAAAGATCAGTATGCGGAATGAGGCTTGATGCAAAAGGGTTCTCTCATTGACAGTGCGAAGGGATATCTGTCAATATCCTCGTCCGGACAAAAAAATAAAGCCAGCCGTGCGGTCAGTATGGACATTTCTCTCGGTACGGCCAGGTCTACCAGTAGCTCTGAATCTGTAACGCCACAGGCGTCGGTTCATTTTAAGCGTGCTTTATTGTATGTAAACGAAATGCGCTTTACGGCGGACAGAAGATCTATACGGCGATACCCCTTAGAAAAGGATCTCTATATGATGTAAGAAAATACGTGTTGTTTGGGATGCGCGGGCCTATGGTCTGCGCATTTTTATTTGTGAAGAGCCGTGGGGCGCACGTTAGAAATGAAAATGATGTACGAGCGTTGTAAAAAATACGGCAAACCCCTTTACTTTTTCTCTTTATCGTGATAAAGTATAGCCATAACAAAGGAAGAGGAGGGCTCGTATGGCTCATGCAATAGACGATTTAAAAATGGTGCATGAAGAGGAAATGAAGAATTATGACCGCATCGAAAGTGCGGTGGTTTCCGTCATGCGGCGGCACGGATGCAAGATCATCCAGACGCCGACTTTTGAGGATTACGATACATACGGCACCTATTTCCCGCAGCTGCAGCGCGAGATGATTAAGACCATCAGCAGCGAGGGGGAGGTGCTGGTCATGCGGCCGGATGTGACGGTGCCTCTCGTGAAGACGGCGTCACGCGAGTATCCGGATGCGCGGCAGCTTTTGAAATTCGGCTATGTGTCGATGGTCTTCCGTGAATACTATGGCAAGTCGACGCACGGGAAGTATTTCCTGCAGAGCGGGGTCGAAGTCCTGGGGGATGAGACACCGGAGTGCGATGGCGAGGTCATGGTGATGGCGGCGGAATTCCTGGAGTCGGTGGGCATTCATGATATGCGTATCGATCTCGGGAGTGTGGCGTACATGGATGCGCTTTTCGAAGAGCTGCGTCTCTCGAAGGAGGAGCTGTCTCAGGTGCGTGAGTTCCTAGAGAAGAGAAATCTCGTTTCCTTTGAGAAGCTGGCTGACCGGCTGTCGATCACGAAGATCCAGCGGGATGTACTCTTGGAGCTGCCGCGGCTCTTTGGCAGCTATGAAGAGACGCTAAAGCGGGCGGAAGGTCTTTGCCTGAATCATAAGATGGCGGTTGCCCTCGCCCGCCTTGAGAAGGTGTATGAGTATCTGTCGGTCGCGGGCTATGCGGATCGCGTGCAGCTGGACTTCGGCTTCACGTCGCACATGGGATACTATACGGACTTGGTTTTCCGCATTTATGCGGATGGCGCGCTGTACTCGCTGATCTCCGGCGGGCGGTATGATTCGCTGGCGGCGCAGTTCCAGGTGCCGCGTCCGGCGTGCGGCTTCGGGATGAATATGAATCTGCTCTATGAAGTGATGGCGGACTCGAATCTTTTGGAAGAGATGGCACCCTCGTGCGATCTGGCGGTGGTCTATGAGAAGGCGGACCGGGATCTCATCGTGACGCTTATGGCTTGGCGCAAGAAGGGCTACTCGGTGATGGGGGTCGCGAGTACGAATGCGATCGCCAGAGGTGATTATAAATTGATCGTTTCTTATAAAGAGGGGCGTTTCCTTTTAGAGGGGACGGCGCTCACGAAGGAAGAGCTGGAAGAAAAATTGGGAGGTCTGTAGTATGCTGCATATTGCACTGGCGAAAGGGCGCATCGCGAAGACGGTCATGAAACGGCTGGCGGAGGGGGGCTTCCATTTTTCTGATTATTCGGATGAGAGCCGCAAGCTCATTTTCACCGATGATGAGGAGCGCATCCGCGTGACGCTGGTGAAGAGCCCGGATGTCGCGGTGTATGTACGCCGCGGGGCAGCGGATGCCGGCATCGTCGGGAAGGATGTCCTCATGGAGGACGGGGAAGAGGATGTCTATGAGGTGCTGGATCTTGGAATCGGCCGCTGCCGCATGGCGGTGTCTGGTATCAAGGGAAATCAGAAGGTCATGCAGAAGCGGATCCTGACGGTGGCTTCGAAGTATCCGTCCATCGCGCGAAAATATTTCGCAGATCGCTTCCAGCCCATTGATATCATCAAGCTGAATGGATCGGTCGAGCTGGCGCCGCTCGTCGGTCTCTCGGATGTCATCGTCGATATCGTGGAAACGGGGACGACGCTTCGTGAGAATGGGCTCGAAGCGTATGATTACTTCATGGATTTCTCCGCCCGCCTCATCTGTAATAAGGTATCGTATAAAATGAAGCAGAAGGAAATGGCAGAGTTTATGGCGTTGGTTAAATAAGTGACTGGTGGCTAGGGACTAGTAGCTAGGGATTAGGAATTGGGGATTAGGAGTGATTAGCGACTGGTGACTGGGATTCTCCGGCATCGTCATCCCGAGCGTAGCCCTCGCTCTCTACTGCACTGCGGAAATCAGCGTGTATGCGCTGAGGGGAAACGATGTCTTGGTGCTGCCTCACATCAGGCAATGAGCGTTCTGCAATATAGATTTCTCGACTACGCTCGAAATGACGACAGCGCGAAGCGCTATCAAAACTCCGCGGCGCTTCATTATTATTTGCGCCGCACCAACCCCCTTGAACCTGCCAACTTATATACTGAAAGAAGGATAATCATATCATGGAATGGATCACAGTACCTGAAAAAGGTTTTACTTTGAGAGAAGTACGTACATTGACGAACCGCAATGTAAATTTGTCGGAAGAGCTGGAGAAATCTGTCTCTGCCATTCTGGAAAAGGTCAGAGATGGGGGAGATGCCGCCATCTGTGAGCTGACGAAGAAATTCGACGGGGTAGAACTCTCCGATTTCCGTGTGACGGAAGAAGAGATGCAGGAAGCCCTCGCGCAGGTGACGCCGGAATTTCTGGAAGTTCTGAAAGAAGCGAAAGCGAATATTGAGACATTCCACAAGGAACAGGTGAGAAAGTCATGGACGAAGAATTTCAGAGATGGCGTGGAGCTCGGGGAACAGTTTCTTCCCATCCAGCGTGTCGGCGTCTATGTACCTGGCGGCCGTGCGGCCTATCCCTCGACTGTACTCATGGATACGGTACCGGCACTCGTGGCTGGCTGCCCTTCGGTCGCGATGACGACACCGCCAGGGAAGGATGGCAAGGTGAATCCGAATATCTTGGCTGCTGCTTACGTGGCTGGCGTAAAGGAGATCTATAAGGTCGGCGGTGCGCAGGGCATTGCGATGCTGGCATACGGCACGGAGTCTGTCGAGCCGGTCTTCAAGATCGTAGGCCCGGGCAATGCGTTCGTCGCTATGGCGAAGCGTCTCGTCTTCGGTACAGTCGGCATCGACATGATCGCAGGTCCATCCGAAGTGTGCTGCGTGGCAGATGCTAGCGCGGATCCGACATGGATTGCAGCGGACCTCTTGTCGCAGGCAGAGCATGACCCGCGTGCAGCTGTTTTCCTCATCACGCCGGATGCAGACTTTGGTAAAAAGGTCGAAGCGGAGATGGAGCGCCAGATGAAAGAGCTTTCCCGCTATGAGATCATGAAGAGCTCTGTCGATGATTATGCGAAGGCCTTCCTCTGCAAGGATGCGGCACAGTGCTTTGACATCGTGAATAAGATCGCGCCGGAGCATCTGGAAGTCGAGCTGCCGGATCCGAAGCAGTATCTGCCGCTCATTTATAATGCAGGTGCTATTTTCCTCGGAAAATACACCTCCGAACCGCTCGGTGACTATATGGCAGGCCCGAACCACACGCTTCCGACCTCCGGTACCGCTGCTTTCTCCTCGCCGCTCGGTGTTTATGATTTCGTCAAGCACAGCAGTGTAGAAATGTATAATAAAGAGGCCTTCCAGAAGATCTCCAAGAAGGTCCAGATTTTCGCCAAAGCGGAAGGCCTGACGGCTCACGCTCATGCGATGGAGGTGCGTGATGAAGACTGAATGGCTCAGAAAAACGATTGCTGACTTTGATCCGTACTTCGTAGCGCCGATCGCAGAAAAGCATGTCATCAATGCGAATGAAAGCTATCTGAATGTTTTGACGATCCCCGGCGTGAAAGAGGAGCTCATCCAGGCTCTTGATACCTTCCGCCCGCAGATCTACCCGAAGCCGATGTCCGATGACATTCGGGAAGCGCTGGCGGATTACATCGGCGCGAAGCCGGAGAACTTCATCGTCGGCAATGGCGGCGATGAAATGATCAGCTATCTGCTGGGGACCTTCCTTGATCCGGGCGATCAGATCCTGATCCACAGCCCGACCTTCGACATGTATGAGCTTGGCGCGGAAACGCTGGGTGCCTCTGCCATCAAGGTCAAGGATCTTCCCGGATACCGGCGCGATCAGAAGGGGCTTTTGGAAGCGGTCAGGCGATACCAGCCGAAGGTGACCGTCATTTGCAATCCGAACAATCCGACAGGCGATCTGCTCCCGCGCGCATTCATCGAGGAAGTGCTGAAGGCCGCTGACAATATCGTCTTCGTCGATGAAGCATACATGGAGTTTGCCCAGAAGGAAAGCGTCATAGATCTCATTGATACATACCCGAATCTCATCGTGCTCCGCACGCTCTCGAAAGCCTTTGCCTTGGCGGGCATGCGCTGCGGCTACCTCGCTGCCGATGAAGCTCTGATCGAAGCCATCGCGAAGATCAAGGCACCGTACAATCTGAACGCTTTCACCCAGCTCTTTGCGCCGATCGTCATCCGTCACAGAGAAGATATTTTCAAAGTGCGCGATGCCATCTGCAAGGAAAGAGATCGTCTCTACGCGGTCATGAAGGAGATCCCGGGCGTCACGGTCTACCCGTCCTGCACCAATTTCCTCCTCGTTCAGGTGGATAAAAAGCAGGAAGAGATCTTCGAAGCGCTTCGCAGGAAAGATATCCTTGTCAAGATTTATAGAAACAGCCAAGACATCCCGAATGGTTTCCGCATTTCCGTCACGACGAAAGACGTCGATGATGTGCTGATTTCCGTATTCCGGGAGGCACTCGCATGAGAAAAGCCACACTTCGCCGCACGACAGGCGAGACGGATATTTCCATCAGTCTGACTATCGATGGGACAGGACGTTTTGAAGGAACTAGCGGTATCGGATTCTTTGACCATATGCTGCACCTTCTGGCCCGTCACAGCGGCATGGACATTTCCCTCACCTGTAAGGGCGACCTTGACGTAGACAACCACCATACCATCGAAGACATCGGGATCACGCTGGGAGAGGTATTCGAAAAAGCGCTGGGGGATAAGAAGGGGATCCATCGCTATGGCTGCTTCTTCTGCCCGATGGACGAAGCGCTCTCCCGCATCGTGCTCGATCTATCCGGTCGGTCGTACCTCGTCTTTGATGTCGATATCCCTGTCGAGAGGATCGGCAGCTTCGAGACGGAAATGACGCGGGAATTCTTCTTCGCTTTTGCAAACAACGCAAAGATGAATCTTCATATGGCGACACTCTATGGCGTGAACGGGCATCACATCGTCGAGTCCCTTTTCAAAGGCATCGGCCACGCGCTGAAGGAGGCCGTCACCATCGAAGGCGACACGGTATTATCCACCAAAGGAGTGCTCTGATGAAAATAGCCATCATTGATTACGATGCAGGAAATCTGGCGAACGTCGTGCGCGCCGCCACCCGGGCCGGTCTTGATGTCGTCGTCACCCGCGATCCGGAAGAGATCCGCGAAGCGAAAGCCCTGATCCTCCCCGGTGTCGGTGCGATGAAGGATGCCATGGATCACCTCTCCGGCTATGGACTGACCGAAATCATTCGTGAAGAAGTCAGAAAGGGCAAGAAACTCGCCGGTATCTGCCTCGGCATGCAGGCACTCTATGAAGTCTCCGAAGAGGGCGGCGAAGTGCCGGCTCTGGGACTCCTTTCGGGGCGTATCGTCCATTTCCCAGAAGGAAATCTCAAAGTCCCGCACATGGGATGGAATGAGCTCGTGATGCACCGGCCGCATGAAGTGCTTGCCGGTCTCCCTCCGAAGAGCTACGTCTACTTTGTGCATTCCTACTATAAGACGCCCGGGGACAGCGAAGGCATCATCGCTTCCGCAGACTACGGTGTCACCGTGCCTGCCGTCGTCGGAAAAGACAATGTATTGGGATTCCAGTTTCATCCAGAAAAATCCGGCCCCGTAGGGCTTACGATCTGGAAGAATTTAGCAGAATGGTTACAAAAATGAAAATATTTCCAGCAATTGATATAGAAGACGGGCACTGCGTCCGCCTAAAGCAGGGCAAAATTCAGGACCTCACCGTCTATGGCGATGATCCGGTAAAAATGGCACTCAAGTGGGAATCCCTCGGGGCCAAATACCTCCACGTCGTCGACCTTGATGGCGCTTTCAAAGGAAATGGCGTGAATACCGAGGTGATCCATCGCATCTGTCAGGCGGTGAAGATTCCCGTCGAAGTCGGCGGCGGCATCCGCACAGAGCAGGCCATCAAGCAGCATATCGAGAACGGCGTTTGGCGCGTCATCATCGGCTCGAAAGCGGTCGCCTCTCCGTACTTTGCGATCCAGGCCGCTAAGAAATACGGTGCTGACCATATCGCCGTCTCCGTCGATGCCCACGGTGACACCGTCGCCACCAACGGCTGGGTCGACGGCAGCCGCCAGAAGGTCCTGCCCTTCGTCAAGACGCTTCTGGAGAATGGCGTCAATACCATCGTTTACACCGACATCAGCCGTGACGGTATGCTGACCGGACCGAATTTCGAGATGATGGGAAAGCTGCAGGCACTTCCCGGGATCCACCTCATCGCTTCCGGCGGCGTTTCCTGTGCAGACGACCTGCGGAAGCTCTCTGACATGGGACTCTACGGTGCGATCACCGGCAAAGCCCTCTATGAAGAAAAAGTCACCATGGAAGAGATCGTGGAGATCCAGGAAAAGTAAAGGCTCAGGCTGACGGGGTCAAGGTTGATGCGGCGGCTGCGCCGCACCACAAGTTTAAAAGCAGGAATTAGGGATGAGTGGCTAGGGATTAGGTGCCTCGAGTGACTGGGGACTAGTGACTGGTGACTTGAATACGACTTTGGGGCATCGCTCTATTTTACTTCGCGGCGCTTCCATAGTATTATGCGCCGCACCATCCCCGTTGAACCTCTTGGACCTCTTGAACCTGCTGAACCTCTTTCGCATGCAATCAAGGGACAGCACGCCCCTCGGGCTGACCCCGAACCTTCTTTATCCACCACATTTGAGTAGACCCGCAAAGGATGCAACATTATGCTAGCCAAACGAATCATTCCCTGCCTGGACGTGAACCACGGGCGCGTTGTCAAAGGCAAAAAATTTCACAATCTTCAGGACGTTGACGATCCGGTGACACTGGGAAAATACTACTCCGAATCCGGCGCGGACGAGCTCGTCTTCTATGACATCACTGCTACTCACGAAGGACGCGAGACCTTCGTTGATACCGTCCGTGCCATCGCAGAAGAGCTCACCATCCCCTTCACGGTAGGAGGCGGGATACGCAGAGCAGACGATTTTCGTACCATGCTGCTGGCAGGAGCCGACAAAGTTTCTGTCAATTCTGCCGCTGTGATGCATCCTGAAATCATCCGCGAAAGCGCCCAGCGCTTCGGCAATCAGTGTGTCGTCCTTTCCATTGACGGCAAGCGGAACGGCAAAGGCGGCTGGGACGTCTTCGTCGAAGGCGGACGCAAGAATACAGGACTGTCCGTCGTAGACTGGGCCAGGAAAGGCATGGAGCTCGGCGCAGGAGAGATCTGCATGAATTCCATCGATGCAGACGGTGAAAAAGATGGCTATGACTTGGAGCTCATGCGCGTCCTCGCAGAAGAACTCTCCATCCCCGTCATCGCCTCCGGCGGCGCGGGGAAGAAAGAAGACTTCCTCAAAGCCTTCGAAGCAGGCGCTGATGCAGCACTGGCTGCTTCCGTCTTCCACTTCGGAGAAATCGCAATTTCCGACCTCAAACACTACCTCGCACAGAACGGAGTAGAAATAAGAGTATAAATGGTTCAAGGCTCAAGGGGGAGGAGCAGCTTCGCCGCCATATAAAATTTGTGGCGAAGCCGTTCCACAACCCTGCACCCGATTTTCCATCCCAATGCTACAAAATGCGAAAGGCAACATTATGGAAACAGTAAACATAAAAAACATTTCTTTCAATGAAAAAGGCCTTGTGCCTGCCATTGTGCAGGACGCCAGAAGCGGCGAGATCCTCATGATGGCTTATATGAATCAGGAATCCTTGCAGAAAACCATCGAGACAGGAGAGACCTGGTTCTTCTCCAGAAGCCGACAGAAGCTCTGGCACAAAGGAGAAGAATCGGCCCACTTCCAGCATGTAAAGAAGATCTTCGTGGACTGCGATGCGGACACCCTCATCGTGCAGGTCATTCCCGATGGCCCTGCCTGCCATACAAATCATCCCACCTGCTTCTTCAGAAGCCTTACAGAGTGGGAAAACAGGGAAGAAACAGGAAGCCTTGCGATCCTTCATACCCTTTTTGAAGAAATCAAAGATCGCCGCGCCCATCCGCAGGATAAGTCCTACACCAATTACCTGCAGAACGAAGGCAAAAACAAGATCGATAAGAAGATCGGCGAAGAAGCCTCTGAAGTCATCATCGCCGACCAGCATCAAGACAAAGAAGAGATCATCGACGAGTCCTGTGACCTCCTTTATCACCTGTTTGTGATGTGGGAGAACTCTGGCATCGACCTCTATGACATCATGCGTAAACTCGAAGAACGCGATGAGAAGAAAGGCAATAAAAAGAAAGTCGGACATAAGGATAAGATCTTTTAGATAGAGGGAAAAGGCGGCGGTTTCGCCGCTTTTTTATGGACAATACGTGCAGGCTGGGATAGCCACGCCCTGCACCGTCATTTCGAGCGGAGCGAGAAATCTTTTTCGTTCGCGGCAAAACGGTGTATATGCGAAGAACGAAAAACGGGAAACCCGTCATCAGGAACCCCACGGGCAAAGCCAGCCTTCAATGACGCTCAGTCTCATGAAGCCGTACCCCGCACCGTCATTTCGCGCAAAGCGAGAAATCTTTTTCATTCGCGGTAAAACGGTGTATATGCGAAGAACGAAAAACGGGAAACCCGTCATCAGGAAACCTACGGGCAAAGCCAGCCATAATGACGCTCAGCCTCATGAAGCCGCGCCCCCACACCGTCATTTCGAGCGGAGCGAGAAATCTTTTTCGTATGTGGTAAGGCAGACAGTGTAAGGAAAGCGAAAAACGGGAAACCTTCTATCAGAAACCTGGGAAGCCTTTGCGCCATACCAACCATAATGACACGCCGCACCCGCTCAAGGCCATTTCAAAAAACATGGAAAAAACCTGTTGACACAGGAAAGGCAGTATGGTAAGATAATACCCGTCGCTGATGAAGCGGCCCCATTCGAAAGAGCGATGAAAAAGATTTCAAAAAAAATCATTTGACAAACCTCTACGAATGTGGTAAGATAATC
>UMHS01053919.1_pt1 | contig 25406 bp, 17 predicted proteins | sample 1965611 | NCBI WGS metagenome assembly UMHS01 (sample SAMEA4836106, study PRJEB28245) | human gut metagenome | biome: gut microbiome; material: fecal sample | place: Denmark | collected 2008
CGACACACCATTGGGACGGGCGATTTATTTCATAAACAAACCAGCATTTGTCGGGCAACTATGATAGCAGTATTGTACAATATTATCCAACCATAATGCAAGAAAAACGAATAAAAATCAAATATAATATTTACATCAGCTGAAAAAGAAAACAGAATTATGCAAAAAATATAAAAAAGAATATTGAAATAAAATGTGTCAGGAGGAAAAAAATGAAAAGAAAATGGTGGCATGACAAGGTAGCATATCAGATCTATCCAAAGAGTTTTCTGGATACAAACGGAGACGGCATTGGTGATCTGAGAGGAATTATCTCAAAACTGGATTATTTAAAAGAACTTGGCATTGATATCATCTGGCTCTCTCCAATCTACAAATCGCCGTTTGTTGATCAGGGGTATGACATATCTGATTACTATAAAATCGCCGAAGAGTTCGGAACCATGGAAGAGTTTGATGAGCTGCTTGCCGAGGCGAAAAAGCGCGATATGTATATTGTGATGGATCTCGTGGTAAATCACTGTTCCAGTGAACATGAATACTTTAAGGCAGCGCTGGCCGACCCGGACGGGCCATATGCCGATTATTTTTATTTTGTAAAAGGAATAGATGGAAAAGAGCCGAGCAACTACCGTTCTTATTTTGGCGGAAAAGCGTGGGAGCCGGTGCCGGGATCAGATAAATATTATCTGCACATGTTTGCAAAAGAACAGCCGGACTGGAACTGGGAGAATAAAGAAGTCCGCGACAAGATCTATAAAATGATCAACTGGTGGTTAGATAAGGGACTTGGCGGATTCCGCATCGATGCAATCATTAATATCAAGAAAGATACGAGTTTCCCGTCCTATGAACCCGATGGGGATGATGGTCTGGTATCCTGTGTAAAAATGGTTGAGGAGACGGACGGCGTCGGAGAATTTTTAGAGGAGATGAAACATGAGACCTTCGAGAAATATGATGCTTTTACCGTCGGCGAAGTCTTTAATATGAAAGAGGACGAACTGCAGGAGTTTGTCGGAGATGATGGGCATTTCTCAAGTATGTTTGATTTCTCCGCGCTTGAGCTGACTTACGGGGAACATGGCTGGTATGACAGCAAACCGGTGGATTTTAAGCGGTGGAGAGAGGTTCTGTTTGCATCCCAGAAGGAGATGGAGGGGATTGGATTCAAGGCAAATATCATTGAAAATCATGATGAGCCGAGAGGTGCAAGCCGTTATCTTCCGGAATATGCGCAGAATGAAATGGGCAAAAAAATGCTTGCTACGACTTCGATTCTGCTGCGTGGAATTCCGTTTATCTATCAGGGACAGGAAATCGGCATGACAAACTGTCATAGAAATGATATTTCAGAATATGATGATATCAGTACAAAAGATCAGTATCAGGTTGCAATCGACGCGGGCTGCACAAAAGAAGAAGCGTTGGCATGCTGCTATGAAAACAGCAGGGATAATGCGCGCACACCGATGCAGTGGAGTGCAGATGAAAATGGAGGTTTTAGCGCACATGCTCCGTGGCTTGCAGTGAATCCGAATTATAAAGAGATCAATGTCAGTGAGCAGGAGGGAAGGGCGGACTCTGTACTTTCCTATTATAAAGAACTGATTACACTGCGCAAATCACCGGAATACGAAGAAACATTTGTCTATGGAAATGTAGAGCCGGTTTACGAAGATACGGATACAGTGTTTGGATTTATGCGTATGGGTAAAGAAAACAGACAGAAAATACTCGTGGCAGCAAATTACGGAAAAGAGGCAGTAAGTCTGCCACTGCCTGGAACTGCCAAAAAACTTTTGCTGTCAAATGCCGGAAGGAGAAAACTGGCAGATGCAGATCATATTACATTAGAGAGCCTTGAAACAGCAGTCGTTTTGCTGAAGGCATAACATTCTATTGTTTACACAAAATTGACAAAAACTTCATAAAAACAATACAGGAAGCGTTAAGAATCCGATATCCCGGTTGACGGTAAAATATACGTCTGATATGTTGAGTGAGTATGTGGCAAAGCGGCAGTAAAGCGCCCGCAGGGACAGCAGAAAAATGCCGTAATAACGAAAAAAAGAGGGATAAAATGGGAGCAAAAGAATTTGCATCATTGTTAGGAGGCTTGGCGCTTTTTCTGTATGGAATGAATATGATGAGCCAGGGGATGGAGGCTGCTGCCGGGAACAAAATGAAACAGATCTTAGAACGCCTGACTACAAACCGGTATCTGGGTGTTTTAGTCGGAGCAGTGATCACTGCGATCATACAGTCATCCTCCGCGACAACAGTCATGGTTGTAGGTTTTGTTAATTCCGGAATGATGACACTGCGTCAGGCGGTGGGAGTGATCATGGGTGCCAATATCGGCACGACGATCACGGGACAGCTGATCGCACTTGATGCCGGAGCAATCGCACCGTTTATAGCATTTTTGGGTGTTGTGATGGTTGTTTTTCTAAAACAGCCGAAGGTAAGAAACATAGGAGGTATTTTAGCTGGTCTTGGTGTTCTTTTTATCGGAATGGAAATGATGAGCACCGCAATGATGCCGCTGCGGGATTCCAAAGCATTTATTGATATGATGACGAAGTTTTCAAATCCACTGCTTGGAATTTTGGCAGGTGCCATTTTCACAGCACTGATCCAGTCTTCATCGGCATCGGTCGGAATCCTTCAGGCACTTGCAACAAGTGGGGCAATTTCTTTTTCCGGGGCGGTGTATGTGCTGTTTGGACAAAATATCGGTACCTGTATCACGGCAGTGTTAGCGTCCATTGGTACAGGGCGGAACGCAAAGCGGACGACAATCATCCATCTTTCGTTTAATATCATAGGAACTGCAGTTTTTACCATACTCTGTATGCTGACACCGCTGACATCCTGGGTTGGGGGATTTACACCGGCAAATCCGGCTGCGCAGATCGCCAACATGCATACGCTGTTTAATATCGTAACAACGATATTGCTGTTACCGGCAGGAAATCTATTGGCAAAACTGGCAGAAAAAATTCTGCCGGACGTGGACGAGCCTGAGGAAGGGATGTATTTAAAATATTTAAAAAATACAAAACCGGTGACAGAGGGAAAAATTGGTGTATCAGCGATCAATTTTGAACTGACACACAAAGAGATTGCAAGAATGCTTGAGATTGCAAAGAAAAATGTCGCAGACAGTTTTACGGCATTTTTAAACTGTGATGACGGGTTTATTCCAAAAGTGGAAGAAAAAGAAGAGTATGTGGACTTTTTAAACCGGGAGATCTCTAAGTACATATCCACAAATATGGCGCATGAGTCCAATACACAGGGGAGCAGGATTTTAAGTGCCTATTTTAAAGTGACCAGTAACGTAGAAAGAATCAGCGACCATGCAATGAATATCTGTGGATATTCAGAGTGGCTGAAAGAAAAAGATGTCAGGTTTTCACAGGAAGTACGGGAAGAAATCCTGCAGATGCAGCAGACCTGCGAAGAACTTCTGACTTTGCTTTTAAATGAAAATATGGAGGCACTCGACGAATTAAGCCGTGTCTCAGCACTCGAACAAAAGATGGATGACATGACAGAGGATTATAGAAATCGTATGATGCACCGGATACAGGAAGGAACGGCATCGGGTGAAGGGAGTGTTCTCTACACGGAAATGCTCACGGATTTTGAAAGAATCGGAGATCATGCATTAAACATTGCACAAGAGATGACAGAAGTAAGATTGGCAGAATAACAGGATTTGGAGGATGGATATGTCATTTTTAAAAGAGGTGCTGCGCGGAATTGCAATTGGTGTTGCCAATATCATTCCGGGTGTCAGCGGAGGAACCATGATGGTTTCTATGGGGATTTATGGGGATGTGATCGGGGCGGTAACGGGAATGCCAAAACATTTCTGGAAGAGCGTAAAGTTTTTGCTTCCCTATGCGATTGGCATGCTGATTGGAATCGGCGGACTGTCATTTGCAATCGGATATTTCTTTTTGGAATTTCCATTTGAGACGGCAATGCTGTTTATTGGGCTGATCTTTGGCGGAGTACCGCTATTGCTGCCCAAAATCATGGGAAAGCGGATCACATTTTCAGAGACGCTGCTGTTTGTTTTGTTTTTTGGTCTGGTCGTCTGGATGCAGTTCTGGAAACAGGGAACAGATGTTGCCTTAAATCCGGGAATAAAAAACAGTATCTCGCTGTTTGTGGTTGGAACGGTAGCTGCGGCAACGATGGTGATTCCCGGGGTCAGTGGTTCAATGCTGTTGATGTCTCTGGGATATTATACACCGATCATAAACAGAATCAGCGGTTTTTTGGCAGCATTACCGGCTCTTAAGTGGGAGGAGCTGTTCGCCTGTGCAGCAGTGCTCATCCCATTTGGTATCGGTGTGGTGCTTGGAATATTTCTTGTATCAAAACTTGTGGAATATTTATTGGAGAAACAGGAGAGGAAAACGTATTTTGCAATTATGGGGCTGGTCACTTCATCGCCGATTGCAGTGTTATCCGGGATGAATATCGTTTCTATCGGTTTTGGACAGCTGCTGCTTGGAATATTACTCTTTATTGGCGGTTTTTTTATTGCAAACATACTTGGAAAATAAAATAGTACAATAGAAATAAAAATAATCAGACAATAATAAAAAAAGTGCGAAAAAATTAATCAATTTTTTTGCGCTTTTTTATTTGAAAAATAGAAAAATGTGTTACAATAGATAGGTACTAACGATTACCTTGGGGGTATTGTATGCAGGATAAAGATTCAGAAGTACTGAATTACCAGAGAAAGCGGAGAAAGCGGATCACGAAAATCCGATACAGTATCATACTGATTGTGGCAGGATGGATCGTTCTGTCCATGATATTGGTTGTGGTGCTATTTGTGAAGATGACGTCGCTGGAACATAAGCTGGATCAGCTGGTGACAAGCAGCAGTGAGCAGAACACGGATCAGATTAATGCCGGAGCGGCCGCAGATCTGAATGGTGGTGTGATAGCAGAGGAGACAGAGACAACAGAAGAGATGCAGACGGAGATGACATGGGATAAAGTAACACCTCCTGCATCCGGGATTTCCGATGAGGACAATCTGGCATCGGAGGGAGATATACATAAAGTATACTTAACGTTTGATAATGTGCCGTCGGAACACACATCTGAGATTCTGGATGTGCTGCAGGCATATGGCGTAAAAGCTACTTTTTTTGTGAATGGAAACCAGGATGAAGAAATGCTTTCTGTCTATCAACGTATTGTGGATGAGGGACATACACTTGGCATGAATTCGTATTCCAACCAGTATAGTGTGATTTACCAGTCGGAAGATGCGTTCGAACAGGATTATATGACATTGAAGAATTTTTTGAAACAGACCACAGGAGTGGATAGTCTTTATTATCGTTTCCCGGGAGGAAGCAGCAATCTCATCAGTAACGTACCGATGGATTACTTTATTCATTATCTTAATACACAGGGAATTATTTATTATGACTGGAATGTATCGGCAGGAGATGGCGCCTCGACCGCATATACTTCTGAGGAAATAGTTGAAAATGTGACAGATGATGTAGTAAAATATAAAACGTCGGTGGTTTTACTGCATGACGGAACGGATAAGTCAGCAACGGTAGAAGCTTTAGGACCTTTGATTGAAGCTTTAGAGGGAATGGGCGCACAAATATTACCGATTGATGAAGATACACAGGTTATTCAGTATGTGAAAGCAGACACAGTGGAATAACTGAGAATAAATGGAGGAATGAACATGGGATTTTTCAAGGATTTTAAAGATGACTTCTCACAGGCAGTCAATGAACTGATGCCTGCAGATGACAACCTGGAAACCAGCACGAACGAAGATGACGTTGAGGTTAATACGTTAGAAGGCGAAGTGGATGTTGAGACAGAACTTTCCAAGCTGGATGGTCTGTTGGAACAGGTGACAAAGCAGGAAGCTGAGAAAGTTGCTGCAGCAAGAAGCGCCGCAGAGATGGCAGCAAGGAATGCAAGTGCCCCGACAGAAAGAGCAGCAGTACCTGTGCCTGCATCTGTACCTGAACCAGAAAGAAATGAAACAGTTTCAAATATTACAAAAGCAACCCAGGAGGAAAGAAAAATGGCTGACAATACAACAGCACCTGTAACTAATAACCAGAGCGCACCGGTATCTGATGAGGTATCCGTAATCACAGAGGGAACGATCATCAAAGGTGATATTGTATCAAACGGTTCCTTGGATGTAAGAGGACAGGTAGAAGGAAATGTGGGATGCAACGGCAAATTAGTTGTAACCGGCGTTGTAAATGGAAACAGCAGTGCATCTGAATTTTTTGCAGACGCTGCAAAGATTGAGGGAGAGGTTGTCAGTACAGGAACCATTAAGATCGGTCTTGGTTCTGTGATCATCGGTAATGTGACCTCTACTTCTGCAGTGATTGCCGGAGCCATCAAAGGTGATATTGATGTACAGGGACCGGTTGTTGTGGATACATCCGCAGTTGTTATGGGTAACATCAAATCACGTTCTGTACAGATCAACAATGGTGCGGTAATCGAAGGATTCTGCTCACAGTGCTATTCTGACGTGGATGTACAGAGCCTGTTCAATGGTAATGCTCAGAAAGGAAACGAGTAATCGAATATGAAGAGAGTATTATTAAAATTAAGCGGTGAAGCTTTAGCCGGTGAAAAACATACCGGATTTGATGAACCGACTGTCACAGAAGTGGCAAGACAGGTAAAACAGATTACAGATCAGGGCATCCAGGTCGGCATCGTGATCGGCGGAGGTAATTTCTGGAGAGGAAGAACCAGTGAAACCATCGACCGTACAAAGGCAGACCAGATAGGAATGCTTGCAACAGTTATGAACTGTATCTATGTTTCTGAAATTTTCCGTTCCGTTGGAATGAAAACACAGATCCTGACACCATTTGAGTGTGGAAGCATGACAAAACTGTTTTCAAAGGATCGTGCAAATAAGTATTTTGAAAAAGGAATGGTCGTATTTTTTGCAGGAGGAACCGGACATCCGTATTTCTCCACAGATACAGGCATTGTGCTCCGTGCGATTGAGATGGAGGCAGAGGGCATCTATCTTGCAAAAGCAATCGATGGTGTCTACGACAGTGATCCAAAGATCAATCCTTCTGCTGTAAAATACAGCGAAGTATCCATACAGGAAGTGATCGATCGTAAACTTGCAGTGGTTGACCTGACTGCGTCGATCATGTGTATGGAAAATAAAATGCCGATGTTCGTTTTTGGACTGAACGAGGAAAACAGCATTGTAAAAGCCATGACTGGCGATTTTAATGGTACGAAAGTAACCGTATAACAAAGAACCGTGAAAGGTATGGAGTAAAAATATGGATGAGAGATTAGTTCAGTTTGATGAAAAAATGCAGAAAACAATGAATAACCTGTCAGAGGAGTTCGGAAGCATCCGTGCAGGACGTGCCAATCCGCATGTCCTTGATAAGTTAAAAGTTGATTATTATGGAACACCGACTGCAATTCAGCAGGTGGCAAACGTCAATGTTCCGGAACCGAGAATGATTCAGATCCAGCCATGGGAAGCTTCTATGGTAAAAGAAATCGAGAAAGCGATCTTAACGTCAGATCTTGGAATCAATCCGACAAATGATGGAAAAGTGATTCGTCTTCTTTTCCCGGAACTCACTGAGGAAAGACGTAAAGAACTGGCAAAGGATGTTAAGAAAAAAGGCGAGAATGCAAAAGTAGCAATCCGTAATATCCGTCGTGATGCCAATGATTCTTTCAAGAAATTAAGCAAGTCTGCCGATGTGTCCGAGGACGAAGTGAAAGAGTTAGAGGACGGCGCACAGAAAATGACAGATAAATATATCACTGAGATCGACAAGGCTGTTGAGGCAAAAACAAAAGAGATCCTGACAGTTTAGGGATTTTTGTATAGAACATAGAGGTGAGGACATGACAATGGCGTGTCCTCATTTTCACTTTATGAATGAATGCAGGCACAAAGTATGCAGGTTATGGAAAGGCGTGGTGATTACAATGAAAATTCCGCAGCATGTAGCAATTATCCTTGACGGGAACGGAAGATGGGCAAAAAGTAAGGGAATGCCCAGAAACTATGGTCATACGGTTGGGGCAAAAAATGTGGAAACAGTCTGCAAAGCAGCACATGATATGGGAATTAAATATCTGACTATGTATGCTTTTTCGACAGAAAACTGGAACAGACCGGAGGGAGAGGTGGCAGCACTCATGAAGCTGCTGGAAAGTTATCTGAAGAACTGTATTAAAACAGCAGATAAAAATAATATGCGTGTACGCGTGATTGGGGATACCACACGTTTGAGTGCCCGGTTCCAGAAACAGATCGTGGAGCTGGAAGCAGCTTCTGCAAAAAATGATGGTCTGAACCTGCAGATCGCCATCAATTATGGAAGCAGGGATGAAATGATCCGCGCAATGAAAAAAATGTGTCAGGATATGGAGAATGGTACAAGGCAGGTTTCGGAATTAAATGAAGATCTGTTTGCCTCATATCTGGATACTGCAGGAATTCCGGATCCGGATCTTTTGATACGCACAAGCGGGGAGCAGCGTCTTTCGAACTATTTGTTATGGCAGCTTGCGTACAGTGAATTTTATTTTACCGATGTGCCATGGCCGGATTTTGGAAAAGAGGAATTAGAAAAAGCTGTGGAAGCGTATAATAAGAGAGACAGACGATTTGGTGGACTGGCAGAGGAAGCGAAATAGACCGAAAGAAGAAAGGGCAGGTTTTCATATATGTTTAAGACAAGACTGTTGAGCGGCATCGTGTTGGTGGCAGCCGCGTTAGTACTTATTATCACGGGGGGAGATGTGTTACTCTTTTCGACGTTACTTATTTCCTATATAGGAATGTTTGAGTTATACCGCATTTTTCATGTGGAAAAAGAACTGCCGGGAATCGTGGGGTATCTTGCGGCGACCGTATTTTACTGTAATCTGAAATGGGCATTTCTGCCGGATCTTATGGTAGTCGTTTTAGGATTCCTGATGGCATTGATGTTTGTCTATGTATTTACTTATCCGAAATATAAGACGGAGCAGATGTTAGCTGTATTTTTCGGTGTGTTTTATGTGGCTGTGATGCTTTCTTATGTATATCAGACGAGAATGCTCACCGCGGGTGCCTATATCGTATGGCTGATCTTTTTGTGCTCCTGGGGATGTGATACCTGTGCGTACTGTGTTGGTATGCTGATTGGAAAACATAAAATGTCTCCGAAGTTAAGTCCGAAAAAATCTGTGGAAGGAGCAATCGGTGGAGTGGTCGGTGCTGCACTTTTAACTGTGATCTATGGCATGATCTTTAAAAATGCGATGGGTGTTACCACACAGCATGTATGGATCATGGCAGCGATCAGTGCGGTTGGAGCGTTGATCTCCATGGTAGGTGATCTGACTGCGTCTGCAATCAAGAGAAACTATGAGATCAAGGATTATGGAAAACTGATCCCGGGACACGGCGGTATCCTGGATCGCTTTGACAGTGTGATTTTTACGGCGCCGATGATTTATTTTCTTGCAGCAAATTTTATTGTATTGTAAACAGAGGATATTAGTGTGAAAAATAAGCTTGATAGCTTATTTTTCGCACGGCTATTTGTTTCTGAGCAAAACAAATAGCTTTGATGGCAAGGCATAAAAAATATGCCTCCGAGAATTTGAGATTCTCGTCGCCTCTTCGCAACAAGTTGCTTAGAAAAGAGGATTTGTATGAAAAAAATAGCAATCTTAGGCTCGACAGGTTCAATCGGAACACAGACACTTGATATCGTAAGAGAACAGAAAGATATCGAGGTCGTTGCACTTGCGGCAGGAAGTAATATTACATTATTAGAGCAGCAGATCAGGGAGTTTTCCCCGAAACTGGTATGTGTTTTCAAAGAGGAAGCCGCAGAAGCATTAAAGATTAAAATTGCGGATACGGACACAAAAGTGGTTTCAAAGATGGAAGGACTGACTGAAGTCGCAGTTCATCCGGAGAGTGAGATCTTAGTTACCGCGATCGTTGGCATGATGGGGATCCGTCCGACAGTTGCAGCAATCAAGGCTGGCAAAAAAATTGCACTTGCAAATAAAGAGACACTAGTGACGGCAGGACACATCATCATTCCGCTGGCAAAAGAATATCATGTGCCGATCCTTCCGGTGGACAGTGAACACAGCGCGATTTTCCAGTCACTGCAGGGCAATGAGAGCAACCGTATTGAAAAAATCCTTCTGACGGCATCCGGCGGACCATTTCGCGGAAAAAACGCGGAGGATCTTGCAGAGATGAAAGTGGAGGACGCCTTAAAACATCCGAACTGGTCGATGGGAAGAAAAATAACAATTGATTCCTCGACACTGGTCAACAAGGGACTTGAGGTCATGGAGGCAAAATGGCTTTTTGGTGTGGAATTAGATCAGATCGAAGTGGTCGTTCATCCGCAGAGTGTGATCCATTCTGCGGTGCAGTATGAGGATGGAGCAGTGATTGCCCAGCTTGGAACACCGGATATGCGTCTGCCGATCCAGTATGCACTCTATTATCCGGAGCGCAGAAAAATGTCAGGAAAGAGACTGGATCTTTTTGAACTGGGAAGTCTGACGTTTGAACGGCCGGATACAAAGACCTTCCGGGGACTGGCGTTAGCATACGATGCAATGAGAAAGGGTGGCAGTCAGCCAACCGTATTTAATGCGGCGAACGAGCGTGCAGTGGCAATGTTTTTAGACCGTAGGATCAGCTATCCGCAGATCACGGAGATCATTGAGGACTGCATGGAGCATGTGGCATATATCAGCGATCCGACTTTAGATCAGGTATTAGAAACAGAGCAGGCAGTATACGAATATATCGGGCAGAAATGGGCTTAGAGGCAGAATGGAAAGGAATTAAAAACGGATGAAAATTATTATCGCATTATTGATCTTCAGTATCATTATTATATTTCATGAACTTGGACATTTTTCACTGGCAAAGGCAAATGGGATCCGTGTCAATGAGTTCTGTCTCGGACTTGGACCGACGATTTTGGGCATGACGAAGGGAGAAACGAAATATTCCTTAAAACTGCTTCCGTTTGGAGGTGCCTGTATGATGGAGGGAGAAGACGGCGAGAGTACAGATGACCGGGCATTTGGCAAAAAGTCTGTCTGGGCAAGGATCAGTGTGGTTGCCGCCGGACCGGTGTTTAACTTTATCATGGCATTTGTCTTTTCTTTTATCCTTCTTTCCTGCAATGGATATGATGTCCCTAAGATCACAGAGGTCAGCGAGGGCTTTGCAGCGGAACAGGCAGGTATGCAGGCGGGGGATGTCATTGTAAAAATGAACGGAAAACATATTCATTTTTACCGGGAAGTCAGTTCTTACTCCATGTTCCATGCGGGGGAGACCGTGGAAGTGACTTATGAGCGTGACGGAAAAAGATATACGGCAGAGCTGACACCTCTGTATGATGAAGAACTTGGCAGATACCGCTATGGTTTTGTCGGCGGTGAAGTGGAGAAAGGAAATGTGTTTAAGAATCTTCTGTACAGTGGATATGAGGTAAAATACTGGATCGATACGACGTTTGGAAGCTTAAAAATGCTTGCCACAGGCGGTGTTACCTTAAATGATATGAGTGGTCCGGTCGGGCTTGTCGATGCGATCGGTGACAGCTATGAGGAGAGTGTTTCCTACGGTTATTATGCGGCATTTTTACAAATGCTCTATATCTGTATTCTGATCTCGGCAAACCTTGGTGTTATGAATCTGCTGCCGCTTCCGGCATTGGACGGTGGACGACTGGTGTTTCTGATCGTTGAGGCGATCCGGGGGAAAAAGGTTGATCCGGACAAAGAGGGCATGGTGCATTTTATAGGACTTATGCTTTTAATGCTTTTGATGGTGGTTGTAATGTTTAACGATATTCGAAAAATTTTCATGTAGAGGTGAAAGTACAGTGAAAACAAAAACAGTAAAAATCGGTTCGAAAGTGATCGGGGGCGGTAATCCGATCCTGATTCAGTCAATGACAAATACAAAGACAGAGGACATCGCTGCGACAGTGGCACAAATCAATAAACTTGCGGCAGCAGGCTGTGATATCATAAGATGTGCAGTGCCGACAATGGAAGCTGCCGAAGCATTGACAGAGATCAAAAAACAGGTGGAGATCCCGGTCGTGGCAGATATTCATTTTGATTACCGTCTGGCGATCGCAGCAATCGAGCACGGTGCAGATAAGATCCGTATCAATCCGGGAAACATCGGAAGCAGAGAGCACGTACAGGCGGTCGTGGATGCGGCAAAAGAGCGGCAGATCCCGATTCGTGTCGGTGTCAACAGTGGTTCTTTAGAAAAAGATCTGGTAGAAAAATACCATGGCGTGACGGCAGAAGGAATCGTTGAGAGTGCGCTGGATAAAGTAAAAATGATTGAGGATATGGGATACGATAACCTTGTTATCAGCATCAAATCCTCGGACGTTATGATGTGTGTGAAAGCACATGAGCTGATCGCAGAAAAAACTGATCACCCGCTGCATGTAGGCATCACCGAAGCCGGAACGATCATCAGTGGAAATATCAAATCCGCAATCGGACTTGGACTGATTTTACATCAGGGCATCGGTGATACGATCCGTGTTTCACTGACCGGAGATCCGTTAGAGGAAATCAAATCCGCAAAGCTGATCTTAAAGACATTAGGACTGCGCAAGGGTGGTATTGAGGTCGTATCCTGTCCGACCTGTGGAAGAACCAGGATCGATCTGATCGGACTTGCAAACCAGGTCGAAAATATGGTTGCCGATATCCCGTTAGACATCAAAGTTGCCGTTATGGGCTGTGTGGTCAACGGACCGGGTGAGGCAAAAGAGGCGGATATCGGAATTGCCGGAGGTATCGGGGAAGGACTGATCATCAAACATGGAGAGGTCTACAAGAAAGTGCCGGAATCCGAACTGTTAGAGAGCCTTCGCTATGAACTGCTGCACTGGAATGAAAATTAGGTGTTACTGGTCACACGGAATGTGTGAACAAGCAACAATTAAGTAAGTTGGAGTTGGGTAAAACATGACAAAAATGTTTTTTGATGTATTTCCGACACTGGAAGTGAATGGAGATATGAAAAAACTGTTATCAGAGACGGAAGTTACCAAGGTCGGAATGAATCATGAGAAAGATCATATCCGTATCTATTTAAATGGAACACGTCTTATCCATAAAAAGAATATCTATCAGCTGGAAAAAAACATACATGATCAGATTTTTAAAAACCGGCATATGGACGTTAAAGTCATTGAAAAATACCAGTTGTCAGAGCAGTATACTGCAGAAAAACTGATGGATCTGTATAAGGACAGTATTTTAGAGGAATTAAAAAATTACAGTCTGATGGAATATAATCTGCTGCGCTCCGCCAAAATGGAGTTTACAGGAGATTCCCATCTGCTCCTGACTCTTGAAAACACGATCATTGCACAGACCAGATCACATGAGATCGTTGAATTTTTAGAGAAAGTGGTGTGTGAACGCTGTGGACTTGACCTTTCCGTAGAACTTGCTTTTGAGGAACCGAAAGAGAGCAAACACAAGAAAAACAGTGATTTACAGATCCAGTTTGAAATCAAAAATATTTTAAAACGTGTACAGCTTCATGAGGAGAGTGCACCGGCAAAGGCGGAAGAAGTACAGACGGCTGACACATCCACGAAAACTGCCACAAAAGAACAAAATCATTCAAAAGAATCTGCTGCAGGAAATAATGCAGGAAACGCGAACGGAAAGGGAGAAAATTCGTTTGGCAAAAAAGAATTCCGCAAAAAATACGATGGCGGATCCTACGGTGGATATAAAAAATCAGATAACCCGGATGTGCTCTACGGAAAAGATTTTGAAGATGAGACGATCCCAATCGAGAAGATTGTCGGGGAGATGGGAGAGGTTACGATACGCTGTCAGGTCATGACACTTGAGACGAGAGAGATCCGTAATGAAAAAACGATCGTGATCATGTCAGTCACGGATTTCACGGACTCCATTGTTTTAAAGATTTTTACCAGAAATGACCAGCTTCCGGAATTGCTTGAGGGGGTGAAAAAAGGTGCTTTCCTAAAGATCAAAGGCGTCACGACCATCGACAAATTTGACAGTGAGCTTACGATAGGTTCGATCGTCGGCATCAAAAAAATCCCGGATTTTACCTCAGTCCGTATGGATACGAGCCCGGAGAAACGCGTAGAGCTTCACTGTCATACCAAGATGAGCGATATGGATGGTGTCTCTGAGGTAAAAGATATCGTAAAGCGTGCGATGAAATGGGGACATAAGGCGATTGCAATCACCGACCATGGGGATGTACAGGCGTTCCCGGATGCAAACCATGCGATCTCACCGGATGATGACTTCAAGGTGATCTATGGTGTGGAGGCATATTTGGTGGATGATTTAAAGGATATCATCACCAACTCAAAAAACCAGAATCTCGATGATACCTATGTGGTGTTTGACCTTGAGACGACCGGATTTTCGCCGGATAAAAATAAGATCATAGAGATCGGTGCAGTGAAAGTGGTGCACGGCGAGATCACAGAACGTTTTTCTACGTTCGTCAACCCGGAAGTGCCGATCCCGTACCGGATCGAGGAATTGACTTCCATCCGAGACGATATGGTGATCGATGCACCGAAGATAGAGACGATCCTGCCACAGTTTATGGAGTTCTGTGGGGATGCAATCATGGTCGCACACAATGCAGATTTTGATATGAGTTTTATCATCAAAAACTGTGAGAGACAGGGAATTGAGAAAGAGTTTACGATCATTGATACGGTTGCTTTAGCACGAATTTTGCTGCCACAGTTAAACCGTTTTAAACTCGATACTGTAGCAAAAGCGCTGGGAGTTTCTCTGGAGAATCACCACCGTGCCGTGGATGATGCGGGATGTACGGCGGAGATCTTTGTGAAATTTGTAAAGATGCTCCACGACCGTGGCATGGAAACCTTAGATCAGGTCAACCAGATGGGACAGGCTTCGCCGGAGACCATCATGAAAATGAACACTTATCATGCGATCATTCTTGCGACAAACGATATCGGGCGCATCAATCTGTACCGTCTGATTTCTCTGTCACATCTGACCTACTATAACAAGAGACCGCGTATTCCAAAGAGTGAGTTTGTAAAATACCGTGAAGGATTGCTGCTTGGATCAGCATGTGAGGCGGGAGAACTCTACCGTGCAATCGTGGGTGGACGGCCGGAGGAGGAAATCATAAGACTGGTAAAATTTTATGATTATTTAGAAATCCAGCCGCTTGGCAATAATGAGTTTATGTTAAAAAGCGACAAGGAATCCGTCAGCACGATCGAGGAACTGCAGGATATCAACCGCCGTATTGTAAAACTGGGAGAAACGTTTGGAAAACTGGTTGTTGCGACCTGTGACGTGCATTTCCTTGACCCGGAGGATGAGATTTACCGCCGTATCATCATGGCGGGAAAAGGATTTAAGGATGCGGATGACCAGGCGCCGCTTTACCTTCGAACGACAGAGGAGATGCTAAAGGAATTTGAATATCTTGGCTCGGCAAAAGCGGAGGAAGTCGTCATTACTAACCCGAACAAGATCGCGGATATGTGTGAGAAGATCGCACCTGTGCGCCCGGATAAATGTCCGCCGGTCATCGAAAATTCTGACCAGATGCTGCGTGATATCTGTTATACCAAGGCACACAGTATGTATGGCGAAGAGCTTCCTGCAATCGTAAAGGAGCGTCTGGATCGTGAGTTGAACTCTATTATTTCCAACGGATATGCGGTTATGTACATCATTGCACAGAAACTGGTATGGAAGTCAAACGAGGATGGATATCTGGTAGGATCGCGTGGTTCAGTAGGTTCGTCCTTTGCGGCGACAATGTCCGGTATCACGGAGGTCAATCCACTCCAGGCACATTATCGCTGCCCAAATTGTAAATACAGTGATTTTGATTCGCCGGAGGTCAAGGCATTTTCCGGCAGGAGCGGCTGTGATATGCCGGATAAGATTTGTCCGGTCTGCGGCGAAAAACTAGTCAAGGACGGATTTGATATCCCGTTTGAGACATTCCTTGGATTCAAGGGAAATAAGGAGCCGGATATCGACTTGAACTTCTCCGGTGAGTACCAGAGTAAAGCGCATGCGTACTGTGAGGTTATTTTCGGTTACGGACAGACCTTCCGTGCCGGTACGATCGGTACACTTGCCGATAAAACGGCATTCGGTTATATCAAGAATTATTACGAGGAGCGCGGCATCCACAAGAGAAACTGTGAGATCGACCGTATCGTACAGGGATGTGTCGGCGTCCGCAGAACGACCGGACAGCATCCGGGAGGTATCGTTGTACTTCCGGTGGGAGAGGAGATCAATACTTTTACCCCGGTACAGCATCCGGCAAACGATATGACGACTGCGACAGTCACCACACATTTTGATTACCACTCGATCGACCACAACCTGTTGAAACTCGATATTCTCGGGCACGATGATCCGACCATGATCCGTATGTTGCAGGACTTAACGGGAATCGATCCGGTTACGATCCCGCTTGATGATGAGGCGGTCATGTCTTTGTTTAAAAATACGTCAGCGCTTGGTGTTACGCCGGAGGATATCGGCGGGATCCCGCTTGGATGTCTCGGTATTCCGGAGTTTGGTACAGAGTTCGCCATGCAGATGGTTATCGATGCCAAGCCGCAGGAGTTTTCGGATCTGATCCGTATCTCCGGTCTGTCCCATGGTACAGACGTTTGGCTCGGCAATGCGCAGACTTTAATCGAACAGGGACTGGCAACGATTTCCACTGCGATCTGTACGCGAGATGATATCATGATCTATCTGATCCAGATGGGACTTGACAGTGAGCAGTCCTTTACGATCATGGAGTCGGTTCGAAAAGGAAAAGGACTAAAGGAAGAGTGGAAAGAAGAGATGCGTGCACATGACGTGCCGGAGTGGTACATTGATTCATGTTTAAAGATTAAATACATGTTCCCGAAAGCACATGCGGCGGCTTACGTTATGATGGCATGGCGTATCGCATACTGTAAAGTATATTATCCGCTTGCCTATTATGCGGCATATTTTTCAATCCGTGCGACTGGATTCAACTATGAGATCATGTGTCAGGGAAGAGAGCGCCTTACCTATTTCCAGAAAGATTATGAGCGCAGAAAAGATTCGCTTTCCAAGAAGGAACAGGATGTATACCGTGACATGAAGATTGTACAGGAAATGTATGCGCGGGGATTTGATTTCACACCGATCGATATTTACCGTGCAAAACCGGACCGTTTCCAGATCATTGACGGAAAACTGATGCCGGCATTAAATACGATCGACGGTATGGGAGATAATGCTGCGATCGCTGTGGCGGAAGCGGCAAAAGATGGAAAATTCTTATCCAGAGACGATTTCAGACAGAGAACAAAGGCAACTAAGACGGTCATTGATCTGATGGGAGATTTAGGACTGCTCGGTGATATGCCGGAGTCCAATCAGCTCTCACTGTTTGATTTTGCATAGAAAAAACACAGGGGATAACGGAAGTCCCCTGTGTTTTTTTGAACATAAAACGAACCTGTGGATCCGGTGCAGGATTATTTGTCAGAAGAACCAGTTCCCGGATTAAAGACCTCAACGTCAGACGGATCAGCAATCGGTGTTCGATACATCACACCGGATGCAAAATCCCTGAAATAGACATCTGTTTCCGTTGCATTGATGTTGGTATAATTGCCTTCTGCGATCACGGTGTAATCACTGCCGTCGGTTTTCATCCGGCAGAGTGCCGGAGTGCTTGTACTGTTGCGCTGGAAATAAATATAGTTTCCGGTAATGTTATAACAGTCAATGCGGTCGTCGCTGAGTGTTGTGATGGCCGAACTGCCGGAGAGATCTGTGCTTGCAAGTGTATAATTGTTTTCATTGTCCAAGAAAAAGATCGTATCACCGATTACGGCTGGCATGTAATAATTGCCTTTCAGAACGAGCTCCGAGGTGTCAGTAACAGTGTCAAAACGCCAGATATTGTGATCGTTTGATACGCCATTGAAATAAATGTACTGTCCGACGACGGAGCATGGACGGTACGGTGTCTTGTCTACCTGATGACTGTCTGCCCCGTCGATGCCGACTTCATAGAAAGTGGTAAAGTCTTTGTCATCATAGTGAAGGTAATAAACCTTATTTCCGACTAAAGAGGCATAAAGACTCGCGGAAGAATCAAGGAGAATGCTTTTTTTATGCTTGCTGCGGTCAAGCCGGCAGAGACTGTCTGTATTGATCGTCAAAAAGGAAAACGGTTCGGTAAAAACCGGATTGTTGCGCACATAGTAAATATAATTGTCATCTGCATTGATAAAGGTGGCAACATCATCAGAAATCTTTGTAAGGTCTGAACCGTCGCTGTTCATTGAGTATAGTTTGCTGCTGTCGGAAGGGTTTGCAAAATAAATCGTGCCGTCGGCTGCTGTGCAGAAGATGCCGGCATTGTAGAGATTGCCAGCCGTGTTGCCGTTTATGTAATCGTCATTGAATTTTGTCTCGTTTGATTTGTGGTGGTAGACACCAAAACCGACACCGGCGGCGAGTACGAGGATAATTAAGAGAATCGTGATAACTTTTTTCATAAGGCCTCCATTCTGAGAGCATTTTATGCTGACGTGACAATGTGTTTGATTTGCTTCTCATCTGTGTTTATTATAGCATTTTCAGAGCACGAATACTATATTTTTCATATGGAATATGACTTTTTCTGCCCTTGATATTGCTACGTTAATGTAATATAGTAGAAGTAATACTAAAAATAAAGGTGGAATCCATGAAAGATTTAAAAGAATTAAGAGACCAGATCGATGTCATTGACAGACAGATCGTAGATTTATATCAGGAGAGAATGGAGATTGCTGCGGGTGTTGCAGAATATAAGATCAATACCGGCAAAAAAGTATTTGATAAAGAACGCGAAGATTCAAAACTTGCAACGCTGACAGCACTTGGCAAAACAGATTTTAATAAACACGGGATCCGTGAATTGTTTGAGCAGATCATGTCGATGAGCAGAAAACGCCAGTATCAGCTTTTGACAGCGCATGGAATGTATGAAAAACCGGATTTTACAGAAGTGGAAAGTTTAGATTATCACAATGCGCGAATTGTGTTTCAGGGGACAGAGGGTGCGTACAGCCAGCTTGCATTGAGAGAGTACTTTGGAGAGCAGACGGACAGTTATCATGTGGAAACCTGGCGTGATGCCATGGAGGCGATCAAAAACGGAGAGGCAGATTATGCGGTGCTTCCGATTGAGAATTCTTCAGCGGGCATCGTATCTGAAAATTATGACCTGATGGTAGAATACGATAACTGCATCGTCGGGGAGCAGATTATCCAGATCAATCATGCACTGCTTGGACTTCCGGATGCAGAACTTTCCGATATCACGGATGTCTATTCCCACCCGCAGGCACTGATGCAGTGCGGCAGATATCTTGAGAGCCACCGGGAATGGGAAAAACATAGTCTGAAAAATACTGCCATGGCGGCAAAAAAAGTAAAAGAGGACGGCAAAAAACATAAGGCGGCGATCGCAAGCAGCCTGACTGCTGATATCTATGGACTGAAAGTGCTGGATGAATGTATTCAGGATAATAGGATGAATGCAACCCGTTTTATTATCGTATCCGGCAAACGCGTTTTCACTTCAAAGGCGGAAAAGATCAGTATCTGCTTTGAAGGTATGCATGAGAGTGGTTCCCTTTACCATATGCTGTCCCATTTTATTTACAATGGCATCAACATGAACCACATTGAATCAAGACCGGTACAGGGGAAAAACTGGGAGTACCGTTTCTTTGTCGACTTTGAGGGTAATTTAAATGATGCAGCAGTGCAGAATGCCTTAAGAGGTCTGACAGAGGAAACGCTTGGACTTAAGATTCTTGGAAATTATTAGAACGAAAGAAATTTGTGGAAATAAGATTTGCACACGAAGAAATGGAGCAAAACATGAAAAGTACAAAAAACCTGATCTTATATAAAAACTTTGAAAATGGAAAATTATTTTATAACATGGCATGGATCATGGAAAACTATGAGAATGAATATTATAACAGAGAGGATATCGAGGCACTGCTTTACGAATGTTTTAACCAGTTGTCCGAACTTGCAGTAAGTCATGGATTTAAAGGAAATCTCTGGCATAATTTTATTGCATTTATTCTGGTCAATAACGAGAACGCATACAGCCGTGGATGTGAGATCCGGGGTGGTATGGAAGGCTCCGTCAATCAGATTGCACTGCATGATTTTAAGATCATGAAAGATTTATTTGATTTTGATTTTACAGAGCTGGCAAAAGATTATGAGATCGACTGCATGGATGCACTGCTTCATTATGAGAGTGCAGGCGACAGCGGAAAGCTTTTTAATAAAAGAATCCGTGACCGTATCTGTGAACTGACAGTAAAATTAGAGCAGGCGGCAGATGCAGGTGATTTTAAGGATGCTGTTACAGAGTTCTACGGAGAATTTGGTGTTGGAAAATTAGGCTTACATAAAGCATTTCGTGTGCTGCATAAAGAGGATGGAGCACAGATCGTACCGATCACAAACATTGCACATGTAAAATTAGATGATCTGGTCGGATATGAGATCGCAAAACAGAAACTGATCGACAATACAGAGAGCTTTGTCCGCGGAAAGGAGGCAAATAACTGCCTGCTTTACGGAGATGCAGGAACAGGAAAGTCCACCAGTATTAAGGCAATCGCCAATCAGTATTATGACAGGGGACTGCGTCTGATCGAGGTGTACAAGCATCAGTTCTGCGACTTAAATGATGTGATCGCACAGATCAAAAACCGCAATTACAAATTTATCATTTATATGGATGATCTGTCATTTGAGGAATTTGAGATCGAGTATAAATACTTAAAAGCAGTGATCGAGGGAGGACTTGAGAAGAAACCGGACAATGTTTTGATCTATGCGACCTCAAACAGACGTCATCTGATCCGCGAGACATTCTCCGACAAAGAGGAAGTGAGAGAGGACATGCATACTTCCGATACCGTACAGGAAAAGTTGTCTCTGTATGCAAGATTTGGCGTTTCCATTTATTTTGGTGCACCGGGCAAAAAAGAATTCCAGCATATCGTGGTATCCCTTGCAGAGAAAAACGGTATCACCATGGATGAGGAGACACTTCTTGCCGAGGCAAATAAATGGGAACTTGCCCACGGCGGACTCTCCGGAAGAACAGCACAGCAGTTTATTAATTATCTGCTTGGAAAACAGGAATAACATGTACGCATGAAGCAGGAGGATAAAATATGGCAATTCATACATTTGCAGCGATTTATATCGGCTCTTATGAGGTGAGCCTGAAAATTTTTGAGATCTCTGCCAGAAAAAACATCCGCAAAATTGATTATATCAGAAGCAGGATCGAGCTTGGGCGGGATGCGTATTCACGCGGTGTGATCGGATATGAGCTGGTGGAAGCACTCTGTGACACGTTAGAGCAGTTCACGAAGATCATGAAAGAGTATCAGGTGGATGGCTACGAGGCATATGCGGCTGCAGCACTCCGCGATGTGAGCAATGAATTGTTCATCTTAGACCAGATCCGCATCCGTACCGGACTGACGGTACATGTTTTAAGCAACTCGGAACACCGCTTTATCAGCTACAAATCGGTTGCGATGCGAAGTGAGTTTGAGGAACTGATCAAAACGGGGGCAGCAGTCGTGGATGTCGGTGGCGGCGGCATGCAGATCACAATCTTTTCAAAGGGCAAAGTCATTACGACACAGCATCTTGGACTTGGCACCATACGCATGCAGGAACAGCTTGCAAAAAAAAGCTGCAGCTTAGAGCAGTATGAGCTGCAGATTGAAGAACTGGTAGAAAAAGAGTTAAATGTGTTTATGGCAATGTTCACGGAACAGGTAAAAGTGAAGAATCTGATCATAATCGGAGATTATATCATGGAGGTTGCCGGAAAAGTCACCGGGAAGAAACATGAAAATCTGATGGAAACCAATGATTTTCTGGCATTTCTGGATGATCTTGACAAAAAAACTGTGGAACAGATTTCGGAAGAATTAAATTTATCAAATGAAAATGATTCCCTGATCATTCCGTACATGATCATTTTTAAATGCATGGCGCGCAAAATGAAAGCCGAAAAAATCTGGGCACCGGGTGTCATTGTGAGCGATGGTATTGCATATGATTATGCACAGAAGCATAAGCTATGCAAACCGGTCCATGATTTTGATGCAGATGTCATCTCGGCTGCAAGGAATCTGTCCGCCCGCTATATGAGCTACTCACCGCATATTGATGCACTGACACAGATGGCAACGCTGATTTTTGACACAATGAAAAAAATCCATGGACTGGGAAAGAGAGAGCGGCTTTTACTTCAGGTGGCAGCAATCCTGCATGACTGCGGAAAGTATATCAGTCTTGCAAACGGACCGCTGTGTTCCTATGACATTATTATGGCGTCGGAAATCATCGGTCTTACACATATGGAACGTGAGATCGTGGCGTATACGGTTTTATACAATACCTATCCGCTGCCGGCCTATGAAGATTTTGAGAGTGATATCAGCCGTGAGAGTTATGTTGTCATTGCAAAACTTTCTGCAATTTTACGCGTATCCAATGCGATGGACCGCAGCCATAAGCAGAAATTCAAAAATGTGCGTGCAGCAGTAAAAGGAAAAGAACTGGTGATCACAATCGAGACAGATGATGATATCGCACTGGAAAAAGCACTGTTTGATGCGAAGGTTTCTTACTTTGAAAACATATTCAGCATAAAACCGGTGGTAAAGGAGAAACGTGTGTATTAAATGGAGGACACTATGGAAAAAGAAAAAGATTTTAAAAATCCACAGTATTACGAAAACAGAGAATTAAGCTGGTTAAAATTTGATAACCGCGTATTAAATGAAGCACGCGATAAGAGTATCCCGCTTTTGGAACGCCTGAAATTTGTCAGTATCACTTCCTCAAATCTGGATGAATTTTACATGGTGCGTGTTGCTTCCTTAAAAGATATGGTACATGCTAACTATAAGAAGAAAGACATTGCCGGAATGACGGCTTCAGAACAGCTTGCTGCCATCAACGAAAAAACAAGGGAGATGGTAGATCTGCAGTACAACACTTATAACAGGTCGCTGCTTCCGTTACTTAAGAAAGAACAGATCCATATTATAGATGCGTTTGAAGATCTGACTGAGGAACAGAAAAAGTTTGTGGACCGTTATTTTGAGGAAAATGTCTATCCGGTACTGACACCGATGGCGGTAGATGCATCGCGTCCGTTTCCGCTGATCCGCAATAAGACGTTAAATATTGCGGCACTTCTTTCTAAAAAGAATACAAAGAGCGAAAAACAGGAACTGGATTTTGCAACGGTACAGGTTCCGGGGGTCCTTCCGAGACTGGTACAGATCCCGTCAGAGGAAGAAAATGCAAAGTGCTTTATCCTGTTAGAGCAGATCATCGAGAAAAATATTGACAAACTGTTCTTAAATTATGAAGTGCTCTGTGCTTATCCGTACCGTATCATGCGGAATGCCGATCTGACGATCGATGAGGACGAGGCGGAGGATCTGTTAAAAGAGATACAGAAACAGTTAAAAATGAGACAGTGGGGAGAAGTGATTCGTCTTGAGGTGGAGAGTGGAATTGACAAACGCCTGCTGCGTTTCTTAAAGGATGAACTGAAAGTTGCAGAAGAAGATATCTTCTGTATCCAGGGGCCGATCGATCTGACATTTCTGATGAAAATGTATGGACTTCCCGGCTGTGATCATCTGCGCTATAAACCGTATACGCCGCAGAAAAATCCAAAGATCGAACCGGGAGAAAATATCTTTGAATTGATCCGGAAGGGCGATATCTTCTTACATCATCCTTATCAGACCTTTGATCCGGTCGTTGATTTTATCCGTCAGGCGGCATCAGACCCGGATGTTCTTGCAATCAAACAGACACTTTACCGTGTCAGCGGCAATTCGCCGATCATTGCATCTTTGGCACAGGCAGCGGAAAATGGTAAACAGGTATCGGTTTTAGTGGAGTTAAAAGCACGTTTTGATGAGGAGAATAACATCGTCTGGGCAAAAAAACTTGAGCAGGCAGGCTGCCATGTTATCTATGGACTGGTGGGTCTGAAAACGCACAGTAAGATTGCGCTTGTTGTCCGCAGGGAGGAGGACGGTATCCGCAGATATGTTCATCTTGGAACCGGAAACTATAACGATTCGACGGCAAAATTATATACTGACTGTGGAATTTTTACCTGTAACGAGGCGATCGGCGAAGATGCGACAGCGGTATTTAACATGCTGTCCGGTTATTCCGAGCCGCTTTCCTGGAATGAACTTTCCCTGGCACCGATCTGGCTTCGTAATAAATTTATGAAACTGATCGGCAGAGAGACAGCACATGCGAAATGCGGACAGCCGGCACGCATTGTCGCGAAAATGAATTCGCTCTGTGACCCGGGGATCATTGCGGCACTTTATGAGGCATCGGCAGCAGGGGTAAAAATTCAGCTGATCGTGCGTGGTATCTGTTGCTTAAAAGTTGGCATCAAGGGTGTGAGTGAAAATATAGAAGTGCGCTCGATTGTCGGAAATTTTTTAGAGCACAGCAGAATTTTCTGGTTTGAGAATAACGGGGCAGACGAGGTGTATATGGGAAGTGCGGACTGGATGCCGCGTAACTTGGACCGCCGTGTTGAAATATTGTTCCCTGTTCTGGATGATGAGGCAAAAAAATCTGCAAAACACATTCTCGAAGTTGAATTATCTGATAATACAAAGGCTCATCTCTTGAAATCAGATGGAAATTATGAGAAAATTGATAAAAGAGGAAAAGTTTTAGTCAATTCACAGATGCAGTTCTGTGAGGAAGCGGTTGCAGCAGTTCCGAAACAGGATCATGTGTACCGGGAACGGGTATTTATTCCGGCGGAACCTGCAGAATAGCAGTATTTTACCGATAAGAAGGGGAGAGGTTTATGAATCACAAAATTTTATGTGTGGATCTGGATGCCACATTATTGTGTGATGATAAAAGCATCACGCAAAAAAACCGTGAGTCTATCCACAGAATGTTAGAGGCGGGGCATTACATAGCACTTGCAACCGGAAGACCGGTTGAAACAGCAAGAGAAGTTGCAAGAGAACTGGGGTTAAACACACCGGGCTGCTATATGATCGCGTTTAATGGCGCAGTACTTTATGACTGCGCAGCAGACCGTGTACTGTTAAAGCGTTCGCTGCCGATTGAGATTGTGCAGGAACTTTTTGATAAGGCAAAACGTGCGGGCCTGT